>Ga0247708_1000170_pt1 | contig 15744 bp, 13 predicted proteins | sample 42W_NmetaG_FD_189040 | JGI IMG/M metagenome (GOLD analysis project Ga0247708, IMG submission 189040) | Soil microbial communities from hillslope of Landscape Evolution Observatory, University of Arizona, Oracle, AZ, United States - 4-2-W_N | ecosystem: Engineered > Artificial ecosystem >...
TCAACGAGAACGTCGGCACGCTCGACGAGCGCGTGGCCGGGCTGGAGGAGCGCGTCCAGAGGCTCGAGTCCGCCGGCGACGACGACCAGCCCTGAGGCGGCGCCCGCCTGAACGAGGAGGGGCGCCCTCGCGGACGCCCCTCCGGAACTTCACGGTCACTGGACTCGATCGGATCGCCTGCTGCCCTCCAGACGGAGAAGGCGGCCGGGGGGACGACCTCCGGCCGGGACGGATCCGACGGTGTCGCGGGTGGACTCCGCCAGGCGGGCCCAGCTCCGGACCTAGCGGCCGGACACCTCCAGGGTCCCAAAGAATCTGTCACTCAACGTTCGGACCACCTCCTTTCTCTGGTAGGTGGATTAGAGCAAATCGGCCGGTCGATGCCCACCGGCGCCGGCGCGGGCGTCAGCCCTCTGTCGCGTCCGCGTCACCGGGCTCGTCCGCGGCCGGCTCGTCCCCGGACTCCGTGCCGGGAGCCTCGGCCTCGGGCACGCCGTCCGTCGGCGCCTCGGCGGCGTCGTCGGCCTCCGCGTCGATCTCGCCCTGGACCGACGCGCCGGTGTCGGCGGAGCCCTCGGCGACGAGCGCCACCGCGCTCACCATGTCGTCCTCGCGGAGGTTCATCACCCGGACGCCCTGCGACGCGCGCCCGTAGAGGTTGATCCCGGCGACGGGGGTGCGCTGAACCATCCCGTTCTGCGAGATGAACACCAGGTCCTGATGCTCCTTCACGACGAGCGCGCCCGCGAGCGCGCCCTTGGCCTCGGTGAGCTTGATCGTCTGCACACCCATCGAGCCGCGGCCCTTCTTCGGGTACTCGCTGACCGCGGTGCGCTTGCCGTATCCGTTCTCGGTGACGACGAGCAGCTCGGTGCCCTCCCGCGCGATGTCCATCGCGAGAACGCGGTTGTCGCCGCGGCTCACGTTCATCCCGCGAACGCCGCTCGTGTCCCGGCCCATCGCGCGCACCTGCGTCTCCTCGAAGTGCGCCGCGTGCCCGGAGCGGGAGACCATCAGCACCGAGTCGTCGCCGCTCGTGCGCCGGACGGCGACCAGCTCGTCGTCCGCGCGGATCTTGATCGCGATGATCCCGTCCGCCTTGATCGGCGTGTTGTAGGCGATGAACTCGGTCTTCTTCACCATGCCCTTGCGCGTGGCGAAGACGAGGTACTTGCCCTCGGCGAAGTCGCGCGTCTCGATGACGGCCTTGACGAACTCGCCCTCCCGCAGCGGAAGCAGGTTCACGAGCGCGCGGCCCTTTCCGGTGCGCGCCCCCTCGGGCAGCTCGTAGACCTTCTGGCGGTAGACCTTCCCGCGGTTCGTGAAGAACAGGAGGTAGTCGTGTGTCGAGCACACGAAGAGGTGCTCGATGTAGTCGTCGTCCTTCATGTCCATCCCGATGACGCCGACGCCTCCGCGCTTCTGCTGGCGGTAGGTCGAGAGCGGGAGCGACTTGATGTAGCCGGACTTCGTGATCGAGATGACCATCTGCTGGTCGGCGATCAGGTCCTCGATGTCGATGTCGTCCGCGGAGGCCGTGATCTCTGTGCGGCGCTCGTCGCCGTAGGCGCCCCTGATCTCCGCGAGCTCTTCCTTGATCACGGCGTTCACCCGCTCCTCGTCCCCCAGGATCGAGCGGAACTCCTTGATCTTCTCGACCTCGTCCGCGTGCTCCTTGCGCAGCTCGTCCACCGCGAGCGAGGTCAGCCGACGGAGCTGGAGGTCGAGGATCGCCTGGGCCTGCACCTCGCTGAGCTCGAAGCGCTCCATCAGCCTGCCGCGGGCCTCCTCGACGTCGGAGCTCGAGCGGATCAGCTCGATCACCGCGTCGATGTCCGCGACGGCGATGAGCAGCCCCTCGAGGATGTGGGCGCGGCGCTCGGCCTTGTGGAGGCGGTACTTCGTGCGGCGGACGATCACGTCGCGCTGGTGGTCGACGTAGGCGCCGATCACCTCGCGCAGGCTCAGCGTCTTGGGGACGCCGTCGACGAGCGCGACCATGTTCACGCCGAACGTGGCCTGCATCGGCGTGTGCTTGTAGAGCTTGTTGAGCACGACCTTCGGGATCGCGTCGCGCTTCAGCTCGATCACGATCCGGATGCCGTCCTTGCCCGACTCGTCGCGCAGGTCGGAGATCTCGGGGATCTTCTTGTCGCCGACGACCTCGGCGATCTTCTTGATCAGGCCGGAGCCGTCGTTGCGCCCGTCGCCCTTCGACACCTGGTAGGGCAGCTCGGTGACGATGATCGCCTCCTTGCCCTGCCGCAGCGGCTCGATGTGCGCGCGCGCCTGCATCCGCACGCGGCCCCGCCCGGTCTCGTAGGCGTCCTTGATGCCCTGGCGGCCGAGGATGATCCCGGCCGTGGGGAAGTCCGGGCCCTTGATGTGCTGCATCAGGCCGGCCACGTCGATCTGGGGGTTGTCGACGTAGGCGACAACCGCGTCCACCGTCTCGCGCAGGTTGTGTGGCGGGATGTTCGTGGCCATGCCGACAGCAATCCCGGTGGCGCCGTTCACGAGCAGGTTCGGGAAGCGGGCGGGCAGGACGAGCGGCTCGTTGCGCGAGCCGTCGTAGTTCGGCCCGAAGTCGACGGTGTCCTCGTCGATGTCGGCCAGGAGCTCCGTGGCGACGCGCTCGAGGCGCGCCTCGGTGTTGTGGCTCACGAACCCGTTGGTGAGGAACGAGTGGTCCTCGGTCTCGACCTTGATCGAGTAGACCGGCCGGGTTCCCGCCCGTTCGACCGACTCGACCTCGGCGTAGTAGTAGCCACCCGACACGAGCGGCTCGACGACTCGCCTGGCCTCGGGCGACGCGATCCGCTCGAGGATCGCCTGGCCGCCCTGCTCCCAGCGCTCGATCCGATCCACGTTGTGGCGGACCAGCCAGTCGCGGTCACTCCAGGGCGAGCCGCTCTCCGAGCGGATGAAGCCGGCCACGAACGGCACGTGGTCGCTGCTCAGCGCGCGGCTCGACTCCGGGATCGTGGCGAGGTCGCGCACGAGCTTGTCGTGCTTGGCGCCGAGGAAGCCGAGCTCCCGCGCGAAGATCCGCGCGTCGCGGCGATTCGAGACCACGACCTTGAGCTCGCCGCTGGCAGCGCGGCAGATGCGCCCGACGACGCCGAACTCGAGCAGCAGCAGCTGCACGTCGCGGGCGAGGCCCGCGCTCCGGGTCGAGTACGAGACCTGGATCGTGTGGCGGGGCAGGAGCGAGGAGGAGCCGTCGCCGGTGAACAGCGAGCGCAGGAAGACGCGCTTGCCCTCCTGCGACATGCGCCAGACGAACTCCGGCACGCGCTTGGCCGCGCTGCGGCCGGTGATCTCCGCGAGCGGGCTGCTGTGAAGGTGCTCGAGGTTGTGCACGTCGAGCTCGTGGAGCACGCTGCCCGAGGCGATGACCCTGGACGACACGTAGCGGGGTCCGCCGACGGCGGCGTCGTAGGCCTCGGCGACCGCGTCGAAATAGGCGGCGTCCACGTTGTTGAAGCCCGCCCTGCGCCCGCTGATCCAGCCCTCGGCCACGAACGCGCCGGCGAGCAGCGCGAGGCTTCGCTCCTCCGTGCTCGTCTCGCGCTCGTCGGCGAGCGGCACGCGGGCCATCGCCACGCGGTCGCCTGGGCCGATCTCATCGAGCAGCTTCCACAGGAGCATCGGCACGCCGGCCACGTCGACCAGGCAGAGGACCGGGTGGTTGTGCGTCCCGGTGAGCTCATGGCCCTGCTTGGTGGTCAGGCGCAGGGTGGGGTGATCGCCCGAGTGGAACAGGCGCGAAGCCGGCACCGGGCGCCCGAGCCGGTCGAGCACCTCGAGGTCGATGTCGGTCTCCGACTCGGGCATCGCGCCGGGCACGATCGAGTCGATCCGCAACGTGCCGGCCGTCGTCGCGACACGGGTGTCACCGGTCACGCAGTACCGCATGGCGGCCGGCGGGTCGTTGTCGATCGAGCCGAAGTTGCCCTGGCCGTCGACGAGTGGGTAGCGCTGGGCGAAGTCCTGGGCGAGGCGCACGAGCGCGTCGTAGATCGCCGAGTCGCCGTGCGGGTGGTAGTTGCCCATCACGGCGCCGACGACGTTGGCGCACTTGCGGTACGGCCGGCCAGGCGTGAGGCCGACCTCGTTCATCGCGTAGAGCACGCGGCGGTGGACTGGCTTGAGGCCGTCGCGCACGTCGGGCAGCGCGCGCCCCACGATCACGCTCATCGCGTAGTCGAGGTACGACGAGCGCATCTCCTCCTCGAGCCCGCGCGGCTCGATGTTTCCGCCTGTCAGCTGCTCCACGGTCATCGCCGGCCGCACGCCTTCGCGCTACGGCGTCCTCGGTCGCTCACCTGCCAGGGCAGGCCGCGCTCCCTGCGTCCTTGTATCGCTTGGCCTGCGGCCGGCGAGGGGTTGCGGTTACACGTCAAGGTTGGTCACCTCTCTCGCATGGGCCTCGATGAACTCGCGCCTGGGCTCCACCTTGTCGCCCATGAGCATCGAGAAGATCTGGTCGGCGACGCTGGCGTCGTCCACCGTGACCTGCTGGAGCGTGCGCCGCTCGGCGTCCATCGTGGTGTCGAAGAGCTGGTCCGGGTTCATCTCGCCGAGCCCCTTGAAGCGCTGGAGCGTGACGCCCTCCTTGGCGACGTCGATCACGGCGCGGCGGAGGTCCTCGAACGAGAGCGCCTCGTCCTTCTTCTTTCCGAGCGAGACGCTGAACGGCGGGATGCCGGCCAGGTCCTTGAGGTCCGCGTGCACGCGGACGAAGCCGCGGTACTCGGCGGCCTCGAACATCGCCCGCTTCAGGCGGTAGGTCGAGGCCGACCCGGTCCGGCGCTCCACGACCCGCACCGAGAGCGCCTCGTCGTCCGCCGAGCGCAGCTCGGTCTCGTAGGGCTCGCCCTCGGGCACCTCCTTGCCGAACAGGTCGGCGGCGCCGGCGGCGTCGAGGATGCCCTCGTCGAGGATCTGCGACTCCTCCAGGAACGTGATCGTCTCGTGTCCGTACTCGGCGCGCAGCGCGGACGCCCAGCCCTCGTACTGCTTGAGCAGCCGCCCGAACTTCTGCCAGCGGGCCTGGGTGAGCTTGAACGGGGACGCAGCGCGGTCGAAGATCTCGATCCGCTCGATCTTGTCGCGCAGCAGGAACTCCTCGAGCTCGGACTCCTTCTCGAGGTAGAGCTCCTGCTGGCCCTGCTTGACCTTGTAGAGAGGGGCCTTCGCGAGGTACACGTAGCCGGCCTCGATCAGGTCCGGCAGCTCGCGGAAGAGGAAGGTGAGCACGAGCGTGCGGATGTGGGCGCCGTCGACGTCGGCGTCGCACATGATGATGACCTTGTGGTACCTGGCCCGCTCGATGTCGAACTCCTCGCGGATGCCGGTGCCGATCGCGGTGATGAGCGCCTGGATCTCCTGGTTGGAGAGCACCTTGTCGATGCGGTTCTTCTCCGCGTTGATGATCTTGCCGCGTAGCGGCAGCACCGCCTGCGTGTGCCGGTCGCGGCCCTGCTTGGCGGAGCCGCCGGCCGAGTCGCCCTCGACCACGAACAGCTCCGCGAGCGACGGGTCGCGCACCGAGCAGTCGGCGAGCTTGCCTGGGAGCGCCGAGTTCTCGAGCGCCGACTTGCGCCGGGTGAGGTCACGTGCCTTGCGCGCTGCCTCACGGGCGCGCGCGGCTGAGACCGCCTTCTTGATGATCACGCGCGCCTCGCCGGGGTTCTCCTCGAGGAACTCGGACAGCCCGCGGTTCACGGCCGCCTGGACGAAGCCCTCGACCGGTGGGTTGCCGAGCTTCGTCTTGGTCTGCCCCTCGAACTGCGGATCGCGGATCTTCACCGAGATGACCGCCGTGAGGCCCTCGCGGATGTCCTCGCCCTGGAGGTTGTCGTCCTTGCCCTCCTTCAGCTCGCCGATCTGCTTCGCGTAGGCGTTGACGGTGCGGGTGAGCGCGGAGCGGAAGCCGGACAGGTGCGTGCCGCCCTCGTGAGTGTTGATGTTGTTGGCGAAGGAGAGCAGCGACTCCTGGTAGGAGGAGTTCCACTGCAGCGCGACTTCGACCTCGCCGATCTCGCCCTCCTCCTCGACGTAGGCGATCTTCTTGTGGAGCGGCTCCTTCGTGCCCTGCCCGTGCAGGTAGGCGACGAAGTCGCGGATGCCGCCCTCGTACTGGAAGTTCGTCTCGAAGCCCTCGCCCCGCTCGTCGCGGAAGGCGATCCTGAGGCCTCGGGTGAGGAACGCCATCTCGCGAAAGCGCTGCTCGAGCACGGTGCGGTCGAAGTCGAGCGTGTCGAAGATCTCGAGGTCGGCGAGGAAGGTGATGCTCGTGCCGCGGCGATCCGACTTCGGCCCCTTGATGAGCTCGGTCGTGGGCGTCCCGCGCTCGTAGCGCTGGGTCCACTGGTGGCCCTGGCGCCAGATCGTGAGCAGCAGCTCCTCGGAGAGGGCGTTGACCACCGAGACGCCGACGCCGTGGAGCCCTCCGGAGACCTTGTATCCGCCCCCGTCGCCGAACTTGCCGCCGGCGTGGAGCACGGTGAGCACGACCTCGGCCGCGGGACGCTTCTCCTTCTCGTGCATGTCGACCGGGATGCCGCGGCCGTTGTCGGTGACGGTGACGCGGTTGTCAGGGTGGATGACGATCTCCACCTGGTCGGCCTCGCCCGCGAGCGCCTCGTCGACCGAGTTGTCCATGACCTCGTAGATGAGGTGGTGGAGCCCGCGGAGGCCGGTCGAGCCGATGTACATTCCCGGGCGCTTGCGAACCGCCTCGAGGCCCTCGAGCACCGTGATGTCCTGGGCGCCGTAGCTGCCCGAGGACTCACCGTTCGGGTTGGGCTTCTTGTTCTCCAAGGGGTTCCGTTCGTTCGTTCGGCGCCTGCAAAAACCCCGGCGTCCACGCCTTGCTGGCGGGGCCGGGGCGGTGCGAAAAGATCGCCCCTGAAGGGTAGCAGACTAGCCCCGCGGGCGGACGCTCACGGGTGTCACGAAATGCCTGCAAATCGCCATGTTTCGGCATCGCGCGAGGAGCCCGGTTCACCACTGTTACGACGACGCGGCCCGACCGCCCACCACGAACCGCAGCCGGGAGGGCGCGGGAGGGCCCGCGAGCGCGTCCGCGAGGCGCCCCAACAGGTCCTCCGACATGAGCTCGAGCTCCTGGGCCCACACCGCCGAGCGGCACTCGACGGTGACGGTCCCGCCCCTCTCCGCGGCGGGCCTCGCCTCGGCCGCGATGCGCTCCCCGACCACGCCGGGCCACGCGCGCTGCACCGCCGCGAGCGTGGTCTGAGGCTCGGCCGCCGCAAGCGTCTGCGCGAGCGCGGCGGACAGCGGCCGCGGCCCCGGGCGCCTCACGCCGGCACCCCGCCCGCGGACCGGATCTCGCCGGCGGCCACCTCGAGGAGGCGGGTCTCCGGGTCTCGCGAGCCGGGGACGTGGTCCGCGTCGGTCGCGGTGATCACAGCCTGCCCCGCGCCGAGGACCAGGTCGACGAGACGCCGGCGTCGCGCCGCGTCGAGCTCCGACATGACGTCGTCCAGCAGCATGAGCGGAGCGGTCCCCCGCTCGGCCAGGAGCACCTGCCGCTCGGCGAACAGCAGCGCCAGCAGGGCGAGGCGCTGCTGGCCCTGGGAGCCGTAGGCGCGGAGCGGGCGCGAGTCGTGGGTCAGCTCGAGGTCGTCCCGATGCGGACCGTGCGCCGTGAACCCCCGCTCGAGGTCGGACCCCCGGCGCTCCGCGAGCTCCGCACGGAGGCCCTCGGCGTCCGAGGCGTGCGAGCGCGGCCGGTAGCGCAGTGCCGCCGGAGACGGCAGGCCCAGCTCCCCGGCGGTCACGGCGAAGGGCGGCGCGACGAGTTCGGCCGCGCGAGCGCGGTCGCCCATGAGCTCGGCGCCGTGCCGGGCGAGCTCCGCGTCCCATGCGTCGAGCTGGTCCGGCGAGGTGCCGCCGCGTCGGATGCGGGTGAGGAGCGCGTTGCGCTGGGCCAATGCGCGGGTGTAGGCGGCCCTGGTCTCGACGCGGGCCGGCCACAGCGCGCCGACGAGGTGGTCCAGGTGCGACCTGCGCCCGCCCGGGGCGCCCTTGACCAGATCCAGCCGGTCGGGAAGGAACACGGAGACGAGCGGACGGACGGAGCCGGCGTCGAGGCGCGCGACCGCCGCGCCGTCCACCCGCAGGTGCTTCGGCTCGCCGGGCTCGAAGCCGACCTCGATGCGGTGCCCCGCGTCGTCGTCCTCCACGTCGACCGTGACGCGTGCGACCGACTCCCCGAAGCGCACGACCTCCCGCTCGTTCGAGGTGCGGCACGAGCGGCCCGTGCAGCCGAAGTAGACGGCCTCGAGGAGGTTCGTCTTGCCCGCGCCGTTGGGGCCCACCACGACCGTGAGGCCCGGACCCAGACTCGCCTCGGCCCGCTCGTAGCTCCGGAAGGAGCGAGCGGTGACGCGGCTGACGCGCACCCGCGAGCCCTCAGACGTTGAGCCTGATCGGCATGATCAGGTAGAGGAACCCGCCGTCGTCGCCGGACTGGATCAGGCCCGGGCGGAGCGGGCTGATCAGCTTCAGGACCAGCTCCTCGGATTCCGCGCTGTCGAGCCCGTCGCGCAGGAACTCCGGGTTGAAGCCGATCTCGAAGGGCTCGCCGGTGAAGGGGACGGGCAGGGTCTCGCTCGCGTCGCCCAGGTCCGGCGTCTGTGCCGAGATCTGCAGCTCGCCCTCGGCGAAGCGGAGCTTGAGCGGCGCGTTCTTCTGTGCCATGAGGCTCATCCGCCGGACCACCTCGCGGATCTCGTCACCCGCCACGCGCAGCTCGTGCTCGTAGGCGTCGGGGAGCAGCTGTTGGTAGTTCGGGAATCGGCCCTCGACCAGGCGCGAGGACAGCACCGCGTCGCCGAGCTGGAAGATCACCTGGTTCTCCAGGGCGGTCACGGCGAGCCGCTCGGCGCCCGACCCCGGCGCGAGACGCCGGAGCTCCTCGAGCGCGCGGGCCGGCACGTTGACCTCGAGCGAGGCGGGCAGCGCCTCTTCGAGCTTCGTCTCCTTGACGCTCAGCCGATACGAGTCGGTCGCGACCATCCGCAGGTCGTTGCCGGAAGCCGTGACGAGGACCCCGGTGAGGTGCGGTCGCGTCTCGTCCCTCGACGCGGAGCGGGCCACCCGGCCCACCGTCTCGACGAACGCGTCGGCGGGAACCTCGAGAGTGGGCTCGCCCGAGGGCTCGGGAAGGCGCGGGAAGTCGTCCTCGGGAAGCGTGCGGACGTGGTAGCGGGCGCCGCCGGAGACGACCTCGACGTCCTGCTCCGTGCCGCGGTGCTCGATCGTCAGCGACGACTGCGGGAGCCCGCGGACGATGTCGAGCAGCAGGCGACCGGGAATCACGGCTGAGCCGGCGCGCTCGACGGAGGCTCCGACGCCGATGCGCACGCCCACCTCCATGTCGGTCGCCTGGAGCTCGACGCGCTCGCCCTCGGCCACGAGCCGGACTCCGGAGAGCGTCTGGATCGCGCTGCGCGTCGCGACGCCTCGCACGGCGACGCCGAGCTGCGCGGTCAGCTGTTCGCGGTCAAGTGAGATCTTCATTGGTTCAAGCTTGAACTAGTAGGGCTGTGCGGATGTTCGGAGCGCACGAAGTCGCGCATTGTGTCAGGCAGTCCGGTCGCCAGCGGCGAGGAGGTTACGCACACGCTCGACGGCGCCGGCCGTGGAGGGATCGCTCGGCAGCGCCTCGTGGATACCCCTGTGCGCATGGAGGACGGTCGTGTGGTTGCGTCCGCCGAAGAGCTCGCCGACGGTCGGTAGCGACTCGTCGGTCAGCTCGCGCGCCAGGTACATCGCGAGCTTGCGCGCAAACGCGACCTCAGGCCGGCGGTTGCGCTCGAGGAGCTGCTCGCGCGTCAGGCCGAACGCCTCGGCGGTGCACTCCTGGATCTCGCGGACGGTGGGCTTGCGCTGGGCGGGCGGCGCGAGTCTGCCGAGGATGCCGCGCACGACGTCGGCGGAGAGGTCGAGACCGTCGATCGATGCCGAGGCGACCGTGCGGATGAGCGCGGCCTCGAGCGCGCGCACGCTTCCCGCTGCGACGTCCGCGATGGCCCGCAGCGCCTCGTCCGCGACGCCCTCGAGACCGTCGTGGCGCGCGCGCTGGCGGAGAATCGCGAGGCGTACCTCGGCATCCGGAGAGCCGATCCCGACGACCAGGCCGGAGGCGAAGCGCTCCCGGAGGCGGTCCTCGAGGCCCTCGAGGTCCGTGGGTGCGCGGTCGCTCGAGAGGACCACCTGGGCGCCGCGCTCACGCAGCGCGTTGAAGGTGTGGAAGAACTCCTCCTTCGTGCGGTCCTTGGACGCGAGAAACTGCACGTCGTCGACGAGCAGGACGTCAACGCCGCGGAACGCCGCCTTGAACGCCTGTGAGTCGCCGCCCCCGCGCATGGTGGCCACGAACTCGTTCATGAAGGTCTCGGCCGTGGCGTAGCGCACCCGCAGGCCTCCGCCGAAGCGCTCGACGAAGTCGCCGATGGCATGGAGGAGGTGGGTCTTTCCGAGGCCAGGGGGACCGTGGATGAACAAGGGGTTGTAGGCCTGACCGGGCTGCTCGGCCACGGCCAGGGCAGCGGCGTGGGCGAAGCGGTTCGACTCCCCGATGACGAACTGCTCGAAGGTGAACTTCGGATTGAGCCGGGGCGCCGCCTGCCCGGACGCAGGGACCGGGCCGGCATCGGGCGCCCAGTCCGCGCCGACGATCTCGACGTCAGCTATAGCCGGGTCGACGGTCGCCGCCACGGAGCGCAGGCGCGGCACCCAGCGCTCACGGAGCCAGCCTTGGGAATGGGCCGGCGCGCGGAGGTACAGCGTCCCGGCCCGCAGCCCGGCGGGTGCGAGCGGCTCGAGCCAGATGTGGAACGCGAACTCGGTCAACTCGCCGCGGAGGCGGTTCGAGATGGCGTTCCAGGTGGCGTCGAGGTCTTGTCGCACAGGTGGTCGCGCGCCCCCTCCGGGGCGTTCCGGTCCGTCGCTTCGAGGAGTTCCGACCCCGGCCGCCCACAGTCACCGGCCGGGTCTCGCGGAGTCTACATCCGGGCCGACCCCGGGCCGCACCGCCCGGAGCGCCCTGTTCGCAAATCGCGGAAAATCTTCTCGGGCCGCGACACGCCCCTATACTGCGCCACCCGGTCGGTCCCCGGAGCGCCGGCTAACACATGAAGCGCACCTACCAACCCAAGAAGCGCAAGCGCGCACGCAGCCACGGCTTCCGCAACCGCATGAGCACGCGTGCGGGCCGGATCATGCTTCAGCGCAAGCGCCGTCGCGGCCGCAAGCGCCTCACCCCCTGAGCATGACGGTCCGCCGGGGAGGCGACCTCGGGCCCCGGGAGCCGGGCGGAGGTCGGAGCGGCAAGCGCCGCCGCCTCTCGCGCTCGGCGGAGTTCGACCGCGTCTACCGCGAGGGTCGCTCGCACGCCAGCAGGCACCTCGTCGTCTACGCGTTCCCGCGCGGCGCGGCGGGCGACGACCCGCGGCTGGGCGTCTCGGTGGGCAGGCGCGTCGGCGGAGCGGTCGAGCGCAACCGCATGAAGCGCCTGCTCCGCGAGGCGTTCTGGGAGCACGCCGGCGATCTTCCCGGCGGCCACGACTTCGTGATCGTCGCCCGGCCCGAGGCGGCCGCCCTCGCGGAGGCCGAGGGCGGTCCCGCGGTGTCCACGGCGCTGAGGGACCTGCTGGCGCAGGCGGGACTCGCGCAGGACGCGGGCTCATGATGCTCGCCCGGCGCCTCGTGCTCGCCCCGCTACGCGCGTACCAGCGCGCGCTGTCACCGTTGGTGGGCGCGCGCTGCAAGTACCATCCGAGTTGCTCGGAATACGCGGCGCAGGCGATCCGCGAGCATGGCGTGATGCGCGGGTTCGTGCTCGCGGCCTGGAGGATCCTGCGCTGCAACCCGTGGAGCCACGGCGGAGTCGATCCGGTGGCTGACCAGAAGCTCTTCAGGACCCGCGAGACAAGCCCGTGATCGCCGCCAACCCCCTCCAGCCCCTCGTCGATCTCGCGCACGAGATCCTGAAGTTCTGGCACGACAGCGCCGGCTTCGGGTGGGGCGCCTCGATCATCATGCTCACGGTCGTGGTGCGGCTCTTCATCCTGCCGCTCACCTTCAAGCAGGTGAAGTCGATGCAGGCGCTCCAGGTCCTCCAGCCTGAGATCAAGAAGATCCAGGAGCGCTACAAGGAGGACCGCCAGCGCATGAACCAGGAGCTCATGCGCTTCTACCAGGAGAACAAGGTCAACCCGCTGGGGTCCTGCCTGCCGCTCCTGCTGCAGCTCCCGTTCTTCTTCTCGCTCTTCCTTCTGCTGCGCAGCGACGAGTTCAAGGACGACATCAAGGGCGAGGAGAGCTTCCTCTTCATCCCCGATCTCGCGGAGCCGGTGACGGGGCACCCGTGGGTCCTGGCCACGCTGATCGTCCTCTACGTGGTCACCCAGCTCGGCGCGAGCCTCATCACGGCGATCAGCGCCGAGCGCACCCAGCGGCTGATCATGCTCTCGCTCCCCTTCGTCTTCGTGATCTTCATCGTGAACTTCGAGGCGGGTCTCATCGTCTACTGGATCACCACGAACGTCTGGACGATCGGCCAGCAGCTCCTGGTCCGCAAGCTCTACCCGAAGCTCGTCCCGGTGACGAGCGGCGGCGGCGACTCGAAGGCGTCGGAGACGAAGGCGTCCGGCGGCAAGGCCTCCGGCTCGGGCGGTGAGAACGGCGGCCCGCAGAAGGCCCCGCCGAACTCGCCTCGCAAGAAGAAGAAGCGCTCGGGGCGGAGACGCTGATGGCCGACAACTTCGCGGAGGCCGAGGGGTCCTCGATCGGCGAGGCCAAGTGGGCCGCGGTGAAGGTGCTCGAGAAGCGCTTCCCCGGCCTGGACGCGGATGCCGTCGAGTTCGAGGTGCTCGCCGAGGGCGACCCCGACGCCGGCGAGCCCGCCCGCGTGCGCGGCGAGTTGGACGTCGCGTCCTGGGAGCAGCACGCGGACGAGCTGCCCGAGGAGCCCGTCGAGCGCGTCCGGGCGCTCGTCACACGCGTCTGCTCCGCGCTCGACCTCCGGGCGAGCGTCGACATGGCGGAGGACGACGAGGAGATCCGGGCGACGGTGAACGGCGAGGACCTCGGGCTCCTGATCGGGAAGCACGGCAACACGATCGACGCCCTGCAGCACCTCGCCCACCGGGCCGCGTTCCGGGGCTCGGACGTGCGGCGGCGGGTGGTGGTGGACGCGGCGGGCTACCGCGAGCGCCGCGAGGCTGCGCTCCAGCGCGCGGCGGAGCGGGCCGTGAGCGATGCGCTCGACTTCGGACGCGCCGTGGAACTGGAGCCGATGTCGGCCGCGGAGCGCAAGATCGTCCACCAGTACCTGGCGGAGCGCGCCGAGGTGGAGACCCACAGCGAGGGCACCGAGCCGGACCGTCGGCTCGTCGTCTCACCGCTCCGCCCCGGCGCGTAGCCACGTGAAACGGCCTCGGGCCGGCACCTCGTAGCCACGTGAAACGCGCCATGGCAGCATCCACACGGATGGCGCCACCGCCCGAGATCGAACGGCTCGCCGAGCGCTACTCGCTGCCGGCGGGAGCGGCGGCTTCGCTCGCGTCGCTTGCCGCTGCGCTCGCGCGCGAGGCGGACCCGCCCACGACGATCCGCGAGCCCGCGGACGTGATCGACCGCCACCTCGCGGACAGCCTGGAGGGCCTACGCATCCCCGCCCTCGCCGGGGCGGACACGATCGCCGACCTCGGTTCCGGCGCCGGCTTCCCGGGCCTCCCGCTTGCGATCGCGCTGCCGGGGTCGCGGGTGGATCTCGTCGAGTCGCAGCGTCGCAAGTGCGCGACGATCGAGCGACTTGCCGCGGCGGCGGGAGCCTCGAACGCGAGGGCGGTTCCGGCGCGCGCGGAGGAGTGGGCGCGAGCCGAGGGGGGCGGGGCCTACGCGACCGTGACCGCGCGCGCCGTGGCCTCCCTGGCCGTCCTGGTCGAGTACGCGGCGCCGCTCCTACGCCACGGGGGCGTGCTCGTAGCCTGGAAGGGACGACCCGACCCGGCGGAGGAGGAGGCGGCGGCGGCGGCTGCCGCGCTCGTGGGGATGGCACCGCAAGCCACCACCACCGCGAGCCCGTTCCCGGGCGCCGCGCGCAGCCTCTACGTCTACTCGAAGGTCAAGGACACCCCGGGCTTCGTCCCCCGCAGGGCGGGGATGGCGAGCAAGCGGCCGCTGATTCGGCACAGGTAGCGGCGAACCTCAGGCCTCGACCTCGGGTACAGCCAAGGGTTCGGGTCCGAACGGTCGTTCGCCCCACGGGGTCTGACCGCCCTCCCCGCTACCGTCGCAGGCTCGATGGGAGCCGTCTACGCGATCGCAAACCAGAAGGGCGGGGTCGGCAAGACCACGACGGCGGTCAACCTGGCCGCGGCGATAGCCGACGCCGGCCAGGACTCGCTGCTCGTCGATCTCGATCCGCAGTGCAACGCCACGGTCGGCGTGGGCCTCGCCAAGGACCTCAGCCCGAACGTCTACGACTGCCTCGCCGGCGACGTCACGCTCACGGAGGCCGCCTGCGACACCGGAATCGAGCGCCTGCGCGCGGTCCCCTCCACGCCGGACCTGGCCGGAGCGAACGTCGAGCTGCCGCGCCTCGCGGGGTCCGAGACCCGCCTGCGCGAGGCGCTGGGCGGCGTTCGCGACGACTACCTGCTCACGCTGCTCGACTGCCCGCCGTCGCTCGGTCCGCTCACGGTCAACGCCCTCGTCGCGGCCGACCGGGTCATCGTGCCGGTGCAGACCGAGTACTTCGCGCTCGAGGGGCTGGCCGGGCTGCTCGACACGCTCGGCCTGATCCAGCGCGAGCTCAACCCGCGCCTCACGGTTGCCGGGATGATCCTCACGATGCACGACGGCCGCACGCGGCTCGCTCAGGACGTCGAGCGCGAGGTTCGCGAGCACTTCCCGGAGCTCGTCTTCGACACCGTCGTCCCGAGGAACGTGAGGGTCGGCGAGGCGCCGAGCTTCGGCGTCCCGGTAATCCGCCACGACCCGCAATCGAGCGGCGCGGTGGCGTACTTCAAGCTCGCGAAGGAGGTTGCGGCCCGTGCCTGAGCAAGCCGCGGCGAAGGCCGCCGGATCGACCGCGAACCGGGGGATGGGCCGCGGCCTCGCCGCGATCCTCACCCGCGCCGTGCCGGAGGAGGACGTCCTCCGGCAGCTTCCCGTGGACCTCATCCGCGCCAACGAGCACCAGCCGCGGAAGGAGTTCGAGGGCGACGCGCTGCTCGCGCTCGAGCAGTCGATCCGCGCGAACGGGATCCTCCAGCCGCTCGTCGTGCGCCCGCTCCCGGGGGGCACGTACGAGCTGATCGCGGGCGAGCGCCGCCTGCGCGCGGCGAAGATGGCCGAGCTCGACACGGTGCCCGCGATCGTGCGCGAGACGGCCGACGACGAGCGCCTTGCGCTGGCGCTGGTGGAGAACGTCGTGCGCGAGGACCTGAACCCGGTGGAGGAGGCGCGCGCCTGCGCGATGGCCGTGGAGGACCTGGGCCTCACGAAGGAGGACCTCGCGAAGCGCCTCGGCCGCAACCGCGTGACGGTGTCGAACCTGATCCGGCTCCTCTCCCTGCCCGACGACGTGCTCGCGATGCTCGAGCGTCGCGAGCTGTCGGAGGGGCACGGGCGCGCGCTGCTCGTCTGCCATGACCACACGGAGCGCAGGCGGCTGGCGCGCGCCCGTGCCCCTCCGAC
>Ga0247708_1000172_pt1 | contig 15733 bp, 16 predicted proteins | sample 42W_NmetaG_FD_189040 | JGI IMG/M metagenome (GOLD analysis project Ga0247708, IMG submission 189040) | Soil microbial communities from hillslope of Landscape Evolution Observatory, University of Arizona, Oracle, AZ, United States - 4-2-W_N | ecosystem: Engineered > Artificial ecosystem >...
ACTCGCCGTGGTCCACGGCGCGTGGGCGATCGGGCTCGTGTTCGCCCCCGAGAGCCCGCGCCGCTGCGACCCCGCCGAGGCCGCCGCGATCGCCGGCTCCGTGCGCCGCTCCGTCGAGGTGGCGGGCGTCTTCGTGAACTGCCCGCTCGACGAGCTCGCGGAGCTCGCCGACGCCTGCTCGCTGTCGATCCTCCAGCTCCACGGCGACGAGGGCCCGACCTACTGCGACCGCGCCGCCCGCCGCACCGGCGCGAAGATCATGAAGGCCGCGCGCATCCGGGACGCGGGCTCGGTCCAGGCGATCCAGGCCTATCGCGGCGTCGACTTCCACCTGCTGGACGCATGGGACCCCCACCGACGCGGGGGGACCGGCGCCGCCTTCGACTGGACGCTCGCCCGGGCCCACCGGGGCCACGTGCCGATGGTGCTCGCAGGCGGGCTCGAGCCCGCCAACGTCGGCGACGCCGTCCGCGCGGCCACCCCCTTCGCGGTCGACACCGCGAGCGGCACCGAGGCCGAGCCCGGCGTGAAGGACCCCGACCGGGTCGCGGCGTTCTTCACCGCCGTGGCCGAGGCCGACGCGATGGCGGCGGCGTGAGCGCCGAGCGGGTCGAGGACCGCTTCGGGCCCTACGGGGGCCGCTACGTCCCCGAGACGCTCGTCCCGGCGCTCGACGAGCTCGAGCGCGAGTGGCTCGCCGCCCGCTCCGACCCGGTCTTCCGGGAAGAGCTCCGGGCACTCCTGAGCGACTACGCGGGGCGCCCGACGCCGCTCTACCGCGCCCCGCGCCTGTCCGAGCGCGCGGGCTGCACCGTCCTGCTCAAGCGCGAGGACCTGCTCCACACGGGCGCGCACAAGATCAACAACGCGATCGGCCAGGCGCTGCTCGCGAAGCGGATGGGCAAGCGCCGCATCATCGCCGAGACGGGCGCGGGCCAGCACGGCGTCGCCTCCGCCACCGCGTGCGCGCTTCTCGGCCTCGAGTGCATCGTCTACATGGGCACCGAGGACATGCGCCGCCAGCGCCCCAACGTCGAGCGGATGAACCTGCTGGGCGCGGAGGTCGCCCCCGTCGAGGCCGGCGCGCGCACGCTGAAGGAGGCCGTGAGCGCCGCCATCCGCGACTGGGTGGGCAACGTGGAGACCACCCACTACATCATCGGCTCGGCCGTCGGCCCCGCCCCCTACCCGGCGCTGGTACGCGACCTCCAGCGCGTGATCGGCGACGAGGCGCGCGCGCAGGTCCTCGAGTCCGAGGGCCGCCTGCCCGACCGCGTGATCGCGTGCGTCGGCGGCGGCTCGAACGCGATCGGCACCTTCTTTCCGTTCATCGAGGACGAGGGCGTCGAGCTGGTCGGCGTGGAGGCCGCCGGCGAGGGCATCGAGAGCGGGAGGCACGGCGCGCCGCTCGCGACGAACTCGCGCGGCGTGCTGCACGGGGCCTACTCCGCGGTGATGCAGGACGAGGAGGGCCAGATCCTCGAGGCCCACTCGATCTCGGCCGGGCTCGACTACCCGGGCTCCGGCCCCGAGCACGCCTGGCTGCGCGACACGGGCCGTGCCCGCTACGTCGCCGTCACCGACGCCGACGCCCTGGCCGCCTTCAAGCTCGTCGCCCGGCTCGAGGGCATCGTGCCCGCGCTCGAGTCGTCGCACGCGATCGCCTGGCTGCTCGCGAACCCCGGCGACGGCCTCGACCTCGTCTGCCTGTCGGGCCGCGGGGACAAGGACCTCGCCGAGGTGCTCTCAGTTGGCTGACCGCATCGCCGCGGCGTTCGCCTCGCACGGGAAGGCGGCGGCGCTGATGCCGTACGTGATGGGCGGGTTCCCGGACGTCGATTCCTCCCGCGCGGTGGCCGAGGCGTGCATCGACGCCGGGGCCGACGTGCTCGAGCTGGGCATCCCGTTCTCGGACCCGCTCGCCGACGGCCCGGTCATACACGCCGCGGCGGTCGAGGCGCTCCGTTCCGGCGCCACGACCGAAGCGGTGCTCGGCGTCTGCGCGGCGGTCTCCGGGCGCGTGCCGGTGGTGCTCATGGTCTACGCGAACGTGGTGCTCTCGCGCGGCGTCGGCGACTTCGCCTCGCGCGCCGCCGCGGCGGGCGCCGCGGGCCTCATCGTTCCCGACCTTCCCCACGACGAGGCGGCGGACACGCGCGCGGCGTGCGACGAGCGGGGGATCGCGCTGGTCCCACTCGTGGCGCCGACGACCACCGAGGAGCGCGTCGCCGACATCGGGCGCGACGCCCGTGGCTTCGTATACGCCGTCTCGCTGTCGGGCACCACGGGCGAGCGCGAGGTCGTGGCCGAGGGGATCGGCGCGATGGTCGAGCGCGTGCGCGCCGCCACGGAGGTGCCGGTCGCGGTCGGCTTCGGGATCTCCAGCGGCGAGCAGGCGCGGCAGGTGGCCGCGATGGCCGACGGCGTGATCGTGGGAACCCGCGTCGTCCGCGCCGCGGGCGAGGGCGGAGCCTGCGAGGCCGGCGCCGTCGTAGCGGACCTCGCCGCCGCGCTTCGCGAGGGGTAGACTCGGCCGCGTGAGCGAGACCTCCCAGGCGACCGCGCAGAGCGCCGTTGCGCCGGGCGCGCAGACCGCCGAGGAGATCGGCCGCGCGTACTTCCAGGCCGTGACCGATCGCGATCCGGAGCGCATGGCGACCTTTTGGGCGCCTGACGGGATCGAGGACATCGTGCCGCTCGGGATCTTCCGTGGCCCGGACGAGGTGAAGCGGCTCTTCACCGAGATGTTCGCCGCCATCCCGGACTCGCGGATGACCGTCACGCGGATCACGGCGAGCGATCGCGTGGCGGTCGTCGAGTGGCGCTTCGAGGGCGAGTTCACCGGCGGCTCCTTCCAGGGAATCGAGCCCACCGGGGGCTACGTCCAGCTGCGCGGCGCGGACTGCATCGAGGTCGAGGACGGCCGGATCGTCCGCAACACCGCCAACTACGACGGCATGGCGTTCGCCCGCTCGATCGGGATGATGCCGCCGATGGACTCGCCCGCCGAGCGCGCGATGAAGAAGGCCTTCAACCTCGTCACCCGCGTCCGCCGCGCCTTCGGGCGCTGAGCGGCGGGCCCGTCAGGTAGGCTGCCGCGCCGCATGCAGGTACTCGTCGCACTCACCGTCGGACTCGTCTTCTGGATCTGCGCCTGGGCGTTCGGCGTCAAGTCCTTCGACGCGTTCATGGTCACCATCGCGCTGCTCGTGGGCTCCGCGGGCGCCTACGTGTACGGCCCGTACGTGCGCCGGGCCCTCGGTCGCGAGTAGCGCCGCTCAGCCCGAGAAGGCCGCGGCGACCTCGTAGTCCTCAGGCGGGACGGTCCGCAGGGCGCTGACCGCCTCCGCGAGCGTCACGAGCACGATCCGCTCGCCCTGGAGCGCCGCCATCGTCCCCCAGCGGCCCTCGGTCACGGCGTCCACCGCGGCGACTCCGAGGCGGGTGGCGAGCACGCGGTCGAAGGCGGTCGGCGTCCCGCCCCGCTGGACGTGCCCGAGCACGGTCGCGCGCGTCTCGAAGCCCGTCCTCGCCTCGATCTCCCGCTCGAGCACCTGTCCGATGCCGCCCAGGCGGGCGTGACCGAACTCGTCCGTGTCGCCCTCGACGACCTCGATCGTGCCCTCCTTGGGCAGCGCGCCCTCGGCCACGACGACGATGGAGAAGTAGCGACCCCGCTCGTGGCGGCTGCGGATGGCTCCGCACACCTCCTCGATGTCGAACGGCTGCTCCGGGATGAGGATCACGTCGGCGCCGCCCGCGAGGCCGGAATGGAGCGCGATCCACCCGGCGTGGCGGCCCATGACCTCCACGACGAGGATGCGGTCGTGGCTCTCGGCGGTCGTGTGGAGGCGGTCGATCGCATCGGTCGCGATCTGCACGGCGGTGTCGAAGCCGAAGGTGCGGTCCGTCGCCCCGATGTCGTTGTCGATCGTCTTCGGCACGCCCAGCACCGGCATGCCGTGCTCGGAGTGGAGGCGGCTCGCCACGCCGAGCGTGTCCTCCCCGCCGATCGCGATCAGGCCGTCGAGAGAGAGCGCCTCGAACGTCGCCGCGATCGCCTCGGCGCCGCCTTCGCGCTTGAAGGGGTTCGTTCGCGACGAGCCGAGGATCGTGCCCCCGCGCGGGAGGATGCCGCGGGTGGACTCGACCGTGAGCGCCTCGTAGTCGCGCTCCAGCGGGCCCCGCCAGCCGTCGCGGAAGCCGACGATCTCATGGCCGTGGCGATCGATCCCCTTCCGCACGACGGCCCTGATCACCGCGTTCAGACCGGGGCAGTCGCCTCCGCCGGTGAGCACGCCGATGCGCATGCCCTCAACCTAGCGCCGCCGCCGGCCCGGCCGGGGCCGGTCAGTCCCGCAGCGGGCCCGCCACGAGCAGGTGCGCGTAGCCGCTCTCGCTCCGGGCTGCGCTGCGCGTCCCGTTGAAGGCCGCGCGTGCGCGCCAGCGGCCCACGGACGGCGGGCGGAAGAGAAGGCTCGCGCGGCCGGCCGCGACCCGCGTCCGGGTCCTCCGGAAGAACTGCCAGCCCGCGACGGGGTCGAAGCGCTCGATGACGATCGAGACCGGGCCGGCGACGCCCGGCGTGACCGTCACGCCGATCCGTGCCGCCCCGCCGGGGCCCGTCTGCGCGCGCCCGCGGCCGTTGATGGAGGCCCGGGTCCGGGTGATGGTCCGCGAGGCGCGCGTGAGCGTGTAGCGGCCTGCGGAGCCGTCGGGCGCCCGCACGACCGCGAAGTAGCGGCCGGGGGAGACCTGGCGCTCGACCTGCCCTTCGCTCGTCGCCAGCCTGCGCCCGCGGTCGTTTCGAAGCTCGACATCCAGTTCCGCCGCACTCTGGAGCGACAACGTGAGCGTGGACCGGGTCCGGACGTCGAAGCGGTAGAGGTCGAGAACGTCGATCCCCGTTCCCCTGACGCTTCCCCGGACGCGTTGGTGGTTGCGGATGAAGCGCCCCGGCGCCGTGTCGTCGGTCCCCGCCCGGGCGGCCGACAGCCGGTAGCGCTGGACCCCGCGCCGGCCGCGCGAGACGACCCGGAACGAATAGCGGCCCGACTCGCCGGGACCGGGGGTGAAGACGGTGTAGCCGCCGCAGGAGAGCCGCCTCACCGGGTCTCCGTCCTCGAACGAGGAGGTTCCCGGCGGGTGGATCTCGAGCCCCGCGCAGCCCTCGGCCCCCGTGGAGAGGTTCACGCGGTAGGTGGTACCGGCGACGAGCCGGCGGGAGTAGGCGTCGTCCTCGTTCTGGAGCGGGTCCACCTCGCCGCGGGCGCCGCGAACCGGCAGCGCCGGCCCGGGTGGGCGGGCGCCCGGCTGCGGCGCGAAGACCTCGAGCCGGAACTCGCCGGGGACCGAGCTGAACCGCTGGCCGACCCGGATCAGGATCGAGTCGCCCTTCCTCGCCCGGATCGAGAGCCCGCCCTCACCCTGCTCGTCCGTGAAGTCGCAGCCTGCGCCCGTGAGCTGCGAGCGGGTGCGCCGGAACGCGTCGACCACCGCGTCGAGGTCGCCCGCGGCACGCAGGCGCACTACGATCCGGCCGTCGTCCGGGGCCGACAGCGAGTACCAGACGGAGCCCGCCAGGGCGTCGCAGGAACCGGGCTCGGTCGCTTCCACCGTCGACTCCGAGGTCGTGCCGGTCACGCTCGCAGGGAGGTCGATCCGGCGGGCGTCCGAGCGGGCGTCGTTCGAGGGTGGCGCGGCGAGCGCGAGGGCCGCGGTGCCGAGCACCGAGGTCGTCCCTGCGAGCGCTACCGTGAGCCGCCTCATGGGCGCCCGGAGCCTAACCGACCCGCACAGCGGGGAGTCAAGCGCTGTGGCACGGGTACGTCGCCCGGCGCTCGGCTACGCGCTCGCCGCGACCGCGGCGACGCTCTGGTCGCTCAACGCGAGCCTCTCGCGGGAGCTGCTCGACGACGGCGTGAGCGCCGTCCGCCTCTCCCAGCTTCGCGCCGTCGGCTCGTGGTTGATCCTGCTGCTTGTGCTTGCGGTGGTGCGCCGGGACCTGCTCCGGGTCGAGCGCCGCCAGCTGCCGGCGCTCGCGTTTCTCGGGATCGTCGGCCTGGCCCTCGTGCACGCGACCTACTTCCTCGCCATCGAGCGCCTCCAGATCGGCGTGGCGCTCACGATCGAGTATCTCGCGCCCCTGCTGCTCCTTCTGTGGCTCCGCATCTTCCACGGGCGTCGCCTGTCCGGGGGCCTCTGGGTGGCCGTCGGGCTGGCCTCGGTCGGCTGCTTCTTCGTCGTGCGAGCGTATGACGCGAGCGGGCTCGACGCGCTCGGGCTGATCGCCGCGTTCGCCGCCGCGGTCAGCTTCGCTATCTACATGGTCGGCTCGGAGCGTGCGGGCCACGACCACGAGCCGGTCACCACCCTCGTCTGGGCGTTCGGCTTCGCCAGCGTGTTCTGGGCGCTCGTCGCCCCGTGGTGGGACTTCCCGGCAGGCGACTTCGACACCGTGCGCAACGCGGGGCTCGGCTTCGGTGTCGTCGTGATCGGCACGCTGCTCCCGTTCACGTTGATGGTCGCGGCCGTCCGCCATCTGCCGGCTCCGCGGGCCGCGCTCGTCTCGACGCTCGAGCCGGTGCTCGCGGCGGTCTTCGCCTTCCTGATCCACGACGAGGCGCTCGCCGCGATCCAGATCGCAGGGGGCCTCCTGGTGCTGTCCGGGGTCGTCTGGGTGCAGACGCGCGCGGTGGACCTGGAGGCCGAGTCGGCGCCTCCGTTCAGGGAGGCGAGATGACCCGCGATTGCCTTGCCTCGCCCAGCCTGAATAGGATGCGCGAAGTTCGCTCTTCTTTCTACAGGAGGGATGTCTCTTGCGAGCACGTTGGTTGGCAGTTTTCGCCAGTCTCTTCGCAGCACTCGCCCTCGGCGTCACCGCGTGCGGTGACGACGACGACGACGGTGGCGGCGGAGGCGGAGGCGACTCGGCTGGTGGCGGTACCGTCACCATCTACTCGAGCCTCCCATTGCAGGGCGCCTCGCGGCCGCAGACCACAGCCATGGTCAACGGCATCAAGTTGGCGCTGAAGCAGAACAACAACAAGGCCGGTGACACGACCGTCAAGTACGTCTCGCTTGACGACTCGACCGCCCAGGCCGGAAGCTGGACACCGGAGGCCACGTCGGCGAACGCCCGCAGGGCGGCGCAGGACGAGACCGCGGTCGGCTACATCGGCGAGTTCAACTCGGGAGCGAGCGCCGTCTCGATCCCGATCCTGAACGAGGCCGGTCTCGCCCAGGTGAGCCCCGCGAACACCGCGGTCGGCCTCACGACGGACGAGCCGGGCGCCGACAAGGGCGAGCCGGACAAGTACTACCCGACCGGCGAGCGCCACTATGCCCGTATCGTGCCCAAGGACACGATCCAGGGCGCGGCTCTCGCGACGATCATGAAGGAGGACGGCTGCACCACGGTCGGCATCCTGCATGACAAGGAGGTCTATGGTGCGGGTCTCGCGCGGAACATCGACAGCTCTGCGAAGGAGCAGGGCCTCGAGGTCGCGGAAAACACGGGCATCGACCCGAAGGCCGCGAACTTCCGCTCCACCGCGTCGGACCTGAACTCGAAGGGCGTCGACTGCTTCGTCTTCAGCGGGATCACCGCCAATGGCGCGGTCCAGCTGTACAAGGACGTCGCACAGACGCTGCCCGACGCCAAGCTCTACGGCCCCGACGGGGTCGCCGAGTCCGGCTTCGCCGACCCGAAGGAGGGCGGTGTCCCCGAGGACGTCGGCAGTCGCATCAAGGTGACGGTCGCCACGCTGGCTCCGGAGAACTACCCGCCGGAGGGCCAGAAGTTCTTCGAGGACTTCGAGGCCGAGTACGGCGAGAAGAACCCGGATCCCTACGCCGTGTACGGGTACGAGGCGATGACCCTGTTCCTCGACGTGCTGCAGCGCGCAGAGGACCCGACGGATCGCGCATCGGTCCTCGAGGCCCTGTTCGGGACCAGCGATCGTGAGTCCGTGCTCGGCACGTACTCGATCGACGAGAACGGGGACACGACGCTGACCGATTACGGCGTCTACACCATCGACGGCGGCGAGTTGACGTTCGACAAGGCCGTCCAGGCAGAGGCGGGCGGCGAGTAGCACTCGTCTCCAACCTGACGTCGCAGAGAGGGGCGGGCCGAGAGGTCCGCCCCTCTTTCTGTTTATGCTGCGGCCCAGTTTGGAAGCGGCGACCGCAGCAGAGACCCCAGCACCCTCGGCCGGCGCGGTCCTGAAGGACCTCGCTCAGCGCTACGGACTCATCGCGATGCTCCTCGTGATGCCGGTCGCGTTCGGCATCCACGACCTCGGCACGGACGGGGATCTCTCCCGCCTCGGGAACAACCTCGTGGCCGGGCTCTCGAACGGCGCGATCTGGGCGCTGGTGGCGCTCGGCTACACGCTCGTCTACGGGATCATCGAGCTGATCAACTTCGCCCACGGCGACGTGTTCATGATCGGCTCGTTCGTGGCCGCCGGCTTCTGGGCGACGCTGGGCCTCACCACCCAGACGGGCACGGCGGGGATCTTCTTCGGGCTGCTCGTCACTCTCGTCGTCGCGATGCTCGCCTGCGGTGTGCTCAACGTGATGATCGAGCGCGTGGCCTACCGGCCGCTGCGGAACGCGCCCAAGCTCGCGCCGCTGATCACGGCGGTGGGCTTCTCGTTCATCCTCCAGAACGTCGGCCTGCTCTGGCTCGGCGGGTCGCCGGAGGGCGTCGCGAACCTCGTCCAGCAGCAGAAGACGGTCTTCGAAGTCGGCGGCGTGGTCGTGAGCCGCGGCGACGCGCTCGCAGTCCTCGTCACGATCCCGCTCGTGCTCGCCGCCACCACCTTCATCTCGCGCAGCCGCCTGGGCAAGGCGATGCGTGCGACCGCGCAGGATCCCGAGGCCGCCAGGCTCATGGGCATCAACGTCGACACCACGATCTCGGCGACCTTCCTGATCGGCGGCATCCTGGCAGGGGCGGCAGGCCTCATCTTCGCCCTCTACCAGACGACCATCTGGTACTTCCAGGGCTTCCAGGCGGGGCTGATCGCGTTCACCGCCGCGGTCATGGGCGGGATCGGGAACCTCCGGGGCGCCGTGCTCGGCGGGCTGATCATCGGCTTCATCCAGCAGATCTCGGACAACCGCATCGGCGGCCAGTGGACGCCCGCCATCGTCTTCGCCTACCTCGTGCTCATCATGACCCTGCGCCCGCAGGGCCTCCTGGGCGAGGAGACTCGGGAGGCCGGATGAGCGCGGTCGCCGCGAGCGCTCGGCGCATCCAGGCGATCCCGCACTTCCAGCGAGTGGCGACGGCGCTCGCGATCGTCGCCGCCGCGCTGCTGCCGTTCTTCTACAAGTCGGGTGCTCCGTTCGTCGACGACGCCACGATCGCGCTCGCCTACGTCGGCATGGCGCTCGGGCTCAACCTGATCGTCGGCTTCGCCGGCCTCCTCGACCTCGGCTACGTCGCCTTCTTCGCGATCGGCGCGTTCACGATGGGGTGGCTGGGGTCCGGGTTCTTCTCCGATGCGGGGGAGGGCGGCAACGGCATCCATTTCTTCGTGGCCGACCGCCTGGCGGACGTGCCGGGGATCCACATGAACTTCCTCGTCGTGATCGTCTTCGCGATCGTCTTCACGACGATCGCCGGCATGCTGATCGGCCTCCCGACGCTGCGCCTCCGCGGTGACTACATCGCCATCGTCACGCTGGCCTTCGGCGAGATCATCGGCCGCATCGCCATCAACGGCGACGAGCTGAAGCTCGGCAAGTTCCCGCTGATCGGCGGACCGCTCGAGAACGTGGTCGGCGAGGGCTCGACGCTGACCAGGGGAAGGCAGGGCATCACGCCCGTGGACAAGATCGACCTGCCCGGGGTGGAGCAGTTCGTCTCGCTCAACCTGCGGCCCTGGTACTTCACCGCGCTCGCGATCGTGATCATCGCCCTGTTCGTGAACTTCCGCCTCCGCGATTCCCGCCTCGGGCGCGCCTGGATCGCGGTCCGCGAGGACGAGGTCGCCGCCGCGAGCATGGGCGTCCCGCTCGTCAAGACGAAGCTGCTGGCCTATGGCACGGGCGCCGCGTTCGGCGGCCTCTCGGGCGCCTTCCTCGCGTCGTATTTGAACACGGTGAACGCCGACCAGTTCCAGTTTTCATTCTCGATCTTCGTCCTCGGCATGATCATCCTCGGAGGCCTCGGTTCGATCTGGGGGGTGGTCCTCGGCGCGATCGCGCTGTCGTTCATCAACAACAATCTGATCCCGGACGTGCTCAACACCTGGCCGAGCAAGATCGGGCTGGACTTCGACCTCACGCAGCTCTCGTTCGGCATCTTCGGCTTCCTGCTCGTGATCATGATGGTGCTCCGTCCCGAGGGGCTCCTCCCGGAGCGAAGGCGCCAGCTCGAGCTCGGGGAGGGCATCGGCACCGGCGCGACGACGGGCGTCGGCGGCGCCGAGGACCTCTACGAGGCGCGCGGATGACCGAGGCGACCAGCACACAGGCGGAAGACGCGGGCGTGCCGGCCGGGCCCGCCATCCTCGAGACCACCGGCGTCACGAAGGTCTTCGGCGGCCTCGTTGCGGTGTCGGCGGTCGACTTCACGATCCCCGAGCGCTCGATCGTCTCGATCATCGGCCCGAACGGCGCCGGCAAGACGACCTTCTTCAACATGCTCACGGGCCTCTACAGGCCGACGAACGGCCGCATCACCTTCCAGGGCCAGAACATCACCGCCAAGCGGCCCGACAGGATCATGGCCCAGGGCGTGGCGCGCACCTTCCAGAACATCCGCCTGTTCGCGACGATGTCGGCGGTGGAGAACGTGATGATCGGCCAGCACGCTCGCATGACGGCGGGGCTCTTCGGCTCGATCCTGCGGCCGCCGTGGGTGTCGCGGGAGGAGCGTGAGGTGCGCGCGAAGGCGCGCGAGACGCTCGACTACGTCGGCCTCGCGGAGAGTCACTTCGACCAGATGTCGGCCAACCTCTCCTATGGCGACCAGCGCCGCGTGGAGATCGCCCGGGCGCTTGCTTCCGACCCGGCGCTCCTGCTGCTCGACGAGCCCACGGCCGGTATGAACCCGCAGGAGTCGGACGGGCTCACCGCGTTCATGCGGCGCCTTCGCGACGAGAAGGGCCTCACCATCCTCCTGATCGAGCACGACATGCGCGTCGTCATGGGCGTCTCCGAGCGCGTGACGGTCTTCGACCACGGCGAGAAGATCGCCGAGGGCGAGCCCCGGGAGGTACGGCAGGACCGGCGCGTCGTCGAGGCCTACCTCGGCACCCAGGCCGAGGAGACGGGTGAGTGACCATGGCACTGCTCGAGGTCACCGACATCAAGACCTACTACGGGAACATCCAGGCCCTCAAGGGGATCTCGATCGAGGTCAACGAGGGCGAGATCGTCACCCTCATCGGCTCGAACGGCGCCGGCAAGTCGACGACCCTCCGCTCGATCTCCGGCCTCACTCCGCCACGCGAGGGCTCGATCAAGTTCGACGGGCTCGAGATCGGCGAGACACCTCCGCAGGACATCGTGCGGCTCGGGATCTCGCAGTCGCCCGAGGGCCGCAAGTGCTTCCAGCGCATGTCGGTCCGCGAGAACCTCGAGCTCGGCGCCTACCTCCGCCGCGACTCGAACGTGAACTCCGATCTCGAGCGCGTCTTCGACCTCTTCCCGCGCCTCAAGGAGCGCGAGAAGCAGAAGGCGGGCACGATGTCGGGCGGCGAGCAGCAGATGCTCGCCATCGGCCGCGCGCTCATGGCGAACCCCAAGCTGCTGCTGCTCGACGAGCCCTCGATGGGCCTCGCACCCGTGCTGGTGGACCGCATCTACGAGACGGTCGCCGAGATCAACAAGCAGGGCACCACGATCCTGCTGGTCGAGCAGAACGCGAACTACGCGCTCGAGGTCTCGACCCGCGGCTACGTGCTCGAGACGGGCAGCGTGGCGGTCGCCGACGATTCCAGCGCCCTGCGCAAGAACCCCGAGGTCCAGGCGGCGTACCTAGGCGGATGAGCGTCCTTGCCGTCATCGGAGCGCAGGCCCTCTGGCTGCTCTACGCCTGGCTCGCCTCGGCGATCATCTGCTCGTACCTCTCCGCCCGCAAGGGCTACGGGGAGCGCCCCGGCCTCGCCGCCGGCCTGCTGCTCACCGTCGTGGGCATCGTGGTCTGGCTCGTCTGGCCGGCTCGCGCGGAGTCCCGCTGGAAGATCCAGGGGCCGCTGCCCTTCGGTGAGCGCGCAAAGAAGACCGTGGCCGAGGCCCGGGCCGAGATGCACGAGGACGAATCGTGAGCAAGACGCTCGAGAACGCTCTCGTCACCGTGGCGCTCGCCGTCGTCTCGCTGCTCGTGATCTGGTTCCTCGGCAGCTTCACCGCGGTGAAGATCCTCGTGATCCTCGTCGTCTGGTTCGCGATCCTGGGGCTCGTCGCGCTGGGTATCGAGTCCGCCACCCAGGCGATCGCGAAGTCCTTCAAGCGCCGCTGACGGCGGCGCGCAGCGCGTCCTCGAGGTCCGGCCGCCGGAACTCGTAGCCGAGCGCCGACAGCCGCAGCGGCACCGCGCGGACCCCTGTCGTGACGATCGTGGCCATCTCGCCGTAGAGCGCCTTGACCGCCAGGCCCGGCACGGGCGCGAACGCGGGGCGCCGGAGCACGCGGCCGAGCGCCTTCGACAGCTCCTTGTTGGTGACGGGCTCGGGCGCGGTGATGTTCACCGGCCCGTCGGCGGCGCTCTCGTCGAGGCAGAAGAGCAGTGCGCCCGCCACATCGTCCTCGTGGACCCAGGGAACGTACTGGCCGCCGCCCGCGACCGGGCCGCCCACGCCGAGCTTGAACGGCGGGAGCATCTTCTCGAGCGCCCCGCCGCCGGGCGCCAGCACGACGCCGGTGCGCGTGGTCACGACCCTCAGGCCGAGATCGCGGGCGCGGGCGGCCTCGGCCTCCCAGGCGACCACGACCTCGGCGAGGAAGTCGCTGCCGGCCGCCTCGTCCTCGCCGACGGGCTCGTCACCACGCGGCCCGTAATAGCCCGTGGCAGACTGCGAGACGAGCACGGACGGCCTGGCCGCGGCCGCCCGAAGCGCCGCGACCAGGTTGCGCGTGCCGGCGACGCGCGACTCGCGGATGCGCTTCTTCGCATCGCTCGACCAGCGCTGCGCGACGGGCTCGCCGAGCAGGTGGAGCACGGCGTCGCGTCCCTCCAGCGCTCCGGCCGGCGCGGGCTCTCCCGACGGATCGGCCCAGGTGTGCGCGTCGACCTCGCCGAGCGCCTCCCGCGCCCGTCGGGCGTCACGCGACAGGACGGTCACGTCGTCCCCGCGAGCGAGCAGCGCCTGGACGACGACGCGCCCCAGGGTTCCCGTCGCGCCGGTGACGGTCACCCGCACGGGCTCAGGCGGTCGTCAGCCGGGGCTCGTCCTCGCCGGCGCCCGAGGCCTCGGCCTCCTTGGCGACGGCGGCGGCGACGGCGGGGGCCACGTCCCGGTTGAAGACGCTCGGGACGATGTAGTCGGCGGAGAGCTCCTCCTGGGCCACGACGCTCGCGATGCCGTAGGCGGCCGCGACCTTCATCTCCTCCGTGATGCGGCGGGCGCCCGCGTCGAAGGCGCCGCGGAAGATACCGGGGAAGGCGAGCACGTTGTTGATCTGGTTCGGGTAGTCCGAGCGGCCCGTGGCCATCACCGAAACGTATGGCGCGGCCTCCTCGGGGCGCACCTCCGGATCCGGGTTGGCCATCGCGAAGACGAAGGGATCGGGGTTCATCTTCTTCAGGTCGTCCGCCGTGATGATGCCCGGGCCGGAGAGGCCGATGAACAGGTCGGTCCCCTCGAGCACCTCTGACGGGCGGCCGCTGCGGCGCTCCGGATTCGTGTGCTCGGCGAGCCATGCCTTGACCGAGTTCATCGTGCCGGCCTCGTAGTCCGCGCGTCCGGTGTGGATCGCTCCATCGCGATCGCACGCCACGACCCGCGTGACCCCGGCGTTCATGAGGATCTTGGCGACCGCTACCCCTGCGGCGCCGGCGCCGGCCATCGAGACGCTGAGGTCCTCGATCAGCCTCCCTGTCAGGCGGCAGGCGTTCAGCAACGCAGCCAGCACGACGATCGCCGTGCCGTGCTGGTCGTCGTGGAAGACGGGCAGATCGAGCTCTTCGATGAGCCGGTTCTCGATCTCGAAGCAGCGCGGCGAGGAGATGTCCTCGAGGTTGATGCCCCCGAAGGTCGGGGCGAGCAGCTTCACGGTGTTGACGATCTCGTCCGGGTCCTGGGTGTCGAGGCAGATCGGGAAGGCGTCGACATCGCCGAACTCCTTGAAGAGCATGGCCTTGCCCTCCATCACGGGCATCGCCGCCTCCGGACCGATGTCGCCGAGCCCCAGGACGGCAGAGCCATCCGAGACGACCGCCACGGTGTTCTTCTTGATGGTGTACTCGCGGGCACGCTCGGGGTTGCGATGGATGTCCATGCACACGCGGGCCACGCCGGGCGTGTAGGCCATCGACAGGTCCTCGCGCGTGTCGAGAGGGGCCTTGAGCCCGGTGAAGACCTTGCCGCCCCGGTGCAGCTCGAAGGTCCGGTCGGTCACGTCGACCAGGCGCGTGCCGTCGATCGCGCGGACTGCGGCGACGATCGCGTCCCAGTGGTCGAGATCCGCGCAGAAGACGGTGATGTCGCGCAGGAGCTCGCCCTCGCCCGGCTCGATGATGTCGATGGCGCCGATGTTCCCGCCGGCGTCCCCGATCGCGCCCGCGAGCTGCCCCAGCATGCCCGGGCGGTTGTCGATCTCCACGCGCACGCGCATGGAGAACTGGGCACTGGGGGTGATGGTGGGCCGGGTCATCGGGCGCGGACGATACTAAGGAGGCGCTTTCGCCCGGGACGCCGAGCGCTCATGCACCGGGGCGCGCCCTAACATGCCGCGCGTGTCCGGCGGCGATTCGCAAGAGCTGTTCCTGATCGACGGGAACAGTCTGGCCTACCGCGCCTTCTTCGCCCTTCCGGAGACGATCGCGACCTCCCGCGGCATGCCGACGAACGCGATCTTCGGCTTCGCGTCGATGCTCGTGAAGATCCTCACGGAGTACGGGCCGAAGCCGACGCTCGTCGTCTGGGACGCGGGGATGTCCGGCCGCGAGAAGCAATACGAGGAGTACAAGGCCGGACGGCGCAAGAAGCCGGATCTCCTCCGCGAGCAATGGCCCCACCTCGCGCCGCTGGTGGAGGCGTTCGGGTACACGAACGTCAGCGCGGAGGGCTTCGAGGCCGACGACGTGATCGCGACGCTGGCACGCCGCGCGCGCGAGGCGGGGATGGAGGTCATGGTCGTCACGGGCGACCGCGACGCGCTCCAGCTTGTCGAGGAGGGCGTGCGTGTGATGGCCACGGCGCGCGGCATCACCGAGACGAAGCTCTACGACCGCGAGGCGGTGATCGAGCGCTACGGGATACCGCCGGAGCTGATCCCCGACTTCTACGGGCTGAAGGGAGACACCTCCGACAACATCCCCGGCGTCCCGGGCATCGGCGACAAGACCGCCGCGCAGCTCCTGCAGCGGTTCGGCGACCTCGAGACCGTGCTCGCGAGCGTCGACGAGGTCTCGGGCGCCAAGCGCAAGGAGAACCTCGCCGTGCACGCCGAGGCGGCGCGCATCTCGAAGCTGCTCGCCACCGCCCAGCGGGAGGTCGAGCTGGACATCGACCTGGCCGCGTGCGCCGCCCGCGAGCCCGACCGCTCGCGC
>Ga0247708_1000174_pt1 | contig 15648 bp, 16 predicted proteins | sample 42W_NmetaG_FD_189040 | JGI IMG/M metagenome (GOLD analysis project Ga0247708, IMG submission 189040) | Soil microbial communities from hillslope of Landscape Evolution Observatory, University of Arizona, Oracle, AZ, United States - 4-2-W_N | ecosystem: Engineered > Artificial ecosystem >...
CCACCACGACCACGGTCCCGCCCCCGCCCCCCTCGGCCTGGCCCGGGCCCGGCAACACCGGCATCCCCGCTGGCACGGTCCTCACCACGGTCAACGGTGGCATGACCATCAACACCGCCGGCACGGTCGTCACCGACAAGGACATCGTCGGCTGCGTCACCATCAACGCCAGCAACGTGACCCTCCGCCGGGTCCGGGTGCGGGGCTGCGCGGCCGAGCCCGTGGTCAACGTCGGCTACGGCAAGTCGGGCATCCTCGTGGAGGACTCCGAGATCGACGGCGGCAACTCGAACAGCCTCGGCTCGGGGATCGGCTACGAGGGCTACACCCTCCGCCGCTCCAACGTCCACCGGGTCAGCAAGGGCGCCCACATGACCAACAACGTGGTGATCGAGGACAACTGGATCCACGACCTGTACGAGGGCGCCAACTCCCACAACGACAACGTCGTCACCAACGGCGGCTCGAACTTCATCGTCCGCCACAACACCTTCGAGAACAGCCACACCCAGACGGCCACCGTCGCCCTCTACGGCGACTTCGCCCCCGTGGTCAACGCCCTGATCGAGAACAACCTGCTGGTCGGAGGCGGGTTCACCGTCTACGGCGGCAGCGTGGCCGGCAAGCCCTACACCTCGGGCGCCCGCGACATCCGCTTCGTGAACAACGTCTTCAGCAAGAAGTACTGGCCGAAGGGCGGGTACTGGGGCCCGGTCAGCGCCTTCGACGCCAGCAAGCCGGGCAACGTCTGGAGCGGCAACGTCTGGGCCGACACCGGCTCTCCCGTGGCCTCGAGCTGACCTCCTCGCACCAGTCTCGAAGGCCATGACGGGGCCCCCAGCCATCCTCGCTGGCTGGGGGCCCCGATCTTTGCCCGGGGCCCGACGGAGTACCGTCGGGGCGTGACCCCCGAGCAGGTCGTGGAGCTCCTCGTTCGGGAGCGACCGTCGTTCCACATGGGCGGCGCCACCGTGTGGAACGCCCTCCCGGAGACGCTCGGTCTCATCGCCCGCCACGTGCAGGCGGGGGACCGCACCGTGGAGACCGGTGCCGGCGCGTCGACCGTCGTCTTCGCCGCAGCGGGCGCCCGGCACACGGCCATCAGCCCGGCCGGGGACGAGCACCAGCGCATACGGGCGTGGGTGGCCGAGCACGGGGTGGCGGGCGACGGCCTGGCGTTCGTCGCCGGGACGTCGGACCGGGTCCTGCCCACGATGGTCGCCGAACCGATCGACGTCGCGTTCATCGACGGGAAGCACTCCTTCCCGCACCCGATCGTGGATTGGCACTACCTGAGCACCGCACTGCGGATCGGCGGCGTGCTCCTGGTCGACGACCTGCCGATCCCCGCGGTCGCCCCCGTGGCCCGGCACATGCTGCTGGACCCGTGCTGGGAGATGCTGGAGATCGCCGACCACCGGGCGGGCGTCTTCCGCAAGCTGGCCGAGCCGGAGCCGCACGACGACTGGGAGGCGCAGCCGTACAACCGGGGCTATCCGGACTTCGGCTTTCTCCCGGCGGCCGAGCGGCTGCCGCTGCGGGCCCGCCACGCCGTGCGCGAGAGCCGGCGGGCGCTGGGCGAGCGTGTCCCGGCGCTGCGCACGGCGTGGCAGCGGCTGTCGGGCGCCCCGGACCGCTAGCGGGAGGGTGCGGTGGCCGTCAGGGGACTGCGGGCCGCCCTGGTGGCCGCCGCCGTCCTGGCGACCGCGGGCTGCGTCGAGGGCGACGACGGCGCCGCCACGAGCCCTGACCGGCCCGCCACCGGCGACCCGGCCTGGCCCGGACCCGGCAACACCGGCGTACCGCCTGGCACGGCGCTGACCCGGATGAACGGGCAGCTGACGTTTGCGTCGCCAGGCGAGGTCGTCGACGGTAAGGACGTGACCGGCTGCATCACGGTCACCGCCAGCAACGTCACCCTGCGCCGCTTCCGCGTGCGGGGGTGCGCCCGCGAGCCGGTCATCAGCGTCGGCTACGGGCTGCGGGGGATCGTCATCGAGGACTGCGAGATCGACGGTGGCCGGCTCAATCCCGGCGCCTCGGCCGTCGGCTACGACGGCTACACAATCCGCCGGTGCGACATCCACGGCACCGGCAGCGGGCTGCACATGACCAACAACGTCGTCATCGAGGACAACTGGGTCCACGACCTGCACGAGGGGGACGACTCCCACAACGACGCCGTCATCACCAACGGGGGGTCCAACCTCGTCGTCCGGCACAACACCCTGGAGAACCCGCACACCCAGACCGCGGTCGTCGCCCTCTACGGCGACCTGGCGCCGGTCACCGACGTGATCGTGGAGAACAACCTGCTCGCCGGCGGCGGGTACGTCGTCTACGGGGGGAGCGTGCCGGGGAAGCGCTTCAGCGCCCAGGCGGCGCGCATCAGGGTCACCGGCAACCGCTTCGGGCGGGCGTTCTTCCCGGACGGCGGGCGCTTCGGGTCCGTCTCGGGGTTCGACCCGAGCCGGCCCGGCAACGTGTGGGCGGGGAACGTGTGGCACGACAGCGGGGCCCCTGTGGAACCCTGACCGGGCAGGGCCCCCCACGGTCAGTGGGCGGCGACCGGCTTGACTCGGGCGCGGCCCATCCGGACGGTGACCATGCCCGCCGAGATGCCGAACGCGGCGATGGCGACCATCTCGGCGATGTCGGCACCGGTGAAGGCGATACCGCCCGAGGACGCGGGCGCCTGGGTGGTGGGCGTCTGGACGATCTGCTCGGGGGCGACCGTCGGAGGCGTCACCCCCACGTAGGTCTGCGACCAGGCCGGTGCACCCATGGCGAGCGACCCGGCCAGGATGCCGGCACAAGCCCAACGACGAAGTCTCATGCCGTCGAGGCTACGGGTGGGCTCTCAACCCAGACCCTCGACGCTCCCAACACTTGCCCAAACCCTTCACCCGGCCAGGAACGCCACTTCGTGGGCCGAACCGTCGGTCCAGGACCCGCCCGGACCGGTCCAGGCGATGCCGGGGACCCTGGCCGAGGGCTCGACGCGGATGGTGCCCCGGTCGCCGGGGAGGGTGAAGCGCACGGTCACGGTGCTGGTCTGGCCCCGGTCGACCCGGACCTGGACGCCCACCACGCGGGTCGGCCCGTCCGGCCCGGCCACGGCCAGCCGGTCCACCCCGTCGATCCGCGGGCTGCCGGCATGGCCCGGGACGTTCACCGTCACGATGCCCAGGTAGGCGCCGGGCGGCACCCCGCTGGCCGGGTCGTCGCCGGCCACATAGGGCGGCTCACCGGCCGGCGTGCCGTTGTGCAGGGTGAGCCGCACGGTGACCTCGGTGTCCGGTCCCGACGGGGCGAACGAGAGGTCGGCGCCCACGTCGAGGAATTGGTCGAGCTTGTTGCCGCCCCGGTTGACGACCGACACGAGGAGCGAGCCGGGCTCCAGGGCGCCGTCGACCTCCAGGGCGTGCCATCCGGCCTGCTGCACGGGCGACGCCGACCACACCATGAGGTGGCGGCCGTTGACCGCGGCGGCCAGCCCCTTGGCCAGGCCCTCCACCGTCCAGCGCCCGCCGTCGAGGGCCTCGAAGGCGGCGCGGGCGATGCGGCCGAGCTGCTCGCGCCGGTCGGCCCGCTCCTTGCCCGAGAACCGCAGGTACTGGCCGTGGAGCAGCTCGTCGACCACGTTGCCGGCGCTGATCGTGCGGCCGTCGACGGCGACCGAGCCGGTGGCCTCCAGCAGCCCCTGGAGGGCCACCGGGTCGAGCGCCAGCACCCCGTCGACCGGCCGGTTGCCGGCGGCCACCCACATGCGGGCGGCGAGCGGGGCGGCCTCGTCGAACCGGGGCGACGTCATGAGGTTGCGCCACTCGACGTTGGGGGCCAGCCAGCCCCACCGGCCGGCCAGGTCGCCGTCGATCGGGACCGCGCCCTTGGGCACCGCCACGTCCACCACCGACCGCATCTCCCCCAGCCGGAGGCCGTTCCCGTCGACCTCCAGCTCCCCGACCGACAGGAACATGCCCGAGCCGGCCCGCATCTCGGCGTTGTTGGCGGCGAACACGAGGTACCGCTTCGGGCCGGTGAGCATCTCCGCCGCCGCCGCCGCGCCCGCCGACCCCCGCCCCAGCTGGTCCTGCAGCTCGGACAGCTCGGTCACCAGCTTCTGGCGCGACCGGGCCAGCTTCCCGAACAGGCCCTTGTCGGGGCCGAGGTCGACCTTGTCCAGGCGACGGTCGGTGTCCCCGGCCAGGGCGCCGAGGGCCCGCACGAGCTGGACACGGGCGGGATGCGACGCCGGCGCCGGGTTCAGGAGGCGCTGCCCCTCGACCATGGCGTCGAGGACCGCGTCCGACACGTCGGTCGCCGCACCGGAGAGGGCGGCCACCGACTCCAGCTGCCGGTCGATCACCGGCACCAGGCGGATGGGCAGGAGGGCCGGGCTGGTCACCCGCCGGTGGGCCCGTTCGAAGCTGGCCCGGGCCTGGCGGACGTCCGCGATCGGCTCCCCGGTCGTGAGGTCGGTCAGCTCGGTCCCGGCCCGGGCCCGGGAGATGGCGGCGGTGCCGGCCCGGACGTCCGCCGCGGCCCGGCTGAGCAGCAGGGCGGCCGCGCCCGTCCACAGGCCGGCCACGGCCAGGCCGCCCAGGGCCCACAGGAGGCGCCGTCGCCTCACGCCCGCCCCAGCCCGGCGGGCACCGGCTGGCGGGCCCCGAAGAACCGGCGGTGCCAGACCTCCAGGGACAGGAGCGTCCAGATGCGCAGCTCCTCGTTCGCCCGGCCCCGCTCGTGGCTGTCGAGCAGGGCGACCACCGCCGTGCGGTCCAGGACCTGGCCGACGAAGGACCCCGGCGAGCGCAGCAGGTCCGAGGCCATGGGGCGCAGGGCGCCCCGGAACCAGGCGTCGAGCGGCACCCGGAAGCCGACCTTGGGGCGATCGACGATCTCGGCCGGCAGGTGCCGGCGGGCCACCTCCCTGACCACCCACTTCCCGTGGCCGCCCCGCACCTTCATCCGGCTGGGCAGGGCGAAGGCCAGCTCGACCAGCCGGTGGTCGAGGAACGGCGGGCGCAGCTCCAGCGAGGCGCTCATCGACATGCGATCGCCCCGCTCCAGGAGGTTGTCGGCCAGCCACTGGTGGCTGTCGGCGTACAGCATGCGGCGCAGGGCATCGCCCTTGCCCAGGGGCTCGTCCACGGTCGCCGCGCCGCCGAGCAGCTGCCGGCGCTCGGCGGCGGTGAAGGGGGCGAACCAGCCGGCGATCCGCTCCTGCTCGGTGGCCTCCCCCAACGCCCGCGCCGCGATGCGCAAGCGGTTGGCCCGGGCGGGCAGCAGCCGCTGGACGGCGGCGAGCACGGGCACGCGGGCGGCGGCGGGCACGAGCCCCGCGACCTGGGCCAGGCGGGCGACCCGGTGCTTCGGGTAGCCGCCGAACAGCTCGTCGCTGCCCTCGCCCGAGAGGACGACCTTCACCCGCCGGCGGGCGGTCGTGGCCAGCAGGTGCAGGGCGACGTCGGCCGGCTGCGACAGGGGGGCGTCGCGGTGCCAGGTCAGCTCCGGCCACAGCCGCTCGAAGTCGGCGGGCCCGACCACCACCGCCTCGTGGTGGGCCCCGAACAGCTCGCTCACCCGGCGGGCGTGGGGCAGCTCGTCGAAGCGGCGGTCGCCGAAGCCGGCCGAGAAGGTCTCCACCCGCCCGCCGGCGGCCTCGGCCATGAGGGCGACGATCAGGCTGCTGTCGAGCCCGCCGCTGAGGTAGGCGCCCACCGGGACGTCGGCCACCAGGTTGGCCTCCACCGACCGCCGGAGCACCGCCTCCACCCGGGCGACGGCCTCGCCGTCGTCCAGCGCCAGCTGCGGGCCCGCCGCCGGCACGCTCCAGTACCGGGCGGTCTCGACCCGGCCGTACGGCCCGGCCCGCAGCCAGTGGCCCTGGGCCAGCTTGCGGACGCCCCGGAACAGGGTGCGCGGCGGCGCCACCGACCCGTGGGCCAGGTAGGCAGCCAGGCTGCCCTCGTCGACCTCCGCCGGTCGCGGGAGCACCGGCAGCAGGGCCTTGACCTCCGATGCGAACAGCAGGACGTCGGGGTCGGCGTAGTAGTAGAGGGGCAGGATGCCCAGGCGGTCCCGGAACAGCCAGAGGGTGGCCGTGTCGCCGTCGAACACCGAGTAGGCGAACTGGCCGTGGAGCTGGGCCACCCCGGCGGGGCCCCAGGCCGCGAAGGCGGCGAGAAGCACCTCGGTGTCCCCCGCCGTGCGGTACGGGTACGGCAGCCGCCGGCGCAGCTCCCGGTAGTTCAGGATCTCGCCGTTGAAGGTGACGTGGAGGCGGTCGCCGGCGCCGGCCATGGGCTGGGCCGAGCCGGCCAGGTCGATGATCGACAGGCGCCGGTGGCCGAAGCCGACCGGCCCGTCGCACCAGTAGCCCTCGTCGTCGGGCCCCCGGTGGGCGAGCTGGGCGGCCATGGCCCGCAGGTCGGCCTCCCGGACCGGAGCGCCGTCGAAGCGCCGCATGCCGACGATCCCGCACACCTCAGGCCGCCCGCCCCTGCTCGCACAGGGCCATGAGCTCCTGCGAGCGGCGGTCCCACGAGTCGCCGGCCACCGCCGCCCGCCGTCGTTCCCCTTCCACGGCGTCGTGGTCGCCGAGTTCCTTCCGGACCCGGGCCACGAAGTCCTCGGGGCCGGCGGCGATGCTCACCCACTCCGCGTAGTGGTGCGCCTCGGGGAAGTCGGTGCTGACCACCGGCAGGCCCAGGGCCAGGTACTCCTTCAGCTTGATGGGGTTGGAGTGGCGGATCCACTCGTTGTCGAGCCAGGGCATGAGGGCGACGTCGAAGCCCGAGCCGTAGCGGGGGATCTCCTCGTACGGCCGGTAGCCCAGCCAGTGGACGTTCGGCAGCCGCTCGAGCCGCCCCATCGGGCAGGTGGCGTCGCCGATCAGGACCAGGTGGGCGTCGGGGATCTCGGCCGCCACCTTCTCCAGGAGGGCGAAGTCGACGATGTAGTCGTCGAACCCGCCGAAGAAGCCGATGCGCGGGTGGGGGATGGTCCGGAGGTCGCCGGGCTCCTCCTCCGGCGGCCGGGGCCGGAACAGCTCGAGGTCGACGCCGTGATCGAGGAAGTGGGCCCGCTCCGCCGTGCGGGGCGCCTCCTCGGCGAGCAGCGACCGGCTCACGTACAGCACGTGGTCGGCGCCGGCCAGGAGGGCCTGTTCCAGCCCCCCGATGGAGGCCTGGTCGACCTCGCCGAAGGCCGAGTGCTTGTCCGATCGGTTGAAGACCAGGCTGCGGTGGGGCAGGCGGCGGACGACCTCCCAGGCGGTGGGGATGGTGGCCACCACCAGCGGGTCCTCGATGCCGAGCCGGCGCTCGGCCCGGGCGACCTGCACCCGCACCACCCAGGCGTTGACGGCCCGCCCCCACCGGCTGCCGTAGAAGGGGAGGACGACGGGCGTCAGCACGTGGAAGCCGGGGACGTCGGGGAGGGGCGCCTGCAGCCGGTGGGACATGCTCCGGGCCTTGCGCACGATCCGGCGCAGCGCGCCCGGGCTGCGGCCGGGGAGCGGCATGCGCATGCCGATGCTGTTCACGAACAGGACGGTGCGGTCCCGGGCCACCCGGCGCATGAGCTGGAAGTCCGAGTGGGCCCGGTTGTGGTACCACCAGTCCTGGGCCGAGAAGCACACGTAGGCCGGGGCGGTGGCCGCGCCCGGCGGTGGTCGGTGAGGGGGGCGGCGGCCGAGCAGGGCCCGGAGGGCGGCCCGGTGGCGGGGCGGCCCGTGGACGGCCCGGACGGCCTCCCCCGCCATGAGGGCGCCCACGAAGGCGCCCGTGGCCACCGGCCCGTGGCGGCGGCGGTAGAGCCGGGCCCGGTTGAAGGTCAGCAGGCCCCACAGGGAGGGCGACGCCATGACGTCCCCGCCGAGGTGCACGGCGACGGCCTCCGGGACGTAGCGGACGGCGTAGCCGGCGTCGCGGGCCCGCAGGGCGAAGTCGGTCTCCTCGGAGTAGAGGAAGAACGACTCGTCCCACCGGCCGACCGCGTCCAGGCAGCGCCGGGAGATGAGCATGACCGCGCCGGTGGCCCAGTCGGCGAGCCCGGGGCGGGCGTAGTGCTCGCCCCGGGTCACCATCTCGCCAAGCAAACGGAAGCGCCCGGCACGGGCCCCGCCGAGGACCGCTTCGCCGAGGGCCCGGCCCACGGTCGGCTCCCGGCGGAGCGAGTGCTGCAGGCGGCCGGCCTCGTCGACCAGCCTGGGCACGGCGATCCCCGTGCCGGGCACGGCCAGGGCGTCGAGCAGGAGCCGGAGGGAGCCGGCGCCGAGGCGGGCGTCGGGGTTGAGGACCAGGACGGCGTCGGCCGCCGGGGCGGCGTCGACCGCCGCGTTCACGCCGGCGGCGTAGCCGCGGTTGCGGTCGAGGCGGACGATCGTCGCCTCCGGGCACAACTCCTCGACGAGGGCGACCGAGCGGTCGGTCGACGCGTTGTCGGCGACGACCAGGCGGCAGGGGCCGCTGCCGGCGGTGGCTGTCGCGAGGGACGACAGGCATGCCGGCAGCACGGCCTCGCTGTTGTAGGTCACCAGGGCGACGACGACGGTCGGCATCGGATCGGCCATGACGCTCAGGCAGCGCGCCGAGGAACGCGTGGCTCTGCTCGCATGGTCGTCGCTGACCTCCCGGATCGCCGCAGCGGTGCGGCCTTCAGGAACGATGATCAGCGGCGCAGGCCAAGCGGCCCCCAACCGGCCCTCAACCTTGCCCCAACTCGGCTCAGGCCGAGAGCGCCTCGATGATCTCGCCCTGCAGGTAGGTGAGGTAGTCGTAGACGGCGAAGGCGCCCGTCCGCGGGTCGCGGGGATCCCGGGGCCGCTCCTCGCGGTCCTCGGTGATCTCCAGGCGGGTGCCCAGCACCAGGCGCACGTCGTTGAGGGCCCGCATCCAGGCCAGCAGCTGCTCCTCCTCCAGGCGCTCGGCGTCGGCGGTCTCCTCCAGGACGGCCAGGGCCGCCAGGTGGGAGGACAGCAGCTCGTCCTGGACCAGGAGCCGGTACTCGGTCTGGCGGTCCTCGTCGTCGGGGTAGGCCACCGGGAACAGCCGGTCGATGGCGGGGTCCTCGCCCGGCGTCGACGTGTCGACCCGGCGGACCAGTACCTCGCGCAGCTGCGGCCCCACCTCCCGCAACAGCTCCCGCTCCTCGGCCGGGATCTTCAGCTCGAAGCCGCCCTTCCGGGACCGCTTCACGCGGCGGCCGATCATTAGGAGCCCAGGCCCCGGCCGGCCGTCACGAATCGTGCTCCATGGTGGCCCACAGGCCGTGCTCGTGGAGGCGGAAGACGTCGAGCTCCGCCTTCTCCCGCGGCCCGCTCGACACCACGGCCTTCCCCTTCTCGTGGACGTCGAGCATCAGCTTGGTGGCCTTCTCCAGGCTGTAGCCGAACAGCTTCTGGAACACGAAGGTCACGTAGGTCATCAGGTTGATCGGGTCGTTCCAGACGATGACGATCCAGGGCCGGTCCGGGGTGACGACCTCGTCGATGTCCGGCTCTTTGACCTCGACCGGAGCGGCGGTCATGACTCCCCTCCGGGAGTGGTCGTCATGGCGACGTGAGGGCCACCGTCCACGGCTCCACGCTATCTCCCTCCTCGCCGGTTTCAGGCCGGGCGACGGGCACGGAGAACGACAGGTGGAGGCGCAGGACGGCGATCCAGACGGCGGCGGCCCCGGCCACGTGGAACCCGACCAGGAGGGCGGGGACGCCGGTGAAGTACTGCACGTACCCCAGCACCGCCTGGGCGACCAGGACGGCCAGGAGGGTCTCGCTCCGGCGCAGGATGCGCTGGTCCACGCCGTCGCGCCGGAGGCGCCAGAGGGTGACGAGGGTCACCACGAGGAACAGGGCGACGGCGATGCCGTGGAGGCGGGTCACGTCGGGCAGGAGGTACGGGAGCCGCTCGGCGTGCTCGTCGCCCCCGTGGGGCCCCGAGGACGTGACCACCGTGCCCAGGACGATGACCAGGCCGGCCAGGGCGACCTCCAGGCGACCGAAGGCCCGCAGGTCGGGACCGACGGCCAGGCGGGTGGGGCCGGCGGGCTGGCCGGCCCGGTGGTGGAGGACCACCGCGTTGGCCAGGAGGACCATCGACAAGAGCATGTGGGCCATCACGAACCCGGGCTTGAGGTGGAACAGGACGGTCAGCCCGCCCAGCACGATCTGGCCGATCACCCCGCCGACCAGCCCGAGCGACAGCCATAGGAGGTCGCGCCGGCGGGGTCGCCGCACGAGTGACCCGAGCACGGCCAGCATGACCGCCACCGAGACCAGGCCGGTGATCGTCCGGTTCACGAACTCCACCATGGCGTGGTACTCCCAGGGCGCCACCAACCGGTTCTCGGCGCACGTGGGCCAGTCGGGGCAGCCCAGCCCGGACCCGGTGAGCCGCACCGCGGCGCCGGTGAGGATGATGAAGGTGAGGGCGAGGAGGGCGAAGAGCGTGACCCGGCGGTAGGCGGAGGGCGACAAGGTCGGCACGCGCATGACCGCGCGATGGTACGGCCGCCCATCGAGTGTGGGCGATTCGCGGCGACATACGCACCGGATCGCCCACACTCGGTCGCGCGGCGAGGTTTGCGGCGGACCGGCGCGGGTACGGGCCAGGTATGCCTGAGACCGACGAAGAAGAGGTCGAGCAGGAGAAGCAGGACCAGGTCCTGCGGCGCGAAGGCTTCGAAGAGGAGCTGATGCAAGAAGGTCGCTCGGAGGAGGCGCAGCACATCGCCGCCGTGGAGACCGGAGAGGAGAACCTGTGAGAGCTCGGACCCTGCGTGAGACCCGCCGCGAGCGCCGGGAGCTGGCCGCCGACGCCGGCTTCGGCGGCTTCTCGTTCACCAGCATGCTGGCCGGCGTCCTGGTGGCCTACGGCGCCTTCGCCATCCTCCTGGGCCTGGCCGCCGCCGCCGTCGGCGCCGCGGGCGGCGACACCGATCTCAGCACCGACTGGGAGCAGCTCGGCACCGCCGGCGGCCTGGCCGTGGCCGGCCTGCTGTTCCTCGCGTACCTGTTCGGGGGGTACGTCGCCGGCCGCATGGCCCGCCGCAACGGCCTGGCCCACGGGGCCGGCGTGCTCGTGCTCGGGGTGGTGATCGTCGGCGCGGTCGCCTACCTGGTCCGATCGTCGGCCGGCACCGGCACGATCGCCGACAACCTTCGCTCCCTCGGTATTCCCACCACTGCCGAGGAGTACGGCCAGGCCGGTTCCGTGGCCGGCCTGGCCTCCCTCGTCGCCCTGATCGCAGGGGCGCTGGTGGGCGGCGCGCTCGGTGAGCGCTGGCACGCCCGGCTGTTCGCCCGGGCCGCCGACCCCACCGTCGGCGCCCAGGCCCAGGCCGCCCGGGAGGCCGAGGCGGCCCGCACCCGGGCCAACCTCACCCTGGCCCGGTCCGAGGGGCGGGCCCGGGCCCACGAGCTCGAGCAGGAGCGTGACCGGGACCGCATCGCCACGCAGGAGCGGGCCCTCGACGACGAACGGGAGCGCACCACCGAGGTCCGCGGCGACCCCGACGAGCGGGTGGTGGCCGGGAACGGCAACGGCCACCGCGGCTTCTTCCACCGCCGGTAGGCACCCACAACCCGTCCGCCAGGACGGTCACCCCGTCCCCGTGACCGTCCTGGCGTACTGGGTGAGGTAGAGCTCCCGGTAGAGCCCGTCCTTGCCCACCAGCTCCTGGTGGGTGCCGCGCTCGACGATGCGGCCCTGGTCGAGCACGAGGATCTGGTCGGCGGCCTGGATGGTGGACAGGCGGTGGGCGATCACCAGCGAGGTCCGCCCGGTCAGCGCCTCGGCCAGCGCCTGCTGGATGAGCAGCTCCGTCTCGGAGTCGAGGTGGGCCGTGGCCTCGTCGAGGATCACGATGGCCGGCGCCTTCAGCAGGACCCGGGCCAGGGCCAGCCGCTGCTTCTCGCCCCCCGACAGCCGGTAGCCCCGCTCGCCCACCAGCGTCTCGTAGCCCTCGGGCAGCCCGGCGATGAGGTCGTGGATGCGGGCCGCCCGGCACACCTCGACCAGCTCGCCGTCGGTGGCGTCGGGCTTGGCGTAGCGCAGGTTGGCGGCCACCGTGTCGTGGAAGAGGTGGGCGTCCTGGGTGACCATGCCGATGGCCGCGGCCAGGCTCTCGCCGGTGAGGTGGCGCACGTCGTGCCCGTCGACCTTGATGCTCCCCGCGGTCACGTCGTACAGGCGGGGCACGAGGTAGGACAGGGTGGTCTTCCCCGCGCCGGTGGGACCGACCAGGGCGATCATCTGGCCGGGCTCGGCCACGAACGAGATGCCCTTGAGCACCATGCCCGAGGGGTCCGGCGAGAGCGGCGCGGTGGCGTCGGCCTCCAGGGAGGCGATGGAGACCGTGGACGGGGCGGGGTAGCGGAACCACACCTCGTCGGCTTCGATGCGGCCTTGGGGGTCGACCAGGTCGTAGGCGCCCGGGGCGTCCTGGATGGCCTGGGTGGCGTCGAGCACCTCGAAGACCCGCTCGAAGCTGACGATCGACGTCATGATGTCGACCTGGGCGTTGGTCAGCCGGGTCAGCGGGCTGTAGATGCGGGTGACGTAGACGGCCAGGGCGGTGAGGGTGCCGATGGTCATGGCGCCGTCGATCACCAGCCGGGTGCCCAGCCAGTAGATGGCGACGGTGCCCGCCGCTCCGAGCAGGGCCAGGGCGGAAAAGAACAGCCGGCCGTACATCGCGGTGCGGATGCCGATGTCGCGCACCCGGCCGGCCCGATCGGCGAACTCGGCCGACTCGCGGCGGGGGTGCCCGAAGAGCTTGACCAGCAGCGCCCCGGAGACGTTGAACCGCTCGGTCATGGAGGCGTTCATGGCCGCGTCGAGCTGGAAGGACTCCCGGGTGAGCCGCTGCATCTTGCGCCCGACGGGCTTGGCCGGCAGCAGGAAGACGGGCACGACCAGGAGGACGAGCACCGTGAGCCGCCACTCCAGCTGCACCATCACCACCAGGGTCACCGTCAGGTCGAGCACGTTCTGCAGGACGCTGCCCAGCGTGCCGGTGAAGGCCTGCTGCGCGCCCATGACGTCGTTGTTCATGCGGCTGATCAGCGAGCCGGTCTGGGTGCGGGTGAAGAAGGCCAGCGGCATGCCCTGCACGTGGTCGTAGAGCGCCGAGCGCAGGTCGAAGATGATCCCCTCGGCGATGCGGGCCGACAGCCAGCGCTGGACGATGTTCAGGGCGGCGTCGGCGAAGGCCAGGGTGAGGGCCAGCAGGGCCAGGCGGTTGACGCCGCCCATGTCCCGGCGGGGGATGGCGTGGTGGTCGATGATGCTGCGGAAGACCAGGGGCGGGAGGATGCCGACGATCGAGCCGGCCAGGATGGTGGCCACGAAGATCAGCAGCAGGCGGCGGTAGGGCCGGGCGAAGGCCAGCACCCGCCGCACGACGGCGCGGTCGACCCCCTTGCCGGCCACCAGGTCGGGATCCCGACTCATCCGGTGGTGGAAACCGTACCCGTACCCCCGCATGAGTCGCGAGGGTAGGCGCTAGTTCAGAAGGACGACACGGCGGGCCAGGAGGGTGTCGGGGGTGCTGGGGCGGCCCACGGCATCGACGTCGGCTCCGGGCACGACGTCGGCGAGCGTCGCCCGGGCTCCCGTCGCGCGCACGATCTCGGTCTCGTTGGTCAGGGCGATGTTGGCGAACCCGCCGACCGGGGCCCGCAGGGTGATCACCCGGGCGCTGGCGAAGGTGCCGGCCACGACGCCGCGCACCGTGACCTCGGCGGCGACGGTGGTGGTGGTGGGGCTGGTGGGTGCGGAGGTCGCCGGGCGCGCGGGAGGATCGTCCGGCGACCGGTAGTCCCCGGACGCGCAGCCGGCGAGGAGCGTCAGCGCGGCCGCCGCCAGCGCCCCCGCGGCCCGGGCGCTCAGCTGGTGGAGGCCTTGGCGGCCTTCTTGGCCGGGGCCTTCCTCGCCTTGGTCGCACCCTGGCCGTCGGCCTGCACCGGCGCCGAGTGGTCGTGCACGTGGGCTTCGCCGGCATGCTCTGAGTCGAAGTCCTCGTGGGGGAAGTGGGCGTGGCTGACCGCGGCGTGGTCGTGCTCGTGCTCGTGCTCGGAGCTGAGGTGCTCGAACCCGCCGGTCATCTCCCGGAAGTTGTGGGTGACGTGGTAGTGCCGGTGGGTGTGGACGACCGCCTCGTGATCGTGCGGCTCGAAGTTGTGCTCGTGGTTCGACATGGCAGCTCCCTCGGAGTCGGTAGCCAGATACTTACCGCCGCGCGGCTGGGAACGCGGATCTACGGCCAGGACGACTCGAGGGACGGGCACACGACCAGCTCCCGCACCTCGCATCCGGGCGGTTGGCGGAGGGCGAACAGGACGGCGCCGGCCACGTCCTCCGGCCGGTTCAGCTTGGCGTCGGGCGGCGGCTTGTAGCGCTCCTCCCGGCTGTCGAAGAAGGCCGTGTGCATGCCGCCAGGGATCAGGAGGGTGACGCCGACCCGGCCCGCGGTCTCCGCGGCCAGCGCCCGGGTGAAGCCCACCACCCCGAACTTGCTGGCGCAGTAGGCGGTGGCGTCGCTCAGGGCCCGCAGCCCGAGGGTGGAGCCGACGGTGACGACGTGGCCGCCGTTGGCGGCCAGCGCCGGCAGGGCGGCGCGGACGACCGACACCGTCCCGAAGAGGTTCACCTTGACCACCCGCTCCCACTCCTCGGAGGGGACGTCGACCAACTGCCCGCAGGCGTCGGTGCCGGCGGCGGTGACGACGGCGGAAAGGTCCGGGTGGCGCTCCAGCACGCGCCGCACCGCCGCCTCTGCGTCGGCCCGCTCGGCCAGGTCGACCACCTCGTGGTCGGCGTCGAAGGCCGGCGCCACGCGGTCGAGGACCACGGGCGTGCCTCCCCCGTCGGCGACGGCGCGCGCCACCGCCGCGCCCAGGCCGGACGCCGCGCCGGTGACCAGAACCGTGCCGATCGGGAAATCGCCCATTTCGCCGCGACTACCCGGCGCCGATGACAGGCAAACGCCGTACGCCCGGAGGGCGAGTAGGGTGGTGCTTCGGTGGTGACAACGACGGCGTGGTTGGACGACGAGGAAATGCGGGCGTGGATGGCGTTCCTCCACGCCAGCACACGGTTGATGGAGCGGCTCGATGCGGAGCTGGAGGGCCACGGGCTCTCCCTCGCCGACTACGAGATCCTGGTCCACCTGTCGGACGAGCCGGCCGGCGAGCTGCGGATGACCGAGCTGGCCGCCCGCACCCTGGTCTCCCGCAGCGGCCTGACCCGGCGGCTGGATCGCCTGGTCGAGTCGGGGCTGGTGGCGCGGCGCAGCTGCGCCACCGACCGGCGGGGCGTGCTGGCCGTGCTGACGCCGGCCGGTCGCCAGCGGCTCGAGGAGGCGGCGCCGACCCACGTCGAAGGGGTGCGCCGGCACTTCCTCGACCAGCTGCAGGGCCAGGATCTGCGCTCGCTGGCCGACTGCCTCAACGCGGTCGTGGCCAGCTCCGAGCGCGCCGCCGAAGCGGCGCCGCTCTAGTTCGAGCTCACGGGAGGAGCGGCGGGAGCGGCGGGAGGGAGATCGGCGGCAGCAGGGTGACAGCCGTGGTCGGCGTGGTCGGCGGCGCGACGGTCGTCGGCGGGCGGGTGGTCGTCGGCAGGGGCGGCACCGTGGGATCGG
>Ga0247708_1000175_pt1 | contig 15492 bp, 14 predicted proteins | sample 42W_NmetaG_FD_189040 | JGI IMG/M metagenome (GOLD analysis project Ga0247708, IMG submission 189040) | Soil microbial communities from hillslope of Landscape Evolution Observatory, University of Arizona, Oracle, AZ, United States - 4-2-W_N | ecosystem: Engineered > Artificial ecosystem >...
GGGTAGGGCCGATAGCGCCACGCACCCCGAAGCCCGCCCGGGGTATGTGGTGTCGACCGTCCCTACCGCGGTCAATGCCACTCACCCCTCAACGGGGCGGGGGTGTGTGGTGTCAACCGTCCCTACCGCGGTCAATGCCCCGCACCCCTCAACGGGGTGGGGGTGTGTGGTGTCAACCGCCCTCCTGGCGGGGAACCTCGATCTCGGCGTGGGAGTGGCGGCGGGGTAGAGGTTGTCCGCGAGATCGGCGGCGAACCTCGATCTCGAGGCGGGGGCGGCGCCCGGGTAGAGGTTGTCCGCGACATCGGCGGCGAAGCTCGACCGAGGCGAACGCAAGCGCCGAACCCGGCCCCCTTAAGTGCAAGCCGGACAACCCCTGTCCCGCCGCGCCGGCGCCGAGCGGAGCGCAGCAAGAGCGCAGCGCGCCCGCACCCACCACCTACGCCGGCGCGAGCTCCACCGGGATGCCGTTCAGGATCGCGTTCCCGGAGAGCGGCTCGATCTCGGTCTCGTCCGCCAGGAGGTTGCTGTTCACGCCCGCGTGCTCAGCGGCGACCGACATCCTCATCCCGGGCGCGCCGTGGCCCCAGCCGTGCGGGATCGAGACGACGCCCGGCATGATCCCGTCGGTCACCTCGACCGGCGCCTCCACCTCGCCCGCGCGGGAGACGACCCGCGCCCTGCCGCCGTCGACCAGGCCGAGCCGGTCCGCGTCGTCGGGATGGACGTGGACGGTGCAGCTCTCCTTGCCCTTCACGAGCGGGCGCAGGTTGTGCATCCAGGAGTTGTTCGAGCGCAGCTGGCGGCGCCCGACGAGCACGAGCCCGCCGTTCCGGCGCCGGTCCAGTGAGGCATGGAGGCGCTCGAGGTCGGCGACGAGCGGCTCCGGGGCGAGCTCCACCTTGCCCGACGGCGTCCGCAGCACGTCCGGCAGGCGCGGCTCGAGTGGCCCCAGGTCGACGCCGTGCGGGCTCTGCTCGAGCACGTCGAGGCTCAGCCCGTCCGGGCGCTCGCCGAAGCGGTCCCCGTACGGACCGGCCCGCAGCATCAGGTCGAGCAGGCGCTCGGGCCCGCGGCGCGGCTCGAGCTCGGCCATCACCTCATCGACATCGCGGTCCGGCATCTCGCGGCCGGCGAGCGTGCGGGCAACGAAGTCGTCGAGCGCGTCCACGTCGGCAGCGGGGCCCTGGCCGGCGAGGATCCCGGTGAGCCGCAGGAAGGTGCGCCACTCCTCCGGGACCTCGGCGTCAGGCACGAGCGCCGGGGAGTAGTTCGCCACGTTCCGTACCGCGAGCTGGTAGAGCGCGAGGTCGTAGTGCGGCTTCGCGAGCGGCGAGGGGCCCGGCAGGATGACGTCCGCGTGGCGGCTGGTCTCGTTCACGTAGATGTCGATCGAGAGCACGAAGTCGAGCGACTCGATGGCCCGCTCGAGCCGGCCGCTGTTGGGAGTCGACAGGGCGGGGTTCCCGGCGACCGTGACGAGCGCGCGGACCTGGCCGTCGCCCGGCGTCTCGATCTCCTCCGCCAGGCACGCGACGGGCAGCTCACCGAAGGTCTCGGGCGCTCCGCGCACGCGGCTCGCCCAGCGCCCGAAGGACACGCCCTTGCCGCGCCCGCCCTCGCCGGCCGAGTTTCGCTGGCCGGCCGCCGCGCGCGTGAACATCGCGCCGCCCTCGCGGTCGAGGTTGCCCGTGACGGCATTGATCACGTCGACGAGCCAGGAGGCGAGCGTCCCGAACTCCTGCGTGCAGGTCCCGATCCGGGCATAGACCGCCGCGCGCTCCGCGCCCGCCAGCTCGCGCGCGATCCGCCGGATCTCGCCCGCTTCGATCCCGCAGGCCGGGGCGACCTCCTCGGGCGGCAGCGCGGAGGCGAGCGCCCGCACCTCGTCGAGGCCCTCGAGATGGCCCTCGAGCGCCCCCGGCGCGTCGAGGCCCTCCTCGAAGATCGTCGCCAGGATCCCCATGAGCAGGTGCGCGTCGGTTCCCGGGCGGATGAAGTGGTGCTCGTCCGCCTCCTCGGCGGTGCGCGTGCGGCGCGGGTCGACGACGACGACCTTGCCGCCCCGCTCCCGGATGCCGCGGATGCGCCCGCGCGAGTCGGGGGAGGTCATGAGGCTGCCGTTGGAGACGAGCGGGTTGGCGCCGAGGACCAGCAGGTACATCGTCCGGTCGAGATCGGGGACCGGCACGGACAGGCCGGCGCCGAACATGTGCGCCGCCGACACCTGCTTCGGCATCTGGTCCACGGTCGAGGCGCTGAACACGTTCCGCGAGGCGAGCGCCCGCAGCCACACCGGGCCGTAGAGCAGCGCCGACAGGTTGTGGGCGTTCGGGTTGCCGAGGTACACGGCGACCGAGTTGCGGCCGTGCTCGGAGAGGATCGGCGACAGCCGCCGGTCGATCTCCTCGAAGGCCTCGTCCCAGGTGGCCTCGACCAGCTCGCCGTCGCGGCGTACGAGCGGCGCGCGCAGCCGGTCCGGATCCTCGTGCAGGGCCTTCAGGCCCGTGGCCTTCGGGCAGATGAAGCCCTTCGAGAACACGTCGTCGGCGTCGCCGCGGATCGAGACGACCTCGTCCTTGGCCGAGAGCTCGACGGCCAGCCCGCAGGTGGCCTCGCAGAAGGGGCAGGTGCGGAACTCGGTTCGCGTCGCCCCGGCCATCGGGGCCAGCCTACCTGCCGCCGCGCCGGTAGAGGCCGTAGAGGAGCGCGCAGAGCAGGAGCGCGGAGCCGGCGTATGCGACCTCGAGCCGGACGATCGGATCCTCGACCGGCAGCACGAGCAGGGCGACCACGAACGCCGCCGCCGACGGCACCCAGCACGCGGCGGCGTGCTGCGCCCGGCCGCGCGCCAGCGCCGCCTGGTTGAGCGTCGCGGCCGCGAGGTAGAGCCCCATCCCCACGGCCACGAGCACGAGCCCGCCACGTCCGTAGTCGAAGTTCCCGCCGAACAGCACGTCCATGATCCAGGGGCCCAGGGCGAGCAGCGCGAGCGCCACGGCCGCGCTGAACGCCGCGATGGCGCGGAGGGTCACCCTCACGCTGTGGGCGAACGCGTCCTCCTCGCCGGTCGCCTGCGCGCTCGTGAGATGGGGCAGGATCGAGGTCTGGACCGCCTGGAAGAGCTGGAGCGGCGCCCGCGCGATCAGCAGCACGTTGAAGGCGAAGCCGGCGAGCGCCGAGCCGCCCTCGGTGGCCTTCACGACGAGCGGCCCCGCGTTCAGGAAGGTCTGCTCGGCAAGCATCACGAGCAGCACCGAGGCCGCGAACCCGGATCCGTGCGCGAGCGTGAACTCGGCCTCCTTCGCGGGCTCGGCCTGCGCCGCGGCGTCGAGTTCGCGGCCCTCGTCGGGGTCGTCGATCCGTGGCCCGCCGATGCCGCGGCGGAGCGCCGCCGGCACCACCATCAGCGACATGAACGGCGCGGCGACCATGCCCAGCGCGACCGCCGACTGGCCCGACAGGACGCCCACCGCCACGGCCACGGCGAACAGGCAACGCGAGACCGACTCGAACAGGACGAGGCCCCCGTAGAGGCCGAACTGCCGGTTCCCCGCGAGGAAGCCCCGGGCGAAATAGCTCGCCGCGTACGCGAGCACCGCCACGATCAGGATCCAGTAGAGCGCGGCGGAGCCGTCGAACAGGTCGTCCTGCAGCGGGCCGCGCAGAAGGAGCGCCACGAGCGCGAAGAGGACGCCCAGCGCGAGCTGGATCGTCGCCGCGACCCTCAGGTGGTCACGGCCCTCGAGCCCCTTGGCCGAGCGCTCGGCGATCGTTCGCGACAGGAGCTGCTCCACGGGCCGGTACAGGACCGACACCACGACGAAGACCGCCGACCACAGGAGCGTGATGCGCCCGTAGTCGTCCTCGTCGAGCGAGTGCGAGGCGAGCGAGAAGTAGAGGTAGGTGACGAGCCCGGTGACGCCGATCCCGACCGACAGGACGGCGGCGCCCCGCCCGTAGGAGCTCACCGGCGGTTCAGGTCCGGACGAGGAGCATGGTCCAGGGGAACGGCGAGCGCACCTCGGCGACCGTGCCGTGGCGAGAGAGGAGATCGATGAACGAGCGCTTCGACCAGTGGTTGACGTGACCGGGCGTGTTGCCGAGCTCGCGGATGTAGGCCCCGCGGGCGACGTTCACCATCCGCCAGACGGGCTCGCGGGGGACCGAGACCAGCAGGTGCCGCGAGGAGACGCGCGCCATCTCGGACACGGTGCGCTCGGGGTCCGGCACGTGCTCCAGCACCTCGATCGCCGTGACGAGGTCGAACTCGCCGTCCCCGAAGGAGAGGTTCGTCGCGTCCTCGACGCGGTACTCGAGGTTGTCGCGCCGGCGCTTGTCCCACTCGGCCTTCAGCTTGGGGTCGTCGAGGTCGATCCCCACGATGCGCCCGCCGCCGATGCGGTCGGCCCATTCGCAGGTCAGGACGCCCTCGCCGCAGCCGATGTCGAGGATCGACTCGGGGGCGGCCTGCTCGAACAGCTCGTCGAGCGCGGAGTGGAATCCCGCCATCAGTCGCCGGACTACGGGGTTCTTCGACCCGTACTTGTCGAAGGTGTTGCCGGTGGGGACGGCCTCGCTCGTCAACCCTTCACCGCCTCTCGCTGTTCGGTCTTGCCCGTGGCGGGGCCGGCGCCCGCGCCGGTCGTGCGCTCGTGGGCGCCTCCGCCCGCGCCGGGCTCGTAGTGGGAGGGCTTCACGCCGAGCTGCAGCTCGACGCGGCGGACCCGCTCGAGCGTGCGCTGCTGGAGGACGCGCATGCCCGCGAGCACGTCGCCGAGGACGCCGATCGCCGCGAGCTGGACGGCGACCACGAACAGCGCGGAGCCCAGGATCAGGGACTGGATGTGGCCGGCGCTCTCGCCCTGGAAGACGAAGACCATGAAGCGGATCCAGATGAGCATGCCGAGCGAGGCGACGACGGCCGCGGCCGTGAGGAAGACCCGCAGCGGCTCGTACAGGGTGAACACCCGCGAGATCGCGAGAGCGTTGCGCCGGATGTAGCTCCACATCGAGGGGAAGAGGCGAGACTCGCGCGTCTTCTCGTTCGTGCGGATCGGCGTGTGGTCGATCGCGATCAGCATCTTCCCGGCCTGGATGATCGACTCGAGCGTGTAGGTGTACTTCGAGACGACCTGGACCTGGAGCGCGGCCTCCCGGTTGTAGGCGCGGAAGCCGGAGGTGGTGTCGGGCACCTCGGTGCCCGATGCCCGGCGGACCACGGCGCTGCCGAGGTGCTGGAGCCGCTTCTTGAGCGGCGAGAAGTGCTCGATCGTGTCCACCTGGCGGTCGCCGATGACCATGTCGGCGGCGCCCGCGACGATCGGCTGGACGAGCTTCTCGATGTCGTGGCCGCAGTACTGGTTGTCGGCGTCGGTGTTCACGATCACGTCGGCGCCGAGCTTCAGGCAGGCGTCGAGTCCGGCCTGGAACGCGCTGGCGAGACCCTTGTTGTTCGTGAGCCGGACGATGTGCTCGACGCCGTGCTCGCGGGCCACCTCGATCGTGCGGTCGGTGGAGCCGTCGTCGATGATCAGCCACTCGACCTCGTCGATGCCCGGGACCGAGCGCGGGAGGTCCGCCAGCGTCCCTGGGAGCTGGTCCTCTTCGTTGAAGCAGGGGATCTGGATGATCAGCTTCATGGGTCTAACGCGTCGGCAGGCTACCTTTCCGGCCCGTGTCCGTGATCAGGCCAGAGAGCGCGGGCGCGCGCCTTGCTGCGCGCGCCGAGCGGTTCGCCACCGCCCGGAACGCCCGTCTCGCGATGGGTGCTGCCGCGGTGATCGCGCTCGCCATTCTGGCAGGTCGTCCCACCTACCCGAACTACGACACCTACTACACGCTGATCTGGGGCGACGAGCTCGCGCGCGGCCATCTGCCCGACTACGACGTCTTCCGCACGCCCACTCCGCACCCGCTCTCCACGCTCGTGGCCGCGCTGTTCTCGTTCCTCGGCGGCGCCGCGGACCGCGCCATGGTCTTCCTGACCGTCGGCAGCTTCGTCGCCCTCGTCGCCCTGCTCTTCCGCCTCACCCAGCTTCTCGTGGGCACGCTCGCGGCGTGCGCCGCGGTGCTCGTGCTGCTTACGCGCACCGACATCGAGTTCTTCGCCCTGCGCGGGGTGGTGGACGTCCCCTTCCTGGCGCTCGTGTTCGGAGCGGCGGTCCTGGAGGCGTCGAGGCCGCGCAGCGGGGCGCCGGTGATCCTCCTGCTCACGCTCGCGGGGCTGCTGCGGCCCGAGGCCTGGATGCTCGCGGGCGCATACGTGCTCTACCTCGCCTGGCGGGCCGACCCGCCGGAGCGGATGGGCGTGCTGATCCGTCAGGGAGCGCTTGCCGCGTCCGCGCCGGTGCTCTGGGTCCTGTCGGACTGGGCGGTCACCGGCGAGCCGCTCTACTCGCTGACCTCGACCCGCGAGGTGGCGGGCGACTTCGGCCGCCAGCGCGGGATCATCGACGCGATCGGCCTGATCCCCGACTACGTCGGCGCGAACGAGAAGATCGTGAACGTGGCCGCGGGCGGCCTCGGCGGGCTGCTCGCGCTCTGGCTGATCCGCGTCCGCGCCGCGCTCCCGCTGGCGCTCGTCGCCGTGGGCTTCGCGACCTTCCTGGCGATCGCGGTGGCGGGCCTGTCGGTCATCCCGCGCTACCTGGTGATCCCGTCGCTCGTGCTGAACCTCTGCGTCGCGGTGGCGCTCACGGGCTGGGCGCTCGTGACCGAGCCCAGGGCGCGCCGGGCGGCGCTCGCGCTCGCCGGGCTGACGGTCGCGCTCTACATGGTGCGGACGCCCGCGCTCGTCAACGACTTCCGCAAGCTGAACGGCCAGACGACCTTCGTGAAGAGCCAGCATCAGGACCTGAAGGCCGTGCTCGAGGACGCAGCGGTGGTGCCGCTCCTGGCCTCATGCCGCCCGATCACGACGCCGACCCACTCGGCGATCCCGGTCATCCGCTTCGAGACGGGGCTTCCGAAGTCGGCGTTCGAGCCCTCGATCGCGCAGAAGCGCCCGCCCACGCGCGGGCTCCTGTTCGTGGGGGAGACGTTCAACTTCGAGCCCGCGGCCGCGCGCTCCACGACGGGCGTGGGGGAGCGCTCCGCCGCGCAGTGGTGGTCGAACTACCCGCTGTCGACCTTCCGGCCGGTCGTTCGCAAGGGCCGCTGGGCCGTCTACGAGAACTGCGCCTGATCGGGGCTGGTCCTCGACTCGATACGGATGGCGGAGTCGCCGTCGAAGGTCCAGACCTGGAACAGGTCGAACTGCATCGAGATGCCGCTCTCCCGGCCGGTGTGGATCATCCGGACGGTCACGAGGCTCCGGTCGGCGTCGAGGTGCTCGATCGAGTGCACCTCCATCCGCCACTCCGAGAACGCCTCCGGTAGCTCTCCCAGAAGGCGACGATCGCCTCGCGGCCCACGTGCCTGCCGGCCCCCACGAAGTCCGGCGGGTCGATCCACTCGGCGTCGTCGTGGAGCGGCGCGGCCGCGGCCTCGAAGTCGCCCGCGTTCATCGCGGCGTAGCCCGCTCGCAGGCGCTCGGCGCGGATATCGGTCACCGGCAGTCCCCGAGCCTGTGGATCTCCACGAGCGGCCCGGGGCGGGCGAAGGCCCGCGGGCGGTAGTTGAACGAGGAGTCGAAGTTGAAGCCGACCGGGTCCGCGTCCGCCCGGTAGGGCGAGATCACGACCTTGCCGGCGGACTCGCGGTCGAGCCGCTCGTAGTAGGCGCGCGCCCCCTGGAGCCCCGCCTCGAGGCCCCGCTCCTTCTGGTGGCTGCCGGTCACGACAAAGCAGTACCCGCCGCGGCGGTAGGTATCCACGAGCGCGGGGTTGAGCTTCTTCTCGTACGCCTGGAAGGGCCTCTTGACGGGGAAGCGGTCCCAGGCGGGCGGGCCGTCGAGGCCGCCCGCGTTGAGGAATCCGTCCGGGATGAACGGCTCGACCACGATCTTCGCGCCGCGCGGGACGTGCTCCACGAGCCAGGCACGGGCGATCACCCGGGTGTCGTCGTGCGAGAGCGTCTCGCCGACCCGGACGCTCGCGGCGACGCCCTGCGCGACGAGCAGCGCGGTCGCGCCCGCGAGCGCCCACGCCCGCCGGGACGGCGAGGTGCGGAGCGCGTCCACGGCGCGCACCACCGCATAGCCCGCCAGCACGGCGAGCGCCGGGTAGGCGGGGAGCATCCAGCGGCCGAAGAAGCGGCCCTGCCCGCCGAGGAAGAGGAACAGCAGCACGGGGAAGACGATCAGGAGGAGCGCCCGGGCCCGGTCGCGGCGGACGAGCAGCACCGCTCCCGCGACGGCCGCGAGCGCGGGCAGGACGCCGAAGCCCCAGGTGAAGGTCCAGAGGTAGTAGATCCAGCCGGGCACGTCCTCCTGCCCGAGCTTGGTCCCGCCGGCCTGGGCCGACTGGCCGCCCACCTGCGACTTGAACTCGGAGAGGTCCACCAGCGCGAACGGGTTCATAAACACGAAGACGGCCCCGAACGCCGCCCCGGCCGCCGCGAGCCCGAGGATCTCCCGCAGGGGCGCCGAGCGCTTCTCGAGCACGCGCGCCAGCGCGGCGACGCCGAGCGTCGCGAGCATCGCCCCGGCCGTGTACTTCGTGGCGGTGGCCGCTCCGATCGCCGCGCCCGCGACGAGCCACGCCGCCGGCGTCCCCCGCTCGTACACCCACAGGCAGGCCACGAGGCCGACCGTGAGCGGCGCGAGCGTGACGACGTCGTTGAGCGCGTGCTTGGAGTAGAAGACCGGCAGGAAGGTGAAGGCGAGCAGGGACGCGGCGACGATGCCGGCGCGGCGGTCCACGAAGCGCGTGCCCGCCCAGTACGCCAGGCCCGCGACGAGCGTCCCGATGAACGCGACGAGCACGCGCGCGACGAGGAAGGCCGACTCCGGGTCGTGCGCGAACGCCCTTGCGCCGTCCCAGCCGATGCCGGCCCGGAACAGCAGGTAGAAGACGTAGGTGAGGCCGGGCGGGTTCTCGAAGTAGCCCGGGTTCAGCGTCGAGTCCTCGATCATCCGGGCGGCGATCGCGACGAAGTGGAGCTCCTCGTCGGCGTTGAAGACGTAGGGGAGCCCGTGCCCGATCTCGGCGAGGCGTAGAGCCAGCGCCGCCAGGAGTACGCCTCCGAGCGCGACCCTCACGAGGCCGGGGTCCCCGCGCCCCGCGGTAGCGGGCCGTACCGCTGCCTGCAGTCGTCGAGGCGGTAGATCCTCACGAGCGGTCCCGGTCTCTCGAAGGCGGTCGGATAGTGGTTGTAGGAGAGGTCGAAGTGGAAGCGCGGGGTGCCGCCGCCCTGCTCGTACGGGCTGAACGCCGTGAGCAGCTCGGATTCCCGCTCGAGCCGCTCGTAGTAGGCGAGCGCGCCCTCGACGCGATCGTTCTCCGCGCGGCCGCGGATCACGCTCATCGTCGCCACCACGCAGAAGCCGAGCTCACGGTAGCGTTCGATCGTCCCGGGCCGCAGGGTCGCCGCGTAGTCGATCCGGCTCTCCTGGATGTCCTTCACGAAGCCGCGGACGAACTGCTTGCGGCTGAGCGGCGCCTTGCGTCCCGGCCGGTTCAGCCGGTACCAGCGCGCGGGCACCGCGGGCTCGACGACCACGCGCAGGCGCGGCGGGAAGCGCTCCACGAGGTACTCGCGGGCCAGTTGGCGCGTGTCGGAGCGGCCGAGCAGCCGCCCGGTGCGGACGTCGGCGGCGAGCGGCTGTGCCAGGACGGCGGCGGTCAGCGTCGCCAGCACGGCCATCGCCGCGCGGGGGCGCGTGACGAGCTCGGACGCGCGCACGAGCGCGACCGCGCCGAGCATTGCCAGGACCGGGTAGGCGGGCAGCAGCCAGCGCCCGAAGTAGCGCGACTGCAGGCTCAGGTACGCGACGAGCGCCAGAGGGAAGACGGCGAGGAGGGCCGCCCGGCGGAGGTCGCGGCGCGCCTCGATTGCCAGCCCGGCCAGCGCCGCGAGGGCGCCCGCCCAGCCGAGCCCCCAGGTGAGGCTCTCGAGGTAGTAGACGAGGCCGGAGTCCTGGCGCTGGCCGAGCTTCGGGAAGTCGCCCGCCGTCGTCGCCTGCGCCTCGATCTGGCGGCGCGCGGTGTCGAGGTCGAAGAAGAACCACGGCGTGGTCACGAAGAAGGCGACGACCGCGCACCCGATCGCGAGCGCCGCCCCCGCGAGCGCCGCCGCTGCGCCTCCGCGCAGGCGCAGCGCCGCTGCAAGGAGGACGGGCAGCAGCACCAGCCCGGCCGTGTACTTGAAGCCGATGGCGAGCCCCGCGGCGGCGCCCGCGAGGCAGAACCAGCGCCGCTCGCCGGTCTCGTGTGCGCGCAGCGCCCCGTACACGGCGAGCGCGACGGGCAGCAGCGTGCCGACGTCGGTGACGGCGATGCGCGAGTAGGTCACCGGCAGGAAGGCGAACGTGAGGATCGCGGCGGCCACCACGCCCTCGCGCACGCCCCAGACGCGCTTCGCCACGGCGAACACCGCGGCCCCGCCCGCGATGCAGATGACCGCGGCCAGCGAGCGGGCCGCCTGGTAGATCTCGGTCGGGTCCTGCTTGAACTGCTCGACGACGTCGCCGAAGCCGCGCAGCCACAGGAAGACGTGGACGAGGTAGGTGTAGCCCGACGGGTTCTGGAAGTAGCCCGGGTTGAAGTCGCCCGAGAACATGGCGACGGCCCGGCTCGTGAAGTGGGAGCCCTCGTCGACGTTGTAGACGTACGGCAGCCCGTAGTCGTTGTGCCAGAGGCGCAGCGCGAGGCCGGCGAGAAGGAGCAAGCCGACGAGCGCATGCGCCGGGCCGATGCCTTGGCGCAGGCGTCGCATGAGGGCGGGGACGTTAGCGGCGAGCGACGGACCGGCGGTGAAACGGTGCCAGGCACTGTTTCAGGGTGAGGGTGAAACGGTGCCAGGCACTGTTTCAGCGGCAGCGGCGAAGGACGGGCCGGCACGGCCGCGCCGGGGCGCCGGGCCTCGCCCGGTAAAGTTGACTCGCGAGTCAATGGGTCACGGGACCGCCACCGAGCGCGATGCTCGGCACCTGGAGAGGGCCATCGAACTGGCCTGGGAGGGCCGCGGCCGGACGAGCCCCAACCCGCTGGTCGGAGCCGTGGTGGTGAAGCAGGACCGGGTGATCGGCGAGGGCTTCCATGCAGCCCTCGGCGAGCCTCACGCCGAGCGGGCCGCGCTGGCCGCCTGCCGCGAGGATCCCGCGGGCGCCACCCTCTATGTGACGCTCGAGCCCTGTGCCCACGAGGGCCGCACGCCGCCGTGCACCGAGGCCATCGTCGAGGCCGGGATCGGGAGGGTCGTGATCGCGAGCGACGACCCGACGCCCAAGGCGTCCGGGCGAGGGCCCGGGATCCTGCGCGACGAGGGCATCACGGTGGAGACCGTCGACGGCGACATCGCGGCCGCCGCGCGCCTCCAGAACCAGCCCTTCCGCAAGCATGCCCGCACGGGACGCCCGCTCGTGATCCTCAAGTCCGCGATGACGCTCGACGGCAAGGTCGCGACCCGCACTGGCGACTCCAAGTGGATATCGAGCGAGGAGAGCCGCGCGCGCGTCCACCGCTGGCGCGCCGAGTCCGACGCCGTGGCGGTGGGCGCCGGGACGGCCGCCGCCGACGATCCGCTCCTGACCGCCCGGATCGAGGCGGTCGCCCGGCAGCCGCGGCGCGTGGTGTTCGACTCGGAGGCCCGGCTCCCCGTCGACTCGGCGCTCGTGAGCTCGGCCGCGGATACGCCCGTGCTCGTCGTCTGCTCCCGCGCCGCCACGCGCTCCTCGATCCAGGCGCTCGCGGAGGCCGGCGTCGAGGTCGTGGTCGTCACGGGCATGAACGAGGGGGAGAGGGTGCAGGCGGCCCTCGACGAGCTGGGCGGGCGCGGGATCCAGAGTCTGCTCGTGGAGGGGGGCCCGCACCTCGCCGGCGCCTTCTTCGACGCCGACCAGGTCGACGAGGCGCGCGTCTTCGTCGCTCCGCTGCTGGCCGGAGGCCGCCTCGCACGCCCACCGATCGAGGGCCACGGCGTGGAGCTGATCGGGGACGCCCGCCGCGCGCTCGCGCTCGAGGTGGACCGGATCGGCGCCGACACGCTGATCTGCGCCCGCATGAGGGAGTGGTGATGTTCACCGGTCTCGTCGAGACGACCGGACGGGTGCGCACCGTGGAGCGCGACGGCACCGGCACGCGCCTCACGGTGGAGACCTCGATCGCCGCCGAGCTCTCGCAGGGGGACTCCGTCGCGGTGAACGGCGTCTGTCTCACCGCGGTCGAGCCCGATGAGGGAGCTTTCCGCGCGGACGTGATGGGAGAGACGCTCGCGCGCACCTCCCTCGGCCCCCTGGCGGAGGGCGACCGCGTGAACCTCGAGCTCGCGCTTCGGGCCGGGGACCGCCTCGGAGGCCACATGGTCCAGGGCCACGTCGACGGGACCGGCACCGTGGCCTCCGTCGCCGAGGACGGCTTCGCGCGCAGGCTGCGGGTCGATGCGGACCCGGGCCTGCTTCGCTATGTCGTAGAGAAGGGATCGATCGCGGTCGAAGGGATCTCGCTCACCGTCGCCGCGGTGGACGAGTCAGGCTTCGAGGTGTCGCTGATACCGGAAACCCTCGAGCGCACGACGCTCGGAGACGCGGCGCCGGGCCGCGTCGTGAACCTGGAGGTGGACGTGCTCGCCAAGTACGTGGAGAAGCTGGTGGCCCGATGACCCCGTTCAGCCCCATAGAGGACGCGCTCGAGGACATCCGCGCGGGGAGGATGGTCGTCGTCTGCGATGCGGAGGATCGCGAGAACGAGGGCGACCTCGTCCTCGCGGCGCAGTTCGCCACGCCCGAGGCGATCAACTTCATGGCCAAGCACGCGCGCGGCCTCATCTGCCTCGCGCTCACGCCCGAGCGCTGCGACGAGCTGCGCCTCGACCTGATGCCGGCCAAGAACGAGTCGGACCTGCGCACCGCGTTCACGGTGTCGATCGAGGCCGCGGAGGGGGTCACCACGGGAATCTCGGCGCACGACCGCGCCCGCACGGTGCAGGTGGCGATCGACCCGCGCTCGCGCCCGGGCGACCTGCGCCAGCCCGGGCACGTCTTCCCGCTGAAGGCGAAGCCGGGCGGGGTGCTCGAACGCACGGGGCACACCGAGGCGAGCGTCGATCTCGCCCGGCTCGCGGGGCTCAACCCCGCCGGGGTCATCTGCGAGATCCTCAACGAGGACGGCACGATGGCCCGGGTCCCGGACCTCGAGCGCTACTGCGCCGACCACGGCCTGAAGATGGTCACGGTCGGCGACCTCGTCGAGTACCGCCGCCGCCGCGACAAGCTGGTCGAGCGAATCGTCGAGACGGCCCTGCCCACCGACTTCGGCGAGTTCAGCGTGGTCGGCTTCCGCTCGCTCGTGGACGACAAGCACCACGTCGCGCTCGTGAAGGGCGAGGTGGCCGGCAAGGAGGACGTGCTCGTGCGCGTCCACTCCGAATGCCTCACCGGCGACGTCTTCCACTCGATGCGCTGCGACTGCGGCCAGCAGCTCGAGGACGCACTGCTGCGAATCGAGCAGGAGGGCTGCGGCGTCCTGCTCTACCTCGCCCAGGAGGGGCGCGGCATCGGCCTCTTGAACAAGCTGCGCGCCTACAAGCTGCAGGAACAGGGCATGGACACGGTCGATGCGAACCTCTCGCTCGGCCTTCCCGCCGACCTGCGCGACTACGGCATCGGCGCCCAGATCCTCGTCGACCTGGGCCTCAGCTCGATCCGCATCCTCACGAACAACCCGAAGAAGATCGTCGGGCTCGAGGGCTACGGGCTGCGCGTGTCCGACCAGATCCCGATCGCCCACCCCGCGGGCGACCACAACCGCGACTACCTGCGCGCCAAGCGCGACCGCATGGGGCACCTCCTGCACCACCAGGGCCTCGCCCTCGACGAGGAGATGATCCACGAGGAGCAGGTGCGCGACCGGGAGCAGGGGCGTGGCTGACCTCTACGCGCTCTGCGTCGCGCGCTTCTACGAGGACATCGCCGACAGCCTCGTAGAGGGCGCCACCCGCGTCTTCGAACGGGCGGGCGCCCGTGTCGAGGTGCACGACGTGCCCGGCGCCTACGAGCTCCCCCTTGCGGCGAAGCTCTGCGCGGAGTCGGGCCGCTACGCGGGCGTCTGCTGCCTCGGCTGCGTGATCCGCGGCGAGACGAGCCACTACGACTACGTCTGCGGCGAGTCCGCCCGCGGGATCATGGACGTGCAGCTCGCGACCGGCGTACCGGCGGCGTTCGGGGTCCTCACCGTCGACACCGGCGAGCAGGCCCGCGCCCGTTCGGGCGGCGGCAAGCGCCACACCGGCGAGGACGCGGCCGAGGCGGTCCTGCGCCTGGCCGAGCTCCGGCGCGAGCTGGGCGCAGAGCGGTGAGCGGCGCGACCGGCGGGAGCCAGCCGGCCCCCGCCGGTGACCGGGTCAACCTCTTTTCCGACACCCAGACGCTGCCGTCGGAGGGCATGCGCAGGGCGATCGCGGAGGCCGAGGTGGGGGACGAGCAGCTCGGCGCAGATCCCACGGTCAACGCGCTACAGGAGAGGGTGGCGGAGCTGCTCGGGAAGGAGGCCGCGCTCTTTCTCCCGACCGGCACGATGTGCAACCTGATCGCCTTCAGGCTCCACCTGAGGCCCGGGGGCGACGAGGTGATCCTGGACCGACTGGCCCATCCGATCATCGCCGAGGCCGGCAGCCCGGCGTTCTTCTCCGGCGCGATGATCCAGGCCATCGACGCCGACGCGGGCCGCTTCGGGGCTGCGGACGTCGAGGCGGCGCTCCGCACCCCCGGCGACCGCTACGCGCCGCGCTCGCGCCTCGTCTCGGTCGAGCAGACCACGAACATGCACGGGGGCAGGGTCTGGCCGCTCGAGCAGGTGAGGGAGGTCACCGCCGTCGCGCGCGCCAACGGCCTTCGCGCCCACCTCGACGGGGCCCGTCTGATGAACGCGGTCGTCGCCAGCGGGGTTTCGGCAGCCGACTGGGCGGAGGGCTTCGACACGGCCTGGATCGACTTCTCGAAGGGGCTCGGCGCCCCGTTCGGCGCCTGCCTCGCCGCCTCGCGCGAGTTGATCGACGAGGCATGGCGGTACAAGCAGATGCTGGGCGGCGCGCTGCGGCAGGCGGGCGTGGCGGCTGCCGCGGCGATCCATGCGCTCGACCACAACGTCCAGCGCCTGGCCGAGGACCACGAGAACGCCCGCGTGCTCGCGGCCGGCCTGGCCACCCTGCCCGGCGTGGACCTCGACCCGGCCACGGCCGAGACGAACATCGTGATCTTCGACGTGCCGGACCGGGAGGCATTCATCACCGGAATGTGGGAGCGCGGCATCCTCCTGAGCCCCGTGGCTCGCGGCAAGGTCCGAGCCGTCACCCACCTGGACGTGGACAGCGACGGGATCCAGCGCGCGCTCGGCGCTGCCCGCGAGGTCCTCGGCGGCTGAGATGCCCCGCTGCTGCTAGCCTCCGCCGCCG
>Ga0247708_1000176_pt1 | contig 15462 bp, 8 predicted proteins | sample 42W_NmetaG_FD_189040 | JGI IMG/M metagenome (GOLD analysis project Ga0247708, IMG submission 189040) | Soil microbial communities from hillslope of Landscape Evolution Observatory, University of Arizona, Oracle, AZ, United States - 4-2-W_N | ecosystem: Engineered > Artificial ecosystem > Mesocosm...
GCAGGATGGGTCCGGGTTCGCCGAAGCCGGTGATCACGGTCGTGCCGTGGCACTACGTCTTCTCTTCCGTCCAACCAGGAGGTGCAGTCAGTTGCCCAAGCCTTGTCCTTTGGGTGGGCAGTGCGCGTCGGCAGCACGACGGTGCCGTAGTGACGGGCCAACTCCGCGTAGGACGGGTTGAGCTCGGGGTCATACCAGCACGCCTTGGTCACCCCGGCGCGGAGGTTGTCGGGCACGGTGACCTCGGCCACGCCGCCATAGGCCGACCAGGCGTGGGTGTGGGCGCCCACCCAGCTGGCGAGGTCCTGGCCCGGGGTCGCCTCGGCGTAGAGCATGCCGCTGGCTCCAAGCACGGCCACGAACACCTCCGCCGAGCACATCTCGCCGGTATCGGGGTCGACGTAGGTGGCCTTGTCGCCGGCGAAGTCGACGAACATGCGCTCGCCGGCGGCATAGGTGAGGCGCATGACCACGTCCTGGCCGGCGAGCCAGCGCTGGTAGTGGGCGCAGAACTGGCTGTAGCCCCATCCCTCGGGATGGTCCTCCCGCCACTCCAGCCACAGCAGGCGCAGGGTGACATGGCGGCCCCGCTTCAGCTCCCGATGAACCTCCCGCCACTCCGGCACAGGACGGCGGGCCGTCAACTCACCGCACGGCGGCGGGAAGAGCTTGGCCTCCAGGGCCGCCTCGTCGAGACCATCCGGCAGGGGCCAGGCCAGCCCGGCGGCCTCGGCCCGGGCCAGGTATTCAAAGACGGTCGTCCTTCCCGCCCCGACGCTGGCGGCGATGTCGCGAATACTGATCCCGGCGGCCTTCAGCCGCAGGACCTCGGTGATCTTTCGCATGGGTAGCTTCCTCCTGGGCACGTCGGTCCTCCCTCGAATGACAACTGTGGAAGTCGTCATCCAAGAGGGCCGCGTGCCCGCCTCGGTGGACCAAGGCGCCGCCCCGTCGCGCTGGGTTTCAGGTGTCCGGAATCAACCGGAACGAGTGTCCGCTTTCGACCGGAACGCGTGTCCGGATTCCTCCGGATTCAGTGTCCGCTTTCGGCCGGACTACACAACCCGGCGCGCCGTTGACGAGCTGATCCAACGTTCCGGTGCTCGCCCGGTCGCATCGATCGAGGGTCTCGATCGTTTCCGGGCCGGTCTGTGGGACTCCGAGGACGATCTGAAGGCGTTTCTTTCGGACGTTCGGGCCAGTCGCGTCGCTGACGCCTGAGCCCTTGGCGGTCGTTCGTTGTCGACACCGACGCTGGTTCCCGTCCCCGAAAGGACAGCTCACCCGAATCGTCGCAGAGTCGCTCGCGGCGGTGACCATCATGCCGAGCTTCGTGAGGGTAGGGGGGAGCTGCTGAAGTGGACGGATGTCCGGCGTGGGGAGCGCAGCGCTGGGCTCGGCTGGGCGGCAGTCATCATCACGGAGACGCCCGGGGTCGTCGGCGTCACAACAGTCAGAATCGCCCCCGTTCACAAGGGACCGGCCGAGGGTCCGATGCCCTGGCGCTGAGCGGAAGGCCCGGACCGCGGTCAGCCCCGGCCGCCGGACGGTGAGAATGCGCTCCGACGCCCCTCGATGGGCCAGGCGGCCGATCGGTCTAGCGATTCGCACTTGTGATGTGGACGGTTCTGCCGTACAATCGCAATAGCGAAACACATAACCGAAGGGGAGACCGGGATGATTACATCTGCCGTCATTCGCGAGTTGGAGGACCTCGAGAAGAGGGTCCGACGACTCCGAATCGAAATACTCAACTCAGACGCCGATGGCGCGATCGATCCGACCCTTCGGCAGCTCACATTCCTGAAAGCCTTCGTTGACCACGGCGGCACTATGACTGCGGCCGAGGTGTCCGAGGCAGCCCAGGACGCGGGCTACGACCCGCGCGGGACGGCGGGGTTCTACCGCGGTGCCCAGCCGTTCCTCGTCAGCAAAGGCGAGAAGCGCAAGCTCACGACCGCAGGGCGCGACTGGTTCACCGCGAATGCCGATCTTCTCCGCAGCGGCAAGAGCTGACCGCATGTCGCTGCCTCCTTCGCGCGTCTGCCCGCTCTGCGCATCACAGGACTCGTTCGACCCGCCGACGCCGCTCCCTGAGGGCGGGTGGCAGTTCACTTGCCGGGGCAGCCATGGGCTGTACGTGTTCGAGGTCAACGAGGACGACAAGGTCTCGCCCTATCCCGAGGGCCTTGCGTCCGACCTGGGGCTCTACGAGATCCTTACCTCGCTCGTCAGCGCTGACGACGAGCTCGTCGAGTACGGCGTCGTCGAGTACAAGTTCGGACTGCGTCATCGGAAGGAGTACGACCGCATCGTCGGCATCTACGGCCACGGTTGGTTCAACGAGGGTCGGAAGTACACCGCCTCGTCGTTCATCGCCGGTGTGCTCGGCCGCCTTTACTCCTACGGAGAACTCGGCGGGGAGTTCGGCCCAGCCACCGCGTACTGGAACTACAACTCGACAATCTCGTACTGGTGCCCTGCCGGCGCCCAGCCAGCTTCTACTGTGACATGGCAGGCGTTCGCAGAATCCCACGACCTCGACCCCTACTCGTGGCCACTTCTAGCCAGCTCAGAGGAGGGGTGATGCCCCGCCCGCTTGGTAGCTTTTCGAGGTGACGGCGCGTTTGGAAGATCTCGTCGCCGGCGCCTCCTTGCGAGGGCTCGTGGCGCAAGAAGCCGTCACCATCGTCGCGGCGGAGTTTCATGGGCAGGCGGCAGTCACCCTCACCGTCCGCCGGCCATCCGGTGAGGTCGCCAGCGAACTGGTGTACCGAGCCGACGAGGACCGCCTGACGGTCGAAGACCGCGCCGCGCCGTGGACCTTCGACGCCGACGCCGGCCTGTTCCGATTGGCGGCCGAGGCCCGGCGCATCCGGCTGGCCCACCTGTTCGATCCCCGCCTGGCCGTCCACCTGAGCCTCCTGGAGCCCTTGCCTCACCAGATCCAGGCCGTGTACGGGTCCATGCTGCCCCGCCACCCACTCCGCTTCGCCCTGTGCGACGACCCGGGCGCCGGCAAGACGATCATGGCCGGGCTCTACATCAAGGAACTGCTGCTGCGGGGCGACTTGAAGCGGTGCATGATCGTCGCCCCCGGCGGGCTGGTGAACCAATGGCAGGACGAGCTCTCGGACCGGTTCGGCCTGCGCTTCGACATCCTCACCCGGGACATGATCGAGGCCAGCGCCACGGCCGACCCCCTGGTCGAGCACGACCTGCTAATCGCCCGGCTCGACCATCTCTCCCGCAACGACGAGCTGGTCGAGCGGCTGCGGGCCACGGAGTGGGACCTTGTCGTCGTCGACGAGGCCCACCGCATGTCGGCTCACCGTTTCGGCGGCGAGGTCAAAGAGACTCGCCGCTACCGCCTGGGCAAGGTGCTGGCCCAGGCGTCGCGCCACTTCCTGCTTATGACGGCCACCCCGCACGACGGCAAGGACGAGGACTTCCAGCTCTTCCTCGCCCTGCTCGATCCAGATCGCTTCGAGGGCCGCCCGACCGACGCAACCGTGCCCGACGTGTCCGACCTCCTCCGCCGCATGGTCAAGGAGCGGCTCCTCCGCTTCGACGGCAAGCGCTTGTTCCCGGAGCGACGGGCGACCACCGTGGCGTACCCACTTTCGCCGCTGGAGCGGGAGCTGTACGAGCAGGTCACCGATTACGTCCGAGACGAGATGAACCTGGCCGAGCGCCTCGCCGCAGCCGGCGAAGGCCGACGTGGCAACCGGGTTGGCTTCGCCGCCACCGTGCTGCAGCGGCGCCTGGCGTCGTCGCCGGAGGCGATCTACCAGTCGCTCGTCCGGCGGGCCGGTCGCCTGTCGGACAAGCTGGACGAGGCCCGCTCGGGCGCCGTCGCCACCCTGGCCGACGTCGGCCCGGAGGTCGACGAGGACGACCTCGACGACCTGAGTGAGGACGAGGTCGAGGCCCTCGAAGAGGCTGTTGTCAGCGACGCCACCGCGGCGGGCACCGTTGCCGAGCTGGAGGCGGAGATCGCCATCCTGCGTCGGCTGGAGGCACTGGCCGAGCGGGTCCGCCGCTCCGGTACCGATCGCAAGTGGACCGAGCTCGTCGGCCTGCTCGACGACCGCCCCGAGATGGTCGATGAGACGGGGGCGCGCCGCAAGCTGATCGTGTTCACCGAGCACCGGGACACGCTGAACCAGCTCGTCGACCGGCTGCGGACGTGGTTCGGCCGGCCGGGCGCGGTAGAGGCCATCCACGGCGGCGTCCGACGCGAGGAGCGCCGGCGGGTGCAGGAGACCTTCACCCACGACAAGGACTGCGTGGTGCTGGTGGCCACCGACGCGGCGGGGGAGGGAATCAACCTCCAGCGGGCCCACCTGGTCGTCAACTACGACCTGCCGTGGAACCCCAACCGCATCGAGCAGCGCTTCGGCCGGGTGCACCGCATCGGCCAGCAGCACGTCTGCCATCTCTGGAACCTCGTCGCCGAGGACACCCGGGAGGGCCAGGTCTACCTGCGCCTGCTCGGCAAGCTGGAGGAGCAGCGCCGGGCGTTGGGCGGACAGGTCTGGGACGTCCTGGGCGCTGCGCTCCCCGGCCGTGCGCTGCGGGAGCTGCTGATCGAGGCCATTCGCTACGGCGAGAGCCCGGGCGCCCGTGCCCACCTCGACGAGGTGATCGACGCCACGGTGGGCGAGGGGCTCACCGAGCTGGTCAACCAGATGGCGCTCGCCGGCGACGCCCTCGACCTGGTTGACGTCGAGCGCATCCGCCGGGATCTTCTAGAGGCCGAGGCCCGCCGGCTCCAACCCCACTATGTGCGGGCCTGGTTCGCAGACGCCTTCGAGCGGCTCGGCGGGCGCATGAGCGAACGGGAGGCCGGGCGCTTCGAGGTCACCCGGGTGCCGGAGCCCGTGCGCCAGGCCACCCGAGCCGGCGGCGCCAAGGGGGTGGTGCTGGTCCGCTATGAGCGGGTGACCTTCGACAAGGGGCGCAGCCGCCCCGAGGGACTGGAGCCGGCCGAACTGCTGGCCCCCGGTCACCCTCTGTTCGAGGCCGTCCTCGCCCTGACCCTGCAACAGCTCGAGCCGCTGCTGCGCCAGGCCACGGTGTTCGCCGACGACACCGATGCGGGCGATGCGGCGCGGCTGTTGGTCTTCCTCGACCACGCCATCGCTGACGGGCGACCCGCCGCCTCTGGTCGCCAAGTCGTTTCCCGACGCTTCGAGTTCGTGGAGCTCGGCGCGGACGGCACCGCCACCTCGGGGGGCTACGCCCCGTACCTGGACTACCGGCCGCTGACCGGCGACGAGCTGGAACTGGTGGGCAAGGTGCTGGCCGACCCGTGGCTGGGACCGGAGGCCGAGGGGGCGGTGCTTACCCACGCTGTGGAGGTCGCGGTGCCGGCCCACCTGGCCGAGGTGCGAGCCCACACCATGGCTCGTGTCAACAAGGTCCGGGCCGCGGTCCGCGATCGTCTGACCAAGCAGATCGCCTATTGGGACGCCCGGGCCGCCGAGCTCCAAGCTCAGGCCGCGGCGAACCGCCAACCCCGAATGAACCCGGAACGGGCACAGGCCCGGGCCGACGATCTGGCCACCCGTCTCGCGTCCCGGTTGGCCGAGCTCGACCGAGAGGAGCAGCTCTCGGCCATGCCCCCGGTGGTGGCCGGGGCTGCGCTCGTCGTTCCGGTCGGTTTGCTGGCCAGGCTCCGTGGTGACGAGCCTCAGACGATCGCCCCGTTCGCCCTGGAACGCCACGTCGTCGAGCAGCGGGCGGTCGACGCCGCCGTGGCCGCCGAGGAAGCACTGGGCCACCTGGTGACGGTGATGCCACCGTGCAATCCCGGGTTCGACCTCCGTTCGGAGACGCCCGCCGATGGCCTACGGTTCGTGGAGGTGAAGGGACGCATCGCGGGAGGCGAGACATTCATGGTCACCCGCAACGAGATCCTCCACGCCCTCAACGTGCCCGACGCCTGGGTGCTGGCGCTGGTCGAGGTCAGTCCCGAGGGACCGGCCCACGACCGAATCCGTCATCTGCGTCGCCCGTTCGGCGACACCGTCCATCTGCCCTTCAGCACCACCGCCACCATGCTGTCCTGGCCCGACTACTGGCAGCGGGGGACAGACCCGTCGTGAGCCCCAAGCTGGTTGAGGTCGCCCTGCCGCTGGAGGCCATCAGCGCCGCCTGCCGGCGGGACAAGGACAAGAAGACGGGGACGATCCGCAACGTCCACAAGTGGTTCGCCCCCATGCCCACGCCAGCGTGGCGGGCGCTCCTGTTCGCCGCTCTGGTCGATGATCCGGGCGACGGGCCCGAGCGGGCCGAGCTGCTGCGGATGGTGGAGCGGCTGGTGCCGCCGGACGGCAATCCGCCCGACGCGGCGACGCTGGCCGAAGCCAACGCAATCCTGATGAAGGCCACAGGCGGCGACCCGCCAACGGTGTTCGACCCGTTCTGCGGCGGCGGGTCGACCCTGGTCGAGGCGCAGCGCCTTGGCCTGCCGGCGGCCGGCAGCGACCTGAATCCCGTACCAGTGCTCATCACCAGGGTGCTGACCGAGCTGATCCCGCAGGTGGCCGGCCGCCCGCCAATCGTCGCCGATCCCGCGCAGCTCGGCATCAAGGTCACCGGCGGCCCTCTCGACGGCTTCCTCGCTGACTGCCGCCACTACGCCGAGCAAGTGCGCGAGAAGGTATGGGCAAAAATCGGCCATCTGTACCCCGAGCCCATTGGCGGCGGGAAGGTCACCGCCTGGCTGTGGGCGCGTACCGTCATTTGTCCCAACCCGGCATGCCGGGCAGTTGCCCCGCTGGTGAGCTCCTTCTGGCTCTCCAAGAGGAAGGGCGCCCCAATCTGGATCGAGCCGACTGGCCTCCGGCCCGGCGAGCCGGCGCGCTTCGAAGTTCGCAGTGGAACTGGGGAACCGCCGATTCGGGGCACCGTGAAGCGGACGGGCGGCACCTGCCTGGTGTGCAACCAGCCGATCGGTTTTGTGCACATTCGGACCGAGGGCAAGGCGAAGAGACTTGGTATGCAGTTGCTTGCACTTGTCGTTGACTCTCCGTCCGGACGTCAGTTTGTCGCGCCAGCAGTCTCCGACCGCCGCTCAGACGTTGCCAGACCCCTAGGCGCCCCCGAGGTTGTCCTCGCCCTCAATCCGAGGGACCTCAAGACACCCAACTACGGATTTGCGACGGTCGCAGATCTGTTCACGAACCGGCAACTGACCATGTTAGGGCTACTCGCCGACGCAGTCGCCGAGGTGCCGTCATTGGTGGCACTCGACGGCGGAGACACTCAGTACGCGAAGGCGGTGGCATCTGTCCTGGGCCTGTGCGTGAGCAAGATGGCGATGAGCCACTCCACGCAGGGTCGGTTCGAGCCGGTAACAAACTCGAGCAATGGTGGCATTCATCCCGCGTTCAGTCGTCAGGCCTTGCCGATGGTGTGGGACTTCGCCGAAATGAATCCATTCTCAGGGTCGGCCGGGGATTGGATCGCCCAGCTGGAGTCACTTGCCCGAGGCCTTCGCACGCTTTCGACCGGAGCGAACGCCAGTCAGACATTCCAGGCTGATGCTCGGACGGCAGCGTCACGCATCGCAGCGCCAGTCTTCGTGGCGACAGACCCTCCCTACTTCGCACAAATCGGGTATGCGGACCTTTCCGACTACTTTTACGTATGGCTCCGGCGGGCTCTCAGCGCAGTCCACCCCGATCTTTTCGTGACAGTAGCCACTCCGAAGTCCGACGAACTGATCGCAGACCCGTACCGCCATGGCGGCGACATCGCCGAAGCCACCAAGTACTTCGTCGACGGCTTCACGAGCGCTTTCGCTAACCTCGCTTCCGCGTCGGTTCCGGGTCTGCCTATGCTGATCGTCTACGCCCACAGGCAAGAGGAAACAAGCAGCGACGGCGTAGCCTCCTCGACTGCCTGGGACGCGATGCTCTCTGCAATCATTGCTGCCCGACTACGGATTGTGGGTACGTGGCCGATTCACGCCACAACGAGCAATCGTCAGATCGGGCAGGGAACAAACGCCGTCGCGTCATACATGGTGCTCGTCTGCCGGCCACAACTGCCTGCGGCGAAGCCGACAGACCGGCAGGGCTTCGTCGCTGCATTACACGCCGAGCTGCCGCGTGCGATTCGCAAGCTGCAGGAAGGCGATATTTCCACGGTCGACCTCGGGCCGGCGGCGATCGGACCGGGTATGGCGGTGTTCTCCCGCTTTTCCCGGGTCATCGAGCCCTCGGGCGGGTCTATGACGGTTGGGGCGGCGCTCAGCCTTATCAGCCAGGTTTCCGCGGAGGTGCTCGATGAGTTCGTCGGCGATCTCGACAAGGAGACTCGCTGGGCCATGACGTGGTTCAAGGACCATGGCTTCGAGCCTGGCACCTTTGACGACGCCGAGAAGCTCTTCAAGCGCACCGACACGTCGCTGGAGGCGTTGACAAGAGCCGGGATCGCCACCGGAGCCAAGGGAAAGGTGGTCCTGATCCGCCGGGACGACCTCCCTGACAACTGGGACCCGAGCACCGATCGGCACCTCACGGTGTGGGAGGTCGCCCAGCACCTGGTGAAGCGGCTCACCTCGGCCGGTGGGGAGCAGGCTGCGGCCGACCTGTTGCGAAAGTGTCGGCGGTGGGGCGACCAGGCGCGTGACCTGGCGCAGTGGCTGGCGGCGGCCACCCTACACAGCCGGCCGGCCGAAGCGCTCGATCTTGACGCCCTGGTCACGTCTTGGTCGGAGTTGGTGCGCCTGGCGGAGCGGCCTGAAGCCGGGCAGGGCCGGCTGGTCGAGCCCGGTACGGTCGGCCCATGAGCCGCATGGAGCCCTCGGTCGTCGAAGAGGTCCGGCTCACCTCTTTCAAGAGCTTCACCGATGCGGTGCTCCCGCTCGAGGCGCTCACGTTGGTGGTGGGTCGCAACGGCAGCGGGAAGTCGAACGCCCTTGACGGCCTGTGGACCCTGACCCGGCTCGCGTCCGGCGAGGACGTGCGCGACGCGCTCGATGGCCAGCGGGACGGGCCCGCCGTGCGAGGCGGGGCGGCGGGGTGCGCGCCGTTCGGCCAGTCGACATTCTCGCTGGGCTGCACGGTGCGTACCGGGGTAGAGCCGGTTCGGCTCGACGTCACGGTCCAAGTCGAGCCCGGAGTCCAAATCGTGGCCGAGACCTTGCGCGCTGGCGACCGGGTATTGCTCGCCACCGAACCGCCTACCACCGACTCCGCCGACATTTCGGCTGCGTGGGACGACGGGCACGACGGCCCTCATCCGCATCTCACGTTCCGGGCCGGCCGGCTGCTGGCCAGCCAGGTGCTGGCCCGGGTGCCCGCCACGACGGCGGGCCAACGCATCCACCTGGCGGCCGCCCAGGTCCTCACCGCCCTGCGGTCGGTGTTCGTCCTCGACCCGGTGCCCCACGAGATGCGGCAGTACGTGCCCCGGCGCGACGTCGTGCTCCGGCGCACCGCCGAGAACCTGTCCGCCGCCGTCGCCTCGCTGCTCGACGAGCCGACGACGGCCGAGCGGCTGAGCGAGGCCATGAGCCGGCTCAACGAGCAGGACGTGGTCGACGTGACCATCAGCCGCTCCGACCTCGACGACGTCATGCTCACGATGGTCGAGCGATTCGCCGGGCGAGAGCATCAGGTGCCCGCCCGGGTCATGAGCGACGGTTCCCTGCGGTTCTTGGCCATCCTCGTCGCTCTGCTCCAGGCGCCCACCGTCGACACCGCTCCGGAGCCGCTGGCATCGGAGGACGCGGTGGGCCAGACCACGCTGGTCATCGAGGAACTGGAGAACGGGCTGCACGCGTCGCAGGCGCAGCTCCTCGTCGGCCTTGTGCGCGACGAGGTCCACCGCCGGCGGGTCCGGGCGCTGGCCACGGCCCACAGCCCGGCCCTGCTCGACGCCCTCACCGGCGACGAACACGGCAGTCTCGTGATCTGTGAGCGCGACCGTGACGGCCGAAGCACACTTCGACGCCTCGTCGACCTGCCCAATTACGTGGACATCGTGGCCGCCGGCACCCTGGGCCGGGCTGCCGAGGACGACCGCTTGCGGTCGGCGCCCGTGCCATCCCGGTCGCCGTCGGACGTGCTGGCCGAGATCCTCGCCGGCCCGTCGTGACCGCCACAGTGACGATGGTCGACACGTCGGTGCTCTGCGAGCTCCTGCAGGTGCCGGGGAAGTCCAACCCGGCCCGTGGCGCCGAGGTGCGGGCGGAGGTCGACCGCCGCTGGGGTGAGGGCGAGCGGTTCATCATCCCGATCACGGCGGTGATCGAGACGGGCAACCACATCGCCCAGGCCGACGGCAACCGTTACGAGGTGGCCGGGCGTCTAGTCCGCCTCCTGCAGGTCGCCATATCGAAGGAGAGCCATTGGCGCGTGCTGGACACGCGTCTCGGCGCTGATTTCCTGACCTCGCTCTGCACCGGGGACTCCACAGGGCAGTCCCTGGAAGCGCTGGCCGCGGCGAGGGTGGGCGCCGGCGACGTCGCCATCCTGGTCGAGCGTGACCAGTTCCTGGCCTCCACGGCCATCCGCAACGTCCAGGTGTGGACTTTCGACGAGGGCCTGAGGGCCCAGGCCGCTGCCCGCCGGTGAAAGCTCCGCCGCCCTATCCCCGGATCCCCCACCTGGTCGCCGGCCGCGGCACCGCCGACGATCTGGTGCTGTCCGCCCCCGCAGTCGCCACGCTCCTGGGCGCGTCTGCGTTGGTGGAAGAGAAGGTCGACGGTGCCAACGTCGTTCTCTGGATGGACGATGGCCGGGTGGAGGTGGCACTGCGATCCGGCCAAGGTGCGATGGATCGAGGCGGCCAGCTCGGGCCGCTCCGGGCATGGGCGGCCGAGCACGACGGCGCTCTCCGCACCGTCCCAGGCGAGGACCGGGCCCTGTACGGCGAGTGGCTGCTGCTCACCCACTCCTCGGCCTATGACCGGCTCCCGGCCTACCTGGTGGTTCTCGACCTGTGGCAGCCGCAGACGGGGTTCCTGCCGGTGGCGGAGCGTGATTCGGCGTGCGCAGGGGCCGGTCTGACCACGCCGCCGCACGTGTGGACCGGGGTGGCCGGCACCGTCGACGGCGTGGAGCGCCTGCTTGGGCCGGCGGCCTGGGGCGCCGGGCCGGCGGAGGGACTCGTGGTCCGCAGCCTGGCCGACCCCGCCCTGCGGGCCAAGCTGGTGCCCGCCGGCTTTCGGCGACTCGGCGACGACGAATGGCGCAGCGGCCGGCCCCGCAACCGCCTGGCGGAGGGCGTGTCATGGCACTGAGCAACCGTGATCGGGTGGGCCGTGCGTTCGAGGCCCTGGCCACCGGGCTGGCGCCCTACGTCGACCGGCGGATGCGGGCGACCGGTCGCACCGACTGGGCGCCGAGCCAGGACCCGGCACTCCTCCTGAGGGCGATGGTCGAGGCGTGGGATCGGGCCTTCGCATCGGAGCTGGGCAAGTCGGAGCGCAATGTGGTGTTCGAGCTACGCGACTGGCGCAACCGCTGGGCACACAACGACGCCTTCACTATCGACGACGCCTACCGGACCCTGGACTCCATCGAGCGACTGCTCGTAGCGGCCGATGCTCGCGAAGCCACCGAGGTCGGCGCGATTAAGAGCGAGCTCATGCGCCTGAAGTTCGAGGCCCAGGCCCGGAAAGCCACGCCGACGGCCGACGCCCTGCTCACCCAGCCGGCTGCGGGACTCAAGCCGTGGCGCGATGTGATCCAGCCTCACGACGACGTCGCCCGGGGGCGCTTCGCCCTGGCCGAGTTCGCCGCAGACCTCCACCAGGTGTGGCTCGGCGCCGGCGCGGCGGAGTACGCCGACCCCGTCGAGTTCTTTCGCCGCACGTTCCTCACCGGCGGGCTCCGCCAGCTCCTTTCTCAGGCCGTCGAACGCCTCACTGGCCAGGGCGGCTCGCCGGTGGTCGACCTGCAGACCAGCTTCGGCGGCGGCAAGACGCACTCCATGATCGCCCTGTACCACTTGTGCTCGGGCAAGCCTCTGGCCGCGCTGCCCCAGGAGGTGCAGGACCTCGTCGCCAGCGTGAGCCCGTCCGGGCTGCCCCCGGTGCGCCGTGCGGTGCTCGTCGGGCATCGCATCCCACCCGGGCAACCGGCCGTGAAGGACGACGGCACCGTCGTCCGTACCCTCTGGGGCGAGCTGGCCTGGCAGCTCGGCGGTCCCTCCGCCTTCGCCCTTGTGGCCGACGCCGACCGCACGAGCACGAACCCAGGCGACGCGCTGCGCTTGGTCCTCGACGAGGCCGGTCCGTCCCTCATCCTGATCGACGAATGGGTGGCCTACGCCCGCGAGCTTTACCGCGACGACACCCTGCCGGCCGGCACGTTCGACACCCATTTCACTTTCGCCCAGATGCTGACCGAGGCGGCCCGGGGGGCGGAGCGGGCGCTGCTGGTGGTGTCGATCCCGGCGTCGGAGGCGCCCGACGGCCCGGCGGTCGGTTCCAACCTAGAAGTCGGCGGCGCCGGCGGGCGGGAGGCGCTGCGGCGGCTGCGGTCGGTGATCGGGCGGGTGGAGTCGTCGTGGCGGCCGGCGACGGCCGAGGAGAGCTTCGAGATCGTCCGCCGGCGCCTGTTCCAGGCGGTGGACACCGCCCACCTCGCCGACCGTGACGCCACCGCCAGAGTGCTGGGCGACCTGTACCGCACCCAGGCCAGTGAGTTCCCGGTGGAGTGCCGGGAAAAGGCCTACGTGGAGAAGATCAAGGCCGCCTACCCGATCCACCCCGAGCTGTTCGCCCGCCTGTACGAGGACTGGTCGACCCTCGACCGCTTCCAGCGCACGCGCGGCGTGCTCCGCCTCATGGCGATCGTGGTCCACGCTCTGTGGGCCGGGCAGGACCAGTCGCCGGTCATCCTGCCCGCCAGCGTCCCTCTGTCCGACCCCGCCGTCGTCGCTGAGCTGACCCGCAACCTCGAGGACAACTGGAAGCCGATCATCGACGCCGACGTCGACGGACCGGGCTCGATGCCCCGTGCCCTTGACGACCAGTACAAGAACCTGGGCCGCTACGGCGCCACTCGCCGGGTCGCCCGCTGTGTCTTCCTCGGTTCTGCGCCCCGGTCCGGCTCACCGAACCAGGGGATCGACGCCGCCCGCGTCCGCCTCGGGTCGGTCATGCCCGGTGAGACGGTCGCCATCTACGGCGACGCCCTGAGCCGGCTCGCTGACCGGGCGACGTACTTCTACGTGGGCAGCGGCCGGTATTGGTACGGCACCCAGCCGGGCGTCGCCCGTCTGGCCCGGGACCGGGCCGAGCGCCTCGTCGCCGGAGCCCGCCACGAGGTGCACGACGCCATCGGCGGCCGACTCCGATTGCTCGAATCGCACCGCGATCAGTTCGCAGCGGTTCACGCCGTCCCCGCCGGACCAGCGGACGTCGCCGACGATTCCTCGGCGCGCCTGGTCATCCTCGGCCCGGGGACCCCCCATCGACCCCGGTCGGGGGAGACCGCCGCTCTGCAGTTGGCCCGCGAGATCCTCGACCACCGCGGGGTGGCACCTCGCGACTTCCGCAACATGCTCGTGTTCCTGGCCGCCGACGACCGAGCCGTGGCCGACCTGGAGCAGGCGGAGGCCGACCATCTGGCCTGGGCGTCGGTCGTGAAGGACTCCGACGCCCTCGGCCTGTCCCGGCAGCAGGAGGACCAGGCGAAAGAACGGTTACTGGACGCCAACTCCACGGTCGACCTGCGGCTGGCCGACGCGTACCAGTGGCTGCTCGTCCCCCGTCAGCCGGAGCCGACCGAGCCGCCGGTCTGGGACGAGGTGAAGGCCGATGGCGCGGGAAGGCTTCCTGAGCGGGCGGCGCGAAAGCTGATCCAGACGGGCGGCCTGTACGTCGCCTATCCGCCGGTGCTGCTACGCCTCAGCCTTGACGGCCCTCTTGCCTCGCTGTGGGAGAGCGGCTCGGTGACCGCCAACCAGCTTTGGGACGCCTACGCGCGTTACCTGTACCTGCACCGCCTGCGGGACGTCGGGGTGCTGCTCGACTGCGTTGCCAGCGGACCGGCGTCCACTGTGTGGGCCACCGAAGGATTCGCGGTGGCGGAGGCGGAGGACCCGCGTCAGGCCGGGCGGTTCGCTGGACTCGTGGCCGGCGCCATGGCGCCCCCCGCGCGGGGCAACACGCTGCTCGTGGCTCCCGCAACGGCGGACGCGCAGATCCGAGCCGAGCAAGCTCACGTCGAAGTGGCGGACAGCGACACAGGCACCGGTGCGGACGACGCGACCGTGATCCAGCGACCGCGGCGGTTCTACGGCGTCGTATCCGTCGACCCCGACCGACTCGGCCGCGACGCTGGCAGGTTGGCGCAGGAGGTGGTCGCGCACCTCCAGGGACTCGTCGGGACGGACACCGAGGTCACCATCGAGATCCAGGCGACCAACGCCGACGGCTTCCCGGAGACGACCGTGAAGATCGTCAGCGAGAACGCAGCGGCGCTGCGCTTCACCGATCACGGCTTCGAAGCGACCTGAGTTTCGCCGCTGCATCGCTGTGTCGTCGGCGCTCTCGAGCCGGGTTTCGTCGCATATGGTTGCCCGCTCGAACCCCGCAATGAGCTTGTACACCTTTTACCCGCCAGTAACCGGTGTTGGCTCCCATTCCGCTCCCACGCCGCTCCCAAGCGTGAGCTAAGATGGGGTCTGACCAGGACTTATGGGGATCCCATATGACTAAACCGAGTGACTGCAAAGCCCTGTACAGGGGTTCGATTCCCCTCGCCGCCTCAAGAAAAGTGCAGGTCAGGGGCCATCCCGAGAGGGGTGGCCCCTTCGGTTTCCGGTGATGTCCCATATTCGTCCCAGAACGGGCGGTCCGGATGGTCTTCGAGGTCAGGGCCACCGGCGAGAAGAGCGGTGCGAGCGGGTGGCTTCCCGGCCGCCGCCGACTGCCTCATGGCCGACTTGCCAGCCTCACCACCTACCTGCGCTTCCCGGGCGGCCACCTCGCCCGCGTCCGTCACGCCAAGTTCATCGAGCAGACCTTCGGGGAGACGCGGCGCCGGGTGATCGGCCGGCTCCCCGGTGAGCGCACATGCCAGGGGTTGGCGTGGGCGGTGGTCGACCGGGCGTGTCGAGGTTGGCGCGGGGGCGTCATGACGCCGACCGCGTCCACCGAAGCTGCCACAGCCGCGCGTGAACTGGTTCACGAGGAGCCTGCGCTCGTCCCGATGTGCACCGCCGTATGGGACGCCACCCCCTCTCGGCGGCATGGCGGATCTGCGCACCGCGTTCGAACTTGGGGATGCGAGGAGTGGGCTTCGTTCGTCGGCGGTACGTGGAAGCTGTATGCCACCGGTCGCCCTTCGAGGAGGCCTGTGAACTGTTGAGCGCCACGCTGATTGAACACCGGCGGGCGGTGTAGCGACACCGAGTACGGGGACGAACCCGGGCCACCCTCGGGTTGCCCTTCGTCGCGTCAGGCGACAGGGTGCCAGCGCCCTGTACGCG
>Ga0247708_1000177_pt1 | contig 15456 bp, 13 predicted proteins | sample 42W_NmetaG_FD_189040 | JGI IMG/M metagenome (GOLD analysis project Ga0247708, IMG submission 189040) | Soil microbial communities from hillslope of Landscape Evolution Observatory, University of Arizona, Oracle, AZ, United States - 4-2-W_N | ecosystem: Engineered > Artificial ecosystem >...
GCCCACCACCACCGAGGCGTCGACCACCACCACCACGCTGGCGCCCGTCTACCCGCTCACCGGCCGCCCGGTGACCGACCCGGAGGTGGCCGCCCGCCCGGTGGTGGCGGTGAAGATCGACAACATCGCCGCCGCCCGCCCCCAGGCCGGGGTCGCGGCCGCCGACGTGGTCTACGAGGAGTTCACCGAGGGTGTCACCCGGTTCGTGGTCGTCTACCACTCCACCGACGCCGAGGTCGTCGGCCCGGTCCGCTCCGTCCGCCCCGCCGACCCCGTGATCGTCACGCCCCTCGGCGGCGTGCTCGGCTTCTCGGGCGGGAGCCCGGGGGCGGTGGCCCTGGCCGCCACCGCCCCGGTCGCCCTGGTCACCGAGAGCGACACCGCGGTCATGTACCGCCGGCCCGGGCGGGCCGCGCCCCACAACCTCTACACCTCCACCTCGGCGCTGTATTCGAGGGTGCCGGCGGGCGCCGGCTCGCCGGGCAAGCTGGCCGACTTCCTCCGGGACGGGCAGACGTTCACCGGGCCGGGGGCCACGCCCGTCTCCACCCTGCACCTGGTGCCGGCGCCGTACGTGACCGCCGACTACACGTGGGAGCCCGGCGCCGGGGTGTGGCTGCGCACCACCGACGGGTTCGCCCACCGCATCGAGGAGGGCCGGATCGCCCCGACCACGGTGATCCTCCAGTTCGCCCCCTACGTGTTCTTCATCGACGACTACGACGTCCGCTACCCCGAGGTGGTCGGCACCGGCGACCTGTGGGTCTTCGCCGCCGGCCAGCTGGTCAAGGGCACCTGGTCCAAGGCCAGCGCCGAGTCCATGACCACCTTCAGCGACAGCGAGGGCAAGCCCATCGTGCTGCCCCCCGGCCAGACCTGGATCCACCTCATCGAGCCCGGGTCGACGGTCATCCCCGGCTGAGCCCTGGCCACGCTCGCCGTCGAGGAGATGCCCCGGTGGTTCGGCGCCGCCTTCCACACGGTGGCCCCGGCCGCTTCGCGGTGGAGGCCGGCTTCCCGACCCGAAAGGCGGTGGAGGGCGACGGCGAGGTCCACGGGTCCCCGGCTACCGGGCGCTGCTGGGAACCTGGCCTACCTACCGGTAGGTAGGGAGGTACGGTGGGAGCAATGTTCCGATCCCTCCCCGCCGCGGTGCTGGTCTCGCTCGTCGTCACCCAGATCGCCATCTTCACCACCACCATCTACCTGCACCGGGCCCTGGCCCACCGGGCCGTCACCCTGTCGCCGGGGGTGGCCCGGCTGTGCCGGATCGTCACCTGGACGAGCACCGGCATCCGGCCCCGCCAGTGGGTGGCCGTCCACCGCAAGCACCACGCCCACACCGACACCGAGGGCGACCCCCACTCCCCCGTGCTCCTCGGCTACGCCAAGGTCCAGTTCGGCAACGCCCTGCTGTACCGGCGGGCCATCACCCGCGAGACCGTCGCCCGCTACGCCCGCGACCTGCCCGCCGACCGCTGGGACCGGGCCCTCTTCGACCACGCCCTCCTCGGCCTGGCCATCGGCGTGGGCGGGCTGTGCGTGCTGTTCGGCCCCTGGCTGGGCCTGGCCGCCGGGGCCCTCCACGCGGCCAGCTACCTGCTGCTGTTGGCCGCGGTGAACGCCATCGGCCACACGTGGGGCCGCCGCCCCTCCCCCAACCGGGCCACCAACCTCCAGTGGCTGGCCTGGCTGACCGCCGGCGAGGGCCTCCACAACAACCACCACGCCGCCCCCACGTCGGCCCGCCTGTCACTCGCCGCCGGGCAGTTCGACCCGGGCTGGTGGGTGATCGCTGCCCTCCGCCGGCTGGGCTGGGCCCAGGTCCGCCACACCGGGCCCCGGGTCAAACAGCCGGCGCCGCTGGCCGCCTGAGGCCGCTATGCCGGGGTGATGTTGTTGTTCAGGCGGAACAGGTTGCCGGGGTCGTAGGTCGCCTTCACGCCCGCCAGCCGGCGGAGGTTGCGGCCGAGGGCGCTGTCGACCCCGGCCGTGGGGGCCTCCCCGGCCAGCCCGGTGAAGTTGAGGTAGACGCCGCCGGTGCCGAACTCGCCGATGGTGGACCACGCCGAGCGCACCCAGGCGATGCCCTCCTCGTCCATGGCCGGGTCGGCCCAGTTGCCGTCGATCGACACCATCCAGGGCGCCGACCGCTCGGCGAAGGCGGTGGCCTCCGGGTCGACCCGGTTGACGGCCCCGCCCATGGGCCACAGGTTCATGACGGTGAGGGGCGCCGGCCGGTTCAGGGCGAGGGTGGCGAAGGCGTCGACGGCCGCGTCGGACAGCTCGCCCAGGTACTGCGACTTCCAGTACGAGCGCATGGTGTGCCGGGGCAGCATCCCGTCGAAGGAGGATTGCACGAAGGTGTAGGCGGCCGGATGCGTGAGGTCGACCACCGGCTCGGCCAGCTCCCGCAGCGGCTGCATCAGGGCCATGCCGTCGTCCACCTCGCCGGCGTACACCGCGCCCACCACGACGCAGGGCCGGTCGTGCACCGGGGGCGGCAGCGTGGGGGCGGCCGGGAAGGTGAAGGCCACCAGCATGGCCGTCACCTCGTCGGGGGTGCCTTCCATGTAGTCCCGTAGCCCCCTGGCCACCCGGGCCGTCTCCTCGATCGGGTAGGCGGTGCCGACGAAGGCCACCGTGGGGCCGACGGGGTGGAGGGCGAAGGTGAACGAGGTGACCACGCCGAAGTTGCCGCCGCCGCCCCGGAGTGCCCAGTAGAGGTCGGGATGGGACTCGGCCGACGCGGTGCGCACCTCGCCGTCGGCGCAGACCACCTCGGCCTCGACCACGTTGTCGCACGACAGGCCGTACTTCCGGCGCAGCCAGCCGTAGCCGCCGCCGAGGGTGAGGCCGCCGACCCCCGTGTCCGAGATGAGCCCGCCGGGGGTGGCCAGGCCGTGGGCCTGGGCCTCCCGGTCTACGTCGGCCCAGAGGGCCCCGCCCTGGACCCTGGCCCGCTGGCCTTCGGGGTCCACGGCCACGCCGTTCATGGGCGACAGGTCGATGAGCATGGCCCCATCGCCGGCCGAGAGCCCGGCCACCGAGTGGCCCCCGCCCCGGACGGCCAGCAGCAGGCCGTGGTCGCGGGCGAAGGTGACGGCGGCCACCACGTCGGCGGTCGACGAGCAGCGTACGGCCAGCGCCGCCCGCCCTTCGAACATGGCATTGGACGTGGGCCGGACGGCCGCGTAGCCGGGGTCCTCGGGCGTCACCACCTCGCCCCGGATCCGGCCCCGCAGCTCCCCCAGCGCCTCCTCCGAAACCGTCGCCTCCCCGCCGGCGGAGGCCACCACCCGCACTGCCATTCCTCGCTCCCCTCGGTCGACTCGAGGAATGGTGCGCCCGGCGGCCCGCCGCGTTACACAAGGCCAGGCGATCGCGTTCCGGGCGCGCAACATAAATCTGACGTCCAGGTAGAGTTGCGCCTCCAAGGACGGGACCTTGGTCCCTACCGCGGCAAAACAAACTCAGTCAGGATGACTGAGGCACTTCACCTCTCGGGTGCGACAACGCGTTGGTGGATTCCTCACCACACGGAGGGGGTGCCAAACCTGGGTCTCCGGTGCGAGCCGGGGATCCAGGCGGGAGGGAGGTGATTTTGCATGAATATCGCAACCATCCGATCCTTCAGCAGCCGGCTCGGCTGGGCCGTCCTGGCCACAGCCGCCGCCGTCTTCGCCGTACTCCTGCTGTCCTCGGCGCCGTCCCAGGCCCAGATCGTCTCTGGGGACTCGGGCAGCTCGGGGTCCACGGGGCCCGCGATCGCCACGGGAGGGGCCACCAGCTCCGCGTCGTCGGGTGCCGGTTCGGGCTCGACGTCCGGCTCCGGCTCCACCGGGGCGGCGGTGAACCAGACCACGATCGTCGCGGCCGGCGGAAGCGGCGGTAGCGGTGGGCTCGCCCCCGCCGCGTCCGGCGCAGGTGGTTCTGCCGCCAACGTGTCGGTAGGCACCATCGGGACCAGCACCGCCGCCGGCGGTTCCAGCGTGGCCAGCAGTTCGGCCAACGGAGGTTCCGGCGGTGGTTCGACGGTCAGCGTCAAGCCCGTCGCCACGTCGGGGAACTCGGGTTCGGCGTCGTCGCAGTCCAGTGCCACCAACACCGGGAACACTGGCCCCGCGTCGTCGTCGGCCGTGAGCAACCCGGTGGCGGTCTCGGGGAACTCCGGTTCCACGGGCTCCACGGGCAGCGCCACGTCGAACCCGACGGCTACCAACACCGGCATCCTGGGGACGGCTGTCGCCATCGGCGGCAACGCCACGTCCGGCAACTCCGGCAACTCGGGGAACACCGGCCCGGCCATCGCCGTCGGCAGCGCAGTCAGCAACGCCAGCTCGGGTGCCAGCGCCACCAGCAACGCGGCGTCTGGTAGCACGGGCGCGGCGGTGAACGACACCGGCGTCCTGGCCATCGGTGGTCTCGGAGGCAACGGCGGCATCGCCGTCGGCGTCTCCGGTGCAGCAGGGCCGGCCCTCAACCTCTCGTTGGGGACCATCGGCTCGTCTGCGGCCATCGGCGGCTCCAGCGTCGCGGTCGGTTCTGCCAACGGAGGGGCAGGAGGTGGGGTGAACGTCAACGTCGCCCCCATAGCAACTTCCGGCAACACCGGGAACGCGTCGGCACAGTCCAGTGCCACGAACACCGGTCGCACCGGCCCTGCCATCTCCGGAGCGGTCAGCAACCCGATCGCCGTCTCTGGGAACTCGGGCCACACCGGGTCCACTGGCTCGGCCTCGTCCAGTCCGGTGGCGTTCAACAACGCCATCCTGGGCACGGCCATCGTCTTCGGAGGGTCTGCCCGCACCGGGAACTCGGGAGCATCCGGGAACACGGGCGGCACACTCGCTGTGGGCGACGCAGTCAGTAACGCCAACTCAGGAGCTGGAGCCAATGCCAACGCAGCATCCGGCGCGTCCGGCAACGCGGTCAACGGCACCGGCATCTTCGCCCTCGGCGGGCTTGGCGGGGACGCCGGCATCACCCTGGTCCGTGCCGGGCCGGGGGCGCCGGCGATCAACATCAGCCTGCTGACCATCGGTGGGTCGTCCGCACTGGGCGGCTCCAGCGTGGCCACCGGTTCCGCCAACGGCGGGGCCGGCGGCACCACCACGGTGACCGCCACCCCGGACGCCCTGACCGGCAGCTCGGGCAACGTGTCGGCTCAGTCGAGCGCCACCAACACCGGCACCACCGGTTCGGCGACCTCGGGAGCCACCAGCAACCCGACGTCGGTCTCGGGCAACTCGGGCACCACCGGCTCCACCGGGCCGGTCGTGTTCAGCCCCACCGCCACCAACACGGCGATCCTCGGGATCGCCATCGTGCTCTGGCCCTTCCTGCTGTTCCTGTAGGAAGCCCATCCACGGCCTTCGAGGGCCCCTCTCCCCAGGAGGGGGGCCCTCGACGCGTCCCCCCCCGGCGAACTGGTGACAGATGTGGGGGTCGGGGCCCCCGAATCTGTCACCAGTTCGCCAGGTGTTCGAGGAACACCTCGGGGTCGACGTCGACGCCCCCAGCCACGCCGGCCAGCTCCTCGGCGCCCACGGCGCCCACGGTCAGTCGCGGGAGCAGCCGGTCCGGGCGCCATTCCAGGAGGGCGGCGCACTGGAACAGGGCGCCGGCCCGGGTGCGGCGCTGGCACAGGCCCACCACCTTGCGCCCGCCCACGGTCACCTCGCCGGGACCGAGGCCGGCGAAGCAGACCAGGGGCGACCAGGGGGTGGTGACCAGCGGCCCCTCGTGGACGGCGGCGCCCTGGCCGATGGTGTCGGCCCAGGCCCGGCCCAGCCACAGGAAGGCCCGGCCCACGTCGTCGTCCCACAAGGGATCCCCGGCCGGGACGTACACGTCGATCCAGACCAGCCCGCCCGGCTCGACCAGCACCGCCCCGCCCCCGCTGCGCCGCCGGGCCCACCGCACCCCCGGCCGCACCACCGACTCGGGCTGGGTGCTGCCCAGGACGACGACCGGCTCGTCCGGTTCGACCACCCGGACGGCCCGGCCCTCCGGCCACGGGCGGTCGAAGTCCGCCCCCCGGACGCGCCCGACCGCCCAGCGCTCAGGCAGAGAGCGCGGCGGAGCCCTGGAGGTAGGGCTCCCACTGGGGGTGGACCTGGCCCACGGCGACGATGATCCACGTCAGCTCCCGGGGCGCGGTCGGCCGCCGGTGCAGGACCATGCCCGCCTCGTGGACCGAGCGGTCCTCCTTGCGGCTGTTGCATGGCCGGCAGGCGGCCACCACGTTCTCCCAGACGTGCTCGCCCCCCCGGCTGCGGGGCACCACGTGGTCGATGTTCTCCGCCGCCGCCCCGCAGTACTGGCAGCGGTTGTCGTCCCGGGCGAAGACGGCCCGCCGGTTGAGGGCGGCCCGGGCCCGGTACGGCACCTTCACGAAGTACGTCAGGCGGATGACCGACGGCATGGGCATGACGGCGCGGGCCGAGTGGAGCTGGCGCTCGCTGGCGTGCAGCACCTCCGCCTTCTCCTTCAGCACCAGCACCACTGCCCGCCGAACAGACACGACACACAGGGGCTCGTACGTGGCATTGAGGACGAGCGCCTTGGACACGTCAGCCCCGTGCTGGTGGAAGGTGCATGACGGAAACGCTACCTCAGGCGCGGGAACCGGCGGCACCATTCCAGATAGGCGACGACGTCCTCGGGGCCCGGCCCCCGGTCGGGGTCGCCGTAGGCCGTCTGGAGGCGGAACCGCAGGTAGGCGGGGTCAGGGAGGGGCAGCGGCGGCCAGCGCCGCCACCACCCGGGCGCGGCCAGCCGCAGGGCCTGGGCGACGGCCACCCGCCACAGCCCCGGCCGCCGCACCACGGCGAGGGCCGCGGCGGCCACCCACCTCCGGCTTCTTGGCGCGCTCATCCGTGCTCTGCACGGGTGAGCGCGCCAAGAACGGGGTGGCCGAGCCCCCGCCAGCCGACGGCGGCCGCCCCGACCAGCGGCCGAGGCCGGTCCGCGCCACCACCTCGGGCCCGGCCTCGGCCGCCGGCCGCCCGGTGATGGCGGCGATGGCCGTCCCCGACGCCTCGGCCTCCAGGCACCCCCGGGCCCCGCAGGCGCAGATCCGGCCCTCGGGCTCCACGCAGACATGGCCGATGTGGCCGGCGTTGCCGCCCTCGCCGTCCAGCAGCCGCCCGTCCAGCACGATGCCCCCGCCCACCCCGGTGGAGACGACCATGGCGATGAAGTCGTCGCAGCCCGCGGCCGCCCCCACCCAGCCCTCGCCCAGGGCCAGGGCCTTGGCGTCGTTGTCCACGAAGGTCGGCAGGCCGGTGGCCTCGGCCAGCCGGGCCCGGAGCGGGAAGCCCCGCCACGCGGGGATGTTCAGGGGCGATACGGTCTCGCCGGCCGGCGACATCGGCCCCCCGCAGCCGACCCCGCACACGGCAACTCCGTTGCCACGTAGGCCAGGAACCTCGCCGTTCCCGCCCACGCTGTCGACGAGGGCCAGCAGGACGGAGAACAGCCGATCGCCGTCCTCGACGCGAGACGACGCGGTGGCCGACGCCACCACCTCCCCGGCGTCGGTGACCAGCCCCGCGGCCAGCTTGGTCCCGCCGATGTCGACGGCCAGGGCGGTTTCCATCAGAGCGAAGGCTATTCGCACCCTGATTGCAGGTACCCTCGGGAGTACTCCATGACGTCGACACCACGGGTGGCGGCCCGCACCGTCCAGTCGTTCTCCGAGGCCTTCGACGCCATCGTGGACAACGTTGCCCTGGTCGTCCAGGGCAAGGACGACGCCATCCGCCTGGCCCTTGTCTGCCTGGTCGCCGAGGGCCACCTGCTGATCGAGGACGTCCCCGGGGTCGGGAAGACCAGCCTGGCCAAGGCCATCGCCGCCAGCCTCCACTGCACCTGGGGGCGGATCCAGTTCACCCCCGACCTGCTCCCCTCCGACGTGACCGGCGTCAGCATCTACAACCGGGCCACGGGCAGCTTCGAGTTCCGCTCGGGCGGCATCTTCGCCAACCTGGTCCTGGCCGACGAGATCAACCGGGCCTCGCCGAAGACCCAGTCGGCGCTGCTCGAGGCCATGGAGGAGCGCCAGGTCACCGTCGACGGCACCACCTACGAGCTGGCCCCGCCCTTCATGGTCATCGCCACCCAGAACCCGGTCGAGCACGAGGGCACCTACCCCCTCCCCGAGAGCCAGCTCGACCGGTTCCTCATGCGCATCGCCATGGGCTACCCGGCCCGGGCGGCCGAGATCGCCATCCTCGACACCCACGCCAGGGCCGCCCCGCCCATGCAGCGCCTCTCGGCCGTGGCCAGCGCCGGCGACGTGGCCGCCATGGTGGGCATGGCCCATGCCGTGCACGTGGCCCCGCCCCTCAAGGGCTACATCGTCGACCTGGCCGCGGCCAGCCGGCGCCACCCCAGCCTGGCCCTCGGCGTCTCCCCCCGGGCCGCCCTCGGCCTGCTGCGGGCGGCCCGGGCCCGGGCCGCGTCCCTGGGCCGGGAGTACGTCGTCCCCGACGACCTCAAGCTGCTGGCCGGCCCGGTCCTCGAGCACCGCCTGGCCCTCACCCCCGACGCCCAGCTGCGGGGCATCACCCGCGCCGGCGTCCTGCGGGAAGTCCTGGGCAGCGTGGCCATCCCCTCGGTGCGGTGAGGGACTCCTGCTGACGCGGCGAGGCTGGGCGCTGACCGGCGGGGGCCTCGTCCTGGCCGTGGCCGGGCGCATGCTGGGGCTGCTGGAGCTGTACGTGCTGGCCGCCGGGTGCTGGGCCCTCATGGGCGGCGGCCTGGTGTTCCTGGCCCTGCGCCCGGCCCACGTCGACGCCCGCCGCTCGCTCACCCCGGCCCGGGTCCAGGCCGGCGACGAGTGCCTGGTCGAGCTGACGCTCACCAACGAGGGCAGCCGGCCCACGCCCGTCCTCGAGCTCAGGGATCCGGTCGACGGCGGGCCCCGGCGGGCCCGGCTCCTCCTCGCCCCCCTCGGCCCCGGGGGCCGGGAGAAGGCCCAGTACCGCATCCCCACCGAGCGGCGGGGCGTGCTGGCGGTGGGCCCCCTGGAGGTCCGGCGCTTCGACCCCCTCGCCCTTGCCACCCGGGCCCAGGTCGCCGCCGAGGAGTCCGAGCTGGTCGTCTACCCCCACACCGAGGACCTCCTCCCGCTCCCCCACGCCCCCGGCGACGACCGGCGGGGCGGCTTCCGGCGGGCCAGCGCCATCGGCAGCGCCGGCGAGGACTTCTACGCCCTGCGCCCCTGGGTGGTGGGCGACGACCTGCGCCAGGTCCACTGGCCTTCCACCGCCCGGCGCGACGAGCTCATGGTCCGCCAGCACGACGCTCCCTGGCAGGGGCGGGCCACCGTCGTCCTCGACGTCCGGGCCCGCTACCACGACGACGACTCGCTGGAGCAGGCCGTCTCCGCCGCGGCCAGCATCCTCGCCGCCTCGGGGCAGGGCGGGTCCCTGGTCCGGCTCCTCACCACCGACGGCGGCGACACCGGCTTCGGCACGGGGACGGCCCACCTGGAGGCGGTGCTCGAGCGGCTGGCCCGGGTGGAGGCGGGGCGGGGCGAGCTGCCCGACCTGCCGTCCACCAGCGGGGCCATGGCCCTGGTCGTCACCGCCGACGTCCCGCCCGCCGACCTCTCCCACCTGGCCCGCCTCGGCGGCCTCCCCGGCTCCCTCGCCCTGGTGGTCGTGGCCCGTGACCACCGCCAGGCCCCGGCGACGACCATGGGTCGCACCGTCCTGGTCGGCCGGGGCGAGCCCCTGGCCCCGGCCTGGAACCGGGCCATGGCCGCCGCCGGGATGGCCCCCTCCCGATGACCGCCCCCCGGGCCGAGGTGGCCGACCCCACGCCGGTCGAGCCGGGCTGGCCGGCCGAGGCCGGGCTGATCGCCATGTCGGTGGCCGCGGCCATCGGCATGGGCCGGCTGTTCGCCGACACCTCCTTCCTCCCGGTGGTCCTGGCTGCGGTGCTGGCCTGCCACGGCCTGTCGATGGTGTGCCGGCGGCGGGGCATCGGCGCCCTGGGGACGACGGCAATCTCCGCCGCCGGGCTCGTCCTGTTCGTGACCTGGGTGGTCGAGCCCCACGTGTCGCTGATCCCCGGCCCGGCCACCTGGGACGCGGCCCTGGTCGACCTGCGCGAGGCCTGGGGCAAGTTCAGCGAGGTCGTCGCCCCGGCCCCGGTCACCCGGGGCTTCGTCCTGGGGGCGGCCCTGGGCTCGTGGGTCAGCGCCTTCGCGGCCGACATGTTCGCCTTCCGGGCCCGCACCCGCATGGAAGCGGTCGTCCCCTCCTTCACCCTGTTCCTGTTCGGCGCCCTGCTCGGCGCCGACCGCCACCGGCTGGCCGCCGCCCTCCTGTACCTCAGCGCCGTCCTGCTGTTCGTGGTGCTGGCCGAGGTCTCCGCCGCCCCCCGGCCCCGGCCCTGGCTGGCCGGCCGGCGGGCCCGGGGCGAGGCCGCCCTCCTGCGCTCGGGCCTGGCCATGGCCGGCGTCACCCTGCTGGCCGCCCTGGTCGTCGGGCCCAACCTGCCCGGCGCCTACGCCAAGGGGGTGCTGGGCGTGGGCGACGGCAGCGGGCGCAAGAGCGGCACCCGGGTGACCCTCAGCCCCCTCGTCGACATCCGGGGCCGGCTGGTGGGCCAGTCCAGCGTCGAGCTGTTCACCGTCCGGAGCGACACCCCGACCTACTGGCGGATCACCTCCCTCGACCGCTTCGACGGCCAGATCTGGTCCTCGCTCAGCAACTACCGCCCGGCGGGCAACCGCCTGCCGGGCGTCCCCCCCGACGCCCGCCGGGCCGAGACGGCCGTCTCCCGGCAGGAGTTCGAGATCGCCGGGCTGTCGTCGATCTGGCTGCCGGCCGCCTACCGGCCCACCAGCCTGACGCCGTCGGGCAACGTCCGCTTCGACCCCGACTCGGCCAGCCTGGCCACCGACAAGACCACGTCCGACGGCCTGCGCTACACGGTGGAGTCGGCCCTTCCCCGGCTGACCGCCCAGGAGCTGAACGGCGCCGGCGGCGCGGTGCCGGCCGAGATCGCCCAGCGCTACCTCGACCTGCCGGCCAACGTGTCCCAGCGGGTGGTCAGGGAGGCCGAACGGGTGGTGGGCGCCGAGGCATCGCCCTACCGCCGGGCCAAGGCCCTGCAGGACTGGTTCCGGGAGAACTTCCGCTACAACCTCCAGGTCCCCGCCGGCCACGACGGCAACGCCATGGAGCAGTTCCTCCAGACCAGGCAGGGCTACTGCGAGCAGTTCGCCGGCACCTACGCGGCCATGGCCCGCAGCGTGGGGCTCCCCGCCCGGGTGGCCGTGGGCTTCACCCCGGGCGAGCCCGACGCCGACGGCCGCTACCACGTCACCGGCAAGGAGGCCCACGCCTGGCCCGAGGTGTACCTGAGCGGGTACGGCTGGGTGGCCTTCGAGCCGACGCCGACCCGGGGCATGCCCGGCGCCGAGGACTACACCCAGGCCACCCCGCCCCGGCCGGCCGAGACCACCGCCACCACCCTGCCCCAGGCCGTGGCGCCGGACGAGCAGTCCGCACCCGAGCCCGAGGCCACCGAGGCGGCGCCCGCCCCCGCCGTCGAGGAGTCGGGCCCCGGCTCGCGGTTGGCGATCGTCGCCCTGCTCGCCGGGCTGGCCCTCCTCTACTGCGCCGGCGTGCCGCTGGCCAAGGCCCGCCGCCGCCAGCGCCGCCGCGACGCGGCCGTCGCCCCGGCCGACCGGGTGCTGGTGGCCTGGGCCGAGGCCACCGAGGATCTGACCGCGGCCGGCTTCCCTCCCCGCCCCTCGGAGACGGCGGTCGAGTTCGCCCACCGGGTCGGGCGGGCGGTCGGCCCGCCCGGCCCCGCCATCGCCCGCCTGGCCGACGACACGTCGGCCGCGGCCTGGTCAGCGGGCGGCGTTCCCGCCGAGGTGGCCACCCGGGCCGAGTCCGAGGCCGCCGCCATCGCCGCCGACCTGCGGGCCCAGGCCACGCGACGCGAGCGCCTCCGCCAGGCCCTCGACCCCCGGCCCCTGTTCACCACGCCGAGCACCCCGCCCAGGGAGCGGGAGAAGGTCCCCGCCGGCGTCTGAGTGTGCAGGATCCCGTCCCAGAGACGGAATGCTGCACAGCCGCCGGGGCGACGCCGCTTACTCCTCGCGCTTGAAGCGCTTCTTCAGGCGCTTGCCGACGTCGCCGAACTGCTCCTTGACCTGGGTGGTCTTGAGGTTGCCGGTGACCTGCTGCCAGCCGGCCCGGCCCATCTTGCGCAGGTTGCGCTCGAAGAAGAAGGCGCAGCCCAGCATGACGGCGAAGCCGACGAAGCCCAGGAACAGCGAGGTGGCGAACGAGCCGACCAGCAGGACGAACCCGGCCAGGAAGCCGACGCCGGCCCACTTGAGGTTGCGGCCGGCGTGGCGGTACAGCGTGGTCTTGCCGACGCCGCGCGCGAAGGCAGGATCGCTCTCGTAGAACTGCTGCTCGATCTCGTGGAGGATTCGCTGCTCGTCCTCGGAAAGCGGCACGTCCTACCCCTTCAACTGACCGGTCCGCTACTGGCCACCATCTTCTCACAGCCGCGCAACCTCAACAACGCGCTAGGCCCGCCCGGGCCCCCATTGCTGGTCGCCCCGGCGCTTGACCGAGAGCCCCTCGGCCCGGAGCAGGGCCGCCGGGCCCACGGCGGCGTCGCCGAAGCGGCTCCGCACCTCCTCGACGGCCCGGGCGACGGCCGGCTCCGCCGGCCCCTCACCGAGCTGGAGCTGCTCGGCCGGCCGGGGCGACAGGTTCGACACGCTCACCCCCAGCAGCCGGACCCCGGGCGAGGTGTCGACCGCCTCCAGCAGCTCGACGGCCACCCGGGCGATGGCCGGCCCGGCGTCGACGGGCACCGGGACGGTCCGGGACCGGGTGATGGTCTCGAACGAGGCGAAGCGCACCTTGAGCGTCACCGTCCGCCCGGCCAGGCCGGCCTCCCGCAGCCGGTTGGCCACCCCGTCGGCCAGGCGGAGGGCCTCGGCCCGCAGCGAGGCCACCTCGTAGTGGTCGCGGGCGTAGGTCTCCTCGTGGCCGACCGACTTGGCCGCCCGGTCGGGCTCCACCGCCCGGTCGTCCCGGGCCCAGGCCAGGGCGTGCAGGTGCCGGCCGTGGGCCTCGCCCAGGGCCCCGACCAGCGTCGCCAGGGGCATGGCCGCCAGGTCGCCCACCGTGCGGATGCCGAAGCGGTCGAGCCGGCGGCGGGTGGCCGGGCCCACGCCCCACAGCGCCCCCACCGGCAGGGGGTGGAGGAACGCCAGCTCCTCCCCCGGCGCCACCACCTTGACCCCCGGCCCGGGCGTGGGCCCCGACCCGGGCGGCCCGGCCCGGGGCTTGGCCGCCTCGGAGGCCAGCTTGGCCAGGAACTTGCTGGCGGCCACGCCCACCGAGCACCACAACCCCGTCTCGTCGTGGACCCGGGCCCGGATGGCCGCCGCGATCGCCGGCCCCTCGCCCCACAGCCGGCGGGCGCCGGTGACGTCGAGGAAGGCCTCGTCCAGGGCGATGCCCTCCACCAGCGGGGAGAACGACAGCAGCACCTCGTGCAGCCGGCGGCTGTGCTCCTGGTAGAGGTCGTAGCGGCCGGGCACGAACACCCCCGGCGGGCACAGCCGGCGGGCCCGCACCGACGGCATGGCCGAGTGGATCCCGTAGGAGCGGGCCTCGTAGGAGCACGACGCCACCACGCCCCGCTCACCGTCGCCGCCGACGATCAGCGGCTTCCCGGCCAGCGAGGGGTCGACCAGCACCTCCACCGCGGCGTAGAAGGCGTCCATGTCGACGTGGAGGATCACACGACCGTCGATCACCGAAGTGTGCCAGCATGAGCGCCGATGCACCGCAACGTGCGGACGGTCGTCGAGGCGGGGAAGGCCCTGGGGGTCGACGTGCATCCCCGCGAATACCCGGACGGCACCCGCACCGCGGCCGACGCGGCCGAGGCCATAGGCGTGGAGCTGGGCCAGATCGTGAAGTCGCTGGTCTTCGCGGTCGACGGCGAGGTGGTGATCGCCCTGGTCTCGGGCGACAACCGCCTCGACGAGGCCAAGCTGGCTGCCGCGGCCGGCGGCGACGAGGCCTGGCGGGAGGACGCCGACACCGTCCGGGAGGCTACCGGGTTCCCGGTGGGCGGGGTGCCGCCGTTCGGCCACAAGGAGCCGCTGCGGGTCTTCGTCGACGAGGACCTGCTCCGCTACGAGGAGCTGTGGGCGTCGGCCGGCACCAACCACCACAACTTCGCCATCACCCCCACCACCCTGCTCCGGGCCACCGGCGGACGGGTGTGCGAGCTGGCCGTGGGCTAGCTACGCGGCCTTGGTGGTCTTGCCCGGCCCGGGCACGGCCCGCAGCCGGACGGGGCGGCGCCGGCGGAGGGCCCGGTCCCGGGCGCCCCACCAGGTCACCAGCAGCAGGGCCTCGACGATGATGCGCATGGACATCTTCGAGCTGCCCTTCTCCCGGTCGATGAACTCGATGGGCAGCTCCACGATGTGCCCACCGAGGCACGCCACCCGGTAGGCCATCTCGATCTGGAAGCCGTAGCCGTCGGCCCGCACCGAGCCCAAGTCGATGCCGCGGAGCATGTCGGCCCGGTAGGCCCGGAAGCCCGAGGTGGCGTCGCTCACGGCCAGCCCGAGCACGGCGGCCGCGTACCGGTTGCCCCAGCGGGACAGCCAGCGGCGGTAGAACGGCCAGCGGGGGATCAGCCCGCCCGGCACGTAGCGCGAGCCCAGGGCCAGGTCGGCGCCGGCCTCGACGGCCCGCAGCAGCGACGGCAGCCGGGCCGGGTCGTGCGACAGGTCGCTGTCCATCTCCACGAGCACGTCGTAGCCGCGGGCCAGGCCCTCGGCGAAGCCGGCCCGGTAGGCGCTGCCCAGGCCCGACTTGGCCGGCCGCACCAGCACGTCGATCCCGCCCAGCTCCACGCCGGCCGCCTTGGCCAGGGCCGCGGTGCCGTCGGGGCTGGAGTCGTCGACCACGAGCACGTCGGCGCCGGGGGCCGACGCCCGCAGGCGGCGGAGGACCTCGACGATGTTGTCCGCCTCCTGGTAGGTCGGGAGCACGACCAGAGCGCGCATCGCCGGAAGCCTACGATTCCCGGGTGCCGAGCCCGGAGGAACCGCTGCGACTGCCGGAACGGGGGCCGACCGCGCTGCCGCCGGTCAAGGCCCGGGCGGTGGCCTTCGCCACCATCGTGGTCGGGGGCATCTGCGGGCTCCTCATCGGCGCGGCGCTGGTTCGGATCCAGTGCTCCGGAGAATGCTCCACACCGACGGGCGCCGGCGCGCTTGTGGGCGCGGTGCTGGGAGCGGGCGGGGTCGCTGTGGTGGCTGTGCTGGCACTTCGAGCCATGGGTGAGTGGCGAGCTGGCCCTGGAGTCCATCGTCGTTGATGGTCGGCAGGGCCAGCACGAACCGGGTGGCGTGGCGGAGCGACTCGGGGTCGATCG
>Ga0247708_1000178_pt1 | contig 15415 bp, 17 predicted proteins | sample 42W_NmetaG_FD_189040 | JGI IMG/M metagenome (GOLD analysis project Ga0247708, IMG submission 189040) | Soil microbial communities from hillslope of Landscape Evolution Observatory, University of Arizona, Oracle, AZ, United States - 4-2-W_N | ecosystem: Engineered > Artificial ecosystem >...
CCTCCCACCCCCACCCGCCGCCGCAGAGGCGGTGCCGGATGACCGCACGCCCCTTGGGTCGACGACTTGGTGCACCCAGAACTGGATGCCTTGCGAGGCCGTCGACATCGCGGTGACAGCAGCTTGGGCACGCCGGTCGACGGCCCAGGCGTGCGGCACTGGCGTGACTTATCGTTCTATGAGGGCACGTGGCGCACCGCGACAAGGAAGGGTGAGGTTGCGGCCTCCACACGCGGGACGGAGGACTCGCATGACCTCGATCTGGGCCGACAGCGTCGCGGCGGCGTTGGACGACGGGTTGATGAAATTGGCAATCGCCGTGGAGGCGTGCACGGGTGCGGTCTGGGAGAAGAGCATGTGGGATGTGCCGGCGCGGGTCCCGGCACATCCGCTGGCCGGACCGGGCGGTGCACTCGTGACCGACCCCGCGGAACGGCTCGTCCTCGTGCAACGGTTCTCCACGCCATGGAGCGTCGCATGGCACGCGCTCGAGGTCCTCGACTACGACCTCACGGGGGACCTCGCCCCATGGGCCGGACCGCCCGCGCCGTTCGCTGGCCACCCGCATTGGCGCGACTTCACGAGCCTGCCCGCTGCGTGGCCGCAGTTCGACGTCCTCGCCTACATCGAGCACTGCCGACAGCGAGTGCGCGACACCTTCCGAAGTCTGACCGACGAGCGGGCTGAAACACCGCTGCCCGCGACCCACCGCCGGGCCGGTACGCCCTTCGCCAGAATCCTCATCGGCCTCGTCGCGCACACGAACGAGCACGCGGCCCAGATTCGGCAGCACGTGAACGCGCTTTCCCCTGACTCCCGCAGAGGCGGCCCTATCGAAGGCTCGGGCGCCTCGAGCTGACCGCGACGCCCCATGCGGAGCTGGCCGAGCGGCTCGGGGCGCCGGCCTTCAGCTCACACCATGGTGGCGAGTGCACAGTGCGGACATGCCGGGGCGACTAGGCGTTCAGTGTGGCCAGGCACACTGACCTACGCGATGTCCTTCGAGGAGCTCGCCCGCGAGGCCGTCGCAGCGAGGTCTGGGTGGCCACCGCTCTCCTTGGCCAGGCAACCATGTCGCCGGAGGAAGCCCGGGCGGTGACCGAGGCACTCGGTCTCGACGCGAGGTCGCCGCCGCCCTGGCCCAAATCCCATCCCCCGCCGCCTTCGACGGCGGAATGCCCGTCGACCCCCTCCTGTACCGCCTGTTCGAGATCATCCAGGTGTTCGGGCCGGCGATGAAGGCGTTGATCAACGAGCGCTTCGGCAACGGGATCATGAGCGCCATCGACTTCGAGCTGGGCATCCAACGCAAGCCGGACCCGAAAGCGACCGGGAGGTGATCACCCTGGACGGGAAGTTCCTCCCCTACCGCAAGTGGTAGGCATCCCGCGGCTCGGCATCCCGGAGTCGAGGTGGCGGCGAAGGCTGGTGGCGTCGCCCGCGAGGGCGACCACCTGAGAGCCTTCGCCGGCCAGCGGCAGGACCGCTGCCGTCGGACCGAGCAGGAACGGCTCACCCGCCGCCCAGCCCTCGCCCACGAGGAGGACCGAGCCGACCGCCCGAGCGCCGGCAGTGACCGCCGGCCCCGCGCCCGCCGGGTGGAGGGGACCGACCGCCAGCTCCTGGCGCAGCAGGGGGGCGCCGTCGAGGTCGGCGTGGAGGCGCGTCACCACGGAACCGGGGTCCTCGCCGTGCCGTCCGAGGACGAGCTCCTCCCTCCAGACGAGGCCGGCGCCGGGCTCGAGCTCGATGGTCGACCGCAGGTGGTGGTCGCAGCCCCGGGCGGCGACGACGGGCTCGGGAAGCCATTCCAGGGTCGCTCCGGCCGCCACCGCAGCATCCACCGTGACCTGAGACGGCCCGAGGCCGGGCAGGGCGACGGAGGCCGCCGCGGTTCGCATCGTCAGCCGGGCCCCGGGGCCGACTTCGATGTCCAGAGCCAGGTCGTCGCCCCCCAGCGGCCCGCCGGCGCCACCGACGAGATAGAGCGCCCCGGCAGCCGACCGCAGCACCAGGGGTGCCTCCGAGCGCAGCACGGCGAGCCGGGTGCCGCCCCGCCCATCAGCCTCGGCGACGACCCTGGCCCGCGCCCTCACCCGGCCAGCCGGGCCCGGACCCAGCCGGCGACCTCGGTGGCCGTGGGGTCCTCGACGAGGGAGCAGAGGACCACCGGCCGGTCACCCCGCTTGGCGGCAGCGTCGCCGGCCATGACGCCGAGGTCGGCGCCCACCATGGCGGCGAGGTCCGTCTTGTTGATGACCAGGAGGTCGGCGTTGGTGACCCCGGGGCCACCTTTGCGGGGCACCTTGTCGCCGCCGGCCACGTCGACGACGAAGACCTGGTGGTCGACCAGGCCGTAGCTGAACGTGGCCGTGAGGTTGTCGCCCCCGCTCTCGACCAGCACCAGGTCGAGGGGGCGCCAGCGGTCCTCCAGATCCTCCACCGCGGCCAGGTTGGCCGAGATGTCGTCACGGATGGCGGTGTGGGGGCAGCAGCCCGTCTGCACCGCGGTGATGCGCCCGGGATCGAGGACGCCGGCCCGTTTCAGGAACTCGGCGTCCTCGTCGGTGTAGATGTCGTTGGTGACAACGGCCAGGGCGACGTCGGCCCCCAGGGCGCGGCACAGGGCGGCGACGAGCGCCGTCTTGCCGCTCCCTACCGGACCGCCGATGCCGATCCGGACCGGACGGTCAGGACGCAAAGAGACGCACCTCCGCGGCGGCGTGGTGCTCAGCGTCGACCTCGAGGAGCGGCGCCGAGCACGAGGGCAGGTGCCGGAGGAGGCGGCCGGCGCCGGCGGCGGCGTCGCCGGCGAGGGCCTCGGCCTCCGGCAGGAGCGAGGCGACGACACCCCAGACCCGGAAAGGGTCGAGGCCGAGGAGGCGGACGGCGGCGCTCGCCGGCCCGGAGACGGCGTCGTAGAGGGCCCACCGGGCGGCGTCGACCGGCCCCAGCCCCGGCGTGGCCGAGCACACCGCGCCCATGGCCACGGGGAGATACAGCTCGTCAGGTTGCGGGGGCACGCCGTCGAGCACGGCCCGGGCGGTCCTCAGCAGGGCTCGCCCCTGGACGCGTGAGGCGGCCCGGAGAGCGGGCGAGGGGATGCGGGCGCCGGCCTCGGCGTCGAGCAGGGCCAGGTCCTGCCCGCCGGCGGCGCCGGCGGCGGCGAGGGCGGCGGCCACCCGGCCGGCGGTCGTGAGGCGGCCGGCGAGGAACACGGCCAGGGTGTCCACCCCGGTCACCCGCCCCGCCATGACGGCGGCCTCGATCCCGCCGGAGTGGGCGTGGCCACCGGCGGGGAACCGGCCGTCGGTGAGCAGCAGCAGGTTCACAGGAGGCGACTCGTCATCAGAACAGGAAGTAGCGCTGCGCCATGGGCAGCTCGGTGGCGGGAGCCGGCGCAACGACCTCGCCGTCGATGCGGACGGTGAAGGTGTCGGGCTCGACGGTGATCTGCGGCAGGGCGTCGTTCTCGGCCATGTCGGCCTTGGTCCGCCGGCGGACGTCGGCCACGGCCACCAGGGGCCGGCGCAGCGCCAGCCGGTCGGCCAGGCCGTCGTCGATGGCGGCCGGCGCCACGAACGCCAGGCTGGTGGCCGCCGCGGCCACCGGCGAGGCGCCGAACATCGGTCGGGGCAGCACGGGCTGGGGCGTGGGGATGGAGGCGTTGGCGTCGCCCATCGCCGCCCAGGCGATCATCCCGCCCTTCAGCACGGCGTGGGGGCGAACCCCGAAGAACGCCGGCTCCCACAGCACGAGGTCGGCCAGCTTGCCCACCTCCACCGAACCGATCTCGGCGTCGAGGCCGTGGGCCACCGCGGGACAGATCGTGTACTTGGCCACGTAGCGGCGGGCGCGCCGGTTGTCGTTGGTGGCGGGGTCGCCGGCGAGGGCTCCCCGCCGGCGCTTCATCACGTGGGCGGTCTGCCAGGTGCGCAGCACCACCTCGCCCACCCGGCCCATGGCCTGGGAGTCCGACCCGATCATGGAGATGGCCCCGAGGTCGTGGAGGACGTCCTCGGCGGCGATGGTGGACGGGCGGATGCGGCTCTCGGCGAAGGCCAGGTCCTCGGGGACGGCGGGGTTGAGGTGGTGGCAGACCATGAGCATGTCGAGGTGCTCGTCGATGGTGTTCACCGTGTGGGGCCGGGTCGGGTTGGTCGACGACGGCAGCACGTTGGGATGGCCGGCGACGGTGATGATGTCCGGCGCGTGGCCGCCGCCGGCACCTTCGGTGTGGTAGGCGTGGATGCCCCGGCCGGCGATGGCGGCGAGAGTGTCCTGCACGAAACCGGCCTCGTTGAGGGTGTCGCTGTGCAAGGCCACCTGCACGCCCGACTCCTCCGCCACCCGCAGGCAGGCGTCGATGGCGGCCGGCGTCGACCCCCAGTCCTCGTGCAGCTTGAACCCGGAGGCGCCGGCCCGCAGCTGCTCCCACATGGCTTCGGCCGAGGTGGTGTTGCCCTTGCCGAGCAGGGCGACGTTCACCGGCCAGGGATCGAGCGCTTCGAGCATGCGGGCCAGGTGCCAGGCGCCGGGGGTGACCGTCGTGGCCTTGGACCCCTCCGCAGGCCCGGTGCCGCCGCCGATGACCGTGGTGATCCCGCTGCCCAGGGCCTCGTCCAGGATCTGGGGGCAGATGAGGTGGACGTGGCAGTCGATGGCGCCGGCGGTGAGGATCCGCCCGTTCCCGGAGATGACCTCCGTCGCCGGGCCGATGACCAGCGCCGGGTCGACGCCGTCCATGGTGTCGGGGTTGCCGGCCTTGCCCAGGGCGACGATGCGTCCGTCGCGGATGCCGATGTCGGCCTTGATCACGCCCCAGTGGTCGAGGACCACCGCCCCGGTGATGACCGTGTCCGCCGCTCCCTCGGCCCGCGTGGTCCGGGCCTGGCCCATGGACTCCCTGATGACCTTGCCGCCGCCGAACACGGCCTCGTCCCCGCCGGCGCTGCGGTCCTCCTCGATCTCGATCAGCAGGTCCGTGTCCGCCAGGCGGATGCGGTCGCCGGCCGTCGGGCCGTACAGGAGGGCGTACCGGGATCGCGAGAGCTCGGCCATCAGAGCGGGCCGCCGGCCTCGCCCCGGAGGCCGGGCACGACCCGGGCACCGGCCAGGGGGACGAGGTCGACCTCCCGCTCGATGCCGGGCTCGAACCGCACCGCGGTGCCGGCGGGCACGGCGAGGCGATGGCCCCAGGCGGCGCGGCGGTCGAACTGGAGAGCTGGGTTCGACTCGGCGAAGTGGTAGTGCGAGCCGACCTGCACGGGCCGGTCGCCGGTGTTCACCACGACCATCGCCGTCACCGGCCGGCCGGCGTTGACCTCCACCGGTCCATCGCCGAGCAGGATCTCCCCGGGGACCATCACGCGATCGGGTGGTGGACGGTGACCAGCTTGGTCCCGTCGGGGAAGGTGGCCTCGACCTGGACCTCGACGATCATCTCGGCCACGCCGTCCATGACGTCTTCCCGGGTCAGCACAGCCCGTCCGGACTCCATGAGGTCGGCCACCGAGCGGCCGTCGCGGGCCCCCTCCATGACATAGGAGGTGAGCAGGGCGACGGCTTCGGGGTGGTTGAGGCGCAGGCCCCGAGCCCGGCGTTCTCGGGCCAGGCCGGCGGCGACGTGGACCATCAGCCGCTCCTGCTCATGGGGGCTCAGCCGCAACGGGCACCACCCCCGGGGACGTTGGGGGAAGAGCCCCGATGACCGAGGTCGATCATCCGGGCTCTTCTCCCTCCGTCTCGCAGCCAACCCCCTGGGGGAAGGGGCGGTGGCACCGGCGCTTGCAGGTCCGACGCTACCGACCAGCGGTTTCGGCGAGGTTTCCTACGAACGACGTGATCGTTACAGCGTCAGACGGCCAGAAGCCGGCGGACGGAGGAGTCGTCGGCCAGGTCCGACGTCTCGCCACTGGCCACCACTTCGCCGGCGTCGAGGACGACGTAACGGTCGGCCAGCCGGAGCGCGAACTCCACGTACTGCTCCACCAGCAGGATCGACAGTCCCCGGCTGGCGTGCAACTCGGCGATGGCGGCCTCGATCTCGAGGATGATCGACGGCTGGATGCCCTCGGTCGGCTCGTCGAGGACCAGGAGGCGGGGCCGGGTGACCAGGGCGCGGGCCAGGGCGAGCTGCTGGGCCTGCCCACCGGACAGGAATCCCGCTCTCCGGGTCAGCAGCGGCCGGAGGCGGGGGAACAGGTCGAGGGCCTCGTCCACTCCGGCGGCGCCGCCGGCTCGGCCGCCGACCGACGACTCCACCACCACGGCCAGGTTCTCCGCCACCGTAAGTTGGGGGAACGTCGGGTGGCCTTGGGGCGCGTACCCGATCCCCGCCCTGATGCGCTCGTGGGGGCGCATGGACGTGATGTCGCGCCCCTCCCACATGATCCGCCCGGCCGAGGGCTTCAGCACGCCCATGACCGTGTTCAGCAGGGTCGTCTTGCCCACCCCGTTGCGACCCATGACGCACACCAGCCCGCCGTCGGGGACGTCCATGGAGACGCGGAACAGGACCTGGGAGCGGCGGTAGGCGACGTCGATGTCCTCGACGGCGAGCACGTCAGTGCACCTCGGCCGTGCTGCGCTTGTCCCGGCTACGGCCGAGGTAGACCTCCTGGACCCGAGGATCGGCCTGGACCTCGGCCACCGTCCCCTCACAGAGGATCGAGCCCTCGTGCATCACCGTCACGCGGTTGGCGTAGCGGCGCAGGAACTCCATGTCGTGCTCGACGACCAGCACCGTCTTCGTCTTGGCGATCGCGTGCAGCAGCTCGCCGGTTCGGGTGCGCTCCTCCTTGCTCATCCCTGCGACCGGCTCGTCGAGCAGGAGGAGCTGCGGGTCCTGGACGAGCAGCATCCCGATCTCCAGCCACTGCTTCTGGCCGTGGGAGAGCACTTCGGCCGGCGAGTCGGCCAGGCCGCCGAGAGCGACCGCGTCCAGGGCGGCGACGACCGCGTCGCTGACGCCGGTACGCCGGCGGAGCATGGCGCGCAGGGGCTGGCGGAAGCTGGCCGCCAGGTCGAGGTTCTCGACCACGGTGAGTTGCTCGAAGACCGACGCCGTCTGGAACGTGCGGCCCACGCCCATGCGGACGATCTTGTGCTCGGGCATCCCGAGCAGGGAACGACCGGCGAAGGTGACGGTGCCCCCAGCCGGCTTGGTCAGCCCGGTGACGACGTCGATGAGCGTCGTCTTGCCGGCGCCGTTGGGGCCGATGAGGAACCGCACCTCGCCCTCGGCCACGGTGAGGTCGAGGTTGTCGACGGCCCGGAACCCGTCGAAGACGACCTCCAGCCCCCGGACCTCCAGCAACGTCGTCATGAACCCACCGCCTCCAGGACGTTGGCGGGCGCGACGGCAGCCGGTTCCGAAGGCCCGCGCGCCGTCCGGGTACGGCGAACGACGTCCCGGAGACCGGCCAGCCCCTTGGGCGCGAAGGCGACGACCAGGATGAACAGCGCGCCCTGGAGGTACAGCCAGCCGGAGGCGAACTGCTCGGACAGGCCGGTCTTGGCGTAGTTCACCAAGATCGTCCCCCCGACGGCGCCGATGAGCGTGGCCCGGCCGCCGACGGCGACGCCGATGAGGAGCTCCAGCGAGGGCACGATGCCCAGGGCCGCCGGCGACATGATGCCCACCACCGGGACGAACAACGCCCCGGCCAGGCCGGCCATGCCGGCGGAGACGGTGAAGGCCAGCACCTTGACCGTGGTCGGGTTGTAGCCGAGGAAGCGCACCCGGTCCTCACCATCACGCACCGCGATGAGCAGGCGCCCGTACCGGCTGGCCACCAGCTGGCGAGCGATCAGGTACACCACGCCGAGGGCCACGGCGACGGCCAGGTAGACGTTGCGCTGGTTGGTCGGGTCGTTCAGGTCGTAGCCGAACATCGTGCGCATGTTCGTGAGGCCGTTGGTGCCGGCGGTGAAGCCCTGCTGGCCGATGAGGAGGATCACGAAGGCGGCGGCCAGGGCCTGGGTCAGGATGGCGAAGTAGGCGCCCCGGATGCGCTGGCGGAACACCAGGGCGCCCAGCCCGGCGGCAACGGCCATGGGAAGCAGGATGGCGGCGGGCAGGGCGAACCAGGCGTGCCGGAACGGCTCCCAGAACACCGGCACCTTCTCCACGCCGTTGTAGACCATGAAGTCCGGGAGACCGTCGGGCCCGGCCTCCTGGAGCTTCAGGAACATGCCCATGGCGTAACCGCCAAGCCCGAAGAACAGGCCCTGGCCGAGGGTGAGCATGCCGCCGTAGCCCCACGCCAGGTCGATCCCCACGGCCACGATGGCGAAGCACAGGTACTTGGCGAGCAGGCCGAGGCGGAACTCCGACATGAGCGCCGGCAACACGACCAGGCCGACGAAGCCGACCAGCAGGAAGAACGTCCTGCCCTGCATCCGCTTCGACCGCACGCTCATGTGAGCGCCCGGCTGCGGACCGACACCAGCCCCTGCGGGCGGAATTGGAGCAGGGCGACCACGGCCACGAAAGCGACGACCTTGGCCAGGCTGGCCTGGGTCTCGAACTCGACGACGGACTGGAGGATGCCCAGGCCGAGGGCGGCGAAGACGGCGCCCCGGAGCTGGCCGAGGCCGCCGGCGACCACCACCAGGAAGGCGTCGACGATGTAGGCCGTGCCCAGGCTGGGGCCGATCGGGCCCAGCAGGGTGAGGGCCACGCCGGCCATGCCGGCCAAGCCGGAGCCGATGAAGAAGGTGCGCCGGTCGACCCGTTCGGTGGCGATCCCGCTGCAGCTGGCCAGCTGGCGGTTCTGCATCACCGCCCGCATCCGCCGGCCCTGGGGGAGGCGGGTCATGAAGAGCCAGATGCCGGTGACGGCCAGCGCCACCAGGGCGATGATGAACAGCCGGGCGTAGGGCAGCGTCGTCCCGGCGATCCGGAAGCCGCCACCCAGCCAGGCCGGCGCCTTGGTGTTGACGTTGGGCGCGCCGAAGATGTCGCGAGCGAGCTGCTGGAGCACGAGGCTCACGCCCCACGTCACCAGCAGGGTGTCAAGCGGCCGCCCGTACAGGCGCCGGATCAGCACCCGTTCGAGCACCAGGCCCATGGTCCCTGCCAGCGCAAAGGCGACTGGCAGGGCCACGAGCAGGGAGACGCTCTCGCCGATGGGCCCGCCCACCATGTAGGCCGTGTACGCGCCGGCCATGATGAGCTCACCGTGGGCGAGGTTGATCACGCCCATCTGGCCGAAGGTGAACGTCAGCCCCAGTGCGATGAGCAGCAGCACCGATCCGACGCTCAGCCCGGTGAAGAGCTGCGAGAGGTAGATGTCCACTGCGAACTACGAGAGTCCGGCGGCCCAGGGGTAGCTCTTGAGGTAGGGGTCCGGCTTGATCGGCGCCGGCGACGCCCACACCTCCTTGATGAGCCCGTTGGCCTCGATCACGCCGATGCGGGCCGTCTTGTAGAGGTGCTGGGTGGCCCCGTCGATGGTCACCTTGCCCTCGGGGGCGTCGAAGGTGATGCCGTCGGCCGCCTTCCTCACCGCCTCGACCTCGGTGGTCCCGGCCTTCTCGACGGCCGCCGCCCACAGGTAGACCTGGATGTAGCCAGCCTCGATGGGGTCGCCCACCACCCGGTTGGCGCCGAACTTCTTCTTGTACGCCTCGACGAAGGTCTTGTTCGCCGGCGTGTCGGTGGTCTGGTAGTAGTTCCAGGCCGTCAGGTGGCCGACGACGTTCTCTGGGCCGATCCCGCGCACCTCTTCCTCGGCCACGCTCACCGACATCACCGGCATGCTCTGGGCCGTGAGGCCGGCGGCCTTGAACTGCTTGAAGAAGGCCACGTTGCTGTCGCCATTGAGAGTGTTGAAGACCGCGTCCGGCTTGGCGTCCTTGAGTTTGTTGACGACGGTGGAGTACTCGGTGTGGCCGAGCGGGGTGTACTCCTCGCCGACGATAGTGATGCCGTTGGCCGCCGCATAGGCCTTGATCTCCTTGTTGGCCGTGCGGGGGAACACGTAGTCACTCCCGATCAGGAAGATCTTGGTCTTGCCCTGGACCTTGAGGTAGTCCATGCCCGGGATGATCTGCTGGTTGGTGGTGGCGCCGGAATAGAAGATGTAGGGCGACGTCTCCAGCCCTTCGTACTGCACGGGGTACCAGAGCAGGGCCTTGTTCTTCTCGAACACGGGCAGCATGGCCTTGCGGCTGGCCGAGGTCCAGCCACCGAAGGTCGTGACGACCTTGTCGACCGAGATGAGCTTCTGGGCCTTCTCGGCGAAGGTGGGCCAGTCCGAGGCCCCGTCCTCGACCTTGGCCTCGATCTTCTTGCCGAGCACGCCGCCCTTGGCGTTGATCTCCTCGATGGCGAGGAGCTCGGCGTCCCGCACGGACACCTCGCTGATGGCCATGGTGCCGCTGAGGGAGTGCAGGATCCCGACCTTTATGGTGTCGCCGCTGGCGCCCGTACCGCCTGTCTGCCCGCCAGAGCTGGTGTCTTTCGCCGAATCCCCGCATGCCGCCGCGAGCACTCCCAGCAGCATGACGATGCCTACCCACACCTGCGATTTCTTGGTTTTCAAGCTCGTTTGCCCTCCTAGACGATGAGAGGGAACCTAAGGAGCCGACGTTGCGCGCCAACATCTGCCCGGTTGCGCGAAGGTGAACAGCGCCTGTCACCAAGCTGGCGGGCCGCCGCACCCGAGCACTATGGGCCATCGCCCCGCGCCAGAAGACACAAATATGGAAGGCTGGTGTCAGACGCTTGGTCCGGGGGGCTCGTCAGCCAGGGAAGGCCTCGTCGGTGCTGGGGTGGCCGGCCAGCTCGTCGGCCAGGGCGAGGGCCGCCCGCCCGTACGAGCCGTCGCCCAGGACCTCGTCGAGGCCGGCACGGATGGCGCCCGCCTCGGGCGCCACGCTGACGCCCGCACCGCATGCCGCGATCCGCGCGGCGTTGATGTGCTGGTCGCTGGAGAACAGGGGGACGACGACCAAGGGCACGCCCGCAGCCAGCGCCCCCAGCGTCGAACCGCCGCCCCCGTGGCAGACCACGGCCGTGGCGCGTGTTAGCACCTCGTGCTGGTCCACCCAGCGCTCGACCCGGACGTTCGGCGGCGGTGTGCCCACGACCCCGGGGTCGGCGCCGTGGCCGATGGTCAGCAGCACCTCCGCGTCGAGGCCGGCGAGCGCGCGCATGGCCTCGCCGTACACCTGCGTCACCATCGGCAGCGCACCGGCGACGCTGCCGAACGTCACGTAGACGAACCGCTTACCGCCGCTGGACCGGACCCACGCGGGGTCCCGGAAGCGCGACGCGGGGAACGGCTCCTCCTCCAGGCCGGCCGGGAACAGCGTGTAGAACGGCGTCTCGCCGTAGGCATTGAGACCGGACAGCCCGTACGAGCGGCGCAGGTCGTCCACGTTCGACGCCACCACACCGAGCATGTACCGCTCCATCTCGGCCAGCCCGATGCCCACCCGGAGCTGGGGCACTCCGTGCAGCTCCGCGGCGACCGCGGCGCCGAACTCGGCCGACTCTCGCACGACCAGGTCCGGCCGCCAGTCGTCGATGGCGTCCCGCAGGCCCGGGACGGCCGCCGTGGCGTCGAGCCGTCCGAAGATCCCGGCCACCACCCGGCGGTTGGCCTCCTCCCGGGGGAGCTCCGCCAGCGGGCGCATCACCGCGGCCATGTCCTCCGGGGCGGGGTCGCCGAAGGCCCGGAACCCGGCGCCGGTGGCCCTGGCCGCCGCCTCCATGGCGCCGGGCGCGGCGACCAGCGCCTGGTGGCCGTTCTTCAGGCTGGAACGGATGAACGGGACCAGCGGGCCGAAATGCCCCGCGCCCGCGGTCGACGAGAAGAGGATGCGCACCGGTCGAAGGTAGACCGGCGGAGCGCTCGGGGAGCGGCTACCGATCGACGAGGACGGTGCCGGTGCCCCGCCGCCACTGGTCGGAGAGTGGCAGCACCACGGCATAGGTGAGCAGGCCGACCAGCAGCAGGGTCAAGACCACGGGAACGAGCCGGCACGTCTTGGCCGCGGTCGTCCGCTGCCGGTGGCTCAGCTGGTCGCAGGAAAGACCGACCGCAAGCTGCACGTCTTCGTTCACGCCGCTCCTCCGTCGCCCTCGGCAATGTCCATGATGATGCTCGGCATCTGGAGGGCCGGCGGAGAGAGTGCATTCACACCGTTTCCCCCGCCGACGGCTAAAGGCGGGGACCGGCGGTGTCAGACCAGCACGCCGACCAGCTGGCGGTTGGCCTCGCTCAGGTGACCGGCACACGGCGACTGCTCGGTGTGCGGTTCCGCTCGCAGGCACAGCTGGGTGGCCCGCCGGACCACCTCCGGTTGCGGGGCGGGGTCGGGCTGCGAGCCGGGAAGTCCTCCTGGAACGTCCGATCGGGGCGCCGTCATCTCCTCACCTTCGTGCGAAAGCCTGGCGCATCATACGGGGGCGGCCGGTTCGGCGTCGAACGGCCGGGAGGCATGAAGTTCGCCCTTCCTGGGGATCCCTCACGAGACGTTTGCCGGAGCCGGCAACACATCCAAGGAGGCGCGGTGACGCAGCTGACGATCCCCAACCCGCAGGACCTGCAGGGCCAGGTGCTCTTCGACGTGAGCGGGGAGGGCATCGGTGTCATCGAAGGCGTCTACCTGGACAGCGTGAGCCGCAGCCCCGAGTGGGCCGCCGTGCGGCTCGGGCCGGAGGCCCTCGCCCTCGTACCCCTGGTCCAGGCGTCCTTCTCCAGCGGTGCCGTCCGGGTGGGCTATGAGCGGGAGACCGTGGTCGGCGCGCCCTTCAAGCTGACCGCGCTCGACAACGAGGTCACCGAGGACACCGAGCAGCGGCTGTACGCCTATTACGAGGGCGGTGGGAACGGCGCCGGCCCTGCCGTGGTCCAGGAGGCCGAGCAGGTGCTCGACACGGCCCGCGACGAGGCCTTCGAGGTGGCCGGCGTCGCACGGGACGAGGCCGCCGAGGTCGCCGACACCGCCCGCGAGGAGGCCTTGGAGGTGGCCGGTGCGGCGAAGGAGCAGGCGGCCGAGGTCGTCGACCTGGCCCGGGAGGAGACCACCGAGGTGGCCCAGGTCGCGGCGGCCGAGGCCCGGGACATGGTGGAGACGACCCGCAGCGAGCTCGAGCTCCAGGCCGAGCTGCAGATCGCCCAGTTCGCCGAGAGCCTGCACCGGCTGGCCGGGCAGTCGCTGGCCCTGGCCCGGGGCAACCCCGAGCAGGCCGGTCCGCTGGGCGACCTGATGCGCCGGGCCGGGGAGGAGATCCAAGAGGCCGCCACGGACATCGAGGAGCGGGGCTCCTCGGGCCTGCTGACCGGCGCCCAGCGGGTGGTGCGCCAGCGTCCCCGCGCCGCCATCATCGGCACCGCGGCGGCGGTAGTGGCCGGCGCCCGGCTCATGGGGACGCCGGCCGGCGAGCGGCTCAAGGAGCGGCTCGCTCCCCTGAAGGACCAGGCCATCGAGGCCGGACGGAACGTCGCCGACGAGCTGAAGCCCATCGCCCAGCACCGGGCGGAGCAGATGAAGTCGGTCGTGACCTCGGCCGCCGATCAGGTCAAGGCCGAGGCCCAGGGCACCGCCGCCGACGTGAAGGGCACGGCCAAGCGGTCGACCCGCACGGTGAAGCGCACGGCCAAGGACTCGGCCACCGCGGTCAAGGGCACCGCCCGCCAGTCGTCGAGCACCGCGAAGGCCAGCACCAAGCGGGCGGCCCGGGCGGCGGCGCCAGCCGGCTGAGGGCGGTGGCTCCCTCCCGGCTCGCCAAGCTGGCGGAGGCGGCCACGTGGGCCGCGGCGGGGGTCGTCGCCTGGCGTCGCAACCAGCGGGGCTACCAGGTCATCCCGGCCACCGGCTCGCCGGTCGACTACGCCTCCCGTGCCGTCCTCGCCCGCCCGGACGCGGGGGCACGGCCCTCGGCGTCGCAACCGGCTCCCCGGTGCGACGAGGAGCCCGTCCCGCCCCAGACCGGGGACGGGCCGCGGCCGGATTCGCCCCTCCAGCTGGAGCCGACCGACTGGAAGGCCAGCGTCAAGCGGGCGGTCAAGGAGTTCAAGGACGACCGGGCCACCCTGACCAGCGCGGGCATGGCCTTCTACTGGTTCCTGTCGATCTTCCCGGCCATGCTGGCGCTGGTCGGACTGCTCGGGCTGGTCGACGCCAGCGAGGCCGCGGTCAACTCGATCACCGACGTGGTGAACTCGGCGCTCCCCGGCCAGGCCGCGGAGGTGCTGGCGACCGCCATCGCCGGGCGGGAGGCGGGAGGGTCGCTGGTGGCGACGATCGTCGGTGTAGCACTGGCGTTGTGGAGCGCATCAGCCGGGATGGTCGGCCTCCAGATGGGCCTCGACGTGGCCTACGACGTGACCGCCGACCGCACGTTCGTGAAGAAGCGGCTGGTGGCCTTCGAGCTCATGGTGGCCATGCTCGTACTGGGCGGGACCGCCACCGCCCTCATCGTCTTCGGCGCCCCGCTGGGCGACGCCCTCCGCGACAACCTGCCCTTCGGCGGCGCCTTCGTAGTGGTGTGGACCCTGCTGCGCTGGGGGCTCGGGATCGCCGCCCTCACCGGCCTGTTCGCCACCATCTACTACCTGGCCCCCAACCGCGACTCCCCGAAGTGGGTGTGGGTGAGCCCGGGCGGGCTGCTGGCGGCGGCCATCTGGCTGCTGGCGTCGCTGGGCTTCTCGTTCTACGTGTCGAGCTTCGGCAAGTACGCCGAGACCTACGGCTCCCTGGCCGGCGTGGTCGTGCTCCTGCTGTGGCTGTACCTCACCGCCCTGGCCGTCGTCCTGGGCGGCGAGCTCAACGCCGAGCTGGAGCGCCAGAGCGCGGCCCACAAGGGCCAGGTGCCGCCCGAGTCAGTGCGTACCTGAGGCCCGCTCGCCGGCTCCGCTAGGGCGAGCAGTTGGTGTTGGGGGTGGTGCAGACGTCGGGGTCGGGGCCGCCGTCGATGGTGTTGGTCCCCGGCCCGCCGTCGATGCGGTCGCTGCCGGGCCCACCGAAGAGGGTGTCGTCGCCGTCACCGCCGGTGATCGTGTCGGAGCCGCCCTCGCCATAGACAGTGTCGTTCCCGCCGCCGGCGCTGATGCGGTCGGCGCCCTCGCCCCCGCAGATCACGTCGTCGCCGCCCAGGCCGGAGATCTGGTCGTCGCCCCCGAGCCCGGCGATGACGTCGGGGCCCTCGGTGCCGATCAGGACGTCGGAGCCCGAGGTGCCCACGATCGTGGCCTGCAGCCCGCCACAGAAGACCACGGGCACGGTGGTGGACGTGGAGCTGGTGGTCGTCGTCGGCGGCAGGGTCGTGGTCGTCGAGGTGGTGCTCGTCGTCGTGGTGCTCGTGCTCGTGGTGGTCGAGGTCGACGTGGTGGTCGTGGGGGCCGTGGTGGTCGTCGACGAGGAGGTGGTGGTCGTGGGGGCGGTGGTGGTCGTCGAC
>Ga0247708_1000179_pt1 | contig 15354 bp, 18 predicted proteins | sample 42W_NmetaG_FD_189040 | JGI IMG/M metagenome (GOLD analysis project Ga0247708, IMG submission 189040) | Soil microbial communities from hillslope of Landscape Evolution Observatory, University of Arizona, Oracle, AZ, United States - 4-2-W_N | ecosystem: Engineered > Artificial ecosystem >...
TCGCCCGCGCTGGAGGGCGACGCCGCGCACCTCCGCACGGACGCCGCGACATCGTTCGCCGTGCTCGTCGGGCTGGTGCTCGTCGAGACCACGGGCGCGCAGATCCTCGATCCGCTGGCCGCGCTCGCCGTGACGGGCGCGATCGTGGTCGCGGGCATCCGCATCGTCAGCCGCTCCTCGCGCGTGCTCGTGGACGAGGCGCTCCCCGAGGAGGAGCTGGCGGCCATCGAGGCTGCCGTATCCGGCCATGAGGCGCCGGAGGTCGAGGGCTTCCACAAGCTGCGGGCCCGCCGCGCCGGGAGCCGCCGCTACGTGGACCTGCACGTCCAGTTCCGCGAGGGCACCTCGCTCGAGCGCGCGCACGCCCTCGCCCACGAGCTGCAGGGGGAGATCGCGGCGAGCGTCCGCGGCGCGGACGTGCTCATCCACCTCGAGCCGTCGCGGCAGAAGCGCCTCAGCGGAGGTTGATCGCCGCCGCCGCGGCGATCGCCAGCAGCACGCCGAAGTAGCCGACGTAGCCCTGGAGCAGCACGACCAGCGCCGCGATCAGGCAGGCCGCCACCGTCGCCAGCCACGAGATTTGCGAGATGGGCACGCCGCTATTCTGGCCCGCGATGGCCGACGCCGCGCTGACCCCGGATCTCGCGCTCGCCTATCTCGGCGAGCTGAGCACCGACATCCGGGCCGTAGCGATCCTCGACGAGGCCGGCGCGCTGCAGGCCTGCAGCCGCGACGGCGACTCCGCGAAGCGCATGGGCGAGCTGGTCGGCGAGCTCTTCGAGTCGGCCGGCGAGCCGGTCACGCAGGTCGAGGTCGCGGCCGGCGAGGGCTGCGTGTTCGCCGTCCGCGAGGCCGGCTGGACGATCGCGGCCGTGACGGGCCGCTTCGCGCTTCCCTCACTCACCTTCTTCGACCTGCGCAGCGTCGCGCTGGACCTCTCCGGCGGGACGGCGTGAAGGACCGGCGCGGGCCGGTCGGGCGCGTCGGCGAGCTCGCGGCCGGCATCGCCGCCACGGCCGCCCGCCGCCGGCAGGCGCGCGAGCCGCGTGTGCTGGTCTACGACGCCTCGGGCCACGCACGGGCGCTCACGCCCGGCGACGGCGCTCACGAGCGCCTGCTGGCCGCGGGCACGGAGCTGATCGAGCTGGGGCTGCCGGAGTGACGCTGGTCGCACCCGAGCTCGCGCAGCGGGTGATCGCGCGCGCGCTGGCACGGGGCGGCGATTTCGGCGAGCTCTACGCCGAGCACCGCAGCGGCCTCGCGCTCTCGCTCGAGGACGGACTCGTCGAGCGCCCCCAGGCGGGATCGGAGCGGGGCGCCTCCGTGCGGGTCGTCTCCGGTGACGCGACCTACTTCGGATACGTGGACGGGCTCGCGGAGGAGGACCTGCTGCGGGTCGCGGACTCCGTCTCGCAGGCCCTGCGGGGCGAGCGGCGAGAGCCCGCCGCGCTCACGGCCGCGACCGTGCCCGCCCGCCACGAGGTCACGATGCCCCCCGGCGAGGTGGAGGCCTCCGCCAAGGTCGAGCTGCTGCGGGCCTGCGACGAGCACGGCCGCGCGAAGGGCGCCGAGGTCGTGCAGCTCACCGCGAGCTATGGCGAGGCACGCAGGATCGTGGAGGTCTTCAGCTCCGAGGGCGTGGCGGCCGCCGACGACCGCACCCGCGTCCGCCTCGGCGTCCAGGTCGTCGCGAAGCGCGGCGACCGCGTCGAGACCGGGCACCGCACCCTCGGCGCCCACGCGGGCTTCGAGATCGTCGCCGGGCGCGAGCGCGAGGTGGCCGAGGACGCGGCGCAGAAGGCGCTGACGCTGCTGGACGCGGTCGACGCGCCCAGTGGCCGCATGCCGGTGGTGGTCGGGAACGGCTTCGGGGGCGTCCTGCTACACGAGGCGGTCGGTCACGGGCTCGAGGCGGACGCCGTCCAGAAGCGGGCGAGCGTCTACGCCGGAAAGCTCGGGGAGATGATCGCCCCGGCATTCGTCACGGCCTACGACGACGGGCTCAAGGCGGGGGAGTGGGGGAGCGACGGTATCGACGACGAGGGCACGCCCACGCGCAGGACGACCGTGATCGAGGACGGGCGCCTGACCTCCTACCTGTATGACCTGGTGCGCGCCCGCAAGGACGGGGTCGCCTCCACCGGGAACGGCCGGCGGGAGTCGTTCCGCCACCTGCCGGTGCCGCGCATGACCAACACCTACTTCGCCGAGGGGGACGCAACCCCGGAGGATCTGATCGCGGGCGTGGAGCGCGGGCTCTACGCGGTTTCGTTCGGAGGCGGCCAGGTCGAGCCCGCCACGGGCGACTTCGTCTTCGGCGTGTCCGAGGGCTACCTGATCGAGGACGGCCGCGTGACGGCGCCCGTCCGGGGCGCCACGCTCACCGGCAACGGCCTCGACGCGCTCATGCAGATCGACGGCATCGCTGCCGACCTCGCGATCGCGACCGGCTACTGCGGCAAGGCGGGCCAGCGCGTGGCCGCGGGCGTCGGCCAGCCGCATGTGAGGCTCCGCGCCCTGACCGTGGGCGGCACGGCCGCGTGAGCGCGGCCACCGACATCTCCGGCGTCGCCGCGCGGGCGATCGAGGCCGCGGCCGCCGCCGGCGCGGGCGAGGCCGAGGCTTGGTGCGAGCAGTCGGTCAGCCGCCAGATCCGCGTGTACGAGGGCGCCGTCGAGAGCCTCACCGATTCCGGCGCCCGCGGGCTCGGGGTGCGCGCCTTCCTCGGAGGCCGCAGCGGCTACGCCTACGGCACCGACCTCTCGCCGTCCGGGCTCGAGGCGATCGCGCGGGCGGCCGTCGAGGCCGCCTCGATCGCCGACGAGGACGAGCACGCCGGGCTGCCGGACGAGACGGGCTCCTCGGACGTGGCGGGGCTCCATTCCCCCGAGATCGCCGCGTGGACCACCGAGCGCAAGGTGGACCTGGCGCTTGCGGTGGAGCGCGCCGCCCGCGCCATCGACGGCGTGTCGCAGGTCGAGGACACCGTCTACGCGGACACGGAGGGCCGCTCGGCCTTCGCGAACACGCGCGGCGGTTCCGGCGAGTACGAGGCGAGCGCGGCGTGGGCCTGGTGCTCGGCCTTCGCGGGCGAGGGCGCCGACCTGATGACCGGGCTCGGTGTTGACATGGCGCGCGACCCGGCGGGGCTCGACCCCGAGGCGATCGGCGCCGAGGCCGGAGGGCGGGCGCTCGAGCTGCGCGGAGCGCGCCAGGTGGCGAGCCGCCGCTGCCCCGTCGTGCTAGACGCGTTCGTCGCGGCGAGCTTCCTCGGCTTCATCGGGGGCATGCTCTCGGCCGAGGCGGTCCAGCGTGGGCGCTCGCTGTTCGCCGGCCGCGAGGGCGACGAGGTGGCATCGGCGGCGCTGCGGCTCGTGGACGACCCGACCGACGCCGACGGCCCGTCCAGCGCGCCCTTCGACGGCGAGGGGTCGCCGACCGGCGTCACGCCGCTGATCGAGGGCGGGCGCCTCCAGGGCTACCTCTTCGACGTCCAGACGGCCCGGAGGGCGGGCCGCGCCACCACCGGCAACGCCACCCGCGGCTCCTACCGGTCGCCGCCGAGGGTCGGCGCGACGAACCTGGTGGCCGACGCGGGCACCGACACGCTCGCCGAGCTCGTGCGGCGGGCTGGCGACGGCATGCTCGTGACGGACGTCGCGGGCCTCCACTCGGGGGTCAACCCGGTCTCCGGGAACTTCTCCGTCGGCGCCACGGGAAGGCTGATCGAGGGCGGCGAGCTCGGCGCGCCGGTGCGGGAGATGACGATCGCCAGCGACCTCGTCTCGATGCTCCGCGCGATCGCCGCGGTGGGCTCGGAATCACGCTGGGTGCCCTTCGGCGGGAGCGTCCGGGCGGCGCCGCTGCTTCTGTCCGAGATGTCCGTCTCGGGCTCCTGACACCGCAAATAGCGGCTTTTCGCCGGTCAGAACCCGCTGTTCAAGCGGTTTTCCCGTTCTGGCCGTCCGGGGCTGCTGTTAGTTTCGGCTCCTTACCTGGCACCCTAAGGAGGAACAGTGACCAAAGGTGAGTTCGTTGATCAGGTGGCGGCAAACGCCGACATCTCCAAGGGCGATGCGGCCAAGGCCGTCGATGCTGTCCTTGACACGATCCAGGAGACCCTCGTCCGGGGCGGCGAGGTGAACTTCACCGGGTTCGGCAAGTTCTCCGTCGCGGATCGGGGCGCCCGGCAGGGCGTGAACCCGCGCACCGGTGAGCGGATCCAGATCGCGGCCAGCAAGGCGCCGCGGTTCAGCGCCGGTTCCGCCCTCAAGAAGGCCGTCAACGCCTGAGGCCCATCAGGCGGAGGGCGGGCCGGCAGCTCTGATCGCGGGTCCGCCCGAAACGTTTCCGGACCGTCTGGCTGCGCTCGTCGAAGGGCGGCGCAGCCAGATCGTCCTGGGCCTGGACCCGGATCCGGCCCGTCTCTGGCCGTCGGCGCTCGACGCCGTCGCCGGCGGCACGGGCGATCCCGGGCGGCTGACCGGCGAGGCCGTGGCGGCCCACTGCGCCGCGGCGATCGCCGCTGCGGGCCCCGCCTGCGTCGCGATCAAGCCCCAGCTCGCCTGCTTCGAGCGCCTCGGCGCCCACGGCTGGGCGGCGCTCGAGAGCACGGTGGCCGCCGCACACGCGGCCGGACTGCTCGTGATCGCGGACGGCAAGCGCGGTGACGTTCCGGTCACGGCGCGCGCGTACGGCCAGGCGCTCACGACGGGCGTGGACGGCCCGTTCGGGCGCGCCGGCGGCCTGGGCGCCGACGCCTTCACCGCGAACCCGCTGCTGGGGCGCGACTCGCTCGAACCGCTGACCGAGGCGGCCGCGGCCTCCGGAGCGGGGGTCTTCTGCCTCGTCCGCACCTCGAACCCCGGAGCCGCCGACGTCCAGGACCTCGACACCGGGGGCGCGCCCCTCCACGAGCGGCTCGCCTCGCTGGTCGACTCGATCGGCGAGCCGCTCCGCGGCGCGAACGGCCTCTCCGCGGTCGGGGCGGTTACCGGCGCGACGAAGCCCGAGCTGCTCGAGCGGCTGCGCGAGCTCATGCCGCGCGCGATCTTCCTGCTTCCCGGCGTCGGCGCCCAGGGCGGTGCGGTCGAGGACCTCGCCGCGGCGTTCGCGCCCCATCCGGCGGCAGGGCTCGTCACCGCGTCCCGCTCGATCGTGGACGCCGGAGCGGGGGGAGAGGACCCCGCCGGGGCCGCGCGGGACGCGGCCGAGGCGCTCCGCTCCGCGGCCTGGCGCATCGCGGGCGGCGGCTAGCGCCGCCGCTGCGGTCCAGACGCGGCGCTAGCATCAGCGCGCCCATGGAGGAACGGCACCGAAGCCCTGCGCGCCTCCTTGCACCCCTCGCGATGGTCGCGTTCGTCTTCGCCCTGTTCGTCGTGCTCTCGGGCTCGGACGTCGAGGAGACGGCCGATCCCCAGTCGGGACGCGCCGCCCAGGAGACCGACCTCGGGGGGTCCACGGAGACCACGGAGACGAGCACCACCGAGGAGTCCGCGGACGACTCCGACGGCGAGCTTCCCGACGAGTTCTACGTCGTGAAGGCGGGTGACACGCTCGCCGGGATCGCCCAGACGACCGGCGTCCCGGTCGAGATGCTCCAGGAGCTCAACCCGAACCTAGATCCGCAGGCGCTCGTGTCGGGCCAGCGGATCCGTCTGAAGGAGTGAGCCCGCGGCGGCTCGCCGCCCTGGCGGTCGCGCTGGCGGCGGCGGTCCACGCGCCGGCCGTGGGTGCGGCGGTCGCCAAGCCCGACCCGGGTGGGCGCGCCGCGATCCTGGTCGATGCCCGGACGGGCGACGTCCTGCTCGAGGAGAACGCCGCCGTGGAGCGGCCGATAGCCAGCGCGACGAAGCTGATGACCGCGCTGCTCACCCTGGAGCGCACGCGCCCGGAGCAGGTGTTCGTGGCCGCTCCCTACCGGGCGAGCCCGATCGAGTCGAAGATCAACCTGCGCCGCGGCGAGCGCATGCGCGTCGACGACCTGCTCGAGGCGCTCCTGCTCGAGAGCGCGAACGACGCGGCCGTGACCCTGGCCGAGAACATCGCGCCGAGCCGCAAGGCCTTCGTGGCGCTCATGAACTCCCGGGCGCGGGAGCTGGGGCTGGAGGACACGAGCTATGCGAACCCGATCGGCTTCGACGACCCGGCCAACCACTCGAGCGCCCGCGACCTCGCGACGCTCGCGCGGCGACTGCTCGCGAACCCCCTGTTCGCGCGGATCGTGGACCTGCCGGTCGCGACGCTCGAGACCGGGGCCCGCGAGCGCGTCGTGCGCAACCGCAACCGCCTGATCGCCCGCGTCCCGTTCGTCAACGGTGTGAAGACGGGGCGCACGCGCGGCGCGGGCTACGTGCTCGTCGGCTCCGCCACGGGCCGCGGGGCAACGGTCGTCAGCGTGGTGCTCGGCGAGCCCTCGGAGTCCGCGCGGGACGCCGACACGCTCGCGCTCCTCCGCTACGGGCTCGACCAGTTCCGCCGTGTCCCGGTGCTGCGCGCGGGGCGCGAGCTGGCGCGCGCCGATGTGCGCTGGCACGACGGCGAGGTGGCGCTCGCGAGCGGCGGCTCGTTCGCCCTCACGGTCCGGCGCGGCGAGCGCCCGAGGGCCGTCGTCGACGTTCCCGAGGAGCTCGAGGGGCCTCTCGCGAAGGGCGAACGGGTCGGGACGGTGCGGGTCACGAGCAAGGGCCGCACGGTTCACACGGCGCCGGTGCTCACCGCGGAGGAGGTGCCCGGCGCGGGCCTTCCGCGGCGCATCTCGTCCACCCTCGGTGGAGCGCTCACCCTCCTCCTCGCGCTCGGCGTGATTGCGGCCGCCGGCCTCGGGGGACTACGGTTGCGCGCGGTGCGAAGGAGCCGCGCCCGCGCATGATCATCACCGTCACCCTCAACGCCGCGATCGACAAGACCCTCGCGGTACCGAACTTCCGTCTCGGACGCCGCCATCGCGCCGTCGACCAGACGACCATGGCCGGGGGCAAGGGCGTGAACGTCGCCCGCGCGCTCAAGACGCTCGGCCAGCCCGTCATCGCCACCGGGATCGCGGGCGGTCCCACCGGCATGCGGATCATCGAGCAGCTCACGGAGGAGGCGATCCTCAGCGACTTCGTCCGCATCCGGGAGGAGTCGCGCACCTCGACCGCCGTCGTCGACCCGACCTCGGGCGAGCAGACCGAGATCAACGAGCGCGGCCCGACCGTGAGCGAGGCCGAGCTCGAGCTGTTCATCGACAAGCTGCTCTACCTGGCGAAGGGCGCGGCGCTCTGCTGCTTCTGCGGCAGCCTTCCCCCCGGCGTGCCCCCGCAGCTCTACGCCGACCTGGTCGGCGAGCTCGGGCGCCTGGGCGTCACGACGATCCTCGACTCGGAGGGCGAGGCCCTGCGGCTGGCCACCCGCGCGGCGCCGGACGTGGTGACGCCGAACGTGATCGAGGCCGAGGAGCTCGTCGGTCACGAGTTCGCCGACGAGGACGATCGCCGCACCGCGCTCGGCGAGATGCTCGAGCTGGGCGCGAGGGGCGCGATCATGACGCTCGCGGACGGTTGCCTCGCGCTTCTCGACGGGGATGAGGGCGAGGGGACGATGTACCGCGCGCGCATCGAGACGCAGGAGCCCGTCTCTGCCGTCGGCTCGGGCGACGCCTTCCTCGCGGGCTATGTCGCGGCGCGCTACACCGGCGGCGGTCATGAGCACGCGCTCAGGCACGCGGTCGCCTGCGGCGCCGAGTCGACGCAGCACATGGGCGCCGGCCGGCTGGATGCCCGCGAGGTCGAGCGGCTGATGCCCGAGATCGACGTGGAGCGGCTCGCGGGCCCCGTGGGCCAGCGCGGCGCCTGAGCGCGGCATGTGCCCGCGGCCTGAGCGTCAGGGGCCATTGCTATCGTGGGCCGTTCAGTCCGCCGCCGCCGAAATACCGCCGAGGTAGCCCATGGAAGTCGAGATCGGTCGAGGTAAGAAGGGCCGCCGGGCCTACGGGTTCGACGACATCGCAATCGTCCCGTCGCGCAGGACGCGCGACCCGGACGACATAGACATCACCTGGACGCTCGGTCCCTATCGCTTCGAGCTGCCGCTGCTCGCCTCGGCGATGGACGGGGTCGTCAGCCCGGCCACGGCGGGCGCCCTCGGCAGGCTCGGCGGCCTCGCCGTGCTCAACCTCGAGGGCATCTGGACCCGCTATGAGGACGCGGACGCCCGGCTCGAGCACATCGCGACGCTTCCGAAGGAGTCGGCCACGGCGGAGATGCAGGCGATCTATGCCTCTCCCGTCAAGCCCGAGCTCGTGGCCCAGCGCGTCCGCGAGATCAAGGACCACGGCGTGGTCGCGGCAGCGTCGCTGACCCCCCAGAAGGTCACCGAGCACTACGAGCTCGCGCTGGAGGCGGGCCTCGACATCCTCGTGATCCAGGGCACCGTCATCTCGGCCGAGCACGTCTCCACCACCAGCGAGCCGCTCAACCTCAAGGAGTTCATCAAGGAGGTTCCGGTCCCGGTCATCGTCGGCGGCTGTGCCTCCTACTCGACGGGCCTCCACCTCATGCGGACGGGAGCGGTCGGCGTGCTGGTGGGAGTCGGTCCCGGCGCGGCGTGTACCACGAGGGGCGTCCTCGGCATCGGCGTCCCGCAGGCCACCGCCATCGCGGACGTCGCGGCGGCCCGCTCCCAGCACATGCTGGAGACGGGCGAGTACGTGAACGTCATCGCGGACGGCGGCATGCGCAACGGAGGCGACATCGCGAAGGCCGTCGCCTGCGGCGCGGACGCCGTGATGATCGGCTCGCCGCTGGCGCGCGCGTACGAGGCGCCCGGCCGCGGCTTCCACTGGGGCATGGCCACCTTCCACCCGTCGCTCCCCCGTGGCGCGCGCGTGAAGACCCAGCAGAACGGCTCGCTCGAGCAGATCCTCATGGGCCCCGCCCATGAGAACGACGGCACGTTCAACCTCATCGGCAGCCTGCGCACGTCGATGGCCACCTGCGGCTATGAGGACATCCCGTCCTTCCACCGCGCGGAGGTCATGGTCGCGCCCGCGCTTCAGAGCGAGGGCAAGCACCTGCAGCGCGAGCAGTCGGTCGGGATGGGGGCCACTGCGGCCGCCGCCCCGGCGCCTCCGTCCAAGGACGGCATCGCCGACGGCGTCGACCCCGCGGTGCAGGAAGCCGCGCTGGTCGAGAGCTAGGCGCGTGACGGAGGGATCGCTGGTCGCGGGTGAGTCCGCCCCCGCGGCGCCGCCCGTTCCGCGGGCGGTCGACGAAGTGCTGGTCCTCGACTTCGGGGGCCAGTACTCGCAGCTGATCGCGCGGCGCGTGCGCGAGTGCGGCGTGTACTCGGAGCTCCTGCCGCACCACGTCGATGTCGCCGAGATCGAGCGGCGGCGGCCCAAGGGCCTCGTCCTGTCGGGCGGGCCGGCGTCCGTCTACGCCGAAGGAGCCCCCAAGCTGCGCCCCGAGCTGATGGACCTGGGCATCCCGGTCCTCGGCATCTGTTACGGGATGCAGGCGATGGCGCTGGAGCTGGGCGGGCGCGTCGAGGGAGCCGGCCCGGGCGAGTTTGGGCGCACCGAGCTGAAGGTCTCCGACCCGGGGCGCCTGCTCGAGGGCCTGCCCGAGGTGCAGAGCTGCTGGATGAGCCACCGCGACGCCGTCATCGAGGCCCCCACCGGCTGCCGCCCGCTCGCCGCGTCTCCGGCCTCGCCCGTGGCCGCCTTCGAGGACACCGAGCACGGTGTCTACGGCATCCAGTTCCACCCCGAGGTCGTCCACACGCCCTACGGGACCCAGATCCTCGACCGCTTCCTGCGCGACGTCTGCGGCTGCGACATGGCCTGGAGCCCCGCGTCGGTCGTCGATGAGCAGGTGGCGCGTATCCGCGCGCAGGTGGGCGACGGCCGCGTGATCTGCGGCCTCTCCGGCGGCGTGGACTCCTCCGTGGCGGCCCTGCTCGTCCATCGGGCCGTGGGCGACCAGCTCACGTGCGTGTTCGTGGACCACGGCCTCATGCGAAAGAACGAGGGCGAGCAGGTGATCGCCGCGTTCCGCGACAACTTCAAGGTGCCGCTCGTCGCGGTCGATGCCGAGGAGCGCTTCCTGGCGAGGCTCGCGGGCACCACCGACCCGGAGGTCAAGCGCAAGGCGATCGGCGCGGAGTTCATCCGCGTGTTCGAGGAGGAGGCGGCGCGCCTCGAGGACCCGGCCTACCTGGTCCAGGGCACGCTGTACTCGGACGTAATCGAGTCCGGCGGCGGCACCGGCGCGGCGACGATCAAGTCGCACCACAACGTGGGCGGGCTCCCGAGCGACCTCAAGTTCGAGCTGGTCGAGCCGCTGCGCGGCCTCTTCAAGGACGAGGTGCGCCAGGTCGGCCTCGAGCTGGGGCTGCCCGAGCGGCTGGTGTGGCGCCAGCCGTTCCCGGGTCCCGGCCTCGCGATCCGGATCGTCGGGGGCGAGGTCACGAAGGAGCGCCTGGAGCTCCTGCGGGACGCCGACTTCGTGCTCCAGGACGAGATCCGCGCCGCGGGCCTCTACCGCGAGCTATGGCAGTCGTTCTGCGTGCTTCCGGGCGACCTGCGCACGGTCGGGGTGCAGGGCGACGAGCGCACCTACGGCTATGTGGTCGTCATCCGGGCGGTCACGAGCGACGACGCCATGACCGCGGACTGGGCCCGCCTGCCATACGACCTGCTCGAGCGCGTCTCCTCGCGCATGATCAACGAGCTGCGGCAGGTCAACCGCGTCGTGCTGGACATCACGTCCAAGCCGCCGGGCACGATCGAGTGGGAATAGGCGCGCCGAGGCCCGTTTCGCCGTAGCCGCGTCCGGGCACCCGCACGGGGTGGCGGAAGCGGAGACCGGGCAGGAGGAGACGGAGAAGGAGCGGCTCGACCGCAACCTCTCCCAGCTGCTCGAGGAGCTGCGGGTTGCGATCCCCGGCGTCCAGGTGCTGTTCGCGTTCCTCTTGACGGTGCCGTTCACGCAGCGTTTCGAGCGCCTGACCTCCTTCGAGGAGACGGTCTACTTCGTGACCACGCTGTGCGCCGCCGGCGCGACCGTTCTCCTGATCTCGCCCTCGGCCCACCACCGGATCGAGTTCCGGCAGGGCCACAAGCTCGACATCGTGATGCTCGCCAACGTCCTGGCGATCGCGGGACTGGGCCTGCTGGCGCTCGCGGTGACCGGCGCCGTGCTGCTCGTGACCCACCTTCTGTATGGGACCGCGACGGCGGCCGCGGTCAGCGGCGCGCTCGGCGGGCTCTTCCTGACGCTCTGGTACGTCGTGCCGGTCGTCCGGCGGCTCCGGGACAGCCGCCGGACGACCGGGGCCGGGGCGGACCCGGCCGCCTAGGCGGTCCGCAGGCGCAGGGCGCGCCGGCGTCCGGACCCGCGGGCCCTCGCGGCGTCCTGCCGTGCAGCGCGGACCTGCAGGAGGTCCACGAGGTCGGCGGTCCGCGTGAACGGGTCGGCGACGGTACGGCCGGTGGTCATCGAGAGCGCCGCGAGGACGTCCCCGCCGCTCTCGGCCACGAGGATCTCGCCGCGCAGAGGGCGGGCCGAGTCGAGTGCCGCCAGGCGGCGGAGCCTGTCGTCGTCCGCTGCGGTCGCGGTCCGGATGGTGATGTCGTCGAGCTGCTTCACGGTGCCTCCTTCGTCTGTGTGGGGACCACGATGAAGCCTCCAAGCGATAAAGGCAAACAATGATTGCTGGGGGGTGCTATAAAGGGTGCTTATGGACGACCTGCGCCTTCTGCGAGTGCTCCGCGAGGTGGCCCGGCACCGCTCGTTCTCGGCGGCGGCGGAGCGCCTCGCCTACAGCCAGCCGGCGGTCTCGCAGCAGATCGCGCGGCTCGAGAAGCAGGTGGGCGTCCAGCTCGTGATCCGCGAGCCGCGCACGATCAGGCTCACGCCGGCGGGGGAGGCGCTGGTCCGCCACAGCGAGCGGCTGTTCGCGCAGCTCGCCGAGGCCGAGGCCGAGCTGGCCCAGATCACCGCGGAGGCGCGGGGGCGGCTGCGTCTCGGCTCATTCCCCACGGCTGCGGGCACCGTCGTGCCTTCGGCGTTCGCCGACTTCCGTGAGCGGCGCCCTGCCGTGGAACTCAGGCTCGAGGTGCGCGAGGACGCGCTGCCGCTGCTGCGGGCGGACGAGGTCGACGTGGCGCTGGTGATCGAGACGGACCTCGACCGGCCGGAGGTGGACCCGTTCGCCTCGGAGCGGCTGTTCGACGACCCGCTGCTCGCGGTGCTCCCGGCCGGCCACCCGCTCGCCACCCGCCGCGCGCTGTCGCTCGAGGAGCTTCGCCGCGAGGACTGGATGCTCGGCGGCATCCCGGGAACCTGCCCCGACTCGAACGTCGTGCTGTCGGCGTGCGCCGAGGCCGGCTTCGAGCCGAACGTGCACTTCCGCTCCGACGACTACTTCGCCGTCCAGGGGCTCGTGGCGAGCCGGATGGGCGTGGCGCTGATGCCGCGGCTCGCGCTGGCGAGCCGGCGGGATGACGTCGTCGTGATCCCTCTCCGCGGCCGTCCGCCGATGCGGCGCGTCGTCGCCGCCTGGCGTCCGGAGACGCCCGCGCCGGTCCAGGACATGCTCGTTTCGCTCCGCGGCGCCGCGGCCGACCTGGCCGCGGAGTCCGCTCCCGCTCGCGCCGCCGCCTGAGGGCGGCCGCTCAGGCGGTCAGGAGTAGGCGTCCCACTCGCGCAGGAGCGGGTACGGGTCGAACGGGCGCCCGCCGTCGTACCAGCCGGGCGCGTCCCACATCTCGTAGTGGAGGTGGCAGCCGCTCGCGTTGCCGGAGTCGCCGACGCGGCCGATCTCCTGGCCCGTGTACACGCGGTCGCCGACGTTGAAGGGCGTGGCCGAGACGAGGTGCATGTAGGCGTAATCCACGCCGGTCTGGTCGCCGTCGATGACGAGGTAGTGACCGGCGGCGGCGTGGTACTGCTTGAACTTCACGACGCCGCCGCGGGCCGCGACGAGGGGGGTGCCGCAGCGGGCGAAGATGTCCTGCCCCTGGTGGGAATGGCCGGCTCGGCCCGTGCCGAAGCGCGCGCCCGCTCCGCCGTAGTCGTGGCGGCCCCGGACCGGGAAGATGTGGCGGTAGAAGTCGAACGCGTCGCGGCGGGTGTCCGCCACCTGTGAGCTGCGCGCCTCGGCGCCGTTGGACCCGCTGGCGACGACCCTGAACGCGTAGCGGCCCTCGGGCTGCAGCTGGCCTTCGCCGTCGTAGCCGTCCCAGGCGATCTCGTTGACCGCGCCGGGCGCCGCCTGCGCGGGCCACGAGCGGATGACCACGCCGTCGGCGACGCGGGAGAGGTCCACGCGGACGCTGGCGGGAGCATCCGAGTTCACGCGGTAGGAGAACTTGACCGAGCGGGCCGCGCCGAAGAAGAACTTGCCCTGGCTCGTGCCGGTCTCGAGCCGGGGACCGCCGGGGTCGCGAGGCCCGGGGGCGGGGGTCAGCTCGGGGTTGACCTCGGGCGGCAGCGGCGGCAGCACCGCGACGTCGCCCGTGCGCTTCGAGCGGTTGTCGTCGCCCGCCCAGACCGAGACGGGTCCCGTGGGAGCCGACAGCGGCACGACCGCGGTGACGCTGCGGGCGCTGCGGGCACGTGGCTTCACGGACTTGTCGTCGCGGGGGCCGCGGCCGCCGTGGAAGACGACCTTCGTGGCTCCGGCGAGGTTGCGGCCGGTGAGGCGGATCGTGGAGCCTCCGCGCACGCGCTTGCGGCTGCCGCACTCCTTGACGCAGGTGACCTTCGAGATCGCGGGCTTGGGCGCCCAGCGAACTCCGCCGGAGGCCCCGTGCGCCGGCGCGGCGACGAGGAGTCCCACGGCGCATGCCGTGAGAAGCCCCGCAAATCCCGTATGTCCACCCGCCTTGCGGCGAGCCGTGCCTGACTCCACTGGCCTCTCTTCCTTCCGGCCTACGGGGTTAGCTGACGGGCTCGGGCACGAAGAGCTGCCCTACGGCGTCACGAGCGTCCATGCGCTCCGCCGATTCGCCCCGGGTCGCCTCCTGGCTCCCCCTCTGGATCCCCCGTTCCCCACCGGGCGGCCCGGTGGGAACTCGGCTGGCTTGGGTCAGCGCGGCAGTATAACGGGGCTCGCGGAGGCATGACAGGCGCGTTGCGGGAGCGCTTCCTGCACGGTTTCCTGCACGTGTCGATACGCACATGAGGAGGTTTTCAGCGCCGGGGACGTCTTCCCTCGGCCTGCGATACTCCGTTCACGGCCGGACGCCTGGCGCGGACACCTGCGCCCGTCGTGTGTCAACATGTTCGGCCGTGCGCCGGAGGCCCAGCCGCCGACCGGCGCTTTTACCTGTGTCATGAAGACCTACGTAGCCACCCCCTCCACCCGCGACCGTGAATGGTTCGTGGTCGACGCCACCGGCAAGACGCTCGGGCGGCTCGCGACGCAGATCGCGGACACGCTCCGCGGGAAGCGCAAGCCGGAGTACACGCCGCACTGCGACGTGGGGGACTTCGTGATCGTCGTGAACGCCGAGAAGATCTCGGTGACCGGCAAGAAGATGCAGGAGAAGCTCTACCACCGCCACTCGGGCTATCCGGGCGGGCTGCGGACGCGGACGCTGGAGCAGATGCTCGAGCGCCGTCCCGAGGAGGTCATCCGCCTCGCGGTCAAGGGGATGCTCCCGCGCAACCGCCTCGCTCGCCAGCAGCTCCGCAAGCTCAAGATCTACGCCGGCCCGGAGCACCCACACGTGGCGCAGAAGCCCCAACAGCTGGAGGTCGACGCCTGATGGCCGACGACGAGACGCGCGACGACGCCCCGGACACCCCGGACGAGCCCGCCGCCGCCGAGCCCACCGCCGAGGAGCAGCCCGCGGCCGAGGCCGAGGAGCCCGCCGCCGAGGAGCAGCCCGCGGCCGAGGCCGAGGAGCGCGCCGCCGAGGAGCAGCCCGCGGTCGAGGCCGAGGAGCCCGTCGCCGAGGAGCAGCCCGTCGCCGAGGCCGAGGAGCCCGTCGCCGAGGAGCAGCCCGTCGCCGAGGCCGAGGAGCCCGTCGCCGAGGAGCAGCCCGCCGCCGAGGCCGAGGAGCCCGCCGCCGAGGCAGAGCAGCCCGCCGAGGCCAAGCGCGAGAAGCCCAAGCGCAAGAAGGACGAGAAGGCCGACGAGCCGGACGTCATCCCCGGTGAGCACCTCGTTCCCGACCTCGTCCTCGAGGAGCGCAAGTCCGAGGACGACGACGAGTTCGCCCGCTACGCGGACGACGACGGCGAGTCCGCGGACGGCGAGTCCGAGGAGGCCGCGCCCGCGCCGGTCGCCGCGACCACGCTCGATCTCGCCGCCGGCGCCCGCTACGGCGCGACCGGCAAGCGCAAGCGGGCGGTCGCGCCGTAG
>Ga0247708_1000181_pt1 | contig 15284 bp, 17 predicted proteins | sample 42W_NmetaG_FD_189040 | JGI IMG/M metagenome (GOLD analysis project Ga0247708, IMG submission 189040) | Soil microbial communities from hillslope of Landscape Evolution Observatory, University of Arizona, Oracle, AZ, United States - 4-2-W_N | ecosystem: Engineered > Artificial ecosystem >...
GCCGAGCGGGCCGAACGCGCCGAGCCTCCCGCCGAGGAACGCGACCGTCAGGAGCTGCGACCAGAACGGGGCGCGCAACCAGCCGCGGCCAAACGCCACCATCGCCCTGCCGCCACCCTCACCGGCCGTCTCGGCGATCCGGGGGACAGCGTCGGAGAACGCGTCGAGCAGCTTGTCGTCCAGGTTCGCGCGCTCGATGTCGCGCTTCACGTCCGCCCAGACCGGGCCGAGCTCGCGTCGGAAGAGCACGCGGGACTGTCGCAGGTTCGTGCGCAGGTCCTCGTCGTCGCCCCAGATCCCCTTCATCCGGTCCCCGAAGCGATCGACCTCCGGCTGCAGGTCGATCAGGCGGTCGGCGAAAGCGTCGGCGAGCGCCATCGCCGGCGGGCCGATCACCCCGCCGAGCGCCTCCTCAGTGTTCTGCCAGGCGACCTGGAGTCGGCCGAGCGCGTCCGACTGGGCGCGTGCCGTCCCCCCGAACTCCCGCTGGAGCTCCCGCAGGATCCATCGCTGCGCCTTCGCTTTCTCACCCTGCTCCACCCACGTCTTCAACTGCTCCTGCTGCTGCTCGTTCAGGTTGACGCCCATGCGCCTGAGCGCCGTCGCGCCCTTGATCGGGTCCTGCAAAGCCTTGCCGAGCTGGGTCGCGGCCGACCCCGAGTTGCCGAACTCGGCGCCCATGTCGATCGCGGCGCGCAACGCCGGGCGGAACAGGTCAGAGCCCAGGTCGGTGAACGTGAGGAGGCGGTTCGCGACGTTCTGGATCTCCTCGTCGTCGATCGCCGTCAGGTTCGACAGGTCCCTCGACATGTCCGCGATCTGCCTAGTCGAGAGCCCCGCGGCCTTCCCCGTCGACTCGATCCTGGCGGCCGTGACGCGACTGACCTTCCCCGCCTCGCGCCACTCGTCGATCGAGCGCTTCGCGAGGAACCCGCCGCCCGCCGCCAACGCCCCCGTCGCGTACAGGCCCGAGCGGCCGACCGAGCGGAGCCCCGCCGACAGGCCCCCCATCGCACGCGCCGAAGCGCGCGCCCTGAGCGCCGCGCGCCCCGACGCCGTGCCGAGCGACTTGATGCCGCGCTCGCCCTTGCGCATGTCCGCATGGAACGCGCGGGCACCGCGGACACGCATCCGGACGTCAAGATTGCGATCGGCCATCAGCCCGAGACGACCTCAGAGACCGCCGCCGGCTGCTCCACGACCTCACGGATCGCGCGCCGCACCGGCTCGAGATCGTCGGCGAAGTCCACGTCCCGGGTGTCGCCGCCGACCTCGCGCAGCAGCGCCATCTGCCGCTGGTGCAGATCGCGCAACTCGCCGATCCGCCCTTGGAGCGCCACCAGCGAAGCGTCGATCTCCCCCCGCACGCCGATCGCCTCCCGCCAGAGCGCCGCGTTCAGCTCGGGGAACTGCTCGCGCGCAAACTCCGCACGCTCCTGCTCGAGCAGCCGCACCGCGCCCTCTGCGACCGCCACCCTGCGCGGCCACGGCTCGTCAGCCCGCCGCGAAGCACCCTCGAACTGGGAGCGCGCGCCCTTCAGCTCCACGTCCACCTTGCGCCCAGCGAGCTGCTCCGCCTCGAGCGCCTGCAACCGCTCGTCGAGACGAGCGACCGCCTCCTGCGCCTCGAGCTGCTCCCGCTGGACCTCGCGGTGATGCTCACGCGCCGCCTGGACCCGCCTCTCGAGCGCCGCCAGTCGCTTACCCGCCCGCCCCGGCACCGGGCCGATCATGCCGCCCCGTCCCGCTCCCAGATGCCGGCCTCGACGAACGCCTCCCGCAGCGCGGACGTCTCCGCCTCGACCATCGGGTCCACCGCCCCCGGCTCCGCCTTCGCCTCCCCCGGCTCCGCCTTCGCCTCCCCCGGCTCCGCCTTCGCCTCGAGCTCGGCCGCCAGGCCCTCGTGACCCGCCTCGCGCAGCTCCCGCGCCAGGCGCACATCGCGCAGCGCATCGGCCTCCCGCTCGTGACCGGCCTCGCGCAACGCCCGCACCATCTGCCCCTCGTCCATCACTTCCCCCTCAGATCGACTCTGCCTGCCTGCAACTGCTCCAAAAGCGCCACGCGATCGACGCGCAACTGGCCGCCTACCCGGACCGCCGGCAGCTCGCCGGCGTCCACCAGCCGATACGCAGTCGCCCGACTGATCCGCAGCAACGCCGCCGCCTCGCTCACCGTCAGGAACTCCGCCTCCGCCGGTATCGCAACCGTGCTCATCGCTTACCAAGTGTAAGCACGCGTCGGATAGACCCCCGAGGCCGGGGATTTTTCTCGCGGGGGAGGCTCGCGCGGCGTCCAGAGCGCGGAGGGCGTGATTTTGACCCCCCCCATGCGGCCATGACCACAGGAGCGCCTCCTCCCGTTCCCGCCGACACTCCACGTGCCGGGTACAGCCACGCCGCTTTATGACTACGTGTTCCCGTGTTCCCGGCGTTTCCGCGCAGTTACGGATTGAAGTTTCCCTATATACGGGGACGGCGGGAACACGGGGACTGAGCGTGGTCTTCACGACTCACCGTCCTGGCCTGGTCCGATCCAGTAGCGCGCCGAGCGCACGTGCCCGCCCTTGCGCGCGGCGAGCTGGCCGCCGTGGTCGGGCTTGGTGAACCCAAGCCGCCCAAGCCGCGTGGAGAGCTCTCGCGCGGTGATGCGGGCGAGACCTGTCCGGTTGACGAACTTGGCGAGCTCGTCGAGGCGCAGGCAGAGGCGCCCGTCGCTGGTCCGGAAGGCCGCCGGCTTCGCGCCGAGCAGGTCGAAGAGCGCCGCGCTGTCCTCGATGTCGTAGGCACGTCCCCCCGCGGCGCCGCGCGCGAAGTCCTCGACCCATCCTGCCGCTTCCTCGGTGCCCGAGAGCGCCTCGTGGTGCTCGGCGAGCTGCTCGATCAGGTCGAGGATCCGGTCGTGATCGGCGGGCTTCACGAGAGCGAGGGGATGGTGCGCCTGCCCTCGGATCGCTGCGCGGAAGCGCTGGCGCTGCTGGATCGTGTAGGCGTCCCCGAGGTCGACCACGCGACCATCGGCGAGGTGGAGCTCGTAGACGTCGCCGGCGCCGCGTTTCACGACGCGCTCGACGGGCAGGTTGTCGAGCCGCGCGCGGAGCTGGGTCAGGGCGTCTTCGGCGGTCGGGGCCCTGAGCGCGTGAGCGTACGCGTTGAGCGCGGCGTGGAGTTCGGGCTCGGTGCAGCCCTTGCCGCACTCGAGCTTCGCGCCCACTCCGTTCTGCGAGATCCGAAGCGCGCGCTCCGACGTGCAGTTGTAGTCGCAGACCGGGCAGAACGCCATGCCGTCGATCGCCGGCGGCTGCCCGATCGCCTGGAGGAGGCGCTCGACGTCGGCGACGGTGGGCACGCTCACGCTGCGGCCTCACGCCGGGCCCTGAACCACTCGGCCGAGGCGAGCGCGCGCAACTCGGCGAGGCGCTCCTGGTCGGGCTCCCCCACGGACCATTCCGCCTGGACCCGCCGCCGCTCGCGCTCGGCGCGCAGATCGGCGAGCTCGTCGATCAGCGCGAGCGCCTCACGCTTCCGTTCGTCACACATCAGGCAGCCCTCCCCCTGGCCGGGCCGATCGGGTCCGCGTTCTGCTCGGCCCAGCGTTCGAGCTCACGCACCGGGTAGAGCCGCATCGAGCCGCGGCGGATGACGCGGACGTGCGGCTTGACGTACTTCTCGAAGCTCGTGACGCTCATGCCGAGCGCGTCGGCGGCCTCCGCCGGGCAGAGCGCGATCCGTGGGACGGGGCGGGGGTTCATGCCGCCTCCCCGGCCGGTAGTGCCCGCAAGAGCGCGCGACGATCGACGACCTCGCGCTCGATCTCGGCCCTGTAGCGCTCGGAGTCGAGCTCGCTGCTGATCGCGTCCGCGACGATCGTCGCGAGCAGGTCCGGCGGCAGCGCCTCGAGCTGGCACGTCCCGCCTCGCCACCGCTTCGAGCGCGAGTCGCTCGCCTTCGGCGGAGCGGTCGGCAGCTCGTGCGCCGCTACTTGCTCGGGTGTAAGCGCCACCCGGCGCGCGACGATCCGCTGCGTGCCCACGTAGGCGTCGGCGTCCATGAACGCCGCGGCGTCGGCGGCGAGGGAGTCGAAGATCGACGCGCCGGACGGGTCGAGATCGCCGACGTGGAGGATCATCGTCGGCACCGTCCGGGTCAGCGCGCGATCGACGATCTGCCGGACACCGCTGAGGCTCACGAACCCGCCGGCCGAGTAAACCGGGACGGAGAAGTCGTCTGCGACGCGCCCGAGCTGCGGCATCATCCCCGCCGCCTCGCACCACAGCTCGATCCGCTGCCGCTGGCCGGCCTGGCGATCTCGCCGGTAGCCGCGCGCCTGGCCGCCGACGTAGTCCCAGAAGTCGGCCGGGTCCGCGTACCAGCTCGGGGCGCGGGTGACCACGCCGTCATCGCGGATCGCGTGGAAGGGAATCCTCCGCGACCGCCGCGCGCTGACGAGATGCTCGCCGAGCCTGCTGTACGCGCGCTCGGTCTTCTCGTAGTCGCGGGTCGCTACGAGCCGGTAGAAGACCTGGCGGACCGTCAGCGGCAGGTGGTCGCGGTACTCCTCGAGCACGCGCTCCACGTCGTCGAGCTCCGCGCGGATGCGCTTGGTCGGAGTCCAATCCTCGATGTAGCCCTTCGGCCGCTTCCGGCCGTTTTCACGGCTAGTCGTGATCTCGCTCACGTGGCGCTCCTGCGCTGCTCGGCGAGCGTCCAGACGATCGCGAGCCGCTCCTGCACCGTCGAGCCTCCCGCACGGCGCCAACGCTCGGCGCGCTCCGCCTGCTCACGGCGGGCGGCGCTCACGAGCCGCTCCCGCGCGACGGGGGCGCCCTGCAGCCGGTGGACGTGCCGCTGGCCCCTCACGCCGACCTCTTACGCTCGGCCTCGAGCCGCTGGTAGCGGGCCGGATCGAGCTGGCGGGCGCAGTCGTCGCAGAGCACCCGGCAGTCCGGGCGCTGCGCCATCCACTCGCTACCCAGGACCACGGTCCGCTCGCAATGCGGGCAGTCGATCGGCTGGCCGGTACCGCCGATCCACATCTCGGTGGTCCACGCCGGCAGCGTCACGACGACGCCCCCCTCAGACGGGCGCCACTACATCGTTGTGGTGGGTCTCCTGGTCCGTCCGACGAGTCGGGCGAGCCGCGAGACGACGCGCTACGGGTGCGACGCACCCCACGGGTACGCGGGCGCTGCCTCGGCGTCATGCAACGGCGTGGTGGTGGCGGGGCCTTGTCGTCCCGCTCGTAACGGGTCAGCGCGAACGCCGCCCGCACCAGCTCATCGCGAAAGCGCTCATCCCCGAGCGCGACGCTGATGGTCTCCTGCAGCTCGGCGATCTCCTCAGCACGTTCCTCCTCCGGGAGGTCCGCGAGCTGCGAGCGCGTGTACCCCGTGCGCGTGCCGTCGGCCAGCACGACCTCGCGCCGGTCCGGGGTGCCTCGCGGCGCCCGCCTACGCCGCGCCAGTCGCATTTCTCGCCCGGTCGATCATTCGCCGTCCAAGATATGCGAAGGCTCGGACGCCATCCCTAACGCAGCGACGCCGCGGCCCCAATCGGAACCGCGGCGTCGGCCGCGAATGATCGTTCGGCGAGAAGCGACGAACTGATAGGAGCGTAGCCCGCGCCGCGGCGGAACCCGGCGTCCGCTACTTCGGCTTGCCCGTGCGCTTCACCCGTTCCACGTAGCCGTCAGCCCGCCGGTATGCGCGCTCCCACGCGTCGGCTGTCTGCTCGAGCACGCTGGCCCATTCGTCCCTGTCGGGTCCGAGCGCTTCGAGCGCGGTGCGCCAGGCGCTCGTGAAGTCCGCGCCGTTGCGGCGTTCGGCGACGAGCTGCTCACGCACGTCGGCAAGGCCCACGACGGGGAGGATGAACGGGGCCGCGGACGGCCCCGGGCGGAGGGGGTGCGGGGCAAAAGTGCGGGGCAAATATGCCCCGCAGACGGGTTGAGACGGGTTGAGACGGGTTGATAAACCGCTCTGGAAAGCCGGATCCCGCTGTCCGCCTAGAGCCGTTTAGATGTAGTACATCGACGCCTCGGCCTCCCGCTGTGCGACGTCGGCGATCGTCATCGCCTCGAGCACGCCACGGGCCGCGTTGGCGGCGTCGGCGAAGACCTGGCCCGCCTCGCGGGCGTCCACGTTGAGGTCGCCGTCGAGCGCCTCGACCACGTCGAGCACCGTCACCTCGGCCGGCGGGCGGGCGAACAGGTAGCCGCCCTTGACCCCGCGCTGGCTCTGGATGATGCCGGCGCGGCGGAGCGAGGCGAAAAGGCCCTCGAGCACCGGTACGGGGATGTCGCGACGCCGCCCGATCTCGGCGATCGGCACCGGCGCGTCGCCGCCGGAGCGGGCGAGTTCCGCAAGCGCGCGGACGGCGACGGGCGACTTGGCGCTGACCGCAAGCACCTCACTACGGTATCCCCATGGCGGCGACCGGGGAACCGCGGCGGGCCTCCGAGGGCGTCCTGCTGCTCTGGGCGCCCCCGCTCGCCCTCATGACGGTCATCTTCGCCCTCTCGGCGCAACCGGACCTCTCCTCGGGCCTCGGCACGCTCGACCTCATCGGCCGCAAGCTGATCCACGCGGGCGAGTACGCGCTGCTCACGCTGCTCTGGTGGCGCGTCACCCGCCGCCACACCGAGCCGGCCCGCGCCATCGCCGTCGCGGCCGCGATCGCGCTGCTCTACGCGGCGAGCGACGAGTTCCACCAGTGCTTCGTCGAGGGGCGTCACGGCACCCCGGTCGACGTCGCAATCGACTCCGTGGGCATCGCCCTGGCCTCCCTCTACGCGAGACGCCGCTCATGAGAGCCCGCCGCCTCCCGATGGAGTCCACCGCGCCGCTGATCGCCTTTGCCGGCATCCGCCTCCTCGTCACGGTCAGCGCGCTCGCCGCCACCCTGATCCTCGCCTTCCCGTACGAGGGCGACCTGTTCAGGGTGCTGGCGCTGGTCGCCGTCCCCTGGGCCCTTCTCCTCGTCTTCCTCTCCCGCCGCCTTCCCGCCGTCGCGATGAACCCCTTCGTCGCCGCGGGTGACTTCCTCGTCCTTCTCGCTATCGAGGCCAGCGTCCCCGAGACCTACGGGGCGGTTCGCTTCATAGCGCTCTTCCTCGTCGCCGCGCACGCCCACTTCCAGGGCGCGGCGCTCGGCCTCGCCGTCGCGACGGCGGGCTCCGGCGCGCTCGTCGCCGCGAACGCTCTCGGCCAGAACCCGATCGCCGCGGACCTCAGCGAGTTCTACGAGCCCCTGTTCGTCGTCAGCTCGCTGGCGACCGCCGCAGTCGTCGGCACCCTGCGAACCGCCGAGACGACCGGGCGCCTGCGCGCCCGCGGAGCGATGCGCCGCTCGTTCGAGGCCGAGGACGAGGTCCGCAAGCGACTCGCCGACGCCCTGCACGACGGTCCCGTCCAGGAGCTCGTGAGCCTCGAGCTGATGCTCGGCGCGGCACGCCAGGCGAACGGCAAGGGCGACGGCGCGCGGACCGAGGAACTCCTGTGCGAGGCCGCCGAGCTGGCGGGCCGCAACGTCGGCTTCCTGCGCGACGAGATCGTCGCCCTGGGGCCCGCGGCGTTCGACCAGCTCTCGATGGAGAGTGCGCTCGACCAGTCCGCTCCGGTCTGGCAGCGCCGCTTCGGCATTCCGGTGGAGCTCCACTGCGAGCGCATGGACCTGCCTCCGGACCTCGGCGGCGCGCTCTACCGGATCGCGCAGGAGGCGGTGATGAACGCCGGCCGCCACGCCGGAGCCACCCGGATCGAGGTCAGCATCACCTCGTCCAACGGGCGCGTGGATCTGATGGTACGGGACGACGGAGCGGGCTTCGGGGCAATCGATCCGCTTGGCGCCAACGAGCCGGGCCACATCGGTCTCGCGAGCATCAAGGAGCGCGCGGAGGCCGCCGGGGGCACCCTCGAGATCCACAGCGGGCCCTCGGGAACGACGGTCCGCGTCGGCGTGCCGCTCCCCTGACGGGCTTCAGACCGCCGTCGCCGCCGCTTCCGCGGCGGGCTCACCCGCCGCCACCGGCTCGACGCGAACCGGCACCCCGTTGAGGAACGCCATGCCCGCGAGCGGCTCGAGGTCCTCGGGCGCGCCGCTGGCGAGCAGGTTCACGTTGACGCCGGGATGGTCGTTCGCGAGCCGCCAGCCCCCGCGGTGCCCCCAGCCGTGCGGCAGGGCGACGGTCCCCGGTGTCATCTCGTCGGTCACCATGACGGGAACCGTGACGCTGCCCGCCCCGGAGGCGAGCAGCGCCATGCCGCCGTCGTCGAGGCCGTGCTCCGCGGCGTCGCCGGGGTGCACCCGAAGCGCCTGCACCCGCCCGCCGCGCATGAGCAGCGGGGCGTTGTGCATCCATGAGTTGTGGCTCCGCAGCTCACGCAGCCCGATCAGCCGGAGCGGGAACGCCGGATCGTGGCCGTCCACCTCGCGCAGCCGTTCCGCCTCGGCGCGGATCTCGGGCGGGGCGAGCCGCAGGCGCCCGTGACGGTGCCGGATCTTACGGCCGAGCACCCCGGTCGCGATCGACTCGCCGAGGACGAGGCCGTGCGGGTGCCGGCGCAGGAGCCTCGTGCTGAGCCCCTTGCGGCGCAGTCCGAGCAGGTCGCCCGCGGGACCGAGGCGGATCAGCAGGTCGATGAGCCGCTGGGGCGAGATCCGGACACCCAGGCGCCCGAGCGCCCGCAGCGCCGGGATGCTCGACGGCACGACGCCGAGCGCGCGGCCGAGCGCGTCGATCACCCGCCACTCGTCCCGGGCCTCTCCAGCGGGCGGCACGACCGGATCGGTGTGCTGGATGAACGGCTTCGTGAAGAAGCCGAGGAACGCGAGCGGGACGTCGTCGCGCTCCAGGAACGTCGTCGCCGGGAGCACGTAGTCGGCGTGCCGGTTCGTCTCGTTCACGTACAGGTCGAGCGAGACCATCAGCTCGAGCCGCCCGAGGGACGCCTCGAGGGCGTCGCCGTCGGGAACCGAGAGCACGGGGTTCCCGGCGGAGACGAACAGCGCCCGGACCGCGCCGTCGTCGATGTCGCGCGGCATGAGCGACGCCGGCATGTTGCCGAGCACGTCGGGGAACCCCCCGACCCGTGAGCGCGTGCGCGCGTAGCTGTCGAGCCCGAGCAGCGCGGCGACCTCGTCGAGCGCCACCGGTGGCCGCCCGAAGACCGCGCCGCCCGGGACGTCGAGATTCCCGGTGACCGCGTTCAGGGCATCGATAAGGAACGCGACGAGCGTCCCGAAGCGCCCGAGGCAGGAGCCGGTCCGGCCGTAGGCGGCCGCCCCGCCGGCACGGGCGAAGTCGCGCGCGAGGCCGGCGATCGCCTCGGCCGGGATCCCCGTTCGCTCGGCCGCCTCCGCGGGGTCGACCGCTCGGGCCATCTCGTGGAGCGCTCCCACCTCCGCGCACCAGCGGTCCGCGAACGTCCCGTCTCCCCTGCCCTCGTCCAGGATCGTGCGGATCATCGACAGCAGCAGCCACGCGTCCGCGTCCGGGCGGATCGGGACATGCTCGAAGGCGCGCGCCGTCTCGGTCCTGCGGGGATCGACGACGACGACGCGGCCGCCACGCTCCGGTATGGCTCGCAGCTGGTCGCGGACGCGCGGAGCGCTCAGCACCGACCCGTGCGAGACGAGCGGGTTCGCGCCGATCATCAGCAGGAAGGATGTCCGCTGGAGGTCGGGGATCGGCACGACGAGTGGGCTGCCGTAGAGGAGCGCGCTCGCGGCGAAGCGGTTGTTCACGTCCTGCGATCCGGCCGAGTAGTAGTGCTCCGACCCGACGGCGTCGAGAAAGCCCTTGACCCACAGGGCATGGGAGTACGAGAAGGCGCCGGGGTTTCCGAAGTACCAGCCGATCGATTCACGCGGGAGCGCCCGCAGCCGCGCGCCGATGTCGGCCAGTGCCTCGTCCCAGCCGACGCGCTCGAAGCCGCCGCCAGGCCGGCGCCTGAGCGGGTGGAGCACGCGGTCGGGGTCGTTCTGGACCTCGGTCATGGCGATGCCCTTGGGACAGGCGTAGCCGCGGGAGAGGGGATGGTCGGCGTCGGGGCGCAGGCGCGTGACCCGCTCGTCCTCGACCGTGGCGACGAGGCCGCAGTGGGCCTCGCAGATCCGGCAGAAGGTCACGACCCGCCGCTCGGCCATCGGACCGATCATACGGAACGGAAAGGCCCCTGCGAAGGTGCGCAATCGGTCCCCAATCGGCCTCATCCGAGGCCCGAATGGGTAAAGCAGGGACATGGCGGTTCTCGACCGTCGACGCGGGGCTGCTCGCACCTCACGGGGAGAGGAGGAGCAGTTCCGGCTGCTCCTGCAGTCGTTCCGCGACTCGGCGGTGTTCCGGCTGGATCCCGACGGGCGCGTCTCGAGCTGGGACGAGAGCGCCGAGCGCCTGCTCGGTTTCAGGGCGATGGAGATCCTCGGCCGCTCGCACGAGCGCTTCTACGTCGAGGAGGAGGTCGCCCGCGGCAGGCCGGCCGAGGACATGGCCGCCGCGCTCCGTCACGGAATCGCCGAGCACGAGGGCTGGCGGCGCCGCGACGACGGCTCGCTCATGTGGGCGAACACGGTCCTGAGCCCGATCAAGGACGGGCTAGCTATCTCGGGTTTCTCGTGCGCGGTGCGCGACATCAGCCAGCGCAAGCAGGCCGAGGAGGAGCTCCGCGAGACCGAGGAGGGCTTCCGCCTGCTCGTGGAGGGCGTGAAGGACTACGCCATCTTCATCCTCGACCCCGACGGCCGCGTCGCGAGCTGGAACACCGGCGCCGAGCGCATGAAGGGCTGGACCGCGAAGGAGATCATCGGCCAGCCGCACGCGCGCTTCTACGCCCCCCAGGAGGCCGCTGGCGCGCGGCCCGCCGCCGATCTCGCGGCCGCGCTCGAGAACGGGCGTCACGAGTCGGAGGGCTGGCGCCTCCGGCGCGACGGCAGCCTGTTCTGGGCGAGCGTCGCGCTCGCGCCGCTCTATGACGGCGAGCGCCTGCGCGGGTTCTCGAGCGTGACCCGCGACATGACCGAGCGGAAGCGCTACGAGGCCGAGCTCGCGCACCGAGCCCTCCATGACCCGCTCACCGGCTTGCCGAATCGCGAGTTGCTGCTCGACCGCGCCACCCAGGCGCTCGCCCGCGCGGCGCGCGACGGCAACTGCGTCGCGATGCTCTTCATAGACCTCGACCGCTTCAAGCTCATCAACGACAGCCTCGGCCACGCTGCGGGCGACGAGGCACTCCTCCAGGTCGCCGACCGGCTCGGCGAGAGCGTGCGGGCCGGCGACACGGTCGCCCGCTTCGGGGGTGACGAGTTCGTGGTCCTCTGCGACGCGATCGCGGACGCCGACGAGGCGAGGACGATCGCCGAGCGGGCGCTCGCGGCCATCGGCACGCCCATGCGCGTCGGCGGCTCGGAGCTGGACGTGCGGGCGAGCATCGGCGTCGTCACGTCCGTCGACGGCGAGGCCGACGCGCTCCTCCGGGCTGCCGACGCCGCCATGTACGCGGCAAAGAACCGTGGCGGGACGCGGATCTCGATGTTCGACCCGGGGACCATGCGGAACCGCGCCGCCGAGCGGCTCCGCGGCGAGCGCGACCTTCGCCGCGCGCTGGCGCGCGCGGAGATCCACGTCGCCTACCAGCCGCAGATCCGCATCTCCGACGGGACGCTCGCGGGCGTGGAGGCGCTCGCGCGCTGGCGCCACCCGGAGCGCGGCGCGATACCCCCGTCGGAGTTCATCCCACTCGCGGAGGAGACCGGCCTGATCGGCGAGGTGGGCGAGCTCGTCCTGCGCGAGGCCTGCCGCGAGGCGCGGCGCTGGGAGACGCTCAAGGTCTCGGTGAACTTCTCGCCGGCCCAGCTCTTGAGCCACGACCCGGTCGCCGTGGTCGGCTCGGCGCTGGAGGAGTCGGGCGCCGATCCCTCCCGCGTGTGCCTGGAGATCACCGAGGGCGTCCTGATGGCCGACGCCCCGGCCTCGACGGCCGCCCTGGCCGGGCTCCGGGATCTGGGCGTGGCGCTCGCGATCGACGACTTCGGGACCGGCTGGTCGTCGCTCTCCTACCTCAGGCGCTTCCCGGTCAGCCAGCTGAAGATCGACGCCTCGTTCGTCCAGGGCCTGGGCGCGCAGGGAAGCGACGACGCGATCGTCGCCGCGATGGTGGGCATGGCGGACGCGCTAGGCCTCGATGTCGTCGCCGAGGGCGTCGAGACCGACACCCAGCTCGCGGCGCTGCGCGAGACCGGCTGCGACGTGGTGCAGGGCTATCTCGTCGGCCGCCCGGGAGGCCCGGCGGCCGTCGATCACATGCTGCGCGGCTGCTAGATCCAGCCGCGCTCGGTGGCGATGAGGACCGCCTGGGCGCGGTCGACGGCGCCGAGCTTGCCGTAGGTGTTGTGCAGGTGGGTGCGCACCGTGCTCGTCGAAAGGCTCAGCTCGAGCGCGATCTGCTTGTAGACCTTGCCCTCTGCGAGCCGGCGCAGAACCTCTACCTCGCGCGCGGACAGCGGGCAGGGCTCCACCTGCCGGCGCTGGCCTCCGCTCGGGTAGGGCAGCTCGTACATGACCGAGCGCAGCTGCTCGGGCGACAGCCCGACCATGCGCGCGACCTTCAGCATCTGAGCCGGGTCAACCGGCAGCGACTGCGTGTAGTGGGCCAGCATGTCGGCGAGCCGGATCAGCGCGGCCTCGGTGTGGCAGTCCTCGGCGTGGTGGCGCTCGATCGCCGAGGCGAGCCTGTTGGGCAGGCCCCAGCGTCGGGCGAGAACGCCGCCCACGAGGGCGTGGTCGACACCGAGCTCGCGACGTTCGCGGTGGATCCGCTCCTCGGGCGTGCGCGCGTCGCCGTGGACCTGACCCGGGTAGCCCGGGTAGGCGTGGACGAGGACGAGCTTGCCGACGTCGTGAAGCAGCGCGGACGCGAGCAGCTCGTCGCGGGCGTCGTACTCCACCTCGCGCGCGAGCCGGTCGGCGGCGCGCTGGGTGGCGACGGCGTGGAGCCGGAAGCGCTCGGGCGCCGCGTCCCACACGGGCGTGCGCTCGAAGAAGTCGAATACGGCGGTGCGCGAGGCCAGTGCCTCGACGCCCCCCGGCGTGAGGATCTCGACGGCCTTCGGGATGCTCGCAACCTTGCCCTTGAGAGGCGACTGCGCGCGGTTGGCGATGCGCAGGACGGCGATCACGAGCGCAACGTCGGACTCGACGGCCGCGACCACGTCGCCGGCGCCGGCCTTCTGCTCGCGAACGACGCGCAGCAGGCGGTTGCGGGACTCGGCGAGGGCTGGAAATGCCTCGAGTGCCTCGAAGGCCGCCGTGAGGCGACGCCCGTGGCCCTCGTTGTGCCGGCGGCCCGCCGGTGCTGCGGGACCCCTCGCTGTCCCGATCATCGCTGCTTCCATTGCCGCGTTTTCCCTCTCGGATGGTTTGGTTCCCATTGGGCGTCTCTCCGCCCCCCGTCACGGCCGTATCGGCAGCGACGGACGAAAGGTTGAGTGTGGGAAGGGGCTCCCGCGCGAATGCGGGGCGAGTCCGTCAGGCCCTTGACAGGGCGTCGTCGATGCGAGCGAGCGTCTCGTCGCGGCCCAGCGCGGCCACGGACTCGAAGATCCCCGGCGACACGGTGGTGCCCGCGATGGCCACCCTGACGGGCTGGAACACCTCTTTGGGCTTCACGCCGAGGGCCTCGACGACGGCGCGGAGCGCCACCTCGACCGTTGCCGTGTCGAACGGCTCCGCGCCGGCCAGCGCGTCGCGGGCCGCCGCCAGGCCCTCGCCGGCCCGGTCCGTCATGACCTTGTCCCAGGCCTTCGGGTCGGTGGGCCGGCGCTCGACGAGGAACGCCGCGAGCGGCCAGAACTCCGAGAGGGTCTGGAGCTTCTCCTGGGAGATGTCGACGGCGGCCTGCGGCAGCTCCCGGCCGACGAAGCGCTCAAGGCGCTCACGCAGCTCGGGCGCCGGCAGCTCGCGCATGTAGCGGCCGTTCATCCAGCGCAGCTTCTGCTCGTCGAAGACCGCGGGATTCCTGGACACACGTTCGAGCGAGAAGCGCTCCACGAGCTCGTCAGTCGTGAAGAAGGTCGTCGACTCGTCGTATCCCCAGCCGAGCAGCGCCACGTAGTTGCGTACGGCCTCCGGCAGGTAGCCGGCCTCGCGAAGCTCCTGCACAGAGGCCGCGCCGTGGCGCTTCGAGAGCTTCTTCCCGTCCGGGCCGTGCAGCAGCGGGACGTGGGCGTAGACCGGGGGCTCGTCGCCGAGCGCGCGGAGGATCATGACCTGCCGAGGGGTGTTCGAGAGGTGGTCCTCTCCGCGGACCACGTGCGTGATCCCCATGTCGCGGTCGTCCACGGACACCGCGAGGTTGTAGAGGGGGCTGCCGTCCGAGCGGGCGATCACGAAGTCGTCGATCGCCTTGTGGGGGAAGCGCACCTCGCCGCGGATCACGTCGGTCACTGCGGTCTCGCCCTCGTCCGGGACCCGCAGCCTCACGGCCCCGTCGTCCTCGTAGGCGTGGCCCTCCTCGACGAGGCGGGCGATCTCCTGCTCGTGGCGCTCGCGGCGCTCGGCCTGCGAGTGCGGGCCCTCGTCCCAGTCGAGCCCGAGCCAGCGCATCGCGTCGAGGATCTGCTCGACGTTTTCGGGCGTGGAGCGCTCGCGGTCGGTGTCCTCGATGCGGAGCACGAACGTGCCCCCTGAGCGGCGCGCCAGGAGCCAGTTGTACAGTGCCGTCCTCGCGCCGCCGATGTGTAGCGCCCCGGTGGGCGACGGCGCGAAGCGGACCCTCATCGCCTCGATGCTAATCGGCGCCCATGTATCCACGTCCGGCGGCCTCGTCCGCGCCTTCGAGCGCGGCGCCGACTGGGGCTGCGGCGCGATCCAGATCTTCCACCAGAACCCGCGGATGTGGCGGCCCACCGCCTGGAAGGACGAGGACATCGCGGGCTTCCGCGAGCGGCTCGCCGAAGGCCCGGTGAGCGCCGTCGTGATCCATGCGGTCTACCTGATCAACTGCGCCTCGAAGGATCCCGTGATCCGCGGCAAGTCGCTGGCGTCGCTCGTCCACGCGCTGCGCCTGGGCGATGCGATCGGCGCCCGCGGCGTGGTCCTCCATCCGGGCTCGCAGGTGGGCGAGCCGTGGGAGGAGGCGATGGAGCGGGCCGGCGATGCGCTCCGCGAGGCGCTCGCCGAGTCCGGGCGCTGCCCGCTGCTGCTCGAGAACACCGCCGGGGCGGGGGGCACGCTCGGGCGCTCCTTCGAGGAGCTCGCCCGGCTCGTCGAGGTGGGCGGCTCGGACGAGC
>Ga0247708_1000182_pt1 | contig 15201 bp, 12 predicted proteins | sample 42W_NmetaG_FD_189040 | JGI IMG/M metagenome (GOLD analysis project Ga0247708, IMG submission 189040) | Soil microbial communities from hillslope of Landscape Evolution Observatory, University of Arizona, Oracle, AZ, United States - 4-2-W_N | ecosystem: Engineered > Artificial ecosystem >...
GTCCCGGACGGCGAGGCCGACCGCGACGGCCTCGCCGTCCGGGACCCCCGAATCGCGCGCCTCCTTGATCCGCGAGAGCAGGAAGACCGCGTAGTCGGTCGAGAGGCCGAAGGCGACGGCGAACAGGAGCAGCGGGAGCGTCGATTCGAGCGCCCCCTGGCTCTCGTAGGCGAGCAGGCCCTCCAGCCTGCCGTCCTGGAAGATCAGGACGAGCACGCCGAAGGCGGCGCTGATCGTGAGCAGGTTCATCACCGCGGCCTTCACCGGCAGGATCAGCGAGCCGGTCATGAGGAACAGGACCACGAACGTGGTGCCGAACACGATCAGCGCCGCGAGCGGGATGTGGTCGGCGAGGCTCGCCTGCTGGTCCTCGAAGTCGGCGCTGAAGCCGGTGACGAGCGCCTCGAAGCCCGGGTCGGCGCCGCGTATCCGATCGAGCAGGGCCAGCGATCCCTCGCTCAGGGGCCGCTCCTCCGGCACGACCTCGATCAGCGTGAGGTCCTCTCCGAGCGGCCGCGGCGGCCGGACGGCGGCGGCGCCGTCGAACCTCCCCACGCGCTCGGCGAACGCCTGGACCTCGGGGCCGGGGCGGGCCTTCGCGACGATCTGGAGCGGCGTCGTCGCGTGGGGCGGGAACTCGGTCAGGAGGGCCTCGTGCACCTGCCGCGGGCCGGTGTCGCGGCCCAGCACGCTCGCGTCCACGCGGAAGAAGTCCGCTCGCAGGAACGGGATTCCGAGGGCGATCAGGAGTGCCCCGCTCGCGATCGCCACGCGTCCCGGGCGGCGCATCACGAAGCGCGACAGCCGGTACCACGCGCCGTCCGAGGCGGGCCGCGCATCGCGCTCCGCGGCGCGCTGGAGCCGGCGCGGCGCCAGCGCGTTGACCCGGTCGCCCAGCAGGACGAGCACCGCCGGCAGCACGAGGAGGGCGACGGCCGCGGCGATGATCGCGACGAGCATCCCGCCGAGGCCCATGGAGTAGAGGAAGCGCTGCGGGAACGTGAGCAGCGCGGCGAGGGCCGCTGCGACGGTGAGCGAGCTGAACAGCACCGTGCGCCCGGCCGTCGCGAGCGTCGCCTGTATCGCCTCCCGTCCGGGGCCCGTCCGGGCTATCTCCTCCCGGTAGCGGGAGACGATGAAGAGGCTGTAGTCGATCGCGAGCCCGAGCCCGAGCCCGGTCGTGAGGTTCAGCGCGACCACCGAGATGGAGACGCCCTCGGCCGCCACCCGGAGTGCGAAGAACGTGCCGACGATCGCCAGCCCGCCGATCAGCAGCGGGAGCAGGGCGGCCACCAGGCTGCGGAAGAACAGCAGGCTGAGCAGGAACAGCAGCGGGAACGCGAGGAGCTCGGCTCGCTTCAAATCGTTCTCCACGGTGGCGTTGACCTCCGCCTCGGCGGTCGCCGTGCCGCCCACCGTGACCCCGGGCCGGCGCTCGAGCCGCTCCACGAGCCGCTCCGCCACGTCCTGCCGTGCCCGGTCTCCCACCGGCCTGAACTGCGCGACCACGAAGGTCGCGCGCCGATCGAGCGACAGCATCGAGCGCTCGCGGGTGTCGAAGTAGGTGCTCACCGAGCCGATCGCCGGCTCGTCGCGGATCTCCCGGGCGACCGCCTCGACCTTCTCGCGCCCGGCGCGGGACGTCACGCGGCCGCCGCTGCGGACGAGCGCGATCACACCGGCGTCGGACTGGCTGCCGGTCGCCTCCTCGATCAGCGCCGTCGCCCTGAAGGTCTCGGAGTCCGGGTCGTCGGCGCCGTAGGGATCGAGGCGGTCGGCCACGCCGCTGCCACCCGCCCCCGCGGCGATCGCCAGCAGCAGCGCGATGACGAGCACGCGACGGGGATGGTCGTGGGCCAGGTCCGCGAGACGGGCGAGCATCAGGACAGCTCCTTCTCCATGCGGGCGCACCAGGCAGCCCGCTGTTCGTGCAGCTCGATCCCCCCCATGAGGGTCAGATACGGAAAGCGGCGCCCGGCGTCGCGGGCCTGGATGGACTTCGGCTCGATCTCGCGCAGGCGCCGCACCATGGCCTCGTGGTGGGCGCGCATCGCGCGCACGTTGGCGAGCGCCTCCTCGCGGTCGACGAGGTCCGAGAAGAAGAACCTCAGGAGACCCTCGTCGCGCATCTCGGTCGTGAGCTCGGCGTCAGAGGCCAGCCAGGCCTGAAGGGCGTCGCGACCCGCTGCGGTGATCTCGTAGACCGAGCGCCTGCGGCCCCCCTTCTCGGCGCTCGCGACCCGCACGAGGCCCGCCGACTCGAGGCGCTTCAGCTCCGGGTAGATCTGGCCGTAGCTGGCTGCCCAGAAGAAGCGGATCGAGCCGTCGACGGCCGACTTGATGTCGTAGCCCGTCCGCGGCGCCGAGCCGAGCAGCCCGAGGATCGCCCGGCCCGTCGCGCTGAGGGGGGTGCCGGCGCCGTCGTTGGTACTCTGCCGCTCCATGTATCCCAACGATATATCATTCCGATAGATGGAGCAAGGCTTCGAGCGGAGCACGGGGGTGCGCGCCGCGGGCGACGGGCGCTGGGAGGCGACACTCGATCGCGGCTGGTGGGTCGCCCGCGGGCCGAACGGCGGCTACCTCGCCGCAATCGTGCTGAGGGCGCTCTCTGCGGCGGTCGCCGATCCCGCCCGCCCGCCTCGCTCGCTGACCCTCCACTACCTCGCCCCTCCGGAGGAGGGCGAAATCGAGATCGCCGCGCGAGTCGAGCGCAGCGGCCGCTCGCTGACGAGCGCGTCGGCCCGCGTGACCCAGGGCGAGCGGAAGGTCGCGCTCGCGCTCGCCGCCTTCTCGGGCGACTGGCCCGCGCGCCACGATTTCACGGCGCTGTCCCCGCCGCTCGCCGCGGACCCCGAGTCCTCGCCGCCGCCGCGACGCCGCGACGGGCGCCCGCCCGTGTTCCGTCGCTGGCAGTTCCGCTCGCCGCTCGGCCCGCCGCCCCTCACCGGCGGGGACGAGGCGCTCTCCGGCGGGTGGATGCGCCTCGACCCGCCGCGGATCGCCGACGAGTTCGTGGTCGCCGCGATGACGGATGCCTGGTACCCCGCCGTGTTCGGGGTCCTGTCCGAGACCACGGGCCTGCCGACCGTCGACCTGACGATCCACTTCCGGGTGCCGCTCCCGCTCGAGACGGCCACATCTGAGGACTGGTACCTGACGCGCTTCACCTCCGGCGCGTCGGCGGGCGGCTTCGTGGAGGAGGACGGCGAGATCTGGAGCGCGGGGGGCGTGCTGCTCGCCCAGTCGCGCCAGCTCGCGCTGGTCCTCTAGGGCAGGGTCTCCTCGAGCCAGGCGCGCAGCTCGCCGAGGTAGGCGGGGTCGATCGTGTGGGCCATGGGCGACTCGCGCCAGGTGACCTCGCAGCCCGCGGTCTCCAGCGCCTCTCTGGCCTCGCGTCCGAAACCGGCCGGGATCACGGGGTCGTGGGTCCCGTGCCCGAGCGCCGCGCGAAATCCCGCCGGCGGGTCGAGCGCGAACCCGTCCACCCGCGGCAGGAAGCCGCTCAGCGCGATCAGCCCGGCGGGCCGCTCCCGGCCCTCTCCGAGCGCCATCGCATACGACATGACGGCGCCCTGCGAGAAGCCGCCGAGGACGGTCCGGTCGAGCGGCACGCCGAGCGTGCCGAGCCAGTCGCCGATCAGGGCGAGGCTCTCCGAGAACGTGTCGCGGTCCGGGTAGCCCACGCGCCGCACCGGTCCGTACCAGTGGTAGCCGCCGGGCGGCATCGAGAACGGGGCCCTCGGCGTCAGGCCGGTGAGCCGGCGGCCGGGGTCGAGCATGTCGAGCAGCGGGTGCAGGTCGTTCTCGTCCGTCCCCCGCCCGTGGAGCAGGACCAGCGCGCCCTCGGGCTCGCCCGCCGCCTCCCGCACGCGGGCGATCACGAGACGGGGAGCGTCGCGGCGTGGCGGTCGCGCCGGCGGACCTCGCGCAAGGCTCTGGCGAGCCGCTTGACTCCCTCGACCAGCTCGTCCGGGCTGCGCATGGAGAACGAGAGCCGCAGGCTCGACTGTGCCGGGCGCTCGACGCTGATCACGCCGCCCGGCGTGAACGTGACGCCGTGGCGGAGGGCCTCGGTGTAGAGCTCGCGCTCGTTGACGGGCCGCGTGAGCGTGAGCCAGACGTGGTGGCCGCCGCTCGGCCGCTCGGCCCGGTACTCGCCGGCGAGGTGGGTGTCGAGCGCCTCCAGCAGGACGTCGCGGCGCTCCCTGTAGAACGGGATGCTCGCCTTCACGTGCCGATCGTAGGCGCCCGAGGCCAGGTAGCGGGCGGCGATGTGCTGGACGAGCGTCGCCGTGTGGAAGTCGGTGTCCATCTTGAGCGCGGTCAGCCGCTCGAGGATGGGCCCGCGAGCGGCGACCCATCCGGCGCGCAGCCCGCCGCCCACGGTCTTCGACAGGGAGTTCACGTAGATCGTGTGGCTCGGCGCCAGCTCGCGGACCGGCCGCAGCCCCTCGCCCTCGAAGCGCATGTCCGCGTAGACCGCATCCTCGAGGATGAAGAAGTTCCGCTGTACGGCCAGATCGGCGAGACGTGCGCGCCGCTCGGCCGAAAGGTCGGCGCCGGTGGGGTTGTGGCAGCGCGGCTGGAGCGCGACGAGGCGCACCTCGTGTCGCGCGAGCACCTCCTCGAGCGCATCGACGTCGAGCCCGTCGGCGTCCACGGGAATTCCGATTACGCGCGCGCCGGTGGAGCGGAGCGACGAGAGCATCCCGATGAAGCTCGGCGTCTCCGCGACACATACCTCACCGGGCTCGAGGACCTCGCGCGCGATGAGATCGAGGGCCTGGCGCGCGCCCGAGGTCACCACGATCTCCTGCGGGTCCGAGGCGAACCCACGTGCCCGGCCGCGCTCGGCGATCTGCTCGCGGAGCTCCCACAGGCCCTCCGGCACCAGATACGAGATGGCCTCGCTACCCGCCTCCCTGAACACGTCGGCGGTGATCCGCGCGAGCTCGTCGACCGGGAAGGTCTCGGGAGCGGGATGGCCGGTCGAGAGCGAGATCACGCTCGGGTCGCCCGCGAAGCGGAAGGCGTCGCCGAGCACCTGCTCGGCGTATGCGATGGGACGGTCCGGGAGCGCGTAGACCTGCCAGTCGTCGCCCTGCTCGCCGGCCGCGGGCATGAGCTGGCGCACGAACGTGCCGCGCCCCACCGTGGCCGTGACGAAGCCCATCTCGGCGAGACGGCGATAGACCCGCGCCGCCGTGAGGTGGTTGACGCCCGCCTCGGCGGCGAGCGCCCGCGTGGTCGGGAGCTTCTCGCCGGGGCCGAGCGAGCCGGCTTCGATCGCGCCTGTGAACAGGTCCACGAGCTGCTGGGTCAGCGAGGTCTCGCTGTCCCGATCTATGCCTGACAAGTCGAGTTTGTACGACATTGCTTCGCTTTCTGAGCTGGCTAATCTCGCATTGTAATACGTATTGTTCCCCAGGAGGCGCAAATGTATCCATCACATCTCGTTGGCTGGGCATGGTTGCGCTCGCGGCCCGACCCGCCCGTGGCGCCCGAGGCCGGAAGCGTGACGATCCGCCAGGGCGTGCCGGCCGACCGCGATGCGGTCGTGCGCCTGGCCGCGCTGGACAGTGCGCCGCTGCCCAAGGGCAGGCTGCTCATCGCCGAGCGCGACGGCGTGATCGTCGCGGCGGCGCCCGTCGAGGGCGGGCGCGTCGTGGCCGACCCGTTCGTGCCCACCGCCGACCTCGTCCGCCTGCTCGAGGTGCGCGCCGCGCAGATCGCGGCCGCGGGGCAGGCGCGCAGCGCCGAGCCAGTACGCAGCCCCGCCGCACGGACGGCCTGAGGGCGCCGGTCAGGCCGCCGCCGGCCGTCCTGGGGGCGTGCGGGGTCAGACCCCTCTTGCGGGGTCTGCGGGGTCAGACCCCTCTCGCCCGCCCCCTTCGCCGCGGCCGTCAGCGGGTGGCGTCGTCCAGCAGGTAGACGATCGACTCGTAGCGGCGGCCGGTCGCCCGCTCGAGGCCGATCTCGCAGGGCCGGTTGGCGGACGCCCAGGCGTCGATCGCGCGGCCGTCGAGCTCTGCCGCCTCGTGGCGGGTGGCCGCGGCGGTCAGCTCCGGCCGCAGGAAGCCGCGGTCGCCCGCGAAACCGCAGCAACCGGCGCTCGGCGGCACGACCACCTCGCGCGCGAGCGCCGACGCGAGCCGCCGGAGCGAGCGGTCCGCACCCGAGTGGCGCCCTGAGCAGGTGGGATGCAGCGCAAGGACGCCGACCTCTCGCTCCACCCCGAGCGCGGGCAGCAGCCGCTCCGCCCACTCGACGCCATCGAGGATCTCGATGTCGCCGTCCGTCGGCGCGGCGATCTCCTCGCGCAGACCGTTCGCGCAGGACGACGCGTCGGTCACGAGCGGGAGCTGCCCGCCACCGGTCCACTCGCGCGCCGAGGCGGCGACGCGCTCGGCCATCGCCTCGTGCCCCGACGCGAGCCCCTTCGAGCTCCAGGGCACCGAGCAGCAGTGCCCGGCCGCCTCGGACGGGATCCAGATCGGCATCCCGGCGCGGGCCGAGAGCCCGACCAGCACGTCCGGGAGCGGCCGTCTCCCCTCCGGCGGGCCGAGGATGCGGTTGACGCATGCCGGCAGGTAGACGGCCGCGGCCCCGGTCCGCCCGGTGGCGGGCAGCCGCGCGGGCGCGGCGCGGGGCATCGGCTCGATCCACTCGGGCACGACCTCCTCGCCGAGGGCGCGCCGCAGGGCGCGGGTGGCGCCACGCACGAGCCCGCCGCCGCCGGAGCGCGAGAGCGCGTTGCCCGTGCGAAGCCCCGCCCGGGCGGCACGCTCGGCGAGCGCGAAGCGCTCCGCGGCCAGCCGCCCGGCGCGCTCGGCCCGCGGGGTATGCATGCGCGCCCGCAGGTCCTTCACGAGGGCGCCGGTGTCGATCTTCACGGGGCAGGCCAGACGGCAGCTGCCGTCGACCGCGCAGGTGTGGACGCCGTCGTAGGCGTACTGCTCGACGAGCGCGCGGAGCACGGGCGAGCCCGCGGGCTGGCGCGCCATCTCGCGCCGCACGACGATTCGCTGCCGCGGGGTGGTCGTGAGGTCGCGGCTCGGGCAGACGGGCTCGCAGAAGCCGCACTCCACGCACTTGTTCGCGACCTCCTCGATCGCGGGCGAGGACTTGAGGTCCCTCAGGTGCACGCGGGGGTCGCGGTTGAGCAGCACTCCCGGCCCGAGTACACCGTCGGGGTCGATCAGCTCCTTGACCCGCCACATGAGCGCGGTCGCCCGCTCGCCCCACTCGCGCTCGACGAACGGGGCCATGTTGAGGCCGGTGCCGTGCTCGGCCTTCAGCGAGCCGTCGTAGCGGTCGACGATCAGCTCGCACAGCGCGGTCATGAAGCGGTCGTAGCGGTCGCGGTCGGCCTCCTCGCCGAAGGCGGGCGTGAGCATGAAGTGGAGATTTCCCGCGGAGGCGTGGCCTGCGACGCCGGGAAGGAAGCCGTGCTCGCCGAGCAGCGCCTGAAGGTCCTTCGCCGCCTCCGCGACCCGTTCCGGCGGCACGCAGACGTCCTCCGGGATCAGCGAGGTCCCGAGCGGGCGCATCTCGCCCACGAGTCCGAACATACCCTCGCGCACGCGCCAGAAGAGCTCGGTCTCCTCACGGTCGCGCGTGAAGGACGGCGGGTCGAGGAACTCGTGGCCCTCGATCGCGGCGAGCGCCTTGCGCTCCAGCCGGTCGAGCTCCACCACGTCGTCCGCGCCGAGCTCGCACAGGACGGCGGCGGCGTCCGGCGGAAGCTCCTTCCAGCGCTCGGGCGCCCCCTCGAAGTTGTGCGCGGCCACGAGCAGCGTCGTGGCGACCATCAGCTCCGTCGCGGAGGACCCGCAGGCGACGAGCGGCGGCACCGCCGCCGCGGCGGCGTCGATCGACGGGAAGAGCAGCAGGGCCGTGGTCTTCTGCCGTGGCACCGGGACGGTCTCGAAGACCGCCTCGGCGATGAACGCGAGCGTGCCCTCCGAGCCCACCACCAGCCGGCGCAGGATCTCGACGGGCTCGTCCGCGTCGAGGAACGCGCACAGCCGGTAGCCGGTCGTGTTCTTGATCCGGAACTTGGACCGGATCCGCTCGCTGAGCTCCGGGTCGGCGCGGATCTCGTCGCGGATCTCGGCGAGCCCGAGCGCGATCCCCGGGTCGAGGCGCTCCCCCGCGTCCGGCGCGGCGGTGTCGATCACCGAGCCGTCGGGAAGCACCAGCGTGAGCGAGCGCAGCGTGGAGTAGGAGTCCTCGACCACGCCGCAGCGCATGCCGCCCGCGTTGTTGGCGATCACGCCGCCGACGGTCGCGATGTCGGTGGAAGCGGGGTCGGGCCCGAGCCGCGTCCCGTGGCGCGCGAGCACCCGGTTGGCGTGGCCCAGGACCGTGCCGGGGCGGACGCGCGCGGCGCGGCCCGCCTCGAGCACCTCGACGCCGGTGAAGTGGCGGCGGACGTCCACGAGGATCCCGTCGCCCTGGGCCTGGCCGTTGAGGCTCGTCCCGCCGGCCCGAAGCGTCACCGGCACGCCCTCGCGGCGCCCGTAGGCGATCACCCTGGCCACGTCGCGCGCGTCGTGGGCCATCACCACGGCCTTCGGGAAGCGCCGGTACGGGCTCGCGTCCGAGGCGTAGCGGACGAGGTCGATCGCGCGGGCGAGGACGCGCTCCTTCCCGAGCAGCGCGACGAGGTCGGAGCGGAGGGGCTCCGGCGTCCCCGCCGCCAGCGAGTCCGGCGCGCGGTCGGCCGCCGGCTCGCTCGCGGGCGGCGCGAGGGGCAGCGCCGCCGCGCTCATCTCAGGCGAGTGCCATTCCCGGCGCCACGCGCACCTCGACGAGCTCGGGCTTGCCGGACCCGATCGCCTCGGCCAGCTCGCCGGCGAGCTCGTCGCGGGTGGCCGCCGTGCGCGCGTTGACGCCGTAGGCCCGGGCGAGCGCAGCGCAGTCGAGCTTCGGCAGGTCGAGGCCGGGCGCGCCCTGCACGTCCTCGAGCTCCGCGAACCACTTGAGGATCGCGTACTCCTCGTTGCGCAGGACGAGGAAGGTGACCGGGACGTCGTACGCCGCCGCGCTCCAGAGCGCCGTGATGGCGTACTGCGCCGAGCCCTCGCCGACCACGCAGACGACGGGCCGGTCGGCCTGGGCGAGCTGCACGCCGACGCCTGCCGCGAGCCCGAAGCCGAGGCCGCCGCCCGCGCCGAAGTAGTAGCTGCCGGGCTTCGACAGCCGCAGCTGGTTCCGGAACGCGATCGTCGACGACGGCGACTCCAGCACGACGATCCCGTCCTCTGGGAACGCCTCGCGCAGGGCGGCGTGCGCCGTGGACGGGCTCATGGGGTCGGACGCCGGCATGTCCTCGGCCGCCGGGCGCTCGGGCGGCGGCTCGCGGCCGGAGTCGCCGGCCGCGTCGGCGAGCGCCTCGAGCGTGAGCGCCGGGTCGGCGACGATCGCCTCGCCCATCGGGGCTCGCGCGGCCTCGTCGGGGTCGGAGGTGATCGCCACGAGCGCCGCTCCCTCCGGCAGCAGGGGGCCGGGGATGTAGGGGTAGTACGGGAAGACCGACGAGCCCGCGACGACGATCAGGTCGTGGCCCGCAAGCGTCTCCGACAGCGGCCCGATCGCCGGTGGCAGGATGCCCTGGAAGAGGGCGTGGCCCTCGGGAAAGCCGATCCGCCCGCCGCCCGGGGCGGGGGTCGCCCACACGGGCAGCCGCTGGCGCTCGGCGAGGCGCACGGCGGCGTCCCAGGCGCGGGGGTTGTCCAGGTCCGGCCCGGCGACGAGCACCGGCCGCGAAGCGGCGTTGATCCGCTCGGCTAGCGCGGCGACCGCGTCGGGGTCCGCGACGGCGCGCCCGCCTACCCGGCGCACGATGGCGTGGCCGGCGTCGGCGCCGTCGATCTCCGTGTCCCAGTCGTCCATCGGCAGCGACAGGAACACCGGCCCCCGTGGTGGGAGCGCCGCCGTGTGGAGCGCGCGCGCCAGCGCGGCCGGGACGTCCTCCGCGCGAGGGGGCTCGTAGCTCCACTTCACGAGAGGGTGGGGCATCCGGGTCGCATCGCGGTTGGTCAGGTTGGCCTGCATCGTCATCACGGCGCGCACCTGCTGGCCGGCGGTCACGACGAGCGGCGTCTTGTTCGCCTGGGCGTTGAAGATCGCGCCCATGGCGTTGCCGACGCCGGGGGCCGTGTGCAGGTTGACGAGCGCGGGCCGCCCGGACGCCTGCGCGTAGCCGTCGGCCATTCCCACCGCGACCGCCTCCTGGAGGCCGAGCACGTAGCGGAAGTCCGACGGGAACTCCTTGAGCATCGGAAGCTCCGTGGAGCCCGGGTTTCCGAACACGGTGGTGAGGCCGTGCTCGCGGAACAGGTCGAATGAGGCTGAGCGAACGGTGGGCATGGCAGGGAAGCCTATGCCCGGGGAGGTGGCTGCGCGACGCGCCCCGGGTCCACGAAGAAGTCCGGGAAGAACTCGGTCTGGCCGGCCTCGACGCTGTAGGCGCCGAGGTCGGTCACGCCCTCCTCGGCGAGCACGTCCTCGACGAGCGCGGCGTTCCCCGAGTAGGACCGCGGATCCCGCCCGAGCACGATCCCCGCGGCGTCGGCCACGATCTCCGGAGTGCGCGAGCGGGCGACCGCCTGGTCGCCGCCGAGCAGGTTCTTCACGGCTGCCGTCGCGATCGCGGTGAGCGGCCAGAGGCAGTTGGCGGCGACGCCGTGCTCGCGCTCGGTCTCAGCCACGCCGAGCGTGACGATCGTCATGCCGTACTTGGAGACCGTGTAGCCGGCCGATCCGAACCAGACCGGGTCGAGGTTGAGCGGCGGCGAGAGCGTGAGCACGTGCGCGTGGTCCGAGCGGCGCAGGTGCGGCAGGCACGCCTGGGTGAGCACGAAGGTTCCCCGGACGTTCACCGACTGGATCAGGTCGTAGCGCTTCACCGGCAGCTCGCCGACCGGGGACAGGTTGAGCGCGCTCGCGTTGTTCACGCAGATGTCGATCCCGCCGAAGCGCTCGGCGGTCTGGTCGACCGCCTCGGCCACGCGCTCCTCGTCGCGGATGTCGCCGACGATCGGCAGCACGCCGGCCCCCAGCTCGCGCAACTCGCCGGCAGCCTCGTGGATCGTGCCCGGGAGCTTGGGGTTCGGCTTGTCGGTTTTGGCGATCAGCGCGACGTTGGCCCCGGAGCGGGCGAGCACGCGCGCGATGGCGAGGCCGATGCCGCGGCTGCCGCCGCTGATGATCGCCGTGCGGCCCTCGAGCGCGCTCATGCCTGCGCGGCCTCGAGCTGTGCCTTCATCGCCTCCGCCGCGGCGAGCAGGCCGGACATCGGCCGCAGCATCACGCAGAACTCGTCGATCAGGCCGTCGTCGCCCGCGTGGATGATGTCCACGCCCTCGACCTCGCGGTCGCCGACCCGCGCGCGGAACACCAGCACCGTGTCGTCGCCAGACGCGATCTCCCGTTCGTAGCGGAAGTCCTCGAGCACCTGCATGATCGCCGCGAGCAGGACGCTGAGCGCCTCCCGGCCCTCGTACGGCTTGTGGACGACAGGGCTGCGAAAGGTCACGTCCTCCGCCAGGAGCGCGACCATCCGCCCGTGGTCCTTCGCCTCTACGGCCTCTCTGAACGCGTGCATGCGGGTGCCTCCACCTAGTCAACTAATCTAATAGGTGCGTATGAGAGTACAGGACGACGCCCCGTGGCACTGAGGCACGCGCTGCTCGCCGCGCTCGCCGAGGGCGAGGCGTCGGGCTACGAGCTGGCCAAGCGCTTCGACGTGTCGGTGGCGAACTTCTGGGCGGCGACGCCCCAGCAGCTCTACCGGGAGCTCGACCGGCTGGAGTCGCAGGGACTGGTGCGCGGGCGCACCGTGAGGCAGCGAAAGCGCCCGGACAAGCGCGTCTTCCGCCCCACCGCTGCCGGGCGTGAGGAGCTCGCCGCGTTCACCGCCGCTCCCGCAAGGCCGACCGCCATCCGCGACGAGCTGCTCGTGAAGCTTCAGGCGGTCGATTCCGGCGACGCCGGCGCGGTCCGCGACGCGATCGCGGTCCGGATGGACGAGGCGCGCGCGAAGCTGGCGGCATACGAGGCCCTGATCGAACGCCTTCTTGCCGGCCGCAGCGAGGACGACTACCTCGCCGCGGGCGGGCGGATCGGCCCGTACCTCACCCTGCTCCGCGGGCGCTCCTTCGAGCAGGAGAACCTGCGCTGGGGCGAGCACGCGCTCGCCGTCCTCACCCGCCCGGGCGTGATCTGAGAGAGTGCCGGCCGTGCCGCGCTACGACCTGAACGGCAAGGTGGCCCTCGTCACCGGCGCCGCCCGCGGGATCGGCTTCGCCACCGCGAAGGAGCTCGTGGCGCGCGGCGCGAGCGTCGTGATCGTGGACCTCGACCAGGAGGCGTGCGACACGGCGGCCGCCGAGATCCACGATTCCCGCGCGGTAGGGCTCGCGGGCGACGTGACCGAGCGGACCTCCATGCAGCGGGCCGTGGCGGTCGCCGTGGAGCGCTTCGGCAGCCTCGACGTGGTCGTGGCCAACGCCGGGATCGCGCCACGCGGCGCGACGATGCGCGCTATGACGACCGAGAACTTCGAGCGCACGCTCGACGTCAACCTGAACGGCGTGTACCGCACGGTCGACGCGGCGCTCCCGGAGATCATCCGGCGTCGGGGCCACGTCGTCGTGATCGCCTCGGTCTACGCGTTCGTCAACGGCGCCGGCGCGCTTCCCTACGCGATGAGCAAGGCCGGCGTCGAGCAGTTCGGGCGTGGCCTGCGGGTCGAGCTGCGCCGGCACGGTGCGAGCGCGAGCGTGGCCTACTTCGGCTTCATCGACACGGAGATGGTCCGCCGCGGGATCGACGCGGACCCGATCGGCGAGCGGATGAAGTCGGTGCTGCCGAGGGCGCTGCGCAAGCGCGTGCCCCCGTCGGTCGCGGGCAGGGCGATCGTCGAGGGCATCGAGGGGCGCAAGCCGCGGATCATCAGGCCGAGGCGCTGGACGGCGTTCTCGGTGATGCGCGGCATCATCAACCCCCTGTCCGACCGGGGTCTCGAGCGCCCGGGGCCGGTGCAGGAGACGATGGAGGAGCTGGACGGCCGGGCGGGCGAGGAGCAGCCCACCACCGCCTGACAAACAGGAGTCCCCTGAAGCTCCACCACCTCAACTGCGGGACGATGTGCCCCTTCGGCGGGGCACTCCTGGGTGGCGAGGGCGGGCCGCTGTCGAAGGCCGAGCTCGTGTGCCACTGCCTGCTGATCGAGACGGGCGACGTGCTCGTGCTCGTGGACACCGGCCTCGGCACCGGTGACGTGGCGCAGCCCAAGCGGCTCGGACAGCCGTTCCGCGCGATGGTCCGGCCGGAGTGCCGCGCCGAGGAGGTGGCGATCCGGCAGATCGAGCGCCTCGGACTCGACCCCGCCGATGTCCGGCACATCGTCCTCACCCACCTCGACCTCGACCACGCGGGCGGGCTCTCCGACTTCCCGGACGCCGAGGTGCACGTGTACGGCCCGGAGCTCGCTATCTCGAAGGCGCCGCCGCTGCGCGAGCGCGGCCGCTATCTCGAGGCGCACTGGAGCCACGGCCCGAAGTGGGTCGAGCACGGCACGGAGGGGGATTCGTGGTTCGGCTTCGACAGCGTGAGACTGCTGCCCGGGCTCGACGCCGAGATCGCGCTCGTTCCGCTGCTCGGCCACACCGCAGGCCACGCGGGCATCGCGCTGAACACCCCGGAGGGGTGGCTGCTCCACTGCGGCGACGCCTACTTCCACCAGGGCGACGTCGCGACGCCGCCCGCCGGGCCCGCGGGCATGCGCCTCTTCCAGTCGCTCGTCCAGCACGACGGCAGGGCGCGCAAAGACAACCAGGAGCGCCTCCGCGAGCTGGCGCGCGAGCATGGCGGCCAGGTACGGCTCGTCTGCTCGCACGACCCGCGGGAACTGGCCCGCGAGCAGGCGCGCTGAGGGCTCAGCCGGCCGCCGCCGAGGGGTGGCGTCCCAGCTGGCCTTCCAGCCAGGTCCCCACCGAGAGCACGAGGTCGTCCCTCCCGGGCGGGCCGACGATCTGGACCCCGACCGGGACGCCTTCCCGGGTCTCGTGGAGGGGCAGGGAGATCGCCGGCTGCCCCGTCACGTTCCAGATCCGGACGAGCGCGCTGAAGCGGACCCCGTCGTCGCTCACCCCGGCTTCCGCGAAGGTCCCGAGGGAAGCCGGCAACCGCGTGAGCGTCGGGGTGACGAGCACCTCGTCGTCCCGCCAGCCCGTGACCAGGCGGCGCGCGTACGCCCATAGCGCCTCGGCGGCGTCGAGGTAATCGGCCGCCGACACGGGCGGCGTCTCCACGAGCCAAGCCTTCGTCGCGGGCTCGAAGCCGTCCGGATCCGCGTTGCCGCTCCGCACGAGCGAGCGGACGAGGTGCTGCATGGTCGCCGTGGTGAAGGTGGACCAGCTTGGCGCGAAGTCCTCGTGGTCCCAGTCGGGCTTGCCCTCGGCGACCAGATGGCCCGCGTCTGAGAGCGCGACGGCGACACGCTCCGCCGCCCGCGACGGCTCCGGGTCGACCGGGATCCCGAGCGGCGCGTCGAGGGCCACCCGCACGCGCAGGCGCCCCGGCTCGCGCCGCGCGGCCTCGGCGAAGGATGGTGGCGCCGGATGCGCCAGGCGGCGCGCGCCCGTCTCCGGACCCGCCATCGCGTCGAGTGCGAGAGCGGTGTCGGCGACCGTCCGGGTGAGGACGCCGTAGCTCATCACCCCGGCCGTGAGGTCCGCGGTGTCCGGTCCCGAGGGGACGCGGCCTACGCTGGGCTTCAGCGCGACCACCCCGCAGCACGAGGCGGGGATCCGGAGAGAGCCCCCGAGGTCGCTGCCGTCGGCCAGGGCGACGATGCCGGCGGCCACGGCGGCGGCGCTCCCGCCGGAGGAACCCCCGGGCGACAGGCTCGCGTCCCAGGGGTTTCGCGTGGCGCCGTAGCGGTGGTTCTCGGTGACGGGCCGCAGGCCCAGCTCCGGCGTGTTCGTCTTGCCTACGACGACCGCCCCCGCATCCCGCAGGCGCCGGATGTGGGTGGAGTCGTGATCCGGGGCGATGCCCGTGCAGGCGTTGGAGCCGTTCGTGGTCGGGATTCCCTCGGTCGCGGCAAAGAGGTCCTTTACGGCAATGGGCACACCGCACAACAGGCGGGCGTCGCGGGCGGCGATCGCCTCGGCCTCGCGAAGCGCG
>Ga0247708_1000189_pt1 | contig 14560 bp, 16 predicted proteins | sample 42W_NmetaG_FD_189040 | JGI IMG/M metagenome (GOLD analysis project Ga0247708, IMG submission 189040) | Soil microbial communities from hillslope of Landscape Evolution Observatory, University of Arizona, Oracle, AZ, United States - 4-2-W_N | ecosystem: Engineered > Artificial ecosystem >...
TGAAACAGTGCCTGGCACTGTTTCACCAGCGCACCAGCCTCAGCCGTGGATCAGCCAGCCGTCCGCGGCGCGCGCCGCCTCGGAGATCGCCTCGGAGAACGTCGGGTGCGCGTGGATCGTGCGCGCCAGCTCGGGGAAGCCGCCCTCGAGCGCCTCGGTGGCGACGATCTCCTGGATCAGGTCCGCGGCCTTGGAGGCCACGATGTGCGCGCCGAGGATCTCGCCGAAGCGCTTGTCGCCCACGATCTTGATCATCCCGCCGCGGTCGCCGTAGACGGTGGGCGCGCCGACCGCCCCGAGCGGCACCTTGCCGACCACCACGTCGTGGCCCGCCTCCTTCGCCTCGGCCTCGGTCAGCCCGAAGCTCGCCACCTGCGGGTGGCAGAACGTGGCCGCCGGGATCGTCGCGTAGTCGATCGGGTGGGTCTCCTCGCCCGCGGCGTCCTCCACGGCGATGATCCCCTCCTCGCTCGCCTTGTGCGCGAGCGCGGGGCCGGGGACCAGGTCGCCGATCGCCCAGACGCCCTTGCGCGAGGTGCGCAGCGCGCCGTCGACCTTCACGAGCCCGCGCTCGTCCACCTCCACGCCGGCGGCGTCGAGGCCGAGCCCCTCCACGTCCGGCCCGCGGCCGGCCGCGATGCAGAGGTAGTCGAACTCGCGCGTCTCGCCGCCCCAGGTGAGTGAGACGGCCTTGTCGCCCGCCTCGGCGCCGTCGATCTTCGCGCCGGTCACGATCTCCACGTTCTGCTTGGCCACCTCGCGCGCGCAGGTGCGGGCGATGTCCTTGTCCTCGAGCGGCAGGATCTGCGGCAGCGCCTCGAGCAGCACGACCTCGGTGCCGAGCCGCCCGAAGGCGGAGGCGACCTCGGTGCCGGAGGCGCCCGCGCCGATCACCGCGAGGGTCTTCGGCTGTGAGTCGAGCAGCCAGGTGGCGGCGGTGTCGAGCACGCGCCCGCCGAACTGGAGTCCGAGCAGCGGCTTGGCGACGGACCCCGTGGCGAGCACGACCCGCTCGGTCTCGATCTCGGTGCCGTCGAAGTCGCCGCCGATCTTCACATGGCCGTCGTCGGTGAGCGTGCCGTGTCCCTCGATCACGTCGATCTTGTTCTTCTTGAAGAGCATCGCGACGCCGCCCGTGAGCGTCTTGATGACCTCGTCGCGATGCTTGGCGACGCCCTTGAAGTCGACCGAGGCCTTCTGCACCTTGATGCCGAAGTCGCCCGCGTGCTGGACCTCGGAGTAGACCTCGGCCACGCGCAGGACGCCCTTCGCGGGGATGCACGCGTAGTTCAGGCAGCGCCCGCCGACACGGTCCTTCTCGACCACGGCGGTCTTCATCCCGAGCTGCGCGGCGCGGATCGCGGCGACGTAGCCGCCGGGCCCCGATCCGATGACGATGCAGTCGTAGCTCGACTCGGCCATGCGGCGGGGAGCCTAGTGGACGCCCGCCTCGAGCCTCTCCCGGACCGCGTCGGGCAGGGGCGTGGCGGCGCCCTTCTCGTAGTCGTAGCCCACGAGCACGCCGTAGCCCTCGGCAACGAGGCGGCCGTCCTCCTCGCAGACCATCTCGAACTCGATCTTCACGCTGGAGCGCCTCAGGTCGGCCGGGCGTATCCAGGTGCGCAGGTGCTCGTCGAAGCGCGCGGGCGAGCGGTAGGCGATGTGGCACTCGGCGAAGATGAAGCCGAAGCGCTGCGTGGCGGTCGGGCGGTGCTGCGGGAGGAGCGTCCGGATGTAGTCGATCCGCGCGGTCTCGAAGAAGCGCAGGAACTCGACGTTGTTCATGTGCTGCATCGCGTCGAGGTCGCCGAAGCGGATGCGCTGGAGCGTCGAGAACTCCCAGCCGACCCGCTCGGCGCTCACCGCGGGCGCTCCGGCATCTGGATGCGCGCCATCGCCTTGATCAGGAACCAGAAGAGCGTCCCGGCGAGGCCGACCATCGCGATCGACACGACGACCGCCAGCAGGTTCGACGCGACCACGAGCAGCGCGGAGAAGACGACGATCACGATCGCGAGCAGGACCTCCATGCCGAGCACCGCCCAGTAGCGCGCGCGCCACTGGCCGTAGCCCGCTGCGAGCAGCAGGCCGGAGTAGGCGAGCACGCCCGGGAGGGCCGGGCGGTCTCCGGAGATCTCGCCCCCGAACGCGTAGAAGGCGAGGTTGACGAGGCCGAGCGCCGTGGCGACCACGGCGCCGATCGTCACGGCGGTTGGACGCTCGCCCGGCGCGAGCGGCTCGAGACGCGCCCGGGCCTCGTCGTTGCGGGCCTGCGTGCGGGCCCGGTAGCGCTCGACGAACTCGTCCCCGCCCGCGCCCGCCTCGCGGCGGCGCTTCCTACTGCGCTGTCCCAACCGGTGCCTCCCCGGTGACGGCCGCGCGAAGCGCCCGGGCGGCGGCCTCGGGGTCCGCGGCGTCGCGAATCGCGCGAACCACGACGATCCGCTTTGCGCCACGCCGCCGCGACCTCGGCCGCGTTTCGCTCGTCGATGCCGCCTATCGCGAACCAGGGCCGGGTGCCCGCATGCGCGGCGGCGTGGCGCACGTAGCCGAGGCCCGCCGCCGCCCGGCCGGCCTTCGTGGGCGTCTCCCAGACGGGCCCGGCGCAGAGGTGGTCGGCGCTCGTGGCGAGTCCGGCGGCGAACTGGTCCGGGGCATGCGTCGAGAGCCCGATCAGGAGGTCCGGGCCCACCCGCGAGCGGACCTCCTCCACCGGGGCGTCCTCCTGGCCCACGTGGACGCCGTCGGCGCCGCACGCGAGCGCGAGGTCGGGCCGGTCGTTCACGAAGAAGAGGGCGCCGTGGGCGTCGCAGGCCTCCCGGAAGCGCGGCGCCGCGGCGAGGATCTCGGCGTCGGAGGCGTCCTTGTCGCGCAGCTGGACGATGTCCACCCCGCCCGCGAGCGCGGCGGTGAGGCGCTCCGCCGGGAGCGCCTCGGTCACCAGGTACAGATGTGCGCGCCCGAGGCGGGCGCGGCGGGCGGGGCCGTCCATCACGGCCCTGAGCCTACGCCTCGCCGGAGTTGCTCCGCTTCCCGCCGGACACCGCGCGGAACTCCCGCTTGCCGGAGACCCGGAAGCGCTTCGAGAAGTACCCGCGCGAATTGAGCTTCGCGGTGCCGAGCTGCCGCCACGTGCGCGAGCGCCGCCGGCGCGATTCGATGACTACCTCCCCCCCCGACGCGGAGCGGACCCCGCCGAACAGCTCGACACGCGAGCGCGAGACGCGGCGCGCGGAGAACGGCATCTCGAAGGCGCGGTACACGCCGGGCTTCTCCCGGCCGTCCGAGAAGCGCAGGCCGGACTGGAAGCCCGCGTTCGCGGAGTCGTCCACGAGCGGGTACTGCGAGTAGGAGCGCACCCGGCGGTTGCGGAACGCGAGCCGCTCGCTCTCGCCCATGAAGTCCGGGATGCGGCGGAGGTCCGCGCCGAAGATGTCGGGCGGGTCGCTCTGGAAGCCGAACTCGGTGAGCCAAAGCGGCATCGCGCGCCGCGGCGACAGGCGCTTGCGCTTGCCGAGCCGGTCGAGGAGGCGCGTCACGCGCGACAGCGTCCCGATCGAGGCGTCGTCGCGGTGGCGCGGGCGGACGCGCGGCCCGCCGGCCAGGGTGTAGGGGTGGAACGCCAGCCCGCTCGCCGAGACCGAGCGGTAGCCGGTGCATCCGCGCGAGCGCGCGGCGGAACCGCGATAGGCGCGGAGCTTCGAGTTCACGCAGGCGAACTCGCGCATGAACTCGAGCGGCCGGATGCTCGACCGGGTCCCGCGGCTCGACTTGCCGACCGGGAGCAGCTCGCCCACGAGGATCGTGTCCTGGCCGTGGCCGGTGGCGTTCAGGCCCTCCTGGGCCGCCAGGTAGAGCCGGCGGTAGAGGTGGGGCGAGACGGGCGTCCCGCCGCCGGAGCGCTGGGGCAGCAGGAAGCGCGGCAGCCCGGGCTCGTTCCAGACCGACCAGAGCGTGACCCGCGGAAGCGGCTGACCCGCCTGGGCGGCCCCGGCGCTGGGCGCGAGCGCGGCCGGCGTCGGGATCGGCAGCGGCCCACCGCCGCCTCCACCGCCGCCTCCGCCGCCCACGGCGGGCGGCGTGTAGGAGCCGGAGTAGCGGGTGCCGACGGCGCGCACGAAGCGGCCGAACTCGGCGGCGTCGGGGCGCAGGATGCCGGCGGGCTCGGAGCGCCCGGCGGTCGCCCAGTCGGGCGCGGGGCCGGAGACCATGATCAGCACGTCCATGCCGCGCGCCTTCGCGCCGGCGATGGCCGCGTCGTAGGGCGCCCACTTCGCGTCGGGGTACTCGCCGGGCCCCTGGCCGTCGAAGCCCTGCGGCTTCGAGCCTCCGCCCGGGGCGAGGTCGCGCCACTCCACGGTGATCTTCACGACCTCCACGCCGAGGGCGCGGAACTCGTCGAGGCGGGCGTCGCGGACCTGCTGGCCGTCGCGGAGGATGAGCTTGTCGTCCTGGAGGATCGAGACCTGCGTGGGGTTCGCCGATGCGGCCGGGGCGGCGATGGCGAGACAGGCTATTGAGAGGAGAAGGGCGCGGCGGATCATCGGCGTGCCGCCTTCGTCGTGCGGCTCACGCGCTCGCCGGCGGCGACGCGGAAGCTCCGCTTCGACGCTCGGGAGATGCGGATGCGCTCCCGGAAGTAGCCCTGACGGTTACCCACTGCGACCTCCTTCAGCTTTGTCCACGAACCGGATCCGATTCGCTGCTCGATCGTTATGCGCGAGCCCGGCCCGGTGCCGCGCGCGGCACCCCAGACCTCGACGGACGACGACCCGCGCAGCCGCACGAACAGCGGCAGGGCGAAGGCGTCGTATACGCCCGGCTTCGCGGTCCCGTCCTCGAAGCGGAGGCCGGACTGAAAGCCCGAATAGCGGTCGCTCCCGTTCCCGCGGAGCGCGTCGTCCACGAGCGCGTACTGCGACCAGGTCGCCACCCGGCCGTTGCGCCACGCGATCCACTCGGCCTCGTTCAGGTACGCGGGGATCCGCCCCAACGGCGTCTGGAAGGGATCGGGCGGATCGGACTGGTAGGCGAACTCGGTGATGTAGATCCGCATGCGCCGGCGGTCGAGGCGGCGGAGGCTGCTCGCCCGGTCGAGCACGCGGGTGATCCTGCCGAGGGAGCGGATGGTGGCGTCATCGGCGTGGCGTTCGCGCACCCGCGGGCCCCCGGGGCGCGTGTAGGGATGGTAGGCAAAGCCGTCGACGCCGCTGACCCGCGTGCCGCGCGAGCAGCCGTGCCGGCGGGCGGTCCTTCCCCGGTAGGGGCGAAGGCGCCGGTCGAGGCAGAAGAACTCGCGCAGGAAGGCGACCGGGCGGATCGAGTTTCGCGGGCCCGTGCGGCTCTGGCCGATCGGGAGCAGCTCGCCGAAGAGCGTCGTGTCGCCCCCGTGTCCGGAGAGCTTCAGGCCGGCAACGGCGTTGCGAACCAGGTCGCGGTAGATGCGCGGGGCATACAGCGTGCCGCGGCGGGAGCCGAGCGGCTGCAGGAAGTCCGGGTGGTTCGGCTCGTTCGAGATCGACCAGAACTCGATGCGGCCCTCGCCGTGGGCGCCGTCGTAGCGCGTGCCGACGGCGCGGAAGAAGCGGCCGAACTCGCGGGCGTTCGGCCTGAAGACGCCCTGGCCGTCGCCGCGCTGCTTCGTCGCCCAGCCGGGCGCGGGCAGCGTGACCGCGAGCAGCACTCGCAGCCCCCGCTGCTGGGCGGCCGAGATCGCGTGGTCGTACGGGGCCCAGGCGGCCTCCGAGTAACTCGAGAGCTCCCCGCCCTCGAAGCCGTCCGGCTTGCGCGCCCCGCCGGGCGCAATGTTCGCCCATGGGAGCTGCAGCTTCACGACATCGGCGCCGAGCGCCTTCATCTCGTCGAGCGCGGCGTTGCGCACGTCCGCGCCGCGGTTCAGCAGCTGGCCGTCGTCCTGCATGATCGTCGGCTGGCCCGTTGTGGCCGCCGCCGGCGCCGCCGCGCAGGCGGCGAGCAGGCAGGCGATGACGGTTGTCGTCTTGGAGGGTCGCATGAGGGGGTGAGGCGCCGCCGGGTCCGCGCGATGCCTACGGCCCATTACGAACATGGGGCGCGGCCGAGGGTTGCGGTCAGCATGCCGGGTTTCGAAGCGCCGCAGCCGGGTAGCCCGTACCGCATGGCTATTGGAACATCACTTGTATTGATCGCCGTCGGCGCGGTCCTGAAGTTCGCCGTCACGGAAGAGGTGTCAGGGATCAAGATCGAGACCGTCGGGACCATCCTGATGGTCGTCGGCATCGTCGGAGGCCTGATCTCGCTCGTGATGATGTCCCGCGGGGCCCGCCGGGAGGAGGTCGTGGAGCGCCGTTACGATGCTCCGGACGTCCCCCCGCGCCACCTCTAGGCGGCGCGAGCGAAGCGGCCCCGGCCGCGCAGTACGATTGACGCTTGCACGGGAGCTCGGGCGGACCGGGCTGAGAGGGCGGCTGCCCGCCGCCGACCGTTGAACCTGATCCGGGTAATGCCGGCGGAGCGGAGGATGAGCGTCAACCCCGACAGCGATAGCCGCGACGCGATCGTCGTGGGCGCCGGAATCGTGGGCCTCGCCTGCGCCTGGCGGCTCGCGCGCGAGGGCCGCTCGGTCCTGTGCCTCGACCGCTCGCGGGCGGGCGGGGGTGCGAGCGGCGTGGCCGCCGGGATGCTCGCTCCCGTGACGGAGGCCGAGTTCGGGGAGGAGGATCTCCTGCGGATGAACCTCGACGCCGCCGCCGCCTGGCCCGGATTCGCGCGCGACCTCGCCGAGGCCTCCGGCATCGACACGGGCTTCCGCGAGTCCGGGGCGCTCGTGGTGGCGGCCGACCGCGACGACGCGGAGGAGCTGAGGCGGCTCCACGTCTTCCAGCGCTCGCTCGGCCTCGACGCGCAGTGGCTCACCCCCAGCGAGTGCCGCCGGCTCGAGCCCGCGCTCTCGCCGCGCATCGCGGGCGGCATCCTCGCCCCGCAGGACAACCAGGCCGACCCCGCCGCGGTCACCGGCGCGCTGGCGGCCGCGCTGCGCGAGGAGGGCGGCGAGTTGCGCGAGGAGGCGCACGTCGAGTCGGTCGAGCCGGGGGCAGTCACGCTCGCAGGTGGCGGGCGGATTCCCGCGGGCGACGTCGTCGTGGCCGCGGGCGCCTGGAGCGGGTCGCTGGCGTCCGTCGCCGTGCGTCCCGTCAAGGGGCAGTTGCTCCGCCTTCGCAGGCGCGGGGGCGAGCCGCTCGCGTCCCGCATCGTGAGGACTCCCCGCTGCTATGTCGTGGACCGCGGCGACGGCCGCGTCGTGATCGGCGCCACGGTCGAGGAGCGGGGCTTCGACACCGAGGTGACCGCCGAGGGGGTCTACCGGCTGCTCGAGGCGGCCTACGAGGTCCTGCCCGACGTGGAGGAGCTGGCCTTCGAGGGCGCGGTCGCCGGGCTGCGGCCCGGGACGCCGGACAACCGGCCGGTCGTGCGCCGGGTCGACGGGGTGGTGGTGGCGAGCGGCCACTTCCGCAACGGCGTGCTGCTGGCGCCGGTCGCCGCGGCCGAGGTGGCGGCGCTCGTGGGAGAGCGCGTGGAGGCGCTCGGATGATCGTCACGCTGAACGGGGAGCCGGCCGAGCTGCGCGACTCCGCGACCGTCGAGGACGCCGTTGTCGCGAGTGGCGCGCCCTCCCCGCACCGCGGTGTCGCGGTGGCCGTCGACGGCGAGGTCGTGCCGCGCGGCGAGTGGGACGGCACCCGCCTCGAGGAGGGCCAGCGCGTCGAGGTTCTCCGGGCGGTGCAGGGTGGCTGAGCCGCTGCGCATCGCGGGCGTGGACTTCAGCTCGCGCCTGATCCTCGGAACCGGCGGCTTCCGCACGCTCGACGTGCTTGCCCAGGCGATCGAGGCATCCCGGACGGAGATGGTCACGGTCGCGCTGCGGCGGGTCGAGCCGGGGGCGGAGGGATCGGTCCTCGACGTGGTCCGCGAGGCCGGCTGCCGGCTCCTGCCGAACACGGCCGGCTGCTTCACGGCTCGAGACGCGGTGCGCACGGCGAAGCTCGCGCGCGAGGCGTTCGAGACCGACTGGGTGAAGCTCGAGGTGATCGGCGACGACAAGACGCTGCTCCCCGACCCCGCGGAGCTCCTGGAGGCCGCTGAGGCGCTCGTCGCCGACGGCTTCACCGTGCTCCCCTACACGAACGACGACCCGATTCTGGCCCGCCGCCTGGAGGACGCGGGCTGCGCGGCGGTGATGCCGCTCGGCTCACCGATCGGAAGTGGGATGGGGATCAACAACACCTACAGCATCCGCCTGATCGCGCGGGCTGCGCGGGTGCCGGTCGTGCTCGACGCGGGCATCGGCACCGCCTCCGACGCCGCGCTCGCGATGGAGCTCGGCTGCGACGCCGTGCTGCTCGCCTCCGCGGTCTCGCGCGCGGAGGATCCCGTCGCGATGGCGCGGGCCATGCGGCTCGCGGTGGAGGCGGGCTTCGGGGCGCGCGGCGCCGGGCGCATCCCGCAGCGGCTGTACGCGGAGCCGTCCACCTCGATGGAGGGGATACCCGAGCTCACATGAGCGACCTGCCGGAGCGCTCCGCCCTCGATGAGCTGTCCGCCGCCTGGCGCGCCGCGTGGGAGGGGTCGGGGTTCTCCGCCTGCTGCACGCCCGACATCCGTTACGAGGACCCCGTGGCGGTCGAGCCCACGGAGGGCGTCGAGGCGCTGGAGGCGCTTGCCGCGCGGATGCGCGCCGCGTTCCCCGACATCCGCGTCGAGGGCTCAGCGGCGCCGCTCGGGCGCGGGCCGCACGCGTGCCTGCCGTGGCGGGCGCTCGGCACGCACCGGGGGGAGATCGCAGCGCTGCCCGCGACCGAGCGCTTCGTCGTCCTCCACGGCGTCCACTACGTCGAGATCGTCGACGGCGCCGTCCGTCGAGCTCGCGGCTTCTACGACCTCTACGACGTGGCGACGCAACTCGGTCTGCTGCCGAAGCGCGGCAGCCTGGGCGAGTCCGCGCTGATGCTCCTGCGCGGCTTCGGCCTGCGCTGAGGCCCAGGCTCGGCCGACCGGCGAACTCGACCCCCCGCGGACGTGGGCTACATCCTCGATGGCATGCGACTCCAGATGTAGCCCAGGTCCGGGCAATGAGGGTGCTCGGGACGCCCGTTCAACGCCGTCGCCGGCGCCGCCCCGCGCGCCCCGCGGACGTGGGCTGCATCCTCGATGGCATGCGACCCCGGATGCAGCCCACGTCGGGGCGGGCGCCTACTCGACGGTGATCGTCCCGTCCTGGCCGGGGTGGATCGTGCAGACGTACTCGATCGTGCCCGGCTCGTCGAAGGTCAACTCGACGCTGCCGCCGCCCGGCAGCGGCTTGTCGAACTCCGCGCCGGGGCCCGACTCCTTAGTGACGGTGTGGTCGAATTCGTCCGAGTTGGTCCAGGTGATAGTCGCCCCGGCCGCCACGGTGATCTCCCGGGGGATGAACACGATGTCCTTCGTATCGACCGTCGCGGTCTCGCCGCCACCGGCCGGCGCCTCCTCGGCGGGTGCGGTCTCCGCGGGCGCCTCGGTCGTCGCCGCGCTGCCCGAGTCCTCGTCGTCGTCCCCGCCGCAGCCTGCGGCGAGCCCCATGGTGGCGATCGCGAGCGCGAGCGCCAGAGGCTTTCTGGTCATGACCCTTCCCTTCTGTCGACAAGCAGTTCCAGAAGTGCCTTCTGCGCGTGCAGACGGTTCTCCGCTTGATCCCATACGGCGGAGCGCTCGCCGTAGATCACACCGGCCGTGATCTCCTGGCCCGGGTGGGCGGGCAGGCAGTGGAGCGCCACCGCGTCGTCGCGCGCGGCCGCCATCAGGTCCTCGTCCAGGCGGAACGGCTCGAGCAGCGCCTCGCGACCGTTCACGCTCTCCTCCCCCATGCTCACCCAGACGTCGGTGTAGAGGGCATGCGCCCCCTGCGCCGCCTCGCGGGGATCCGTCGTGACCGCCGCCGACCCGCCCGCGGCACGGACGAGCTCGAGGTCGGGTGCGAGCTCGGCCGGCGTGGCGACGACGACCTCGACCCCCGCCTTCGGCCCCAGCACCATCAGGGAGTGCGCGACGTTGTTGCCGTCGCCGACGTAGGCGAGCCGCAGGCCCTCGAGGCGCCCGAAGCGCTCGCGCAGCGTGAGCAGGTCGGCCAGCGCCTGACACGGATGGTGGTCGGCCGTGAGCATGTTCACGACGGGCACCTCCGACCACGACGCGAGTTCCGCGACCGGCGCGTGGGCGTGGGTGCGGATGCCGATCGCGTGGACGTAGCGCGAGAGCACGTGCGCGGTGTCGCGCACGGACTCGCCGCGGGCGAGCTGCATCTCGCCCTCTCGCACGACGACCGCATGCCCGCCCAGCTCGCGCACGCCGACCTCGAACGAGAAGCGCGTGCGGGTGGAGGGCTTCTCGAAGATCAGCGCGACGGTCATGCCGTCGAGCGCCCGCGAGGCAAGGCGGTCCGCTTTGAGCTCCGCCGCCCGTTCGAGCAGACCGCTGAGCTCGCCGGCCGACAGCTCCTCGCCTGTCAGGAAGTGCCGGGCCATCGCTGCATCCTAGAGTGGGGCGGCCGTGCGGGTGCTCACCTGGAACCTCTACCACGGGCGTGACTTCCCGCCGGAGGGCGAGCTGCTCACCCCGCGGTCGCAGTGGCTCCGGGTGACCGAGATCGGCGGGCGCTACGCCCAGGTCAACCGGCCGCTCCGGCAGGAGTTCGCCGCCGCTATCGCGCGCATGGAGTGGGAGGTGGCGCTCCTCCAGGAGGTCCCGCCGCGCTGGCAGCGCGACCTCGGGATCGCGACCGGCGCGAGCGCGGCGATGGCCCTGACCTCGCGCAACTTCCTCGCGCCGGTCCGGGCGGCGCTCGCGGAGCAGAACACCGATCTCATCGCCTCGGACGAGGGTGGCTCGAACCAGGTCCTCGCCCGCCCGCCGTGGCGCATCGCCGGCACCAGGCGCCTGACGCTCGCGCGCCGGCCGGAGCGCCGCCGCATGCTGTGGGTGCGGCTCGAGGCGCCGGGCCGCTCGCCGGTCTGCGTCGCGAACATGCACCTCTCGACCGGCGATCCGCGCCGGGCCTCACGCGAGGTCCTCGCCGCCGCGGCGCGCGCGGTCGAGTGGGCCGGCGACGCCGCGCTGGTGTTCGGCGGCGACCTGAACCTCCGGCCGGGCCGCACCCCGGAGCCGTTCGAGCGCCTGCGGGCCGTGCACGGGTTCGAGCCCCCGCCGGACCCCGAGCCGATCGACCATCTCTTCGCGCGCGGCCTCGCGGTGGCCGAAGCGCCGAGGGCGCTGCCGTCCTCCTGGCGCGAGCTTCCGGGCCCCGAGGGGCGCCTGCTCCGGCTCTCCGACCACGACCCCGTCGCGGCCCGGTTCTCGCCGCGCGAGGCGCGGTAGGCTCCGGCGATCCACCCGGCGGAACGAGGAGAGAGCTAGATGGCTGACGCACGCAAGGGGAGCTCGTCCGGCGGCCGCGCCCGCTCCGGCGCGTCCTCGAGGAGCAAGGCAGGCGGAGCGAAGAAGGCACCCGCCCGCGCGCGGACCACTGCCGCGAAGAGCGGCGCCGCCAAGGCTGCGACCACGCGCAAGACGGCGGCGAAGAAGCGCGGCACCGCCGCCAAGAAGGGCGCCGCGGCCAAGACCGCCACGACCCGCAAGGCAGCGGCGAGCAAGGCCGGCAAGGCGAGCGGCCGCAGGCGCACCGCGAAGTCCACGGCCCGCAAGGCGTCATCCGCCGCCGCCAAGTCGCCCGCTGCGAAGCCCGCAGCCGACTTCTCGGGCAAGAGCGTCGCCGAGTTCCGGGATGCGCTCACGCGCAACCTGATCCGCCCGCTCGAGATGGTCCTCCTCACGCGCGAGCGCATCCAGGAGGTCGCCGACGACGCGGTCGACCGGGGCCGCATGACCCGCGCGGACGCCGAGGAGATGGTCCGCGGCCTGATCGACCGCGGCCGCAGGCAGACGAACGACGTGATGCGCGACCTCGAGCAGCTGCTCGGCAAGGGCCAGAGCGAGGTCGAGAGCCGCGCCAAGAAGGCCCGCAAGCAGGTGGGCCAGGCGCGGAAGAAGGCGGTCCAGGCCGCGGACCCGGTGCTCGCCCGCGCCGACCAGGCACGGCGGGCCGCCGGCATCCCCGGCTTCCCCGTCACGGGCTACGACGAGCTCACGGCCGGGCAGGTCCAGTCGCGCCTCACCGACCTCTCGCCGGCGGAGCTGCGCAAGGTGCGCGACTACGAGCGCCGCCACGCGAACCGCAAGTCGGTCCTCACCGCGATCGAGAAGAAGCTCTCCTAGACGCCGAGCTCGGCCGCGAGCCGGGCGAACCCGAGCTGCTCGCCGCCGATCCGGGCGAGCAGCTCGGTCTCGAGCGCCCAGGCGCGCAGGTAGCGGGCGGCGTAGAAGTAGGCGTCCACGTCGGCGAGCCAGGTCTCCTCCGGCCAGTCCACCCCGACGGCGCGCGACAGGCGCCGGGCGTAGCTCTCGGGCGTGCCGCCGCCCCCGTGCAGCTCGAGCTCGTAGTCGAGCTTCGCGCAGTAGCGGCGGAGGAACACGAGCGTCGAGGCGCGCGCGAAGGAGACGACCTCGGAAGGGTCCTCCACCCCCAGCCGCAGGCGCAGCCACTCCGGGTCCGAGGCGAGCCCCTGCAGTAGGAACGCGAAGCCCTCAGTCACCGAGTTGTCGCCGAGGTAGCGGTGCTCGAACGGGAGCGAGCGATCGACGTGGCCGTAGTGCAGGGCATGGCCCGCCTCGTGGAGAAGCGTCTCGTAGTCGTCGCGCCCGCCCGTGGGCGCGATCACGAGGTAGACCTCGTCCGGCACTCGCACCGGGGCGCAGAACGCCCGCGGTGTCTTCAGCGGGCGGGACTCGGCGTCCACGACGATGTTCGGCAGCGCGCCGAGGTCGATGCCGAGGCCGCGCGCCGTTGCGTCGAAGGCCGCGGTCAGGCGGTCGTCCGGGAAGTGCGCGTCGAGCGACGGCGCACGGAAGAACGCCGGCATGTCCGCCCGTTCGAGCTCGCCGAAGCCGAAGCCGAGCTCCCTCCGCAGCTCGGGCTCGACTGCGGCGCGGTAGCCGGGCTCGCTCCTCTCGATGAACGCCTCGGTCTGCTCTCGCAGGGCGCCGAGATCGATACCCGAGAGCTCCTCCACCATTGCCGAAGTGGTCGGCCAGCCGAGCTCGCGCACCAGCTCGGCGGCACGCTCGTGCGAGGCGGCGAGCAGCGGGTTGAGCTCGTCGCGTGTGAGGTCGAGCCGCGCCCGCTCGAGCTCTCGCCGGCGGGCCGGGTCCCGCTCGTTGGCCTGGGCGATCGCCGCCTGGCGGAACGGCAGCCGCTCGCCACCGGCCTCCACCTCCAATGAGGCTTCGCGTCGCGCGAGCTCGGCCGTCTCGGCCGCGAGCTCGCGCCCGATGAGCCCCTGAACCGACATCTCGAGCAGCGCGGGCGAGCCCGCGGCGCGGAGCGCCTCGACCGTCTCACGGGAGAAAAGCGAGGCATGGCGCTCGTACAGCGGCTCGACCTCGTAGTGCTCCTTCTGCCCGGAGAAGTGGAGGTAGTACTCGAGGTCGAGCGCCGAGACGAAGGCCTCGGCGTCGCTGCGGAAACGGGCGAGGTCCATGCGCCTGCCAGCATAGGTGCGATGTCCCAGGCGGCGACAAGACCACCGCGCCCGCAGCGCGGCACCGAGGTCGAGGTGACGATCGACTCGCTCGCGCACGGTGGCGCGGGCGTCGGGCGCGTGGACGGCTACGTGGTCTTCGTCCGGGGCGCGATCCCCGGCGACCGTGTCCGTGCGCGCATCGGCAAGTCGAAGAAGCACTACGGCGAGGCCGACATCGTCGACGTGCTGGAGGCCTCGCCCGACCGGATCGCGCCGAGAGCGCCCCACCCGGGCGCCTCGTGGCAGGTGCTGCCCTACGCCCGCCAGGTCGAGGAGAAGGAGCGCCAGGTGCGGGACGCGCTGACGCGGCTCGGCGGGTTCGAGGACCCGCCGGTCGCGCCGATCGTGGCCGCGTCGGAGGAGTGGCGCTACCGCAACAAGCTCGAATACTCCTTCGGCGAGTCCGACGACGGATCGCTTGCGCTCGGCTTCCACCGGCCCGGCTCCTTCAGCCGGATCGACGACGTGGCCGACGACGTGCTCGCCTCACCGGCGATCAACGAGGTCCGCGAGGCGGTCAAGGCGTGGTGCCGCGAGCAGGGCCTCTCGGCCTGGGACCGCCACTCCCAGCACGGCTTCCTGCGCAACCTCGTAGTCCGCGAGGGCAGGCGGACCGGCGAGTTGCAGGCGCGCCTCGTCACGAGCGAGGGCGACTTCGACCGCGCGGGCTTCGAGGCGGCCGTCGACGTGGACAGCCTCGTCTGGACGCGCGCCGCGGGCGTGGCCGAGACGACGCGCGGCGGCGAGACCATGCTGCTGTCCGGCAACGAGTGGATCGAGGAGCGCCTCAGCGGACTGCGCTTCCGGATCACCGCGGAGGCGTTCTTCCAGACCAACACCGAGATGGCCGAGCGCCTCTACGAGATCGCCGGCGACCTCGCCGGCGATCTCGTAGAGGCGCTCGGCCATCT
>Ga0247708_1000192_pt1 | contig 14477 bp, 13 predicted proteins | sample 42W_NmetaG_FD_189040 | JGI IMG/M metagenome (GOLD analysis project Ga0247708, IMG submission 189040) | Soil microbial communities from hillslope of Landscape Evolution Observatory, University of Arizona, Oracle, AZ, United States - 4-2-W_N | ecosystem: Engineered > Artificial ecosystem >...
ATACAGACCATCCAGTGGCAGGCGTGGGCGTGGCCTGCAGCTCGACGGTGCCACTGGCGGGCAGCGCGGCCGTCGATGCCGAGACGGTCAGCGAGTTGCCGGCCGGTGCTGCCAGCGTGACCGTCATCGGCTCGGAGACGAGCACGCGGCCGGACGCGAGCTCTGCCCGCGCGACGACATTGCCGGCCGCCGTTGGCGTCCAGTCGAGCGCGTACGGCGCCGACGTGTCGTTGCCGATCTCCACGCTGCCGAGTAGGAAGCGCACGCGTGCGACGGCTTCGGGACTCGAGACACGTGCCACGATCAGGGCTCTGTCGGTCACGCTGCGGCCACCCCAGCCGTCCCACGCCAGCTGGACCTGGCCGCCGGCCGCCGGCTCGAGCCAGCGCTCAGCCGTGCGCCGCGCGAGGCCGCGATCATCGGTCAAACGCGCGGCGATGCGCACCGTCGACAGCGGGTTGCTGCCGGCGTTCCACGTACCGCCATAGGGCTTGGTCGTATCAGCCGCGACGACCTTGCCGTTGACCAGCAGCTCGACCTTGCTGATCGTCCGGCCCTGTCCCGGCGTGGCATCGACCGCCCAGGCAAGGTTTCCGCTGGCGCTGTCGTAGGCGGTCGGCCGACGCAGATAGATGTATGGGTTGCTGACCGTGTACCGGCGCGCCGCCGATGCGGACCAGCGGTAATGCCTGTCAACGGCGAAGACCTGGACCTTCAGTTGCTCGCCGTTGCGGTAGCCGCTGCCGTCGCCGTCGAAGAAGGTATCGAGGCGGAACGGCCTACTGCCGTCGGCCGGTATTTCGCCGGCACGCTGGCCGTTGATGACGACGACATAGCGCTGAATGGCGTAGCCCGCTGGGGCAGTGCTCGACGCGCCGATGCGCAGCCGGCCGGCGACGACCGCCTTGTCGGCTGGTCCGTCGATGGCCACCCTGGCCCGTGGCAGGCGCTCCCACTTCGCGGGGGCCGTGCCGGCCAGCCAGCGGCTGTTGGCCACGTTCCACTTCCGCGCCAGGTAGCTGTCGCTCTTTGGCTTGACGCTGAAGTAGTCGTCGAGGTTGCAGTCGAGCCGCTCGGGCGAGCGCAGCGCGCAGACGTCCTTTGGCGGGCCCCAGCCGTCGTCGTAGCACATCAGGTCGCTGCCATCCCAGCAGTGACCGAACTTGGTCGAGTGGGGAGCTGAGTCCTGCACCGCGCCAAGCGTGTGGCTCAGCTCATGGGCAGCTACCTCGGTAGCCATGATGCGCGCCTCCGGCGCAGTCCAGCACTCTGAGAAGAGCAATCCAACGAGGGACCTTGTGTTGTTCAGGTTGCGCTGGCCGGGCGTGTCATCGGGGTACATCTCGGCGATGCCCATGCAGCCCCAGCCGGCGGTGTCGAGGAAGGCAAGCGCCTTCTCCGACCCGGACAGCAGGCCGGCCTGTGCCAGGGCACGATTCAGCGCAGTTGGGTCGCCGAGCGTAGCGGCACTGGCCGCAAAGGTGGTGATCTCAAGCCGGCAATCCTTCATCCGCCAGCGGATGTGGCGCGTGCCTCCGGAGGCGCGCGCAGCTTCGTTGTACAGCCAATCGACGTAGGCGACAACCTCGCGGATGAGCGGATCGACCTGCTTGATGCGGTTGTTGCGGCCGGCTTCGTAGCCATAAACGACACGCAGGTAAGGCCCGCTCGTGTAGCACGGAATTCCGGGCACGGCATCAAACGGCGGCCAGCGTTCTTCGAAGGCGGCGGCGACGGGCCGTGGCGGCCAGTGGTCTGGCCCGTGTCCGCCAGCGGCGACGTGCGTTGGCGCGGGCGTGCCGAGACCGGCCGAGACTGCGCTAACGGCAAAGATGCCGGCCAGTCCGAGCAGCAGCCGGCGGCCCGGCTGACGGCCAACTCCCCACCCCATCGAGGTCCCCTCTCAGGCGCCGCCGGTGACGGATCGGCTGCCGCGCCGCACAGGATGGTCGCGGCTGCCCGGCGGGCTGTCAAGGACCGGCCAGCGGCCGTCCACGCAAGCTCAGCCGGCGACGCTGTCGAGCTGGTCGGCATGCTCGGCCAGGTGCCCGACGATGAAGCGATCGATGATCTGCGGCACGCGCATCACGCCAAGCGTTTGATGGACGCCCTCCGCCTGCCAGGCTTCCTCATCGAGCCGGCCCAGATAGGCGCCGAAACCGGCGATCGACCGGTCGACGCGCTCGGCCAGCGAGCCGACGGTCTCGTGCCTGCCCATCTCGATCGCGGCAAGCCGGTCAGCATCGCTCTTCACCCGCCCGAACGGGACAGGCATGCCGTCATAGTTGCGAACGACCGCCTCCAGCTGCCGGTGCCAGTAGCCAACGAACTCGGCCATGTGCGCCCAGACCTGCCGGCCGTCCCATCGCTCGCCGGTCTCCGGATCGGCCTCGGTCAGCGCTGCCGTCGGCTGGCGCGCCGCGGCCGCGGCGATGCGCGCGCGAAGGTCGGCCAATCGGCGCCGTGCATCGTCGTCCACAACGGCCGGGGTCAGTCGGGGAATGCTTCCGGGCCGCGTTCGGCCAGCTCGGCGGCGTGCTGATCGGCGTCGTCAGGCGGCAGCCAGGTATAGGGGTAATTGGCGTCCTCCAGGCGATGTGCTTCGCGCGTCAGGTCGAGCGGGTGGAAGGTATCGACCATCACCGCCAGTTCCTCCGTCGCCTCCTTGCCGATGGACGCCTCGACGGTGCCCGGATGCGGCCCGTGCGGTATGCCGGCCGGATGGACGGTGAACGACGAGATGTCGACGCCGCGGCGGCTCATGAAGTTGCCGGCGACGTAGTAGATGACCTCGTCGCTGTTGATGTTGGAATGGTTGTACGGCGCCGGGATGGCGAGCGGGTGGTAGTCGAACTTGCGCGGCACGAACGAGCAGACGACGTAGTTGCGGCCGGCGAAGGTCTGGTGAACCGGCGGCGGCTGGTGGATGCGGCCGGTGATCGGCTCGAAGTCGCCGATGTTGAAGATGTACGGCCACAGGTAGCCATCCCAGCCGACCACGTCGAAGGGGTGGTGCCTGTAGTGGTAGGCCGTCAGCCGTCTGCGCACGCGGACCCAGATGACGAAGTCGCCCTGCTCGTCGCGCGGTGGTGCCTCCTCGGGCAGCCGAATGTCGCGCTGGCTGAAGGGCGAGTGCTCGAGCAGCTGACCCCAGTCGTTGCGGTAGCGCCTGGGCGGCACGATCTCCGACGGTGACTCGAGATAGAGGATGCGGTGGGCGACGTCGTCCTGTACCAGCCGCCAGGTGGTGCCGATGGGGATGAGGATGTAGTCGCCGGGGCCGTAGCGCAGCGGGCCGAAGACGCTCTCGAACACGCCGCTGCCCTGGTGGATGAAGAGCATCTCGTCGCCCTCGCCGTTGCGGTAGAAGACGTTGTCGGGCAGCGACTCAGTCGGCCGCACGACACCGATCACCACGTCGCTGTTGAAGAACAGCGGCAGGCGCCCGTCGATGACGTTGCCGCGTGCCTCGACCGCGCCGGTCTTTACCAGCCGGTGACGGTGCAGCCCATCGTCGACCGGATCGAAACGCAGCTCGCGGACCTTCTCGATCTTGTGCGTCCGCGTCGGCGGCACGAGGTGGTAGAGCAGCGAGCTGCGGCCGGTAAAGCCCTCGATGCCGAACAGCTCCTCGGCGTAGAGCGACCCGTCCGGCGCGCGGTGCTGAGTGTGGCGTTTGTGCGGCACGTTGCCGCGACTGAGATAGAACATTGGCCGCTTCCTCCGCTCGTACCGATGGTAGCGGAGCGCCGGGGGTGTGCGGCCAGCTGCACCTATCAGCGACGGCGTCACTAGAAGTGCCGCCGTCCACAACAAATTGCCACGCGTCCATCGAATCGCGCCGCCTTCTGTTGCCCTCGCGAGCACAACCGGCCACGGCGTGGCGGTTGAGTGCCGGGGGCTGCACTTTGCAGCGGGCTGCCGCGACGTTCCCTGCCCGCGTCGCCGTTGAGTGCAGCCCGGCTCACGGCACACACGAGCCGGCCGCCCGCGATGCGGGCGGCCGGTCGGCCGGGAGCGGCAGCAGCAGGCGATCAGCGCTGGGCTGCGTGACGCTCGATCGTCTGCGGGTTGAGCCGATTGACCTTGATCGCCTTGCTCGTGTCGGGATGACCGATCGCGAGCACGTCCAGCCCGCGGCTGCGGCCGCTGAGCGAGTTGACGTCTTCGTCGAAGTTGTTGACGTAGATGAAGCCGCGGTACCAGTACGACGACCAGGCCGTCGCCAGCTTCGGCTCCTTCGGCACGTAGTAGCCGATCTGCTCGACATTCTGTGGGTCGGTGAAGTCGAGCACGGTCGTGCCGCCGTTGTACCAGGCCGAGACGAGGATGTCGCGGCCGCTGCGGGTTGGCACGACGTTGAAGTTATGGGCCGTACAGAGGATCGACAGCTCGTCCTGCGGGATGCGGAAGGTGCCGACTGGCAGCGGCGCCGCCGGGTCGCTGACGTCGTAGAACCAGAGCGCGCCGAGCGGCACGTGCTGATCGGCGCCGGCGCAGCCGGGCGAGACGGCGGCGCCGCCGAGCTCGTCGCCGATGACCAGCGTCCGGCCGCTCCACGAGAACGTCGTCGAGTGGTGGATGTTGATCGCCGGATTCACGATGTGGCTCAAGACGGTCGGGTTGGCCGGATCGGAGATGTCCCAGATCTGGCTCTCGCTGATGCACGCCGCGCCGGCGATCCGCCGCTCCACGTCGACGGTCACGTCGTGGCAGCCGATGGCCGGCGAAACATCGGGCGTGCTGATCACGCGCGCCTCGGCAGGCGCCCGGATGGGTACCTCGACGACCGAAATCTTGCGATGGCTCGCCGCGCTGCAATTGGTCGCCTGGACGCCGAGCGGATAGGACAGGACATAGATCAGCAGCCGGCCGTTCGCCTCGTCCGGCACGAGCGTGTGGGTATGTGAGCCACAATCCGTGTTGACTGCGGCGACCTGGCGCGGGCGCGCCGGATCGCTGATGTCGACGACGCGGATGCCCTCCCACGCGCGGCCGAGCGCGAAGTCGGCCGACGACGCGCCGCCGGCGCCGCACTCGGGACCGGAACGCGGGCTGTCGACCGACAGGAAGACGAGCTTCTTCCAGATCGAAACGTCGTTCTGCGGCCCCGGGCACTCGAGCTGGCCGAGCTTGCGCGGCTGGGACGGGTCGCTGATGTCGACCAGCCTGAAGCCGCCCGGCGCGCCGTAGTTGCCGAGCACCGCCGTGTTGCCCCAGAAGGCGAGATCGCTGCCCTGCCGGTAGGTGCCGTCGTCGTCCCAGTTGGCGACCAGGATCATGTTGTCCGAGTGCTCATCATCGGCGTGGCCGACATGCGTCGGGACGGTGCCGTCGGGCAGCAGCTCGAAGAACTGGCTGATCTCCTCGGGCAGCTCGTCGTGGGCGACCGCCGCCGCGGGCATGATCAGGCTGGCGGCGAGGGCCAGTGCGAGGATCGTTCGGGTCATTGCTACGGACCTCCGGCAGAGTAAGCCACCACTCCGAATGGTGACAGAGAGTCTGACCGCCGGCGGTTACAGCTGCATATCGGAGCGACGGCCGCGCCTAAATGTGCCGTTGCGTCCCGGGCGGCCGACTATCGGCGTCGTCAGCACCCCGAGCCGGTCGACCTTCAGGCTGACTTCGTCGCCGGCCTGCAGATAGCGGCCAAAGCCGGAGTCCTCGCGAATCTCGAGCAGGCAGCCCGTGCCAACCGTGCCCGAGCCGAGCACGTCGCCAGGCACCAGCCGAACGTCGGCCGAGGCGCGCTCGATCATCTCGCCGAACGAGTAGTTGATATCCGCCCAGCTAGCGCGGGAGAGCTGCTCGCCGTTGACCTGCGCGCTGGCGGCCAGGTCGAAGCCCTTGCCCGCGCGGACGTCGGCCAGCTCGTCGGGCGTGACCAGCCACGGTCCCAGCGTCGACGCGAAGTCCTTGCCCTTCGCCGGTCCCAGCCGGACGGTCGTTTCGTCGCGCTGAAGGTCGCGGGCCGACCAGTCGTTGAAGATCATGTAGCCGCCGATCGCCTCCTCGCCGCGCTCGGCCGGCAGGTCGCGCACCGGCGTGTCGATCAGCGCCGCGATCTCCAGTTCGTAGTCGAGCTCAGCCGAGCCACGCGGCGCCCAGACCGGCTCGCCCGGGCCGCGGATCTCCGACGTGTTGCTGAAGTAGAAGATCGGCAGCCGGTACCACGCCTCGGGCACCGGCTGCTCGCGGCGCGCCCACATCGTCGCGACGTGTCGCTCGAAGGCATAGAAGTCGCGCACGCTGGTGGGCCGGAGGATTGGCGGCCCGAACGCCAGGTCGCTCGCCTCGAGGAGGGCGGCATCGTCACCGTCTGCCGGCTCGAAGCGCTCGACGACATCGGCCAGGTGCTCGACGCGCAGGCCGCGAGCCAGGTGGTCGTCGAGCGTCGTGATCGGTCGGCGGAGCATGACGCTGTTGTGAGCCAGTTGCTCGTCACGCCGGACCAGCCCGCGCCGCGCCGGCTCCAGGTCGAGCCAGCGCCGGTTGCCGTCGTCGAGCGCGACGGCCAGCCGGAACGGCGCACCTGCGGGGCCGTGTTGCTCTCGAACATGGGCGATGCGCATCGGCTGGCTATGCTCCGGCTAGGTGTTGCTCGGCCTCGACCACGTCATTCTCGCCGTCCGGGACCCCGACGTCGCGGCCGGTCAGCTGTCGGCTGCGCTCGGCTTGCCCGCCGGCGGTGGCGGCCGGCACGAAGCCCATGGCACGCGCAACCGGCTGCTCTGGCTGGGCGACGCATACATCGAGCTGATGGGCGTCTTCGACGCGCGGCTTGCCGCCCGCTCGTGGTGGGGCCGGCACGCGCAGGCACTGATGTCCGAATCGGACGCCGCCTACATGGGGGTGGCGCTGGCGAGTGACGATGTCGGCGCTGACGCCGAACGGTTGCGCGCGGTGGGCTCGGCGCTGGACGAGCCCGAATCGGGCGAGCGCAGCCGACCCGACGGCCGCACAGTGCGCTGGCGGCTGGCCCACGCGGCGACGCCCGACAGGGACCTGGGCCTGGCCTTCCTGATCGAACACGATCCGGCGAGTGCCGAGTGGACGGCGGCTGAGCGGGCGGCGCGGGCGGCCGCGACGTCGCTCAGGCTGCGCCGCCTCGAACTGCCAGTCGCCGACATGCGCGCCGCGACGGTGCGCCTTCACCGCGACCTTGGCGTGGCTTTCCGTCCCTCGCTCGCCGGCGGTGGCGCGCGCGATGGGGCGGTCGGCGCGCAGACAATCAGATTGCTCCGTCGCGGCCAATCGCCGCGCGTCATCCTCGCCGGCGGCCCAGCCGCCCTGGCGTTCTGGCTGCTCGGCTGCGATTGGCAGGTCGAGCCGGCCGTCAGCGACCGATGAGCTGGCCGTCGGCGCCGACGACGTACCAGACATCATTGACGCCCTGGCCGTTGTGCTCCTCGGCGGCCTGGTCGCCGATGAAGTAGTAAAGCGGGTAGTTGCCGATCCTGACCTGCTGGCTGCCGTCAGTTCGGGTGACCGTCGAGAACATCTGCCGGTCCAGCCCCTCGCCGACGGTCAGCTCGCCGTCGACCAGCAGCGGCGGCCAGTTCTGCTCGCACTGGTCGTAACAGGTCGATTCGCGCGATTCCTCGTCGGGTACGAAACCGTAGAGCGTTCGCCGCTCGCCGTCGACGAGGATCTGGCCGAGCGGGCTATCGGCGAGCTCGACCATTGCGCCCGGTCCGGCGGCGGGCATCGGCGAGGCGATGGGGGAGGGACTGGCGCCGCCCGCCGGCGCGCAACCGGCGAGCGCCAGCGCGGCCAGCACCGCCATGACAAATCGAAGATGTCTCATTCTGCGGCTCCGCTACGGCTGGCGCGAGCATTTCATCCGCGCCGCCGCGAACGCTCCGCCGACCGAAACCGCTCTGCTGCAGCTGTCTTTCAGAAGGGCCGGAACATCATCAGCCACAGGATGACCAGGAACCCGCCGCCGCCGACCAGCAGCAAGACCTCCGGCCGCCGGCTCGCCAGCAGCGCGGCCAGCTCTGCCGGCGGCAACGGGATCGGATCGGGTGCGTCCTTCTTGATCCCTGCGCGCAACCCCAGGCCACGCCTGATCGTGTTGTAGTACGTCGCACCGACCGGCGTCATCACGCCAGCGATGACGATCAGCAGGCCGAGCGAGATCCAGACCCACCAGCGCCCGAAGGAGCCGAGCAGCCAGCCGGCGGCAATTCCGGTGACCAGCAGGACCAGCAGCGCGACGCTGGCGGCGATCAGCGCGTAGCTCGATAGATCAAGCATTGCCGCAATTCGCTCGGGCTGCCGTTCGCGCCTGAGCCGGAAGGCCATGAAGATCGAAACCCCATGACCGGCGGCGAAGACGAAGGCCGAAGCGACGTGGACGAAGATGATCCAGTAGGCGAGGTTATCGAGCGGCATCGCCATCCCTCCTCGGTTGAATATGCTATGGCGTCCGCATCGCCGTCGATGCCAGGTGGCGCTGCGCCCGTCGGGCATACCAGACGGCCAGCGCGAAGAGCAACAGCGCGTTGACAGGGTGCAGCGCGGCCATCACCGGCACCGCCGTGCGCAGCGCGGGCAGGGCAGTCTGGACAAAGTAAAGGACCAGCAGGCCGAATGCCATCGCCGTGTCACGGCCCGACAGGCGCGCGCCGACGGCGCTCAGCACGACCGCCAGCGACAGTAGCCCCACGCCGGTGTAACCGAACTCGACGTGCAACCCGAAGTCACCCGTGCCACCAAGGTTGCGCAGCGCTATCCCGGCCAGGAACACCTGCAGTGCGATTCCGCCGACGAGCAACCAGGCGGCGATGACGTGCACGCGCCCAAGCGCCTGCCTCATCGACCGTCACCATCTTCGGTCGCCAGGAGCGTGCCCACCATTTCTGGGTGCACGTCGCAGATGAACATATAGCTGCCGGCGGTGAGCGACGCGAAGGAGTACGTTCGCGTCGCGGGCCCGATGAAGACCTCGCCGGAGTAGCCGGGGCCAGCGCCGGCGATCGCGACGTTGTGCGGCACGGCATCGCGGTTGTCGAAGCGCAGCGCGAACGGCGCGTCCGCCGGCACGACCAAACCGGCGGGGTCAAAGACCGATTCCTCGGCGGCGATGCCGAGCGTTATCGCCGGTGGCGCCGCCGGCGTTATCGCTGGTGCCAACGCTGGCGCCTCGGTCGCGGCACTGCCGCAGCCACCGGCGAGTGCGGCGGCCACGACGCCGACCAGGGCGGCTGACCGCAGGCGCGTCATTCCTCGCCGCTCGCCGGTGCGATCCCGTGGCGCGCCGTCGCCCGGCCGATCAGGCCGCGTGCGCCGACCGGCACCGAGCGCAGCCAGGTAAGCGACTGCCGCGTCTCGGACCGCCAGCCGGCGAGTCGGACCGCGATGGCGGCGATCAGCGCGATCTCGATTGCCTTGGCCAGGTAGGCGATGTCGAAGTAGGGGCCCATCACTGCCCAGCCGGCGATGGTCAAGCCGGCGTAGCCGGCCAAGCCGAGCAGCACGGCGGCGTACGCCCGGCGGTAGGCGAGGGCACTGGCGACCGCGACCAGCGCGAGCGCGAAGTAACCGGCCGCGTTCAGCAACAGCAGCGTCCCGCCGACCCAGAAGTGGATGTAGCCGGTCGCCAGCGTCAGTCCGACGATGAGGACGAGCAGCCCGGCGTCGAGGACTCGCCTGGTCTGTGACATGGACGTCATCCCTCCTGCAGCGCGGCGCGCGTGGGGGCGCCGCATGACGCAGGTTTAACGGCGCTGCTGTCCCGTCGTCATGGGACCGCTGTCACGAATCGACCGGGCGGTTGCCGGTTCGTCCTTCGCCGCCCAGCCCGGCCTCGCGCGCGCGCACGATCGCCTGCGCGCGGTCGGCTACCTGCAGCTTGCTGAAGATGTTGGAAATGTGGTTGCGCACCGTCTTGGGCGAGAGCACCAGCCGTTGAGTTATCTCGGCGTTGCTCAGGCCGCGCGCGACGAGATCGAGTATCTCCCGTTCGCGCTCGGTCAACTCGGGAAAGATGGCTGGCGCGATGCTCGGCCGGCTGCTGAAGAACGCCGCCAGCCGACGCGCGATGGCCGGCCCGAAGATGGCCTCACCCGATGTCACGGCCCGGATGGCGCGGACCAACTCGGCCCGGTCGGCACCTTTCAGCAGGTAGCCGCGGGCCCCGGCCTTGAGGGCGCCGAAGACCTGGTCGTCGTCCTCGTACATCGTCAGCACCAGCACGGAGATGTGCGGACTGGTGGCGATGATCTGGCGGGTAGCGCTGATGCCGTCGACGTCGGCCATGTTCAGATCCATCACGACGACGTCGGGTTGTAGCTCGGCCGCCATGCCGATGGCCTGCTCGCCGGACCGAGCCTCGCCCACGAGGTCGAGATCGGTGACGCTGGCGAGGAGCGCGCGCAAACCGCTGCGGAAGTCGTCGTGATCGTCAACGATCAGCACCCGCGTTGCCTCGCCGCGCTCGTCGCCGGCTGCGCTCATGCCGGCACCGCCGGCTGGATCGGCAGGTGCGCGACGACTGCGGTGCCTCCGGCGCGGCCACCGTCGATGCTGATCGAGCCGCCAACCTCGGCTGCTCGCTCACGCATCGACGCCAGACCGATACCCGGACGCGGTTGAACGGGCAGCCCGCGCCCGTCGTCGACGACCTCGAGGCGCAACTCCGGTCGGCTTTCGCCACCGATGGCGACGACGACCCGGCAGCGCGACGCTGCTGCGTGGCGGGCAGCATTGGTCATCGCCTCGACGGCGATCCGATAGGCGGCGACCTCGACTGCTGCCGGTAGCTCGGGCAGCGGCTGGTCGGCGGCGACGTCGAAGGCCGGCGGTGAACCAAGGCGCTCGGCCTGTAGGCTGAGCGCGCCGATCAGCCCGAGTTCGTCGAGCGCCGGCGGGCGCAGTCCTTCGACCAGCCGCCGAACGTCGGCCAGCGCCCGGGTCACCTCGCCGTTCAGCTCGCGCAGGGTCTGGGCTGCGGCGCCGTCCCGGGCCGCCGTTTCGGCGGCTAGCTCGGCGCGCATGCCGATGGCAGCCAGGGTCGGGCCGAGCCCATCGTGCAGGTCGCGCCGGATGCGCCGCCGTTCCTCCTCACGGGCGGCGACCAACCGCTCTCGCGAACGTATGACGTCGAGCGTCAGGCGAACGGAGTGGACGGCCGCACCTGCACCGCGCGCCAGGTCGTCGAGCAGTCGCATGTCGCCGGTTGACAGAGCCTCTCCCGCCGCGCGCGGAGCGAACAGCAGCCGGCCGACCGGCTCCGCGCCGTAGACCAGCGGCAGGCTGAGCGGCTCGCCGACCGGCTCGCCGCGGACGGCTGACAACTCGACGGCGCCAGGAGGACCGATCTCGAGTGCCACGTACGGTAGCCGGAGCGCCTCGGCGACACTCTCGACGATGGCCGCCGGCATGGCCATCGGCTCGAGCGTCGACTCGAGCCGGCGCGCCAGGCGGGCCAGCGCCCGGTAAGGGTCATCGCGGTCGCCGTACATCAGCCGGTTGACACTGCGTTGCAGCACGTCGCGCGCCGGCAGAGCGGCGACCGCCGCCAGGCCGGTCGCCAGCAGCGCCGCCGGGAAACCGGCCCCTTGGGGTACGACCGCGCCGATGAACAACACGCTCAGCGTGTAGATGGCGAGGATCGCTAGCGTCAGCCCTCCGTAGACGAGCGTCCGGTTGACGACAAGCTCGATATCGAACAGCCGGTGGCGCGCGATCGCCAAGGCGAGGCCGATCGGCATCGGCAGCGCGATCAGGCCGATCGCCGTCCACGGCAGCAGCGGCCGGCCGAGCAGCAGCTGTGGCACGAACATCAGCAGCAGGCCGACGACGGCCGCGCTGCCGGCCCCCACCAGCGCCCAGCGCAGCTGGCGCTGCGTGTCAGGCGATGCGCGCTGGTAAGCACGCGCGGACAGCAACATCCCGATCAGCAGCGCCGGCACGACGATCACACCCTGCAGCATTGGCCACGTGCCCACCCAGGCCGTCGCCGTCGGCGACACCAGCGCGGCGGCGAGCAGCAACGCGGCGTAGGCGCCGAGCGGGACTCCGTAGATCAGCGCCAGTCGCCGGCGTGACGGTCCGCCGTCGGCGCTGCCAGGCATCAGCGCCAGCGGCAGGTGCAGCGTGCCCGCTGGCCAGAGGAGCATGTACAGCGGGCTGACGGTGAGCGCGTAGAACACGAACGGCCAACCCAGGTACAGGTCGCTGGAGTGAACGCCCAGGCTCCACGGCAGCGTGCTGCCGCCGGCGGCGACGCCAGCGATCGCGAGGGCACGCGCCGCCGACCGTTCCGGCCGCCGCGCGAGCACGTACAGACCCAGGCCGAGCAACGCCGCAGCGAGCAGCAGGTTGCTCCAGTTCTCAATGAGATAGGGCGTCAGGTCCGTCTGCGCCAGTCTCACCTCGACAGCGAGGCTGCCTCCGCCGCGCTCAACGGTGTAGTCCAGCCCACCCGCGTAGGCGGCGTGTCGCTCGAGGGTGGGGTCGAGCGCGCCGGCCAGCCAGGCGTCGACCGAGCGGCCAGCGATGGCCACCACCAGGTCGTCGACCTCCAGCCCGCGATCGCTGCCGGCGATCGGCTGAACCTGGACGCCGTGTGCCTGCCAGGCGTCGCCGTAGAAGGCGACCACGGCACCGTCGGACAGGCCGAACAGGCGCCAGCCGACGAACGACGCGCTGGCGGCAAGCGCGAGGGCGATCAGCAGCCACAGGCCGGCGGGATGGGAACGGGCCACGCCAGGATTGTTCACGGTCAGTAGCCGCCCGCGACCAGGCCCGCGGGTGAGCAGCGGCCCCTAGAGGTTGCCGCGCTTGGCCTGCTCGCGCTCGATCGCTTCGAAGAGCGCCTTGAAGTTGCCGACGCCAAATCCACGCGAGCCGTGCCGCTCGATGATCTCGAAGAAGAAGGTCGGCCGATCCTGCACCGGCCGGGTGAAGATCTGGAGCAGGTAGCCCTCCTCGTCGCGGTCGGCCTCGATGCCCAGCTCCTCGAGCGTCTTCATTGGCACGCCGACGTCGCCGACGCGGTCGGGCAGGCTGGCGTAGTACTCGTGCGGAAGGCCGAGGAACTCGATGCCGAGTCCGCGCAGCTGCCGGACGGTACCGACGATGTCCTCCGTCCGCAGGGCGATGTGCTGCACGCCCGGCGACAGGTACCAGTCGAGGTACTCCTGGATCTGGCTCTTCTTCTTGCCCGTCGCCGGCTCGTTGATCGGGAACTTGATGCGGCCGTTGCCGTTGGTCATCACCTTGCTCATAAGTGCCGAGTACTCGGTGTGGATGACCTTGTCGTCGTAGTGGATCAACTGGCTGAAGCCGAAGACGTCGCGGTAGAAGTCGACGTAGCGGTTCATCTCGCCCAGCTCGACGTTGCCGACGCAGTGGTCGACTTCGAGCAGGTTCAGGCCCCGCGCCGCTTGGGCTGGTTTCTTGATCTTGCGATAGCCGGGCGCGAACGTGCCGTGGTAGTCGGATCGGTCGACGAACGAGTGGATGACCTCGCCGTACGTGCGGACTGCGGCCTTGCGCAGGACGCCATCCTCGCCGCCGTCGAGCTCGGTCGGCTCCATCACGCTCTCGGCACCGCGCGAGGTGGTCTCGCGCCAGGCGCTCTCGACGTCGTCGACGGCGAAACAGATGTCCTTCACGCCGTCGCCGTGGCGGTGGACGTGCTCGGCGATCTCGCCTTCAGGCGTCAGCGGCGCGGTGAGCACGAAGCGGATGTCGTTCTGCTGCATGACGTACGAGGCGCGGTCGCGGATCTTCGTCTCGAGCCCGGCGAAGGCGACCGGCGTGAAGCCCCACAGCGCGCGGTAGTAGGCCGATGCCTGGCGCGCGTTGCCGACCCAGAACTCGACGTGGTCGATGCCCTTGAGTGGCAGGAAGTCCTGTGCCTGGGCGTAGGCGTCGGGATTGACCACGGCGCCCGAGGCCGGTCGGGTGATCGTCTCGGTCATCGCTCGCTCCTTCGCGTATGTCGCGGCTTATCGTACGCCGGTGGCGACAAGAGTCCAGCAGTCCGGCCGGCGCACGCGTCGCCTGGAGGAGCTCGAGTTCCTGGCCGAGGTGGCGCGGCTGGTCGGCTCGGCCCGCACGTGGGACGAGCTGATGGGCACGATCGTCGACCGGGCGACGGCGGCCGCCAAAGCGGAGGTCTGCTCGCTCTACCTGATGGATCGCGATGGCACCGGCGTCACCCTCGCCGCAACCAACGGCCTCGATCCCGAATCGGTCGGCAGCGCCCGGCTGCCGCTGGGCGTCGGCATAACCGGCATCGTCGCCCAGCGCGGCCGGCCGACGAGGAGCGTCAACGTCCACCGTGATCGCCGCTTCCACTGGATCCGTGGCGTCGACCAGCCGCGCTTCACATCGATGTGCTCGGTGCCGCTGATCTGGAACGAGCAGGTCGTCGGTGTGCTCAACGTGCAGACCATCCGGCGGCGCGAGTTCGCCCGTCGCGACGTCGGCTTCCTGGAGACGCTGGCGGCGCTGCTCGGCCT
>Ga0247708_1000196_pt1 | contig 14295 bp, 13 predicted proteins | sample 42W_NmetaG_FD_189040 | JGI IMG/M metagenome (GOLD analysis project Ga0247708, IMG submission 189040) | Soil microbial communities from hillslope of Landscape Evolution Observatory, University of Arizona, Oracle, AZ, United States - 4-2-W_N | ecosystem: Engineered > Artificial ecosystem >...
GACCCGCCCTTGACCACCGTCCACCAGCCGGTGCGGCGCAAGGGTGAGGAGGCGGCCCGGATGTTGCTCGCCGCGCTCGGACGGGATACCGTCCGCACCGCGGAGCACCGTGTCCTCGAGACGAGGCTGGTGGTTCGCCGCTCGACGGCCCCGCCGCCTGTGGCAGACAGGAGGTGATGGACGACGGCTGATACATGTGACATAGGGCGGTCAGGTGATCGCCACGGCGCGGGCCGCCCGGCCAGCGCCGCAACCAATGAGACTCCGGCCGGAAGGCCGGACGACGAGGAGGAACCTTTCGGAACATGAGACTGACCCTTCAACTGGGCGCCCTGCTGGTGGCGTTCGTGATGCTGCTGGCGGCGTGCACGCCGGCCGCGCAGCCGACCGCGACGCCGGCAAGCACGCCCGCCCCAACCGATGCCCCGACCGCGGCGCCTACCGCAACCGTGGCCCCCACCGTAGCTCCCACCGAGGCGCCGACGGAGTCGCCCGGCGAGCCCACGCCCGACCCCACGCCCTCCCCGCCGCCAGGCGCCACTGAAGGCACGCTGGTCATCTGGGCGGACGAGGTTCGCGCGCCGTTCTTCACCCAGATCGGACAGGATTTCGCTGCTGCCGTCGGCGGCATCGAGGTCCAGGTCTACCAGTTGGGCTTCGGTGACATCCGTGACAACCTGGTCCTGCGCGGTCCTGCCGGTGAGGGCCCGGACATCATCATCGGCGCGCACGATTGGCTCGGCCAGCTCGCCACCGCCGGCGTGGTCGAGCCACTCGACCTTGGTGACAAGGCAGCTTCGGTCGATCCGACTGCGTTGCAGGCATTTACCTATGACGGCACCCTTTATGGCCTGCCCATCGCCACCGAGGCAATCGCCCTCTACTACAACACCGACCTCGTGCCGGAGCCGCCGGCCACGTGGGACGAAATGCTTGCCACGGCCCAGGCGCTCCAGGATGCGGGCACTGTCGAACAGGGCTACTGCCTGCAGCAAGGCGACCCATACCACTCTTACCCGATCCTGTCGGGCAACGGTGGTTACATCTTTGGGCGTGATCCCGCGACTGATGCCTACGATCCTTCGGACGTCGGGCTCGACAGCGACGGCGGGATCGCCTATGCAAACCAGCTCAGCCAGATGGTCCAGGACGGAATTCTGCGCGCGGACATCGGTTACGGCGACTGCCTGTACATGATGACCGGCGTCCGTCCTGACTGGATCGATCCCGAGACTCCGCAGCGTGGCGGCTCGGCCTTCTGGATCACCGGCCCATGGGCGTTGCCTGACTTCAACAGCTCGGGCATCAACTATGGCGTGGCGCCGATCCCGACTATCAACGGCAATACCCCGGCACCGTTCATCGGAGTGCAGGGCATGATGGTCAGCGCCAACGCCCCCAACAAGCTACTGGCTCAGACCTTCCTGACCGAGTACATGGCCACCGACGAGGCGATGCAGGCTGTCTACGAAGCCGATCCTCGCCCGCCGGCCTGGACGCCCACGGCCAATGCCGTAACCGACGAGAATGTTCAGGCGTTCATCGCGAGCGCCTCGAATGGCCACCCGATGCCGGCTATCCCCGAGATGTCGTCGGTCTGGGATGCCTGGACCCAGGCGATCAACCAGATCTTCGCGCAGCAGGGCGACGCCGAGCAGAACATCCGGAACGCAGCTGATGCGATCCGGGCTTCGATCACCGGTCCGTAAGCCGGCCGTTACAGACTCGTAGCTCGAGCCATCACGTGACAGGGCAGCAGGGGGCGCCGCGCCGCGGCGCCCCCTCGCCCATCGTCTCGATCATCTGGCGACTGATCGCGCTCGCCCTCATCGACGCGGTTGCGATCGTCTTTGCCTACGCCTTCTTTGGCGGCGGCCTGACCCTGGCAGCGATCGTGCTGCTGGTCATCACGGCGGTTATCAACGTCGTCTTCCTGGTGCCCGGGCTGTATCCGCTGCGCTGGATCTCGCCTGGCCTGATGCTGCTTGTGCTGATGGTCGTGTACCCAGTGCTGTACACGGTCTACATCGCCTTCACCAACTACAACGGCGTTGACCACCTGCTCTCTAAGGACCAGGTCGTGGCGCGCCTCGAATCCACCCTCTACACGCCCGAAGAAACGGCCAACCTGGCCTGGCGGGCCTATCGCTCACCTGAAGGCCAATTCCTGATCTGGCTTACCCAGGTCGATGGCACGACCCAGCTGGCCGATCCGCTGAGCGGCATCGAGCAGGTCCAGCTGGACGATGCGCGCTTCGGCGCGATCGACCCGGAAGACGGCCTCCCCGCGACCATCGGCGTGTACACGAAGCTGGGCCGGCTGGAGTCGTTCCGCTACCTGACCGCGCTGTCGAACCTGGTCATCACCGACGAGACAGCGCAGCTGCGCATCATCTCGATCGATCGTGCCACGCTGGGCATAGCTCGCTTCTCGTATGACCCTGTCCGCGACGTCGTCTACGACGACCAGACTGATACGGAGTACTTCGCGAGCGGTGGCTACTTCGTGGACGCACAGGGCAACCGCGCGCCGGCGCCTGGCTTCGTCGATTTCGTAGGCTTACGCAACTTCGAGCGCGCGCTGAGCGACCCGCGCATCTCGAGCGTTTTTTTCAGCGTGCTCGGCTGGACGATCGCTTTCTCGTTCCTGAGCGTGGTGCTGACCTTCGCCGTGGGCCTGGCCCTGGCGTTGGTGTTCAACGACGACAAGCTGCCCCTGAAGGGACTCTTCCGCACCCTCGCGATCATCCCCTACACGATCCCTGGGTTCATCAGCGCACTGGTCTGGGCGGGCCTGCTCAACCCCAACTTCGGGCCCATCAACGGTTTCCTGAGCGACTTCGTGGGCATGAACCCACAGTGGTTCAGCGATGGCAACCTGGCCAAGATGGCTGTTCTGATCGTCAACACCTGGTTGGGCTACCCATACATGATGATCGTTTCGCTGGGCGCGCTGCAGTCGATCCCGTCCGATCTTTACGAGGCTGCCGAGATCGACGGCGCGAGCCCCTGGCAGCGCTTCCGCACGATCACCTTCCCGCTGCTGCTGGTCGCGCTGGCGCCGCTGCTGATTGGCTCGTTCGCGTTCAACTTCAACAACTTCACGCTGATCGAGCTGCTGACCGAGGGTCGCCCGCCCCAGTTGGGGGTTATCTCGCCGGCGGGGCAGACTGACATCCTGATCTCGTACTCGTTCAGGGTCGCCTTTGCTGCCGGCCGCGGCCAGGATTACGCCTTTGCCGCCGCGCTGGGCGTGTTCATCTTCCTGATCGTTGCCGCCATCACGATCGTCAACTTCCGGCTGAGCCGGCGTCTGGAGAACATGATCTGATGGCAGCCCCAGTGACGACGCCACCCGCTCGGCAGCGACGCCAGATCGGCATCCGCGCCCGCCGCCGCATCTCGATCAGCATCAAGCTGTTCGTCGCCGTCATCACGGCGTTCTATGCGCTCGCGCCCGTGCTGTACGTCGTCTCGTCAGCGCTCAGCCCGATCCGGGGCATCGGCGGCGCGACGCTGATCCCGGCGCGGGTCACGACGGCCAACTTCGAGCGGCTGTTCAACAGCCCCTTCCACCCTTGGCCGACATGGATCATGAACTCGGTCATCGTGTCGGCCATCTCAGCGGTGGTCGTGGTCGCGCTGTGCGCGCTGGCGGCCTACTCCTTCTCCCGCTTCCGCTTCCGCGGCCGCCGCCTCGGCCTGATCTCGCTGGTGGTCATCCAGCTCTTCCCGAACATGCTGGCCATCGTTGCGCTCTTCCTGCTGCTGCAGGGCATCGGCCAGGCGCTGCCGGCGTCCATTGACGTGCCCGGCCTTGGCGTTATCGGGCTGCCGCGGCTCGGGCTGAACAGCCTCGGCGGGCTGGTGCTGATCTACATCGGCGGCGCGCTCGGCTTCAACACCTGGCTGATGAAGGCCTACTTCGACACCGTGCCCTACGACCTCGACGAATCGGCGCTCGTGGACGGCGCCTCGCACTTCCAGGCCTTCCGGCTGGTCGTGCTGCCGCTCGTTCGGCCGATCCTGGCGGTGATCGGCATCCTGACCTTCATCGGCACGTACAGCGACTTCCTCCTCGCCCGGGTGATGCTGACCAGCACGGAGAACTTCACGCTGGCCGTTGGCATGAGCCTGTTCATCCGCGGCAACTTCAACCAGGAGTGGGGCATCTTCTCGGCGGGAGCGCTGATCGGCGCGCTGCCGATCGTGATCGTCTTCCTCGTTCTCCAGCGCCAGCTGATCGGCGGCCTGGCGCGCGGCGGCGTCAAGGGGTAGCGGCTGGCTCCTTCGCTCACCGAGGCTGAGCTGCTCCACGTCCCCGACAAGCCGTTCGCGTACGGCACGGGCCGCTCGACGCTGCGCGTCGTGCTCCGGACGCGGCGCGGCGCGATCGATGGCGGCAAGGTCCTCTACAACGATCGCTACGCGTGGCACGGTGACGACTACGAGCCATTGCGCCACTCGGCGTCGCTGCGGCGCTACGCGCTTGACGGCGAGCTCGAGTACTGGGCCGCCGATCTCGATCTCCATCCCCCGCGGCTGCGCTACCGGTTCGGCCTCGAGACAGCTGACGGCCTCCGCTGGTTCGGTGCCGACGGGCTGCGTGACACGCCCGCGCCGCGCTACGCCTTCGAATTCGACTACATCGGCGAGGGCGACCTGCCGGACCTGCCCGAATGGGCGCGCGGCGCGACCTTCTACCAGATCTTCCCCGACCGCTTCGCGCGCAGCGCCCACGGCCACCGGCGCGGGACAGTCGATCCGTGGGACGAGCCGGTCGATGGCCGGAGCTTTCTCGGCGGCGACCTCGACGGCATCGTGGAACGGCTCGACCACATCGCGTCGTTGTCGGTCGATGCCGTCTACCTGACGCCCATCTTCACGTCGCCTTCGAGCCACAAGTACAACACCAGCGACTACTTCAGCGTCGACCCGGACTTCGGTGGCAATGCCGCCCTGCGCCGGCTCGTGGGCGCGCTCCATGAGCGTGGCATGCGGCTGATGCTCGACGGTGTCTTCAACCATGCCGGCGCCGATTGGCCGCCGTTCGTCGACGCCCGACAGAGGGGCGCGAAGTCGCCATACGCGAGATGGTTCTACTTCGAGGATGACGAGCCGGGCTATGAGACCTGGGGCTCGAAGATCAGGACGATGCCCAAGCTGCGGACGAGCGAGCCGGCCGTGCGCGACCTCGTGTGCCGGATCGGGCGCTTCTGGGTGCAGGAGTACGGCATCGACGCCTGGCGGCTAGACGTCGCGAAGGAGGTCGATCACGCGACCTGGCGTGCCTTCCGCTCAGCCGTGCGCGAGGCCAGCCGCGAGACATTCCTCGTCGGTGAGGTATGGACGACCGGGCTGCCGTGGCTGCGCGGCGACCAGTTCGACTCGGTCATGAACTACCCCTGGCGGGAGGCATTGCTGGCCTACGCCGGGCGAGACGAGCATGACGGGCTGGCCCTCCTCGACGCCATCGACGCCATCCGTGCCGCGTACCCCGAGTCAACGCTTGACTTCTTGTACAACCTGGTTGGCAGCCACGACGAGGATCGGCCGCTGACGCAGGTCAAGGACGACCGTGGGGCCGTGGCACTCGCGGCCGGGCTCATGTTCGCGCTGCCGGGCATCTGTTCGATCTACTACGGCGACGAGGTGGGCATGGCCGGGGAGCGCGACGCGGCCAATCGCAACGGGATGGTCTGGAACGAGGCACGGCAAGATACGCGGCTGCTCGAGCTGTACCGGCGGCTGGGACGGCTGCGACGCCTTCACCCGGCGCTGCGCCGAGGTGGCTACGAGCGGCTCACGGCGGAGGGCGCCGTCGTCGTCTTCGCGCGTCAGTCCAGCGATGAGCGGCTGGTGGTCGTCGCCAATGCCGGCACTGAGCCCGCGGCAGTCGCCGCCAAGCAGGTAGGGCAGTGGGCGGGCGGCGGAGCGAGCGTGATCGAGACAGTCGCCTACGGCGATGCGGCAGCCGAGCTCGGCGGGGGCGACCTGCGCCTGCCGCCACAAGGCATCGCGCTGCTCCGCTCCGGAGGACGGACTTGAGCGGCCCCAGCATCCAGAGGCTTGGAGGAGATTCGTGACGGAGCTATCTGCACCGCCTGCATGGGTACGCGACGCGGTCTTCTACCAGATCTTTCCCGACCGCTTCGCGGCCAGCGCGCGGGTTGCCAAGCCCGGCCCGCTGGAGCCATGGGACGCCCCACCGAGCTTCCACGGGTTCAAGGGCGGCGACCTGCTGGGCATCGTCGAGCGGCTGGACTACCTCGTCGACCTGGGCATCACGGCGCTCTACCTGACGCCGATCTTCGCCTCGGCGTCGAACCACCGCTACCACACGTTCGACTTCTACCAGGTTGATCCGCTGCTCGGCGGTGACGCCGCGCTGCGTGAGCTGCTCGATGCCTGCCACGCGCGCGGGATGCGGGTGGTGCTCGATGGCGTGTTCAACCACGCCAGCCGCGGCTTCTGGCCGTTCCACCACATCGCCGAGAACGGGCTCGGCTCGCCGTACATCGACTGGCTGTTCGTTGACCGCCAGCGACTGGCCGGCGGTGGCTCGCTGCGTCTCTACCCGACGGCTGCCGAGCGCCACGAGATCGATGCGCTCAAGGCGTCCGGCATGCCCCCCGGTGACGCTTCGCTCAAGGTGCTCGGCTACAAGGCATGGTGGGACCTGCCGGCGCTGCCCAAGCTCAACACGGACAACCCGCAGATGCGCGAGCACCTGCTGGGCGCCGCCGAGCACTGGCTGCGCTTCGGCATCGACGGCTGGCGGCTGGACGTCGCCGAGGAGATCGATGCTGACTTCTGGCGTGAGTTCCGGCAGCGCGTGCGGGCCGTCAACCCGGATGCCTATATCGTCGCCGAGATCTGGCGCGCCAAGCCCGAGTGGACGCGCGGTGACACATTCGACGGCCTGATGAACTACCCGTTGACCGAGGCCATCATCTCGTTCGTCGCTGCCCGGACGATGGATCGGGAGGTCGTCGCCACGCAGCACGAATACCGCCAGTTCGTCTCGCCAACGGACGGGCCGGGCTTCGCCGCGCGGCTGGAGGGCGTGCTCGGCACGTTCCGGCCGGAGACGAACGAGGCCCAGCTGAACCTGCTGGGCAGCCATGACACGGCCCGCTTCCTGACCGTCGCCGGCGGCGACGTGGCCTCGCTGCGGCTGGCCATTCTGGCGACGATGACCTTGCCCGGCGCGCCCTGCATCTACTACGGCGACGAGGTTGGCCTCGCCGGGCGCCACGACCCGGACTGCCGGCGCTCGTTCCAGTGGGACGAATCACGCTGGGACAGCGGCCTGCGCGCCTTCGTCCGCGACGCCATCGGGTTGCGCCATCGCGAGCCCGTGCTGCGCCACGGCGCCTATCGAACGCTGGCGGCGGAGGGTGAGGCCGTCGCCTATCTGCGCTCCGGGGCCGATGGGGCGGCGGTCGTGGCGCTCAACGCGGCCGACGGCGAGAGCGCGCTGTCGTTCGAGCTGCCCGAGGTGGACGGCAGGACGCTGGACATCGTCACGCTCTCCGGCGCGACGCCACCGACGATCGAGCGCGCGACCAGCGGTCCGCTGCGGCTGACCGTCCCCGGCCGGACGGGCGCGGTGCTGCTCCTGCGCTGAGCCTTGGTGGCGCGCGCCGATCGGCCGCCCACGCTACGCTCGCGCGGTGAGTGGCTATTCGCAGCGCCCGCAGCCCGACCAGCAGTGGCAGCCCGCGTACGGTGACCGCTGGCAGGACTGGGAGGAGGACGAGGATGAGCGACGCCCACGGAGCAAGGTCGGCCTGATCTCGCCGCTGCGCGTGCTGCTCTTCCTGGTCGTGCTCGTCGCCGGCGGCATCGCGCTGTACGGGCTGTTCGTCGAGCAGACTCCGCTGCAGCTGCCCCTCAGCATCACCGGTCTCGGGCTGGTGGCGCTGGCGATGCTGCTGCTGTCGCTCTCGCTGGCCCGCGCCGCGGCGCAGCTGGGCCGCCGTGGCAGCGGCGGCCGCGCGTTGGTCGGCGCGTTCATTGGTGGGCTGTTCATCATCGGTTCCGCCGGCGCGGCGGCCGGCGCGGTCATCCTGGCGATGCTGACGGCGCTCTAAAATGTGGGGATTGGTGGCGTGAGGTCAGGCGGGGGCCGCTGCTAGACTCGGAGGCGCCCGCCCCCATCGTCTAGAGGCCTAGGACGCCACCCTTTCAAGGTGGAGATCAGGGGTTCGAATCCCCTTGGGGGCACCACATTTCCGTCGCATTACCCCAATCGCGGACGCCACCTCGTCGGCTGGGAACGCAAGGCATTGCCGGTTTCTAGATTTGGATGAGAGACAACCGAGCGATGGGTTTAGGGCGAGTCGAGCGCCTGATCCCAAAGTGTGATTTCGAGAGCCGGCCCGCGGCACTCGACTGGCCGCCGCTCGTTTGAGGTCACGGAGCCGCCCTATGGAAGCCCAAGACGACACTGAGCCTGAATGGCAGGCTGTGCTCGAACCCGGTGAGGAGATCCGTTTTCGGGCCCGAGCGACGGACGCGATCCTCGCCGTGACCGATAGACGGCTGGTCGTGGCCGCGTCGCACCGCATCCCCTTGGCAATCCCCTTCGAAGGACTGCGCAGAGTCCAGTTCGACATCGAGCGAGAACGTCCGGCGACGTTGGTGCTGGTGCCGGAGCTGGCTCGCCACGCGCCCCAAGTCCTGGAGATACCCCCGCAGCAATACCACACGGCCGCCGAAGCCCTGGTCGCCCTCGGCCTTGCCCTCGCCCCGATCGACTCGGGAGCCAAGCCCGAATAGACTGCGCGCTTCCTGATTGCGGTCAGCTTGGCCGCAATGGCCGGCGCGAGGCTCGTGTTCGCGATGGCGCAGAGCGCCTCGGTCAGTTGGGCAACTGACCCCCGCAGGACTCGACTTCGTCGAAGGTGGCAGTCAGCGGAAAGAAGTCCATACACGGCCAGACTGCCCCGTCGAGCCAGCCGCCGATGGGCTGTCCATCGACGACGAGGATCAAGGCCCTGACCCGGCCGTCTCGCAATCGGCCGACATCGTAGGAGACAAGGGAGCCAGGCTGGCCATTGAATGGCGAGAAGTCCATGCCGACCTCTTGGGAGTGGTGCAAGCCCAGCTGCCAGAAGAGCTCGCCCATCGGGTGCGCGTCTGAGTCGCCAACGGTGAGCGCTACGGCGGTTGGTCTGCCTTCTGGCTGCCACCCATGACGCCTCAGCAGCTCCACCGTGGGGTCAGATGTGCAGCCGGCGAGGATCAGGACCGATAGGGCAATCGCTGCGCGGCAAAGACCCGTCACAGACTCGCCTCCATCAAAGGCGTACGCTCGCGTCCTCGCCCCGACTGCTGGATGGTCGCGCCGCTCATTCGGCCACATCGGCGAGGCCGGGGATGCCGCCCAAGCCGCGTGCCAGGCGCACGCTGCGCAAGATCGCTTCGCGTAGTGCCGCGACGGCGGCGACTCCTACGATCAGTGTGTCCACGTCCCGCTCGCCCGTGCTGAGAGTGAACACGGCGTCCCCGTCCAGGATGGTGTGGACCGGCACGACAGCCATCGCCAGCGCGTCGTGGGCCTGGCCGGCTATCCGCTGGCACTCGGCCTGGGCGAGCCGCGCGTCCGTGGCGATGACGGCCAGGGTGGTGTTGCCGCCGGCCGTCGGGATGGGTGGCCGGCCCTCGCGCAGCAGCATCTGCACCGAGTCGACGAATCCGCCATCCTCGCTGCGCGCGCCGGCGAGCACAGACCCGCGTTCGTCGAGCACGTCACCAACAGCGTTGGTCACGGCCAGTGCGCCGACCACGGTGCCATCCGCCAGTCGAATGGCGGCCCCGCCCACGCCACCCTTCATGCACCTGTCCATCCCGAGCAGCTTGCCGACCGAGGCGCCTGTGCCCGCACCGACACTGCCTTCGAGGAGCCCAGCGCCAGACTCAGCGACCGCGCACGCTCGGTAGCCATCCTGGGCGGTCGGCCGGACCTGTCCGTCGCCCACGCTCAGGTCATAGACGACGGCGGCCGGCACCATCGGGATCGTCCAGCCGCGGTAGGGGTGGCCGATGCCGCGCTCCTCCAACCAGGCCGTCACGCCGGCGCACGCTGCGAGCCCAAAGACCGAGCCGCCGGTGAGCACGACCGCGTGGGCGCGGACGCCCGGGATGCGCGGGTCGAGCATGTCCGTCATCTGCGTGCCGGGCGCGTAGCCGCGCACGTCGACTGCCGCCACGGCACCGCCATTCTCGGCAAGGACCACCGTGCAGCCGGTCATCGCCGTCTCGTCCGTGTAGTGCCCGACGCGCACTCCCGGCACGTCTGTGAAGGTCAGCCGCCGCTCGTGTGCCACGCGCAGATGCTACGGCCGCGGCGGATACAATCGGGCCGATGTCCAGCAAGTTCCGTGGCGGCGCGATCTACGGCATCCCCATCCCCACGCTGTTCGACGAGAACGACGCGATGCGCTGCGCCGGCTGTGGCGGTCCCATCCCGGGCACGCCCTTCCGGGTGACGCTGCTCGACATCGTGGCGCCGGAGGCGCCGCCCAGCTGGGCCATGGGCGCGCGGCTCAATCCCGGCCCGCACCAGTTCCACGCCGTTCCGGAGCACTTCCGTGACTGGGCGCGCCGGCGCGGCCACTGGTTCTGCCGGCTGTCTGACGTGCGCGAGATCATGCGGCCGGTGCCGCTGCCCGGCGAGAAGCCGCGCTGGGGGCTGTGCGACGGATTGCATCGACAGGACCACGAGTTCGTCCCTTCCTGAGCCGCGCAGATGTCCGTACTCCTGCCCGCGATCACTGCCCTCCTGGCCTTCGTCTTTGCAGTCGCGCTGCTTGACCAGTGGCGGGAGCGGCGTCGCGGCTTCCAGCTGATCTGGGCGCTGGGCATGCTGTTCTTCGGCATTGGCGCCGGGGCTGAGGCGGTCGGGGCCGCCATCGGCTGGAGCGAGGCGCTGTACCGGACGTGGTACCTGACCGGCGCCGTCTTCACCGCCGCCTGGCTGGGGCTTGGCACGGCATTCCTTTTGGCCAAGACTCGCTTTGGCTACACCTACGGCGCGCTGATCGTGCTCGGCGGCCTGATCGCCTTCTTTGCCCGGCGGGCATACCCTGAGGCGGGTGACTTCGCGACGCTGCTGTTCATCGGCGCCCTCGTCTTCGGCCTGGCGGTCGCCCTCGAGACCTATTTCCAGAACGAGCGCTGGCCGCTGATCGCGGCCATCGGCGTCATCGCGGCCAGCGCGGTGGCCACTTACGTCGCCTTCGCCATGCCGCTCTCCGGCCCGGTCGCGATCGACTCGCACACCGGCGTGCCGACCGGCGCCGCGATCGCCGCGCCGGAGCGATTGATCTCGTTGGTGATGAACATCTCTGGCGGGCTGGCACTCGTGCTTGGCGCGCTCTTCTCAGCGTACGTGTTCATGCCCAAGAAACGCGTGCTCGACTACTCGCTCGACCCCGGCCAGCCGGGCGACGAGTTCCTGTTCAACCTGGCCATTGCCGTGATCGCAATACCGGTCAACTTCGTGCTGTCACTGCCCGGCACACTGCGAGCCCTGGTCAGCGGCCGGATCCACAGCCGCGTGCCGGCGACCATGCTCATCGCGATTGGCGGACTGGCCGCCGGTGCCGGCGACCTGCTCTCGCGATTGGGCTCCACCGAGCTATTCCAGCTGGGCAAGTTCCTCGCCGTGACGCTGATCTTCCTGGGCTTCCTGGTCTCGATCGAGGCTTTCCGCGAGATCCGGATCCCGTTCACCCGCGTCGTCCTGCGCGGCGCGCGCCGCGAGCGGGCCGAGGCGGCGGGCTCGGGCCGCGGCGCCTGACCGGCGCCCCGCAACCGATCGTCCAGATGAGAAGCCGCTGATGCGTCCGGTCCTGTTCGGCAGCGTGCTGGTCGCGATCGCGGCGTCGCTCTTTGGGACATTGGGCTATGTCTCGCGGATGGCTGACGCGGAAGGGATAGGCGCGTTCGCCTTCGTCTTCTGGCGCGGCGCCATCGCGACGGCGCTGCTGGTGGCCGTGACGGCCGTGGGCCTGTCGCTCCGCCGGACGCGGCTGCCTGACCCTCGGCTGCTGACGCGCCGGCAGAGGGTTCTGCTGCTGGTCGCCTGCCTGGCCGGCGGCGCGCTCAACATCGCCATGTTCGTGGCCTTCCTGCGGACTGAGATCGCGGTCGTGCTGATCTCCTTCTACACCTTCCCGGCGATGGTGACGCTGGCCGCGGTGCGCCTCTACGGCGAGCGCCTCGACCTCGTCCGCGGCGGCGCGCTGATCCTCGCCTCGGCCGGGCTGGCGCTGGTGCTGCTCGGTCCGGCCATGGCGGGTACGCCGCTGGCGATCGACGGCGTGGGCGTGGGCCTGGCGCTCTTCGCCGCCGTCTGCCAGGCGACGTTCATCCTGATCTCCGCTCGCGGCTTCGCGCCGTTCCACGCGCTGCACGTGGGAACGTACGTCATCGCCGCGGCTGCGGTGATGGCACTGCCGCTGGCCGTACTGATCGGCGACCCGGCGGCGATCATCCAGCCGCTGACCGACGCGCGCGCCTGGCCGTGGCTGCTCGCCGGCGGGATCACCGGCGCCGCCATACCAACGACGCTGCTGCTGACCGGAATGCGCATCATCGGGCCTTCGCGGGCGGCGATCCTGATGACCTTCGAGCCGGTCGTCGGTGTCGCCCTGGCCGGTCTGCTGCTGCGCGAGACGCCGGTGCCGTTGCAGCTCGTTGGCGGTGTGGCCGTGCTGGTAGCGGCCACGATCCTGCAGGCGGGGCCGCGCGAGGGCCCGCGCGCCGTGCCCGAAGAAGGCGAATACCAGCAGCTGGTGTAGCCAGCGGTGCCCCCGTTCGCCGCCGCGCGCGACCGGCCGCGCCGCGCCACCCGGTGCTGCGGTTGTTCGCCCCACGCGAGGTATCGGTCAAGCAGCGCCCAGGGCGGCGCCCGAAAAGCTCGCTGTGTGGTCGGTTGTTCAGCGCCTGCGAACAGGCAGACAAGGTGACAGGCGCCGAGGGCTACGGGAGTCGCGGAGTCGGCCGTTAGCTCACACCACGCGAACAAAGGCTGTCCAGCCAGTCGACGAGGGCCGGCATCGCCCGCCGCGCAACCGGCTCGGCTCCAGGTCAGTCATCGCCGGGCCAAGTCGGCTTCGGAGGCTATACTCGGCGCCGTCCGCCCGAGTCGCAATGCGTGAACCGGGTCCACCACCAGCGCGCTTCAGAGGTTCGACTTGCGCGTTCGCAAAGCTGTCTTCCCTGCCGCTGGCTGGGGCACGCGCTTCCTGCCCGCGACCAAGGCACAGCCCAAGGAGATGCTGCCGCTGGTTGACAAGCCGGTCATCCAGTACGGTGTCGAGGAGGCCGTGGCCGCCGGCATCGAGCAGGTGATCATCGTCACCAGCAGCCAGAAGCGGCCGATCGAGGACCACTTCGACCACTCCTACGAGCTGGAGCACCTGCTCGAGAGCAAGGGCGACATCGAGATGCTGCGCCGGGTGCGCCAGATCGGCGATATGGCCCAGATCAGCTACGTCCGCCAGAAGGAGCAGCTCGGCCTGGGCCACGCGGTGCTGATGGCCAAGGAGCTCGTCGGCAACGAGCCCTTCGCGGTCATCCTGTCGGACGATGTGGTCGTCGGGCCGCGGCCGTGCATCGGCCAGCTGGTCGAATCATATCGGGCGACCCACGGCTCGGTCGTGGCCGTGATGGAGGTGCCGCGCGACGAGGTCAGCCGCTACGGGGTGATCGATCCTGATCCCACCCCGGCCGGCCACGATGACCGGTTGTACCGCGTACGCGGCCTGGTCGAGAAGCCGCCGCCGGAGAGTGCACCCAGCAATCTCGCGATCATCGGCCGCTACGTGCTCACGCCCAAGATCTTCGAGAAGCTCGAGCAGACGCCGCGCGGCGCCAACGGCGAGATCCAGCTGACCGACGCGATCGAGCAGCTGATGGCCGAGCAGGATGTCTTCGCCTACGCCTTCGAAGGCAAGCGCTACGACGCCGGCACGACCATGGGCTGGCTCAAGGCCGGTGTCGAGATCGCGCTCGAACGGCCTGATATCGGGCCGGAGTTCCGGCGCTACCTGCAGGGCCTGGACCTGTCCTGATGGCCCGCGTCGGCCAGGTGCTCTCCGAGCGCTACCGGCTCATCGAGCTGCTCGGCGAGGGTGGGATGGCGACGATCTACCGCGCCCACGACACCCAGCTCGGGCGGGACGTGGCGGTCAAGGTGCTGCGTGCCGAGTACGGCCGCGACGCGGCCTTCGTCGCCCGCTTCAGGCAGGAGGCCCAGTCAGCCGCCGCGCTCAACCACCC
>Ga0247708_1000198_pt1 | contig 14181 bp, 13 predicted proteins | sample 42W_NmetaG_FD_189040 | JGI IMG/M metagenome (GOLD analysis project Ga0247708, IMG submission 189040) | Soil microbial communities from hillslope of Landscape Evolution Observatory, University of Arizona, Oracle, AZ, United States - 4-2-W_N | ecosystem: Engineered > Artificial ecosystem >...
GGCGACGAGGTCGGGCAGCGAGCGCTCGGCGTTCCGCGCCGGGACGATGACCGCGACGTCAGGCAAGGCCGGCGCGGATCGCGGCCACGACGTCGTCCTGGTCCGCCTCGCTGAGGCTGGGGCTCAACGGGAGGCTGAGGGTTCGCTCGGAGATGTCCGTCGTGACCGGCAGTGAGGCGGGGTCGATCCCGTAGCGGTCGCGGTAGTAGGGGTGCAGGTGCACGCCGCGGTAGTGCACGCCCGTCCCGATGCGCTCCCGGTGGAGGTGGTCGAGCAGGCCGTCGCGGTCGAGCCGGGCCCCGGGCTCCACGAGCACCTGGTAGAGGTGGCGCGCGTGCCGGGAGCCCTCGGCGGGCTCGGGCGGCAGCTCGAGCGGCAGGCCCGCGAGCAGCTCGTCGTAGCGCGCCCAGATCCGCTCGCGCTCCTCGATCCAGCCGTCGAGCCGCGGCAGCTGGTGGAGGCCGAGGGCCGCCTGCACGTCGGTCATGTTGAACTTGAAGCCCGGCTCCACGACCTCGTAGTGCTTGAAGCCCGCGTCGGAGAAGCGCTGCCAGGCCCCGAGCGAGAGGCCGTGGAGCGCGAGCCGCTCCACCTCCTGCGCCAGCTCGAGGTCGCCGGTGGCGAGCGCCCCGCCCTCGATCGTCGTCAGGTTCTTCGTCACGTAGAACGAGTACGCGGTGAGGTTCCCGTGGCCGCCGATCTGCGTGCCGGCCCACTCCGCGCCCAGCGCGTGGGCCGCGTCCTCGACCACGAGGAGGCCGTGGCGGTCGCGCAGCGCGGACATCCGCTCCATGTCGAGCGGGCGTCCGGCCATGTGGACCGGCATGATCGCCCGTGTGCGCTCGGTGATCGCAGCCTCGGCGGCCTCGAGGTCCATCAGGCCCGTCCGCGGCTCGCAGTCCACGAGCACCGGCGTGGCGCCGGTGTGCTCGACCGCGTTCGCCGACGCGACGAACGTCATCGACGGCACGATCACCTCGTCGCCCGGCCCCACCCCCAGCGCCTTCATGCCGAGCACGAGCGCCGCCGTGCAGGAGGAGACGCAGCGCACGTGCGGCACGCCCACGTACTCCTCGAGCATGCGCTCGAAGCGCTGCACCTTGGGGCCCGTCCCGACCCAGCCGGAGCGCAGCGAGTCGACGACCTCCGCTATCTCCGGCTCCTCTATGACGGGGCGTCCGAAGACGAGGAAGTCGTCACGCATGAGCCGCGCGAGCTTATAACCCGGTGATGGTGCCCACCGCCGGACACGTCCTGCGCAGCTACCTCCCGCGCTCGGCGACCTTCGTCCACACCACCCTCCGCCACCAGCGGGGCTACCGCCCGGTCGTGCTCGCCGGGCGCCTCGAGAACGCCGCGGAGTTCCCCGTCGAGCACCTGGTCGAGCTGGCCGCGCCGGGCTCGCCGCTACCCACCCGGCTCGCGCGCAGGGCGGCCGCGCTGGCGGCCCGCGCGCCCGGGGTGTGGGAGCACCGCATCCGCGTCGAGGCCGAGCGCCACGGCTGCGCGCTGCTCCACGCCCACTTCGGCTACGGCGCGCCGCCCGCTCTCCACGCCGCCGAACGCGACGGCATCCCGCTCCTCACCACCTTCTACGGCAACGACCTCGCCCTGCCCGCGCGTGAGCCCGCCTGGCGGGAGGCCTACGACCGGCTGTTCGAGGTCGGGCGGCTGTTCCTCTGCGAGGGGCCCGCCATGCGCGAGCACCTGGTCTCGATCGGGGCCCCCGCCACGCAGGTCCGCGTGGTTCGCATCGGGCTCGACCTCGAGCAGTTCCCCTTCGCCCCGCGGCCGCGCGGCGAGCGCATCGTGTTCGGGCAGGCCTGCCGCTTCGTGGAGAAGAAGGGCGTGGACCTCACGCTGCGGGCCTTCGCCGCGGCACTTCCTCGCCTGGGTGACGCGGAGCTCCTGCTGGTGGGCGACGGCCCGGAGGCCGAGCGGCTCCGGGCGCTCGCCTCGGATCTCGGGCTGGGCGACGCCGTCCGCTTCCACGGCATGGTCTCGCACGCCGAGTACCGCGACCTGCTGGCATCCATCGACGTCTGCGTCCAGCCGAGCCGGACGGCGGCCGACGGCGACACCGAGGGCGGCGCGCCGACCGTGCTGCTCGAGATGCAGGCGGCCGGCGTGCCGGTGATCGCCACCTCCCACGCCGACATCCCCGCCGTCGTCGCGCGGCCTGACGAGCTCGCAGCTGAGGAGGACGTCGAGTCGCTCGCGGCCGCGATGGAGCGCGAGGCCGCGCTCGGCGAGCCCGAGCGGGCCGAGCGGGCCGAGGCCGGCCGCGCGCTCGTGGAGCAGGCGCACGACGCCCGCGTGGTCGCCGCCGGCCTCGAGCGCCTCTACGACGAGGCCGCCCCTTAACCGCCGAGGGCGGGCGCCGGCCGGAAGCCGACACCCGCCCGGAGGGCAGTACCCCCTGTAAGACCTACTTGAAGGCGGCCAGGCCTCCGCCCGTGCCGCGGCCGGTGCCGATCGCCGCGTACACGTAGCCGCTGCCGACCGACACGCCGCCGGTCGAGGGGCGGCCGAGCGGATGGCGGCCGAGGATGCGGCCGGTGACCGTGTCCTGCGCGTCGAGGAAGCCCGCGCTGTCGGTGGCCCAGAGCACGCCGCGGCTCGACGAGACTGGCCCGTAGCGGAGCGCCTCGACGGCCGGCGAGACCCACACCGGGGCGCCCGCGCGGTCAACGGCCCAGAAGATCCCCGGCAGCGCCGAGGAGCCATAGATGGCCTTCCCGTCCTGGGCAGCCATGCCGACCACGCCGCCCTGCGAGGAGGGCACGCCGACGGGGCTCGTGAACTCGAGCGCCATCGTCTGCGCGTTCACCGCGTAGAACGTGCCGGTACCCGCGCCGGCGCCGACCAGGATCCTGCCGCCCGTCTTCGAGGTGAAGGCGAGCGGGCCGGCCGTGAAGCCCTGGCGCTTGGTCGGGTCGGGCGAGTTGTGCTCGGCGATGTCGTCGTTGCGGATCTGGTGGGTCCCGGTGACGTTGCCGGTCGCCGTGTCCAGCTTGAGCAGCGCGTCGCTGTATGGATGCGCCGGCGGCGTGCCGCGGAACTGGTGGTCGGTGGCCACGTAGACGGAGTCGTACGGGTCGAACACCATCGGCGTGCCGGCGATGCCGCCGCCGCGCCCGCTCGAGTTCACCGTGGCGGTGCGCCACACGACCGCGCCCGTCGTCGCGTCCACCGCGACGGCGAGGCCGATGTGCGAGCTGTTGCGCAGCTCCTCAGCCGCCAGGCACGCGCAGGTGCCGACGTAGAGCATGTTCTGCTCGGCCGAGTAGTTGATCCCGCCGAAGATCACGGCGTCGCGCTGCGTGTCGACCACCGTCTCCCAGCGCTGGGTGAGGTTGATCGCGTCGAGCGCGACAATCGACGGCGCGCCGGAGCGGGCGACCGGGACGTATAGGACGCCCTCGGGTGCCCCCGTGGAGGGCGCCTGGTACATGAGCGAGCCGCGGATCGGGCCCCCGACCGCGCGGGCGCGGTAGACCTGGCTCGTGCGGTTCTTCTGGAGCTTCTGGTAGAGCGAGTAGACCGTGCCGCCGGTGGTGCCGACGTAGACGAGGCCGTTCGGCGCCAGGATCGGCGTGCCTGTGACGTCCCCGTCGAGGGTCTCGTTGTACTGAAGCGCGAGGACCGGGGCCTTGCTGGCCGACGGGCCGGAGTTGAAATGGCGCGTGTTGAACGGGTTCTGGCCGTCCTGTGGCCACTGCGCGAGCGCCGCGGGGGCGGTCGCGAGGGACAGCGCGAACACGAGGAGCAGGCCGTAAAGCCGGCCACGCATCCTCACCGAGCGCGAGCCCCTCCTGTCAGCTTCTGTGCCTGGCACGGGATCCTCCCAATTCGGGTACCACTGATCGGAACGAAGCCCGAGGCGGTTTCTTACGGAACCGGTCTGACAGCGGGGTATGAAAAAAGTGCTAGTCGGCCCCCGGGCGGCCCGCTACGGGTACCCGGGGAGGCCGATTCGCACTCGCCTCTAGGGCGCCGCGGAGCGGAAGCGGACGCGCTCGCAGTTGCGCGAGATGCGGTCCCGGCGGTCCGCGATGACGCGGTCCTTGCCCCGGCCGCAGTTGATCCGGTCCGTGTTGCCGTCGGCCGCGTGGATCAGGTCGTCGCCGCTCGAGGCGCTGATGCGGTCGCGGCCGTCGTCACCCCAGATGCGGTCGTCGCCGAGGCCGCCGACGATCTTGTCGTTGCCCTCGCCGCCGCGCAGGCGGTCGTTGTCGTCGCGGCCGTAGATGCGGTCGTTGCCCGACCCACCCTTGATGATGTCGATGCCGCCGCCACCGATCAGGAGGTCGGCGCCCGAGAGGCCGAAGATGCGGTCGAGGCCGTCGCCGCCGAAGAGCGCGTCCCGGCCCGAGCCGCCGCGCAGGCGATCGTTGCCGTCGCCGCCACGCAGGTCGTTGCGGCCGCTGGTGCCGGTCAGACGGTCGTCCCCGCCTTCGCCGAGGACGGTGTCCTTGCCCGCGCCGGCGCTGATGAGATCGTCGCCCTCGCCGCCCCTGGCGAGGTCGTTGCCGCTCGACAGGAAGATCCGGTCGTTGCCCTCACCGGCGTCGGCTTCGTCGTTGCCCGCTCCGGCCGAGAGCCGGTCCGAGTCGGCCCCGCCATCGAGGCGGTCGGCTCCGTCGCCACCGGCGAGAACGTCGGCTCCGGTCTCGCCGACGAGCACGTCCGCACCTGTGTCTCCACGGAGGAAGTCCCCGCCGTCGCCGCCGTTGAGATCGTCGTTGCCGGCACCGCCGCTCGCGTCGTCGGAGCCTCCCTCTCCCCGGATGCAGTCGTTGCCCGCGACGCCGTTGAGGCGGTCGTTGCCCTCGAGCCCGAGGAGGTTGTCGTTGCCGTTCGTGCCCGTGAGAAGGTCGTCGCCGGCGGTTCCGGCGACGGTGTTGTTCGCCGGGGGACAGCCACGAGCCTCGGCGACGGGCTGAGATGCCGGCGGGGCCGTCGATAGCAGGTTCCGGGCAGCCACCGCCATCACCTTGGCGTTCACCCCGGTGCCTGTGCGCTGGAGGAAGTAGGCGTCGGCCTGCGCCGCGCTGACGACCAGGCGGGGCGGGAGGCTCGAGGGCGAGAGGCCTGCCCCACTGCCACTCAGCTGGAGGGTCGTGCGCGCGCCGAAGAGGTTGCCGGTCTGCCTCTCCATTCCGATCGCGTTGGCGTTGATGTCGTTCGGCGAGTGGAACACGAGCACCGCCAACCCGCTCGGGCTGACCCCAAGGGCCGGGCGGGTGCCCTCACCGAGATTTTGTACGGCGAGCCGGACCCCGTTGACGAGCTCCGAGGCGTTGAGGTTCGAGCCGCCTCCCTCCGGCGGCGCCGCCGACCAGACGAACGTAGCCCGTCCGGAGCCGTCCACGGCGATGCGAGGTGAACTGTGGTTCGGCCCGCTCGCGGCAGGGGTCGGTGACGCGGGTGGGTCGGAAAGCGTCCTGGGAGTCGCAGGTCCGGGCGCCGACGCCAGCCAGCGCGCGTAGCGTGTCTGGGTGGGGTTGGGGGCGACGCCGCCCGCCCTGGCGGGGGTCTCCCGGAAGGCCACCGTGATGTCCCCGGAGCCATCGATCGCAACGGCGCCCTGGTCCGCGGGGTCGGTGACGTTGACGATCCCTGCGGACTCGGGCGAGAACTCGGTCGCGCCGGCGAGCTTGCGCCGCAGCACGACGTCGACCACGGTGCCGGCGGTCTTCGTGTACGACACGGCGACCCCTGCGGCCGAGACCGCGAGGTCGGGCTCCGTCCCGGCTCCGAGCGCCTGCTCCGCCCCGGGGGTGCCGTCGGGCGCGATCCTGAGGTACTTCACGGTCGCGGTCCCGGTCGTGTTCGCCGCCACGTGAGCCGCGCCATCGCCTCCCATGACCATCCGGACCGACTGTGTCGCGATCCCGGTCATGACCGGCGTGGGCGCGACCGACGGTGAGCCGCCGACCGGCCACGAGAAGAGAAACACCTGGTTGCTCGAGACGAAGACGCCGCGCGCCGTCCCGTCCGGGGCCACCGCCAGCCTGTAGCTGGATCCGATGCCGGCGCCGACGCCGTTCGGTAGAGCCACCTGAACAGGAGTCGGCTGCCAGGTCGGCGCTCCCAGCGAGCTCGTGTTGGCGAACAGCGCAGCGTCGCTGGCGGCCTGCCCCTCACGCGTCTGCGGGAACAGAACGACGGTGCGGCCGCCCGAGCCTATGTCGCCGCCCGTGACCTCGAAGAAGCCCTCCGCCGTGTTGTCCACCCGCGAGGAAGGGACGAGCCAGGCAGAGTGAGCGACCGGAGCGAGCGCCGCCGACGCGGCGACGGCGAGCACTGCCACGGCGAGCATCACGAAGCGCGCTCGCGGAGGCCCACCCGTCATATCCCGTGCTCCGCCCACTGTTGCGACTCCCCTCTGGTGCGATGCCCGCCGCCCGTCGCGGCCCGGCTGACACCATAGGACATCCTCGGCCGGCGGGGCGCGGCTCCGCGCCGGGACCCGGCCGCGAATCCTGCGCTGGTACGAATTTCCGCCCCCCCATTCGTTGACCCCTGCGGTCAGCATCGCTACATTGCGGCGCACGTTGCTCCTTGGCAGGGGCACTTCAGCGTCGGGCATTGGGTCCGGCGACAAGTCATTCACAAGATCAGGGGGAGTACATGCGCAAGCTGCTCGTTCTTTGTTTCGCGGTCGGCGGTCTCGCCGTTCCGTTCACCGCATCGGCTCATGACGTCCCGGACGGCGCGGACTGCCGCGCGGCCGGCGAGCCGTCGGTCACCCCGCTCGGCGGTCCCGCCGTCCCCGGTGGCGGCGAGGAGGCCGACCGCGGCCAGGCGTGCGTCAACGTCGGTGGCACGACCGTGTTCTACATCGGCGGCGAGGTGCAGCCCGAGGAAGAGGGCAACCCCGCGGCCGGCGGCCTCTGCGGCACGATCATTGCCGGCGGCACGACCGTGACGGGCAACGACGACTGGGACAACGAGGACGCCGGGACGCACTGCGACTGATCGCAGAGTCCTGACTGGATTCGCGAGGGGGGCCCATCCGGGCCCCCCTCGTTGTTTCCGGGGCTCGATCACCTACCCTGACGCCAATGCGTAGCCGGATCGCTCTCACACTTCTTTGCCTCACGCTGACCGCCGGCGGCTGCGGCGGAGACGAGAGCCCCGAGCCCGTGCGCCTCGACGCCGAGCCGGGCGGCGGCGTCACGGACGACCTGGCAGGTCCCGGCGACAGCGGATCCCGTGCGTCCGGCGACTCGGGCGCTCCCCGAAACGGGAAGGCCGAGGACTCCGCCGACGACGGGCCGGATTCCTCCGGCGAGTCCGGCGGCGGTGGTGGTTCGAGCGATCGAGCGGGCACCGACCGCAAGAGCGACGACGAGGGGGCATCGGCACGCGGAGGCTCCGGCAAGAGGGGCGGATCCTCTCCCCGGCCCGACGCACCGGCGCAGCGCGAACCCTCGGCAGACGACGTGGCACAGGTCGAGCGGGCCCGCGCCGCCGTGTCCGACCTCGTGAACGGACTCGACAAGGGCGACGCTGGGGTGTGCACGCGTGTCATGACGCTGCATTACGTCGAGACGATCACCGGGCGCACCGGCGACGACGCGATCCGCAAGTGCCGGGCGGACATCGGTTCCCATCCCATCCCGATTCACGTCGAGGCGTTCGGGCCGAGCGAGTACAAGGACGCCCGGGCCGTCGTGCGGGTGCGGCTGAGGCTCTCGGGAAAGAAGGTGATCCGGACCTACGACCTCCGCCGTGACGGAGGCGTGTGGCGAGTAAACGCCGAGATCGGCTGATCCGCAACGGTCCAAGTTCGTAGGATCGGGCTTGAGACCGGGCCGCGGTTGCGCGACCCTGACGCGGTGGCCGGCACGCCCGGCACCCGGACCAGGGAGAAGAACGTGAAGAAACTGTCAATCACCGTGCTCGCGCTGCTCGCCCTCGCTCCTTCGGCGTTCGCCGCCGGAGTGCGCGTGAACGACCCGACCGGCCACTTCAGCGACGACGCCAACAGCGGCTACATCCAGGCGTCCGACGACGGCGCGCAGGCCTGCAACGAGTCGAAGGACGCGACGCCACAGGGGGACGCGCTCACCGGCTACGCCTACGTGAGCGTCGCGGGCCAGTCGGGCGAGCCCACCCAGGGCAACGAGCACGTCGGTTCGCAGGACGCCGACGGCGAGACGACCGAGACGGACGCCAACGAGAACGACTGCCCGGGAGCCGGGGACAACACCGAGATCCCGTAGTAGGCGCCTGATCTGACGCAGGACGACGAAGGGCCCCGGCATCCGCCGGGGCCCTTCGTCCTTCCCGGAGCCCTCAGGGGGAAGAGCTAGGCGAGGCCCTCGGCCTCGTACTCGCGGAGGAAGCCCTCGAACAGGCGGCGGTGCTGCTCCTCGTCGCGCAGGATCGCGATGACCATGTCCTGGGTGACCAGGTCCACGTCGTCGCAGAACTCGATGATCCGGTTGTAGTGCTCGATCGCGCCGGTCTCGGCGGCGATCACGCCCTTGATGACGTGCACGATGTCGGTCTGCTCGTCGGGCGGCTGCAGTTCCTTCTGCTCGGCCTTGAAGTCGAGTGAGCCCGGCACGACGCCGTACAGCTCCTTGATTCGCTCGCCGAACTGGCGCGCGTGCGAGAGCTCCTCCTGCACGTCCTCCTTCAGCGACTCGATGATCTCCTGTGCCCGTACTCCGTCGGGGTTGATCGAGTTCGCCGTGTAGCTCATGACCGTCTCGATCTCCATCCAGTACGCCTTCGTCAGAAGCTCGAGCAGCTCCGCGCGCTCGGAGGCGCGCTCCTCGCTGAGGATTCCCTGTCTGGGTGTCGTCTTTGTTGGCATGGCGTGTCCGTACCCGCGCGGGCACGGCCTAACCACCCCCTAGTCTCGGGCGGTGGCGCCCGTCGAGCCCCTGCCCCCGAGCCTCTGGGAGAAGTTGCGCGCCGACCCGGAGCGCGCCGCCGAGCACCTCGCGCTCGCCGCCTCCGCGCGCTTCGCCGCGCCGGCGGCCCGCTGGGCGCGGGAGGGCTCGCACCGGCCGCCCGCCGAGCTCGCGCGTGACGCGCGGCGCAACCATGTCCGGCTCTCGATCGTGGAGGGCGCCGCGCTCGGCCTCGGCGGCGCGCTCACGACGGCGGCGGACCTGGCCGCGCTCGCGTGGATCCAGAGCAGGATGGTCTTCTTCGTCGCGGCCTCCTACGGCTTCGAGCCCGACCACCCGATGCGCCCGGCCGAGCTGCTCGCGCTCCAGGGGATGTACGAGACGGCCGCCGAGGCGCGAGCCGCCCTCGACGGCTCGGGCACGCCGCTCGCGGTGAAGCTCATCGGGGCGCGCCTGCGCCCGGGCAGCGACGGGCGACTCGCGCGGGCCCTGCTGCGGGTCGCGAGCCGCCGCCTGGCGCAACACACCGCGCTAAGGGCCGTCCCGCTCGTCGCCTCGCCGCTGAACGCCGTCGCGAACCGCGCCGGCACGAAGGCGCTGGGCGACCGGGCGATCCGCTTCTACGGCGGCTGAGTCAGGCCCGCCCGTAGACCGGCACGGCGGCGCCGCTCGTGGGCGCCGAGTCGTCAGAGACGAGGAAGCGGACGACCTTCGCGATCTCCGCCGGCGCCACCCACTTCGAGAAGTCGGCGTCCGGTGTGGCCTCCCGGTTCGCGGGCGTGTCGATCACGCTCGGGAGGATCGCGTTGGCGCGGACCCCGTCGGCGCGGTAGTCGGCGTCGAGCGCCTGGATGAACGCGAGCACCCCGGCCTTCGCGGTGACGTAGGCGGCGGCGCCCGGGAACGGCCTGAGCGCGGGCCGCGCCGAGACGCCCACATAGGCCCCGCCGCCGCGCTCCACGAGCACGGGCATCGCGGCGCGCGCGAGGTTGAAGCCGGGCATCAGGTTGAGGCGGAGCATGCGCTCGAAGTCGGCCGGGTCGGTCTCGTGGACGCGCGGGCCCGACATGAAGCCGCCCACCAGGTTCACGACCGCGGCGAGTCCGCCCACCGTGGCGACGGCGGAGGAGGCGGCGTCCGGGTCGAACAGGTCCGCCTCGAAGAGGCTGAGCCCGTCGCGCGCGCCGAGGTCCGCCTCGATCCGCTCGCGCTGCCGGTCGGCGACCCAGGTGGCGGTGACTGCCCAGCCGGAGTCGAGCAGCTCGCGGACCACGGCCGCCCCGAGCGCGCCGGTGCCGCCCGCGACGAGCACGGCGCCCGCCACGTCAGGAACCCGGCTTCCGGTGCGACCCCATCGCCGTGAACGCTAACCGCACCATCGCCCGAGAGCCGTCCGCACCCCGCTCTACCTTCCGACGTCCGATGGAGCAGCCGTCGCTCACCCTCACCCAGGCCAAGTCCTTCGTCCGGGACCTCGAGGACGGGCAGGCCGTCGAGACCGTCTTCCTCGTGCGCGGCTGCACCCGCCGCGAGAAGCGCAACGGCGACCCGTTCCTGAAGCTCCAGCTCGGCGACTGCACCGGCCTGGTGGAGGCCGTGGCGTGGGACGGCGTGGACGAGATCGAGCCCCACTCGAAGCCCGGCGCCGCCGTGCTCGTCACCGGCCGCTACTCGGTGGACCAGCGCTACGGCGCCTCCATCACGATCGCCTCGCTGCGCGCGGCCGACCCCGGCGAGTTCGACCCGGCCGACCTGCACGACGCGCCGCCGCTGCCCGTGGACGACATGGTCGCGGACCTGCGCTCGCTCGTCGGCACGATCCAGAACCCCCACCTGCGCGCCCTGCTCGACCGCATCTTCGGCGAGGGCTCGGAGACCTGGCGGCGCTGGTCCGAGGCGCCCGCCGCCAAGCACTACCACCAGGCCTACAAGCACGGCCTGCTCGAGCACTCGCTCACCGTCGCGCAGGGCGTGAGCGCCCTCTCCTCCACCTTCCCGGGGATCGACCGCGACGTCGCCGTCACCGGCGCGCTGCTGCACGACATCGGCAAGATCGAGGCCTACGAGGGCGATGGCGGCGCCTACGACCTCTCCGACGCCGGCAAGCTCCAGGGCGAGATCCCGCTCGGCTACTACCGCGTCCGCCGCACCATCGAGGACCTTCCGGGATTCCCGGCGGAGACCGCGCAGGCGCTCCTGCACATCATCCTCAGCCACCACGGCCTGCTCGAGCACGGCTCGCCGGTCACGCCCTGCACGCGCGAGGCCACGCTCGTCCACATGATCGACAACCTCGGCGGCCGCCTCGGCAGCTTCGACCGCCTCGAGAAGGCGCTCGCCGACGGCCAGAGCTGGTCCTCGTACGACCGGGCGCTGTCCGGCTCGGCCTACTTTCCCCCGCGGCCCGAGGCCTCGGCGGAAGCCGCTTAGTCGAACCCCGCGGGGCCCGGATCAGTCCGGGATGACCTCGTAGACCGTGTGCGTGCCCGCAAGCCCGTCGAGCTCGAGCTCTCGCTCGTTCTCGAACTGGAGGTCGCCGGCGCTCTCGGTCAGCTGCTTGACCACGGAGGAGGCGAGGATCTCGCCGCCGCGCGCCTCGCTCGCGATGCGCGCCGCCAGGACGACGTTCTTGCCGTAGAAGTCGGCCTCCTCCCTTATCGCCTCGCCCGTATGCAGCCCGATGCGCAGGCGGATCGGTCCGTCGGGGTGCCCGGCCAGGCGCGCGTCGATCTCGCGCTGGATCGCGCTGGCGCACTGGACGGCGCGCCGTGCGCTCGGGAACGCGATCATGAACCCGTCGCCCTGCGACTTCACCTCGAAGCCGTGGTGCTGCTGGACCTGCTCGCGCACGATCGCGTGATGGGCGCGGAGCAGTTCCAGCCAGCGCACGTCCCCGACACGCTCGTTGAGCTTCGTGGAGCCCTCGATGTCGGAGAAGAGAACCGTCACCGTCCCGTCGGGCGCGGCGACGGGGCGCAGGCTCGGGCGGTCGGGCCCCAGCGACTTCGCCACCTCGTCGACCGAGGTCGGGGCGTCCCGCGGGTCACGCGCCCCGGCGTCGGCACGCCGGCCCGGCTTCGGCGACCTCGAGCCCGCGATCAGCGGCGCCCCGTGCGCCGCGAGACCGATCCCCCAGCCGAGAATCGGCCAGATCGGCCAGAAGTACCCGGCGCCGCCCGCGGCCCAGATGCCGATCAGCAGGGCGTTGACCAGAAGGTAGAACGTCAGGTGGGTCCTGAAGGCCCTGGATCGCACCGTCAGGGCCTCCGCGCCCGCACGACCACGGTGGCGCCGCGCTGCGGGATCATCGTGACGTTGCGGTGGGTGGCGCGCTCGGGCTCGGGCCGGTCGGCCTCGAGGTCGAGGCGAGCGGCCATCTCGGTCAGCACGACCCGCTGCTCCGCCATGGCCAGCGCCGCCCCGAGGCAGCGGCGGATGCCTCCCCCGAAGGGGATCCACGTGTAGGTGCCGGGCTTCTGGCCGTGCCAGCGCTCGGGCCGGAACGCGTAGGGCTCGGGGTAGAGGTCCTCGCGGTGGTGGAGGAGCAGGATGCTCGCGCTGATCGGCGACCCGGCCTCGACGCCGTACTCGCCGAGGCGCCAGGGCACGGTCACGCGCCGGCCGATGATCGGGATCACGGGCCGCACGCGCATTCCCTCGTGGATGGTGGCCTCGACCTGCTCGGCGCCGTCACCCTCGCGCACCGCGTGGCGGAGCGCGTCGTAGGCATCCGGCGCGCGGACGAGCCGCTCCCACGTCCAGGCGAGCGAGTTCGCGGTGGTCTCGTGGCCCGCGAGCACGAGGGTCAGGAGCTCGTCGCGCAGCTCCTGGTCGGACAGCGCCTCGCCGTCCTCGGTCCGCGCCCGCAGCAGCAGCGAGAGGATGTCGTTGCGCTCGCCGAGGTCGGCCGCGCGCCTGCGCCGGGCGATCACCCTGTAGGTGGGCCAGTCGAGCAGCGCGAGCCCGGCACGGGTCACGCCGATGGGCTCGTCGCGCCCCACGTTCATCAGCTCGGCGAGCTGCGCGATCTTCCACGTGGAGGCGGCGACCAGGCTCTTCGTGGCGGCGCGAAGGCCGTACTCCGGCGTGCCGCGCCGCGGGCGCCCCTCGATGCCGAAGATGCCGGCCATGATCACGTCCAGGGTGATCGCCTGCATGCGCGGGGCGAGCGCGATCGGCCGGCCGATCGGCCAGCTCTCGATCTCGCGCGTGGCGGCCTCGGCGATCATCTCCTCGTAGCGGGCGATGGCCTCGCCGTGGAACGGCGGCAGCAGCAGCTTGCGCTGGCGCAGGTGCCGCGGCCCGACCGAGGTGAGCACGGAGTTGGGGCCGACGATCGGCCGCAGCGGCGACTCCCCGGTCAGCGAGGGCGCCTCGCCCGGCTTGGCCGTGAACAGGGACTGGATGTGGTCGGGATGGCTCGTGATCGTCGGCCGGCCCGGGATGGTCCCGCTCATCCGGAACACCTCGCCGTAGCGGCGGCGAGCGGCGAAGACGAACTGGATCTGGCGCTGGTTGAAGCGCAGCACCTGGATCGAGCGGGGCAGGTCGATCGGCGGCGGCGGTGCGAGCCCGGCCAGCTCGTCCTCGCCGATCGGGCCCGCCGGCGACGGCGGTGCCTCCCCGATCAGCCGCTCGGGCGCGGCGGCGGTCGTGACGGTCATCGGGTCGAAGATTACGCCGCGCGCGCCACCACGAGGTAGGCCCACGTCCACGACTCGTCGGGGTCGTGGCGGTCGAGCCGGTAGGCGGCCGCGAGCAGCGGCCGCGTGATCAGCGGGTAGAGCCGGAAGCGGATCGGCCCGCGCCTGCGGGTGTGGAGGTAGTAGGCGAGCATCGTCCCGAACGTCACCCAGAAGCCCGACAGCGGGCGCAGCTCCTCGATCTCGAAGCCAGCCTCGCCGAAGAGGTGCTCGATGCCGTAGCGGGAGTAGCGGAAGAAGTCCCGCGGGGCCTCGTGGACGTGCCAGATGAACGGCACCGTGTAGATCGCCACGCCGCCGCCGCGGAGCACCCGCCGCGCCTCGCGCAGCGCCGCCGCCGGCTCCTCCAGGTGCTCGAGCACCGCGGTGCAGAGGACGGTGTCGAACGAGCCGTCCTCCACCGGTAGCTCGTACGCGCTCCCCACGAGATCGGCCTTCGTGAGGTCGTGCGGCGTGTCCTCGTGGTCCACGCCGACGTGCTCGGAGACATACGGGGCGAAGGCCTGCGCCCACTGCTTCTCCCCGCAGCCGATGTCCAGCAGGCGCCCCGAGGCGCGCCGGGCGGCCTCCTCCATCGCCGGCTCGACGATCCGGTACACCAGGCG
>Ga0247708_1000201_pt1 | contig 13976 bp, 11 predicted proteins | sample 42W_NmetaG_FD_189040 | JGI IMG/M metagenome (GOLD analysis project Ga0247708, IMG submission 189040) | Soil microbial communities from hillslope of Landscape Evolution Observatory, University of Arizona, Oracle, AZ, United States - 4-2-W_N | ecosystem: Engineered > Artificial ecosystem >...
GCCCAGCACGGCCTGCTCCAGCCGGTCGCGGGTGCGCCCGGCTGGAGCAGGCCGTGCTGGGCGGGACGCCTCGAGAGCGACGGGCGCCACGCCCGCTCGTGCGCCCGGCTCCGCGGCCGCGTCATCTGGGTGACCCGCGACGCGGGAGACGGCGACGCCCACCTCGTCACGGTTGCCGGCCGCCGCCTGCGCTACGCGAAGATCTCGCGCCAGGTGCAGAGCTACGTGAAGGTGCCCGGCGTGGGCGACGCCGTCACGGTCGTGGGGCCGATGGTCGGAGGCGACCGCGTACGCGAGCAGGTCAACGTCTGGGCGCTCGAGCCCGGCTTCTAGCCACGCCGGGACGAAAAACCCTCCCTGGCACCTTTTTTTCAACCCGCCGGGTCAGCGCGAAGGGCGAGGTCGAGGATCGCCTCGTGCTTCGCCTCCCAGGAGTGGCGCTCGACGAACGCGCGCCGTTCGTCCTCGCCGGCGCGGCCCAGGGCGAGCGCGCGCTCCACGGAAGCGGCGAAGTCCTCGCCGATGACGACGCGCTCGCTCACGCCGTGGAGCGGCGGCAGGTCCACGGCCGCCACCGGCAGGCCGGCCGCGAGGTACTCGTAGAGCTTCAGCGGGCTCATCGCCTCGGTCAGGTCGTTGCGCACATGCGGGAGGAGTCCGGCATCCGCCGCGTGCACCACGGCCGCCAACTCGGCGCGTCCGACGCTCGGGTGGGCGACGAGCCCCGGCAGCCTGGAGAGGCGCGCCATCTGCTCCTCGTCGGGATGGCCACCCAGCATCACGATCGAAGCGTGCGGAAGCCGCGCGGCGACCGCCTCGACCAGGTCGGCATCGATCCGGCGGTCGAGCGTCCCGGTGTAGAGCAGACGCGGGCGTGGCAGCTCCGCGAACCACCGCGGCGGCTCACCGGGCTCGAGCCACTCGGAGGGATCCACGCCGTTCGGGACCACGAGCCCCGGACCCGTCGGCCCGATTCTCTCCAGGAGCGTCTCGGACACCGCGCACACGGCACGCCCGCTCGCCGCGACACGCGTGTAGGCCTCCGCGAGCGCAGGCCACCACGGCCGGAGCGGCTCATACGCGGTCATGTCGTCGGTTGCGTACAGGGTCACGGGTCCAGCCCATTCGAGCAGGGCGAACCCGGCGACGAGCGGATCGTTGGTGATCACGGCCGGACGACGGAGCCCCGCCGACCCGGCCGCCCGCCTGATCCGCCCGTCCCACGCCCGGTACGACTTCGTGACTGCCGCCGTGGTCGTGGAACCGCGCCGCCTCAGACGCAGTGGTGCGTGATGGCTGACGCGGTCGTCGACGGGCAACGCAACTCCGCGTCCGAGCAGGCGGCGTGCGACCACACCGTAGCTTCGCCATGGATCGGCGACGAGCACCCGGCCGACACGGTCGCTCGCGATCAGGGCGCGCATCAGGCGGGCGCTTGCCCAGGTCAGGCGCTCCTGCTCGATCGAGTGCCACGTGAGCAGCCCCAGCGCGAAGACCGCGTCCGGCTTCCCGGTCACATCGACCTGCGGCGGAGACGGCGCCTCACGGCCGGGGAGTCTGTCACGATCGCCACCGCGTGCGACCGCGCTCCCTACCGCTGGATGCCTACAGGCTCGCCGGGCGTGGCCGCGCGAAGCTGTTCACGCTGCTGGTGCGCCGCGGGTTCGCCGAGTTCGGCGCGGGCTCGGCGGTGCACCCCCCATTCCTCGTATACGGCGAGGACCGGATCGCCATCGGCCGAGACGTCGTCGTCCATCCGGGCTGCTGGCTCCAAGTGATCGGCGAGCAGGCCCGGGGAGAGGGCAGGCTCGCGATCGGCGAGGGCTGCTCGATCGGACGCCGCGCGCTGATCACGGTGGCCGAGTCGGTCGTGATCGGGCGCAAGGTCCTGCTCGCGCCAAACGTGGTCCTTCAGGACCACGTTCATGGATACGACGATGTCACGACGCCCGTAATCGATCAGCCGATCGCGCGCACCGCGCCCATCGAGATCGGCGACGGGGCGTGGCTCGGCCAGAACGTCGTCGTAGGGCCAGGCGTCCGGATCGGCCGCGGCGCGGTCGTCGGCGCGAACGCCGTCGTGCGTTCCGACGTTCCGGACCACAGCCTCGCGGTCGGCGCACCGGCCCGTGTCTCGCGCCGGTTCTGAGTTTCGTCGGGGCTATAGCTCGTGTCCGTTGGTCGAGAGGACGCCCATACGATCTAGTGTGTTGAGTCGGAAGTTCGGCTTCAGCTGCCCGAGTGGCTGGGCGTCACTGACGGCGCACATGGGATGAGTCGATGCCGAGCATCGGCGATACCCATGGGTGGCGTCAGGGGCGTCCAGACGCCGGGAAGCTGCGCACGAAATAACGACTCAGGACACTAGGGAGTTGGCCCGTGGCATTGCTGCCCGGTGTGCAGGCACGATTGGATCAGGAGCAGCTGCGTCGCGTCGTCCCAAGCGTTGAAGAAGTCCGCATGCCCCGTGTTGGTGCTCTTGCCCGCAGACAGGTAGTACCCGGGCCCTCCGCTCGTCCGATACGTAACGAACATCGAGATCTTTGGAACGGACCGCGAAAAGGACGTCGGACACACCTTCCCTACCCCCGAGATATGGGTGCTGTAGGCCATGTGCGCCGTCTCGTCTCCGCCGTCGAAGTGCCCGTCCCAGCAGTCCGGGAAGTGAATTCCTACGCGCAGACTCGACCCGGGCGCGCAGGTTAGAGCCGCCGGATCTTGTCCGGACGATTGCTGCGGGGTGCACTGCCAGTGCACGCGGTTGATGGATTGGGGCGCCGTGGCGTGGGCGTCTCCGGCGATCATCTTGAACCCTGCCGGGAATGGCTCAATTGCGAAGGGCGAGCGCTTGCCGTTCGCGTAGTAGATGACTGCGTTGATCGGAATCTGCGGGGTCCCGTCCGGAGCGTGCAGCGCTGGCACCCAGTAGGCCGACAGGTCCGCGGTGCGGTTGCACGTCGTGTCCGCGGCTCGGAGACTGGTGAGGGTGCTGTCCGCCCGTGTCGACGTGTTCCCGAAAAAATCGTGCCGATGTGCGGCCCCGAAGTTCCCGAAACTGACGATTGGGTCGTCATGCGCGGTGTGACTATAAGAACACGTCACCTTGAAATACCCGTCCGCAAAATCGGCGTCCGGATCTACGGCCGATGCAGGCGTCCCGAAGCCGAGCACCAGAAGCACGGCGAATCCACAGCCCAGATATCGCTTCATTACCCTGCCCCCCCTTTAGCGCCAGTGAGAAAACCGACCCTACCCTAAGGTGTGATGTGCGGCCGATCAGACGTCGCCCCGTCTCCTCAAGCACCTACAGCGCCGACGGAAGCCGAGGCCGGGTCGCGCTAGGGACAGTCGCCGCTCAGCGCGTCGAGCAGGTCCGGAATCACGACGTCGACGCCCGGGCCACATTCGATCGTGTCGGCGCCGGCCTGACCGTCGAGGGTGTCGTCGCCTTCGCCGCCCGAGAGCGTGTCGTCGGCGTCGCCGCCCAGCAGCGTGTCATTGCCACCCAGCCCGGTGAGGACGTTCACCGCGGCGCTGCCGGTCACGTGGTCGGCGTACCTGCTCGCCACGATGTTCTCGACATCGTCGAAGATGTTGTCCTCCTCGCCCGGGAAGCCGTCGTCCGCCACTCCGTCCAGGTCGATGGTCACGCCTGCCGTGCCGACCCGCGCGGGATCGTCGTCGAGCGTCGTGTAGGTGTCGATCCCGGCCCCACCGTGGATCTCGTCACGCCCGCTGGCGCGCGCGGCTCCCGGCTGCTCGCCGTGGATCGAGTCGTCGCCGTCGCCGCCGAAGATCACGTCGGTCTCCTTGCCGCCCTCGATCCTGTCGGCGAAGGCGCTTCCGATGATGGTGTCGTTGCCCTCGCGCCCCTCGATGAACATCGGGCCGGTCGCCGCGCTGGCGTCGATCGCGTCGTGGTTGTGTCCCGAGAGGATCGCTCCGACCTGGGGCAGGACGTTGTCGCCCTCGCCGCGGACTCCGTCGTTCGCGATGCCGTCCAGGCTGACGTTCACGTCGGTGATCCGGGCGTAGTAGTTGACGGTGTCGCCGCCGCCCGAGCCGCCGATCACGTCCGCGCCGTTCCCGCCCTCCAGCTGATCCGTCCCGGCGCCGCCCGTGAGCACGTCGTCACCGTTGCCGCCCCAGCCCACGACGCGGGCGCTGCCGCCCTCGATCACGTCGTTGCCGTTGCCGCCCGAGATGATGTACTGCGCGGCCGTGTCGCCGCCCTTGAGCGTGTCGCCCGCAGAGCCGCCGAAGATGTCCTCGAAGCCGGTGAGCGTGTCGGTCTCGCCCGCCGCGCCGCCGATGCCGAGCTGCAGGTCCACGGTCACCGGGACGCTGCGGTCGTTGTAGGCGATCTGGTCGTTCGCGCCGCCGCCGCCGTTCAGGATGTCGTTGCCCGCGCCGCCCTGGATCGTGTCGCCGAAGGTCGCCGGGCCGCCGTGCAGCTCGTCGTCGCCCGCGCCGCCGAAGAGCTGGCCGAAGCCAACGCCGATCCGCGCGTAGTCGTCGCCGTCACCGAGGTTGGCGCGCACCTCGGAGACCGTGTCGCGCTGGTTGCACATGACCTCGTGCTGGTCCACGGGGATGCACGCACCGAAGGGCCCCGGAGTGGTAGGGACGATGACTATCGCGCCCTCGTCGCGCAGGCTGATGCGCGTGATGCCCGCGGGCCCGGCGGGCGCCTTCGAGACGACGAGGTGATTCTGCTCGCCGGCCGACGCCGTGTAGGTGATACGGCTGCCCGAGTGCGAGACCGTCGAGGCCTCGGCGATGGGCGCCGCCGCGAGCAGCCCGCCCAAGATGACCCCGGCGATGAGCGGGCGTCCCCGCATGGTCCCGTCCCCCCGCTCGTTCTTCCGTGACTGAGGCGCTCAGCAGGCGCCGCGGCCGTGAAACACGACCAGCGCCGTCTTGGCCAGCAGCTTCGCGTCGAGCTTCCAGGAGCGCTGCTCGAGGTACTCGAGGTCCAGCCTCACCATGTCCTCGTAGCTCTTTTCGTTCCTACCGCTGACCTGCCAGAGGCCGGTCAGGCCCGGCTTCATCGCGAAGCGGCCGTTGTACCACTCGGGGTAGTGCTCGACCTCGTAGGGGATGGGCGGCCGGAAGCCGACCAGCGTCATCTCCCCACGGAGCACGTTCCAGAGCTGCGGCAGCTCGTCGATCGAGAAGCGGCGGAGCAGCCTGCCGACGCGCGTGACGCGGGGGTCGCAGACGGCCTTGAAGAGCGGGCGGCCGCGCTCGTCGACGGCCTCGGGCACGCAGGTGACGATCCGCTCGCGCACGTGGTCGGGATCGACCTCGGCGTCTGCGCCCACCGTCATGGTGCGGAACTTGAGCATCGTGAAGGCCTGCCGGTCGCGGCCCATGCGCTGCTGGCGGAAGAGCGAGGGCCCGCGCGAGTCGAGCCGGATGGCGGCCGCGACGATCAGGAGCAGCGGCAGCATCAGCACAAGCAGCGTCAGGGCGACGGCGATGTCGAACGCGCGCTGGAGGATCGTGCCGGCGGGCGGCAGCGCCCGGCCGGCGTCGATCGGCCAGCGAACGGCGCGCTCCACGGGCGCGGTGACGACGTTGAGCCGGGGACGGGGCAGCGCGATCGCGCCGCCGTCCACGGAGAAGCGTGAGGCGTTGCCCGCGCCCTGCAGGACGCGCAGGCGCCGCCGCGTGCGCTCGCGCTCGGTGAGCGCGGTCGCCTCCTGGTCCAGGTCGAGCGTGCCGGCGTCGCCCGCAAGCTCCGCATCGGTCTCTGCTGCACGCGCGCGCACCTTGTCCCCAGGCGCGGGCCGCGCCGGCGCGTCTGCCAGGTCCGCGGTGCTCCCCTCGAATGCGATGTGGGCCTCCACCCTCGACTCCTTTCGTGAGTGGCGCCCTATTGCGCCCAGTTCGGCGACGGCTGCGTGCCGTCGGTGTCGGCCGGCATCCCGAACGCGAATCCGCTCTCGGGATCGAGGACCAGCGCGGCCGCCTGCTTGCGGGACGTCACGCCGAGCTTGCGAAAGCTAGTCGAGAGGTGGCTCTTGACCGTGCTTTCCGCGAGGAAGAGCCGCTGGGCGATCTCGGCGTTGGTGCAGCCGTGCGCCACGAGCTGGAGCACCTGCCGCTCGCGGAAGGAGAGGACCGTCATGTCGACCTCGTCGCGCAAGTCGCGCGGGACGCAGATCTGCCCGGCGAGGATCGCCTGGAGCGCGATGCCGAGCAGCTCCTCGGCGTCGCCCTCGTAGACGTAGCCGTCCACGCCGGCGTCGAGCGCCTTGCGGAGCGGGCGCCGGCCGGTGGCGGCGGACACGACCAGGATCGGCGTGCCGGGGAGCTCGGCGCGCAGCAGGCGGAGCTCGGCCGTGGGCGCGACGCCCGAGAGGTCGAGCGCGATGACCAGCGCATCCGGCGGGGTCTCACCGACGGAGGCCGCCAGGAAGTCGGCGACGCTCGCGGTGGTCGCCGCCGGGCGGAAGCCCTCGCGCCGGAGCGTCTGGCCGATGCGGCGGCGGCGGACCTCGTCCACCGCGACGTAGGCGACCGTCGCGCGGCGCTGCTTTGCGGGGCGCGGAACGTCGAGCACGGCATTGCCGTTCGCCCGTCCCAACGCCACCCTCCCTCGAGTCGTTACCCCTGCCATTTCCTCAATGACGTAACGATCAGATGCGCCATTACTTGCGCTGTCTGCGCCGTGTGCGCTCATTCCGTTACCCCAGCGGGCCTAGGCGGCAACCGTCGCGGGGGCCGCGTCCGCGAGGCGGAGGGCCTCCTTGAGCGCACGGCGCCCGCGGTGGTGCAGACCGTGGACCGCGTCCTCGGACCGGTTGATCCGCGTGGCGATCTCGTTGGGCGACCAGCCGTGCACATGGCGCAGCACGACGACCGTGCGCTGGTCCTCCGGGAGGCCGGCGATGGCCTCGCGCAGCACCTGGGAGAGCTGGTGGCGGTCCTCGTCGCAGGCCTCGTCGACCGAGTGGACCTCCTCGCAGGGGATCGCGCGGCGTCGGCGCATGTGATCGATCGCGAGGTTGTGGGTGATGCGGAGGATCCACGCCGAGAAGGGCACCGAGCGCTGCTCGTAGCGGGCGAGCGCGGTCATGAGGCGGGCGAAGACCTGCTGGGTCACGTCCTCGGCCTCGTGCTCGTCGCGGAGGATCGAGCAGGCGTAGCCGTAGACGTTGTCGGCGAAGCGCAGGTAGAGGTAGCGGATGGCGTCCTGGTCGCCGCCCTTGGCGCGGGACACCGCGGCGGCGAGCTCGCCGGGGCGCAGGTCCTGGTCCAGCGTGGCCTTGCGGCGAAAGCACGCGGCGTCACGTCCGCGGTACCGCTCCCCGATCTCCGTCATCTCCTACCTCCGAGTCCAGCGGGCCGGTGGGTGGTGCGAGTCCGTTTCGCCTACTCGGAACGGGCCCCCGGCGCCGATTCATCCTTGTGTTGTCGAAGGTAGGACGGCCGATTTAGCCTCAGGTTTGCCTGTTGATTAGTCCTCAATTAGATGTTTGGGAATGTGTCGAGTCCGGCGCTCAACGACGGGGCGCGGCCTACCGGCGGGAGGGGACTAGTCCCCCTGCGAGAATCAGGAACGAGGGAGCTATTTGGCGAAGCGAGCCGGAACCGGAGGATCCAAGGAGAAGGCGGCGCCGCCCGGCGACGTGCTCGCCAGCCTGCCCTACGGCGTGGTGCTGATCGGGCCCGACAGGGAGGTCCGCCGCGCGAACCCTGCGGCGGCCGAGTTGCTGCCGGCGCTCGAGTCCGGCGACGAGCGCTGCGACCGCCTGCTCGCGTGCACCGCCCCCGGCGGGCCGTGCGAGCACGGCTGCCTTGCGGAGCGCGCGGCAGCGACCGGTGAGGCGCTCCCCGAGATCCGGATCGACACGGGCGAGACGGGCTCGGTCTCGGCCGTGTGGGTGACCGCGGCGCCGGTCGGGACCGCGGGCGAGGCGCTCCTGCACCTGCGCCCGGGCGACGCTCGCGACCGGCGGCGGCGCAGCGACCCCCACTGGGTCAGCGGCCCCGACCTGCGCATCCGCGCGTTCGGGCGGATGCACATCGACAGCCCGGAGGGGCCGATCGGGGGCCGCTGGCTGCAGCAGCGCCCGGGCCATGTCCTCAAGTACCTGACCTGCGAGCGCAACCGCGTCGTCCACGCCGAGGAGATAGCGGAGGCGCTCTGGCCGTCGGCGGGACGGCAGGGGCTCAACAACGTGCGCCACTTCGTCCACTCGCTGCGCGAGAAGCTCGAGCCGGGCCGGCCGAAGGGAGCGGACTCGTCCTTCATCGTCACGGTCCGCGACGGCTACGCGATCGACCGCCGCAACGTGCAGATCGACGCGGACGAGTTCGAGGCGGCCGTCGAGGTCGGCCTCTCGGCGGCGAAGCGCGGGGCGAACGGCGAGGCGGTGGAGCGCCTGGGTGAGGCCGTCGCGCTCTACGGAGGCGAGTTCCTAGAGGACGAGCCCTACGCCGACTGGGCCTACGAGGAGCGAGAGCGCCTGCGCGGACTCGCGGGGCGCGCGCTGCGCACGCTCGCGGATGTGGCGCTCGGAGAGCGCGACCTCGCTGCAGCCGCGGGCCACCTCGAGCGTCTCGCCGAAATCGAGGCCTACGACGGCGAGGTCCACAGGAAGCTCTTTGCGGTGATGCTGGCGCAGGGCAGGCGCAGCGAGGCCGCTCGCCGCTTCGCGGCCTATAGGGTGCGGATGCTCCGAGAGTTCGGCGAGGAACCCGATTTCCAGCTTGCAGACATCGCAGCGGCGATCTCCAAGAGGTCCTGAGGCCGCGCCAGTTGTCCCGCCCCGGCCCGTTGAGTCCGTATGGGCGTAAGGGGGGTGCTCGTGGTGCGGCCGCGGGGCGAGGATGAACTCGTCCCCCTCGTCGGCTCCCGTTTTTCGGCCGCGATGCCCATCGCGAACGAGGCGCTCGTCCGTTACGGCGCCCGCTCGTTGCGCCAGGCCGGCGTCGGCTCGGTGATCGTCGCGGGCCCGCCCGCGGCGCGCGAGGAGATGCTGGCCGCGCTCGGCGACGACCACGGCCTGGACCTCGAGTGGGCCGACGTGGAGCACCGCGGCGCCGCGCTCCTGCCCGACGCTGCCGCCGCGCTCGCCGCCGCCGCGCCGCTCCTGGGCGAGGAGCACGCGGTCGTCCACTTCTCCGACACGCTCTCGCTCACGCCGCTCGGACCGCTGGTCGAGGAGGCGGGCGCCGCCGACGTGCTGCTCGCGGGCCCCGAGGGCTCTGCGGCCGACAGCCCGGTCGTGAGCCTCTCCGACCATCGCGAGCGCCGCAAGGAGCCGGCCCTCCCCTCGGTCGCCCCCGCGCGCATCGCCCTTCTCTCGCCCGCAGCGGTCGAGGCCGCCGCCGGCCTCCCGCCCGAGGCCGCGCTGCACGACATCGCGCTCGCCGTCTCGCGCACCGGCGGCAGCTCACAGCAGCGCCTCCTGCGCGGCGTGTGGAGTTGCTCGGGGACGGTCGACGGCGTGCTCGAGGCCAACCGCCTCGTCCTCGACGCGATCGACGGCGAGGTGGAGGGCGCGGACCTCTCGTCCGCCCGCGTGGACGGGCGCGTGCGCGTCCATCCCACCGCCGTCCTCGACCGCACCACGGTGCGCGGCCCGGCGACGATCGGGCCCGGCACGGTGCTCGTGGACACCTTCATCGGCCCCTACACGGCGATCGGCGACAACGTCCGCCTGGAGGGCACCGAGATCGAGTACTCGATCGTCCTCAGGGGCGCGTCGATCCGCCACCCGGGCCGCCGCCTGGAGGCGAGCCTGGTGGGCCAGGACGCGAGCGTGAGCCGCGACTTCGCCCTGCCGTCCTCGCTGCGCCTGCGCGTAGGCCGCCGCGCGGACATCTCGCTGACCTGACCGCCCTGGGGGTCAGGCCCCCGGCCCGGGCCTCCGGTGCTTCAGGAGTTGCGGGCGACTTCCAGCAGGGTCAGCAGCTCGTTGACCTCGCGGGCCGACAGCTTGCCGGCGAGGTAGGCGCTGTGGAGCTCGTTCGCGGCGACCGAGGAGGGCTCGCCGTTCGGCGTGCACGGCTCGATCTCCAGCTGGCGCAGCACGCCCTCGGCGTCACCGGGAAGGCAGTCCGGATCCGACGGACCGCCGGAGGGGACGGGCGTCGGGTTCGGCGTGGGCGTCGGCGTGGGGTCCGGCCTGCGCGGCGGCTTGCGCGGCTTGCGGCGGCGCTTCCGCGGCTTCTCGGTGCGGGGCTCATCGCGCTCGTCGGCGTTGCGGCGGCGCGGGCGCGTGGGGACGGTGGCGGGCGGAGCCGACACCGGCACGACCTCGCCGACGGCGCTGCGGCGGCGGCGCTCGGCTCCCGACCCGGGAGCCCGGGGCGTGCCGCCCGCCAGCTCGTCGGCGTCGTCGCGACCGCCGCCCCCGAAGGGATCCTCGATCGGCCCGCCGGCTCCGGCCTGGCCGAGCTGAGGCGTGCCGCCCTCGTCGCCCGTGCCGCCTCCGCGGCCGAACGCCGCGATGGCGATGCCGAGGGTGACGATGCCGAGCAGCACGCGCCCGGCACTGCCGCTGCGCACGCGGCGGCCGGCGGAGCGCATGCGCTCGCGGGCGGCCTCGATGTCGGGACCACGGCGTGCGGGCTCGGGCGGCTCCGGCGCGTCGGCCGAGCGGCCGGGGAGCGGGCCGCTGACCCGGTCGCGGATCGGCGTGCCGCGCCCGCCGAAGCGGCGCCCGCCGATTCGGCGGCGCCCGGCGTGCTCGCGGCGCTCGCGCTCACGCTCGAGAGCGGCGCGGGCGCGCTCCAGCTCGACGTCGGCCGTGAGCGGCGGAAGGGCCTCGGTGACGGGCTCCGCCTCGAGCGGCGGGAGCGGCTCGGCCACGGTGTCCTCGACGGCGGCGGGAGCCTCCGGCTCGCGCCGCAGGATCCGCGGCTCCGCGCACACGGCCACCAGGCCGGCCCCGAAGAAGAAGACGTAGACGGGGTGCGTGAAGGCCAGCGCGTCGAACAGGAAGGACGAGCACGCGAGAGCGCCTGCGACGCCCGTCGCCGCGAGCGCGGCCTCGGAGCGGGCGGGATCGCGGGAGCGGATGTGGCGGCGCGCCGACAGCGGCACCATCACCAGCATCAGGGCGTAGATGCCCAGCCCGAGCGCCCCGATGCTCACCAGCAAGACGAGCATCTGGTTGTCGATGATGCGGTACTTGTTCGGGTCGTAGCTGCCGTAGCCGCGGCCGAGCACGAGGTGCTCGCGGACGTCCGGAGTGATGGCCCGGTAGTCCTCGATGCGGCCCTCGGCGCTCGCGCCCTGGCTGATCTGGCCCGGGAGCAGCTTCTCGAGCTGCGGCTCCACGGCCTGCGGGCGCATCAGCGTGAGGACGGCCAGCACGACGATCGCCGCCGGCGCGAGGCGCAGGACCTTGCGCGGCTGCATCGCGGCGAGCACGGCCAGCACGGCGATGGCGGCGAAGCTGCCGGTCTTCCGGCCGGTCGAGAAGACGGACAGGATGATCAGCACCGTGATCCCCGTGTAGATCATCTTCGAGCGCAGGTCCTCGACGCGGGAGAGGCGGACGACCGCGAACGAGAGCGCCATGGCCATCAGGCCGGTGAGGGCGAGCGCGTGGCGGGTGTGCGCGGTGATCGGGTCCGACTGGAAGATCGTCGTCTTGCTCTGGACCGGAGAGAAGTCGAAGATCGACTGGGGCACGATCGCGCCCCACCACTCGATGAAGTAGTTGCGCCCGGTCCAGTACTCGACGAGCGTCCCGATCGCCGTGATCGTCGCGAGGCCGAGGAGCAGGGTGACGAGCTTCGGCAGCTCCTTCGGGCGGATCGTCGTGGCGACGACGAAGAACAGGATGACCCAGGAGCCGGCGATCGAGACGGACTTGATCGCGCCGGTGAGCTCGCCCTGCTTGTGGAGCACCGAGACGTTCAGCAGGATGCTGCCGACGGCCACCGCCGCGAAGGCCGCGATCGCGTAGACGAGCGGCGAGCGGCGCCAGCGCGGGGCGGCGGAGCCGCCCGCGAAGTAGGTGGCCACCCAGGCGACCAGCATGATCACGATCAGGACGCGGTCGAGCTTCGCGTCGACCGGGAGGTTGAGGCGAAGCTGCGTCGAGTCGTAGGGGACGAGGAAGAGCATCCCGAGGAAGGCCGCGACGAGCCACGGCATGACCCGGCCGGTGTTGGGCCACGAGTCCGAGGCGGCCGACTCGATCGGCGGCGGCCAGACCTTGCCGCCGGAGGGCCCGGCGGGGCGGCGGACTTCCGTGTCCTGGGGCTTGTTGGTCAGCGTTCGTGCCATGAGCTTTTGGTCCCTCAGGTCTCGCGCGGCTGGCCGTCGCTGGCGGCCTGCTCGGCGTCGCGGATCGTCTCCAGGTTGCGTCGGACGCCCGCGATCACGAGGACGAGGATGCACCAGCCGAGGAAGACGCCGACGAAGGTGAGCGCCACGAGCTGGCGGTTGATGCCCTTGCCGACGACACCACCCTCGGCCTCGCCGAGCCGGCGGATCGCGATGCCCGCGGCCTCCGGGACGTCCTGGCCGGTCTGCACGCGGCGGACGTACTTCGTGAAGCCGATCGAGCCGGCGTTGGCGAGCTTCACCGCGTCCTCGGCGGTGGGCGCCTCGGCGGTGATCGTGATGGCGGGCAGGCCGTTCTCGGCCGTGAAGCTCAGGCGGAAGTCGCGGTTCTCCTCGAGGATCGTCTGGAGCCTGCGCTCACGGTCGCCCGTGCCGGTGGTCCGCGGCAGCGCCCCCACGATCGGCGCGTTGACCTGGATGTCGGTCTCCTTGAGGCCGACCTCCCGGGCGATCGCGGCGCGGACGGGGCGGCTCGTGGCGAGGCGCGAGAGCACGAGCGCCCGCTGCGAGAGCGGGCGCAGGTCGATGCGGTTGTCGACGATCGACGTCGTCGGCGTGTCGATCAGCACCTGCGTGGCCGCGCTGCCGATCGAGAACGCCTTCGAGTCGAGCGCCGGCGGGAAGACCGAGATGCGGTAGGCGGTGGAGAGGCCCGCGATCAGGGCGATCAGGGCGCCGAGCAGCAACCAGCCCGGCCGGCGGCCCAACTCTCGGATTGCCTGTGCGAGATCCATCCTGCCTATGAAACGCGGTCCGGCCTGGGAAACTTTCGGCCTTTTTTCATCCTTTACGCAACGTCAGCGATACGTCGCAAGGACCGTTGCAATCCTCAGGACCGTCTTCGGAGCGTTTCGACGATGCCACCGGCCACCATCGGTACCTGCACGGTAGCCCACTCGAGCAGTTCCAAGGCTCGTATCTTCGTCGAGTTCGGCTCGTACCCTTGTGCACGCGCGCGCGCGAGGCCGGGCATCTCGTTGCGCTCGCCGGGCAGCCTCAGGAAGCGCCCGGGCAGCCAGGCTCCCGGGTGCGTCCAGAGCGGCCGGCGCGCCCAGGTGCCCGGCGCGCCATGCCTCGAAAGCTGCGTGCGACCCGCCCCCATCCGGTAGGTCTTGCGCACCACGTCGCGGATCCGCCGCCGCGGTGGGTGGACGACCGCGGCCTCACGGGAGTAGACGAGGCGATGCCCCGCCGCGACCGCGCGACGGGTGAACTCGGTGTCTCCCCCGGCGGTGAGGCGGGCGTTGAAGGGCCCCACCGAGGCGAGCACCGAGGCGCGGACGAACAGGTTCGCCGTCGCCGCGTCGCCGCCCGCGACCATCGAGGCCTGGTCGAGGAAGCGCGCGTCGATCAACTCCGCGAGCGTGGGGTCCGGCGACAGCGGCACCTCGATGTGGCCGCCGACGAGCCCCGCCTCCGGGTCGGAGAGCGCCTCAAGGCCGGCCTCGAGCCAGCGAGGCTCCGGCCGGCAGTCGGCGTCGGTGAACGCGAGCACGGGCGCCCCGGCCCGCTCGATCCCCAGGTTTCGCGCCACATACGAGCCCGAGCGGACGGGAACGGACACGACGGTCGCCGCCTCCCGCGCGACCTCCGCCGTCCCGTCGGTCGAGGCGTCGTCCACCACGATCAGCTCGAAGCGCTCGCGCGGCAGCGTCTGGCG
>Ga0247708_1000202_pt1 | contig 13930 bp, 12 predicted proteins | sample 42W_NmetaG_FD_189040 | JGI IMG/M metagenome (GOLD analysis project Ga0247708, IMG submission 189040) | Soil microbial communities from hillslope of Landscape Evolution Observatory, University of Arizona, Oracle, AZ, United States - 4-2-W_N | ecosystem: Engineered > Artificial ecosystem >...
CCTGGGCGTCCACGGCGGCGGGGGCGTGGCGGCAGATCACCGCCACCTGGTCCTCGCACAGCTCGCCGGCCTCATGGGCCGCGCTGGTGGCCGCCAGCTCGGAACGCCGCCGGGCCATGGCCACCAGGGAGCGGGCCCGGGCCGAAGACACCCCGCACTGCCAGGCCACCCACTGGGCGGGCGAGTGGATGCCGGCGCCCTGCCAGGCCTCCGACTCCAGCACCTCGGCGATCAGGCCGACCAGGCGGCCGCTGGCCGCGTTCAGCACCCCGCAGGTGCGGGCGATCTCCGCCTCCAGCTCGCCCCGATTCCCCTCGCCGGCGCCGTCCGTAACGGTCTCCATTGCACCAAACACACGTTCGATCCGCCAGTGGTATTGACCGGCCGGTCGGATGGCTGAGCTGGCCGAAATTGAGCCGGACAGCAGCCGCTGGCCGACGTCGGGCTGGCGAGACCCTCGTGCTTCTCCACAGTCCGACGGCGAGCGGCGTTTGTCTCCGTAGCCCCAGACCCGCTCAGAGGTCGAAGAACACGCCCTCCGGGGCGTACTCGACGGCAAATCCCAGCCAGGCCACTCCCACAACGGCAGCGGTCAGCATGGTCACCGCCCATGCCGCCCAGAGAGACGGATGTCCGCCGGGCCGCCTCCACTGGACGAGGGCCGGAACGGCGGCGAGCACCGCCAGGAAGGCCCCCACACCCAGGGCGGCTCGGAGATGATTCGCACCGGCGGGACCACAGAGGGGGGCGACCTCGACGTCGCGGTCGGGACGGAGCACCGTCCCGCACCGGATCGAGCCTGCGTCGAGCGTGACGTGCGTCGGAACGACCGTCGTGCCGATGACGAATGCGAGGGCGGCGACAATCAGTCCGCCCAGTGTGAGGCGAACGGCGATCGCCTCCTCCTCCCGCTCGCCCTTATGTCACACCCTCGCCATGTTGGCGAAGCGGGTGTAGTGGTCGAGGAAGGCCAGGTGGGTGACGCCGATGGGGCCGTTCCTGTGCTTGGCCACGATGACCTCGGCCGTGCCCCGGTCGGCGGTGTCGCGGTTGTACACCTCGTCGCGGTACAGGAAGATGACCACGTCGGCGTCCTGCTCCAGGCTGTTATGAGCGACGACACCGTCGGCGATGAAGTTGTGGGTTCCGGCGACAGTGGCATCGAAAGTGGGCTGCATCCCCAATGCGACGATCTCGACGACTTCGTCCCAGAGAAGATCCGACGGCTCGTCGGGGACATCGAGCGCTCGAACGCTGAACGCTTCCAGGGAACCCTTCTTCGATCGACCGACGGTGGACGGAATCCCGAGGCGGAGGAGGAGCCGCTGGACGTCGAGAGCAAGGCGGTGACTCGTCGTGGCGTACGACGGCGTGACGACCCGGCCACCGCCGTCGCTGCCGATCGTGATCGAACCGTCGGTGGTCCAGAGGTGGCGCAGGAACAGGGCCACCTTGTCGTCGCCCAGGCCGAAGATCGACGGCGGGATGAACCTCGTCGATGCCCGGGATCGCCACAGGCCATGTGGTTCCAGCCAGTTGCGCATGGGGTGAAAGGCGTTGCTGGTGATCGGGTACGGGCTGGGGAACCGCACGCTCCAGGTGCCGTGGGCCTTCGTGGCCTCGGCCTCGATCGCGAAGAGCCTGCGGGCGGCGTCTTCGACCACCTGCCTGTTTGCCGGGTCGGCGGTCGTGTACGTGAAGCGGGGCCCCATGGAGCCGCCGCCGATCAGGTGGGCGAGGAGCGCCAGCTCGTCGTCGTTCCAGGAATCGGCCGGGTGCAGGGGTGCCGCGAGGCGCCGGGGCACGGCCACCAAGGACCCCCGCTGCAGTGCGTCGAGCCTGGTCCAGCCCTCGACGGTGAGGAACGGGTGGTTGGCCGTGGCGTCGACGCTGCGGCCGGAGGCCAGCCGCAGCTTGAACACGGGCTTGACCCCTGAGGGAAAGGCGTTGACGAGCTGGGCGGGGACGAGCCGCTGGTGCTCGTCGACCGACCACACCAGCGGCCGTTCCTGCGACAGGACCAGGTCGCCGAGCGACACGTCTTCACCGTTGTCGGCCCTCAGCAGCCGCGTGCCCGCCGGCATGCAGCCGCTCTCACGGAGGTCGGAAAGGATGGGGCGCTTGTCCGCCCGGCTCTCCAGGTTTCGGGACAGCTGGGACAGGGCGATCACGGGGACGTTGAGCTCACGGGCGAGGATCTTCAGGCCACGGGACATCTCGGAGATCTCGACCTGGCGGTTCTCGGCGTTGGAGCGGCCGCTCATGAGCTGCATGTAGTCGATGACGATGAGGCCCAGGCCCTCCCGGCTCTTGAGCCGGCGGGCCTTGGCCCGGATCTCCATGACCGTGAGGTGGGGGTTGTCGTCGATGAACAGCGGGGCCTCGCCCAGGCGACCGACGGCGTGGCTGATCTTGGGCCAGTCGGACTCCAGGAGCTTGCCGTTGCGCATGCGGGTGGCGTCGACCCGCGCCTCCGAGCACAGCAGGCGCTGGGTCAGCTCCCGGTGGCTCATCTCCAGCGAGAAGATCAGCACCGGCGTGCGGGCCTCCAGGGCGGCGTTGGCGGCCACCCCCAGGGCGAACGACGTGTTGTGGGTGGGGATCATCGACTCGCCGGCCAGGTACAGGTGGTCGGGCGAGTCGACGGTGATGCAGCGCACCGGCACGGAGGGCACCGGCCGTATGGCGCTGACGGCGCGGCGGCCCGGGCGGCCGACGGTGACCGGCCGCCACCACAGCCGCCACGCCCGCTGCACCTGGCCGCCGGCCAGCCGGACCGTGCGCGCACGGATGGGGCCGGGCCGGTACCCGAGGCTGCATACCAGCTCTCGGACCTGGCGCAGCAAGGGGAGGTCGGCCGAGCTCATCTCGACGCCGCCGGCGGTTGCCTGGCCGGCGGCGTCGAGCAGGCCCCGGAGCAGGTCGAGCCGCTGGGGGGTGGAGGCTCGGAGGTAGGCCTCGGGGATGCGGGTGGCGACGAGGCGGCGGGTGAGCAGCTGCTGGCACCCGGAGTGGCCCGACGCCTCCGCCGGCCCGCCCCCGGCGAGCCGGCGACCGATGTCGTACGGCTCGACCGGCAGGTCGGCGGCAGGCAGGTCGAGGGGCTTGGTGACCGGCACGAACCAGTTGGGCCGGCCGTCTCGGTGGAGGCGCACGCCCTCGTCGATCATCTGTCGGGTGGTGACCACCCGGCGCAGGCTCCGGTGCCCGGCGTCGCGGTGCACGAACCACTGGTGGTCGGCGTCGGCCACCAGGCGGGAGCCGTCGTCGAACAGGACCTCGTAGCACGGCCGGCCGAGCATCACCGGCGTGGCGTAGGTGACCGAGGCCGGCCGTCCTGTGGCGTCGAGAACCTGGTGGCCGACCTCCAGCTCGCCCATGGTGGTCCAGCCCGTGGGCGTGGGGATCGGCGTGGTGAGGGCCAGCGCCTTGCCGGTACCAGGCCGCCCGCCGATGATGACGAGGTTGGACGGCTGGAGGCCGGCCAGCTGGCGGTCGAGGTCGATGAAGCCGGTGGGGACGCCGGTGATCTCCTGGTTGCGCTCGTAGAGGGCCTCCAGGTGGTCGAGCTGGGCCGAGAGCAGGTCGCGGATGGTGGCCATGCTGTCGGTGACCCGGCGTTGGGCCACGTCGAACACCATGGCCTCGGCCTCGTCCACGGCGTTGGCGACATCGTCGGGCAGGCCGTAGCCGATCTCGGCGATGTCTCCCGCCACCCGGATGAGACGCCGGAGGAGCGAGTGCTCCTCGATGATGCGGGCGTAGCGGCCGGCGTTGCCGATGGCCGGGGTGCCGGCCTGAAGGCTGACGAGGATGCCGGGGCCGCCGATGGCGTCGAGGACGCCGGCCCGGCGGAGGGACTCGGCCACCGTGACCGGGTCGGCCGGGTCACCCTGGGCGTAGAGGGTGGTGATGGCGTCGTAGATGTGGCCGTGGGCCGGCTTGTAGAAGTCCTCCGCGCTGAGCTGTACCTCGACCGCGGACACGATGGCGTCGCGGCTCAGCAGCATGGCGCCCAGCAGCGACTCTTCCGCCTGGAGGTTGTGGGGGGGCACCCGGGCGCCGGATGCCCCCTGGTGGCGGCGCCGAGCATCGTCGATCGACTGTGCCATCTGGCGATCAGGCTCTCGCGGTCGCCCTGCTGGTAGCTAGTGGGGAAACCTCGGGATTTCCCTGTGCAGACCCAGCGTCGAACACATGTTCGAGACTACTACCCCCCTGCGACAACCTCCACCGGCAGGCGGAACTCCACCTCGGGGTGGAGGCGGATGGGCACCTCGTGGCTGCCGACGGTCTTGATCGGCTCCTCCAGGTGGATCCGCTTGCGCTCGAGGGTGACCCCGGCCTGGTTCTGGACGGCGGCGACCAGATCGGCGCTGGTGACCGAGCCGAACAACCGACCCTCCGGGCCGGCCCGCCCGGGGATGCGGATGACCTTGGTCACCAGCAGCCGGGCGACCTGCTCGGCGGACTCCCGGTCCTTGGCGTCCTTGACCGCCCGGGCCCGCCGCATGGCGGTGGCCTGGGCGACGGCACCGGGCGAGGCCTTCATGGCCAGGCCCTTGGCCACCAGGAAGTTGCGGGCGAAACCATCGGACACGTCGACGACATCGCCCTTCTTGCCGACGTTGTCCACGTCGGACCGCAGGATGAGCTGGACCATCTAGAAAGGCTCGTCTCCGTAGTCGTAACTGGGGGGCGGCGCCGACGCCGGGGCGTTGGCCGCCGGCCGGGCGCCGTTGTAGGCCGGGGCGCCCTCGCCCGGGCCCCGGCGGTCGTTCTTGCGGATCTCGGCCGTGGCCCAGCGCAGGCTGGGGCCGATCTCGTCCGCGATCACCTCGATCTTCGAGCGCTTCTCGCCGTCCTGGCCCTCCCACGAGCGCTGCTCGAGGCGGCCGGTGACGATGACGCGGGAGCCCTTGCTGAGGGACTCGCTGGCGTTCTCCGCCATTTCACGCCAGCAGACGATGTCGAAGAACGACACCGCCTCTTTCTTCTCGTTGGTCTGGCGGTCGTTCCACACCCGGTTGACGGCCAGCCCGAAGGTGGCGTTGGCCTGCCCGCTGGGGGTGAACCGCAGCTCGGGGTCTCTCGTGACGTTCCCCACCAATGTGACGGTGTTTCCGTTCATGTCTGCACTCCGTTCGCCTGACTGTTCACGTGGTTTCGGTGGCCGTCCCGGCGGCGAAAGAGGCGGGTGCGGGCGCCGGAGGCGCCGACTCGCTGCTCGGGGCCCCGTTGTCGGGGCCGACGGTGCCCAGCGGCCGGGCCGGCTTGCCGGCGGCCTTTTCGGGCATGTGGATCACCTTGTGGCGCAGCACGCCGTCGGTGAGGGTGAGGGCCCGTTCCAGGTCGGCCATGGTGGCCGGCTCGGCCTGGGCCTCGAGGACCACGTAGGAGCCCTCCCGGTGACGCCGGATCTCGTAGGCGAGGCGGCGCTTGCCCCAGCGCTCGACCCGGCCGGGGGTACCCCCGCGAGCCTTGATGAGCTCGGTGGACCGGTCGACCTCGGCCCGGACGGTCTCGTCGTCGAGCGTCGGGTCGAAGATGATCATGACTTCGTACGGGCGCATGTGTAGGCAGAGCCTCCCTCTGGACCTGGCGGCGGGGCGCGCAGGGCCCCGGGGAACTCCCGGGGCAGGGTGTGGAGCACGACCATGGTACTCGGGAGCATGACAGGGGGGTGAGACAGTGTTTCCTGCCCGGCGGGCACCCGGGTGCTTCGCACCGCGCCCGCCTCCTCGCCGAGCCGGGGCTCCTGCCCCGGCCGCCGCCGTGCTTCGGCCCCGGCGGGCACCCGGGTGGGGGGTTGTGCAAAATTCCGTCTCTGGGACCGAATTCTGCACACTCGGCGTCGCTGGCGGCTACGTGCAGGGGCCGGTGGTGACCAGGCGGGTGCCGGGGCCGATGCCCAGGCGGCCGAGGTTGCCCTGGGGGACCTCGAGGGCGTAGCGGTACGGGCGGGCGGCCGAGTAGGTGGGGCACGAGGTTTGGTTGAGGCACGGGATCATGTCGGCGGTCGAGACGAACTGGCCGGACCCGTCGAAGAAGGCGATCGACAGGGGCAGCGGCGTGTCCTTCATGTAGAAGGCGCCGGTGGTGTCGGCGGCGAAGCGGAAGATCATCCCGTCGTAGCCGCCCAGGTCGGTGCGGTTCATGAGGCCCCGGGCCTGCTGGGCGGCCGTCTCGGCGAGGAGGGCGCAGCGGGCGGCCGCGGCCTGGGCCGCGGCCCCCTCGACGCGGAAGCCGATCTCGCCGAAGTCGCCGAAGGGCGTTCGCCGGGACGTGGCCTCGCTTTCGGCCGGGCGCAGGGTGGGGTCGGGGGGTTGGTTGGCCCCGATGGCGATGAACGCCAGCGCGCCCACGATGAGCAGCCCGGCGATCGCCCACTTCAGGGCCCGGACGTTCACGCCGTGCGGGTGGAGGGGGGCCGGTCGACCCCCAGGGCGGCGGCGACCTCCTCGGAGAGGTGGTAGCTCTCGGCGTCGGACGGGAACGCGCGGGCCCGGACGTCGCCTGCGTAGGCGGCCACCGCGGCGACGGCGTCGGCCTTGAGCGACCCGTACCGGCGGACAAACTTGGGCACGATCCGGTCCTCCAGACCCAACAGGTCGTGGAGGACGAGCACCTGCCCGTCGCAGTCGGGACCGGCGCCGATGCCGATGGTGGGCACGGGCACCGCCGCGGTGACCAGGCGGGCGACCTCCCGGGGCACGCACTCCAGGACGATGGCGAAGCAGCCGGCGGCGGCCAGCGCCTTGGCGTCGTCGAGCAGCGCCGAAGCGGCGCCGGCCTGCTGGCCCTGTACCCGGTACCCGCCCAGGGCGTGCACCGACTGGGGGGTGAGCCCAAGGTGGCCCATGACCGGGATCTGGGCGTCGACCAGGGCCTCGACGACCGCCACCCGGGACCGGCCGCCCTCCAACTTGACCCCAGCCGCCCCCGCCCTGACCAGCACGGCGGCGTTGCGGACCGCGTCCTCGGTCGACAGGTGGTAGCTCAGCCAGGGCAGGTCGGCCACGACCATGGCCCGCGGCCGGGTGCGGGCCACCGCGGCCACGTGGTGGGCCATGTCGGCCACCGTCACCTGCAGGGTGTCGTCGTAGCCCAGGACGACCATGGCCACCGAGTCGCCGACGAGGATCACGTCGACGCCGGCGTCGTCGGCGATGCGGGCGGTGGGGGCGTCGTAGGCGGTCACCATCACGAGTGGTGCCCCGCCCTTGCCGGCCCTGACGGCCGGTGCGGTCACGTGTTGTGCCATGAGAGGGCCTCCTCGCAGTCCAGCGCCCGAACGGCTGCCGGCAGCGGGCCCAGCCTACCTACGGCCGGGTGATGTCGGTGGGCCAGGTCACCGTGACCCGGGGGCGGGGCGCGGTGGTGGCCGTCGTCGGTGGGGCGGTGACCACCGGCGTCGGGGTGGTGGGCACCGTGGTCTGCTCGGGCAGGGTGGCCTGAATGCGGGGGGCGACGGTGGTGCTGGGCGTCTCGGCCTCCTCGGCCTGGGCGGCGGCGGTGGTGGTCGTCGCCGACGACGAGCCGCTCGAGTTCGACGTGCCGGACGACGCCACCGACGACACGGGTGCCAGGCTGCGGCCGGAGAGGTCGGGCGCCCTCTCCGGCGGGGTGTCGTCCTCCGGGCTGGCCTTGGCCATGAACCGCTTGAAGATCTGGGCCGGCAGCGATCCCCCGTTGACCTTGGCCACGCCCTGCACGTTGTAGAGCGGCCTGGCCTGGCCCTCGGGGTACCCCATCCACACCGCGGTGGTGAGGTGGCGGGTGTAACCCACGAACCAGGCGTCGCCGAAGTTGTCGGTGGTCCCGGTCTTGCCCCAGGCCTGGGCCTGCGGCAGGGCGGCTCCCGTGCCCGAGCCGTTGTCGACGACCTGCTGGAGGGCGTAGTGGACCTTGTCGGCGACGGCTCGCTCGATCACCCGGGTCGACTTGGGCCGATCGTCGACCAGCACCGAGTCGTTCTGGGTGATCTTGCGGATCACCCGCGGCTCGACCTGCATCCCCTTCTGCTGGATGGTGAGGTAGGCGCCGGCCATGTCGAGGACCGACACGTCGCCGGTGCCCAGGGCGATCGACGCGTTCGGGTTGAGGGGAGACTTCACGCCCAGGCGCTTGGCCATCTCGACCACCTTCTGGGGGCCGACGTTCACGACCAGCTGGGCGTAGACCGTGTTCACCGACTCGGCCGTGGCCCGCAGCAGGCTGATGCGGCCGTAGGAGGCACCCTCGTAGTTGTTGACCTCCCAGTCCTCGCCGGTCGTCGGCTCCTTGAGGACGATCTTGGCCGGCCCGGGGTAGGTGGCCTCCAGGCTGATGCCCTCGGCCATGGCCGTGGCCAGGGCGATCGGCTTGAACGTGGATCCGGCCTGGCGCCCGGAGCCGCCGCCGTCGGCGCCGACGGCCAGGTTGACCTGCGACAGCGCCCAGTCCTTGCCGCCGACCATGGCCACCACCCGCCCCTCGTTGTCCAGGGAGACCAGGGCGCCGGCCGGGTCGGAGTTGCGGTCCAAGCGGCCGTAGACGGCGTCGTAGGCCATGCGCTGGGCGGTGGGATCCAGGGTCGTGTAGACCCGCATGCCGCCCCGCAGGACGCGGTCCTCGGAGTAGAGCTTGGTGAGCTCCCGCTGGACGTAGGCCACGAAGTACTCGGCCCCGGCCTGCCTCATGGTGACGTTGGACTTGTTCACCGGCTGGGGGACCACGTAGTCGCCGACCGGGACGGCCTCGACCGCGTTGGCCTCCTCGGGGGTGATGACCTTGGTCTCCACCATGGCCGACAGCACGATGAAGCGCAGGTCGTGGGCCTCGACGGGGTCGTCGGCCACGTCGCCCGCCGACGGGCTGCGGATGAGGCCGGCCAGGTAGGAGGCCTCCCGCAGGCCGAGGTCGGTCACGTCCATGTCGAAGTAGGCCTTGGCCGCGGCCTGGATGCCGTAGGCGCCCCGCCCGAAGTACACGGTGTTCAGGTACCGCTCGAGGATCTGGTGCTTGTCGAGCTTCTGCTCGATCCGGACCGAGATCACCGCCTCCCGGATCTTGCGCCAGAGGGTGTACTCGTTCCCCACGTAGGCGTTCTTGACGTACTGCTGGGTGATGGTGGAGCCACCCTGGGTGGCGCCCTTGCGCCGGACGTCGGCCCACGTGGCCCGGGCGATGCCGAAGGGGTCGATGCCCCGGTGGACGAAGAACTTGCGGTCCTCCGCCGCCACCACGGCGGCGACGACGACCGGCGGGACCTTCTCGATCGACACGGGGAACCGGTTCTCGACCCCGTGCAGGGTGGCCAGCTGCCCGCCGGCGGCGTCGTAGAGCACGGTGGTCTGGGCCTGGGGGACCTCGGGGGGGAGGGGGATCTGGGTCAGCACCCACGCCGCGCCGGCCAGGGCGGTCAGCAGCAGGATGCCCAGGAGGAACCACACCCGCCGGTAGCGCCAGAAGAAGCTGCGACGTCGACCAGGCCCTCGTTGAGGGAGACGGGTGGCGGCTACGGGCGGGAGGGGCTCCAGAAGCCCCTGACTGCTCTGGCGCACGACGGGCGGCAGCCTACAGGGTGACGATCAGCGTGACGAGGTTCCGTTGCCCAGCTTGAAGCTGCGCACGAGCTGGTTCCAGGCGCAGGCGGTGCACACCTCGACCACGTAGCAGGTGGCCTCCTGGGCCCCCCGCCTCAGCTGGGCCAGCTCCTTGCGGGTGGTGATGCAGCGGCCGTGGGCCGGCAGCCGGGCCCCGAAGGCGAAGGAGACCAGGGTGAGGGCGGCCTCCTCGCAGATCGGGCAGTCCTCGCTGCGGGCCTCGCCCACGTTGCGGGCCGCCCTGAGCAGCTCGGGATGGGCGTCGCAGACGTCGAGCCTGCTGAGCCGGCCCCGGCGGAACTCGTCCAGGATGTGCTTGCGGACGAGGCGGTAGTCGACCTCTCCCGGCCGGGCGGCCTGGCCGGCTCCCCGTGCCTGCAGCGACTCCGGCCCGAAGCTCACGGCACCCGAGCGTAGCGCCGCCTTCCCTGTACTCGGCCACCGCCGCGCCTTGCATTCCGGCCGACCCTGCGCGCATGATGGAGGCGATATATCGGCTCGATATGTCGAATCGAAACGACGAATCGAAACGACGAATCGAACGGTCCGCGAAAGGTCCTCGTTGCTCGAACTGGCCATCCTCGGGTTGCTGAAGGAGCAGGAGCTCCACGGCTACGAGCTGAAGAAGCGCCTCACCGACGCCCTGGGCGCCTTCTCGAGCGTGTCGTTCGGGTCGCTGTACCCCGCCCTGGCCCGCCTGGAGGCGGCGGGGGCGGTGCGGGCCGTGGTCGTCGATCCGTCGGAGGATCTGGCCGGGCCGGTCGTGCCCATGACCGGATCGATCGCCGGCGAAGCCGCCGCCTTCCGCGCTCGCCGTGCGACCGCCCGGTCGGGCCGCCCGTCGCGCACCCGGAAGGTCTATGCCATCACCGAGCACGGTGAGCGGCTGTTCGAGGAGTTGCTCGAGGCCGACTCGGCGAGCGCCGACGACGACCGGGCCTTCAACCTCAAGCTCGCCTTCTGCCGCCACCTGCCGCCCGAGCGCCGGCTCGGGCTCTTCGAGCGGCGCCGGGCCCTCCTGGTCGAACGGCTGGCCAAGGCCCGCACCAACATGCGCACCCGCAAGGGGCGCATGGATCTGTACACCCAGTCGCTGGTCGACCACGGGACCGAGACCACCGAGGCAGACATCTCGTGGCTCGACCGGCTGATCGCCATCGAACGTCAGAGAGGGGAAGCCTCGTGACCTCGTCCACCCCCATCCGCCTGGCCATCGCCGGGGTCGGAAACTGCGCCAGCTCCCTGATCCAGGGCCTGGCCTACTACCGCGACGCCGACCCGGCCGACGCGGTGCCCGGGCTCATGCACGTCGTGCTGGGCGGCTACCACGTGCGTGACGTGGAGGTGGTCGCCGCCTTCGACGTCGACGCGGCCAAGGTGGGCCTCGACGTGGGCAAGGCCATCTTCTCGGGCCAGAACAACACCATCCGCTTCGCCTCGGTGGGCGAGCTGGGCGTGACCGTGCAGCGGGGGCCGACGCTCGACGGGCTGGGCAAGTACTACCGCCAGACGGTGGAGGAGTCGCTCGACGAGCCGGTCGACGTGGCCCAGGCCCTGCGCGACAGCGGCGCCGAGGTGCTCGTCTCCTACCTGCCGGTGGGCTCCGAGGAGGCGCAGAAGCACTACGCCGCCGCCTGCCTCGAGGCCGGCGTGGCCTTCGTCAACGCCATCCCGGTGTTCATCGCGTCCGACCCCGAGTGGGCCGAGCGGTTCCGGGCCGCGGGTGTGCCGATCATCGGCGACGACATCAAGAGCCAGGTGGGGGCGACGATCGTCCACCGCATGCTGGCCCGCCTGTTCGAGGACCGGGGCCTGGTGCTCGACCGCACCTACCAGCTGAACGTGGGCGGGAACATGGACTTCAAGAACATGCTGGAGCGGGAGCGGCTGGAGTCCAAGAAGATCAGCAAGACCCAGTCGGTCACCAGCCAGGTCCACAACGGGATCGCGGCCGACGACGTCCACATCGGGCCCAGCGACCACGTGGCGTGGCTGGACGACCGCAAGTGGGCCTACATCCGCCTCGAGGGCCGCAACTTCGGCGACGTCCCCCTCAACGTCGAGCTCAAGCTCGAGGTCTGGGACTCGCCCAACTCGGCCGGGGTGATCATCGACGCCGTACGCTGCGCCCGCCTTGCCCTCGATCGCGGCATCGGCGGCCCGCTGCTCGGCCCGTCGGCCTGGTTCATGAAGTCGCCGCCCGAGCAGTACCACGACGACGTGTGCCAGCGGCTGGTCGAGGAGTTCATCGCCGCCGGTTGACCGGTTCGCCGGGTGCCGGTGGGCCGGCGGGGATGGGGTCCCCGCCGGGGGCAACGGGCGTGGTCCGAAGGACCCGGGTGCCCGTTGCGGGTGCCGGTGGGCCGGCGGGGATGGGGTCCCCGCCGGGGGCAACGGGCGTGGTCCGAAGGACCCGGGTGCCCGTTGCGGGTGGCAGTATGAGCCATGCCGAGTGACACCCCCGCGACCTGGAACCGCCTGCTGGAAGGTGGCCGGGGCGGTGTCATGCCGACCGTCGACGCCGTGGTCTACGGGCCCGACATCGGCACCGAGGCCGACTTCCGGCTGCTGGGGAACCTCACCGGCAAGCGGGTGCTGGACCTGGGGTGCGGCGCCGGCCAGAACCTGGTGGCCATGGCCAAGCAGGGGGCCCACGCCATCGGCTTGGACTTCTCGCCGGAACAGCTGGCCGCGGCCCGCCGGCTGTCCGAGCAGGAGAAGGTCCGGGCCGAGCTGCACCGGGGCGACCTGGCCGAGCTGGTCTTCCTCCGGGCCGAGAGCATCGACGCCGTCTTCTCGGCCTACGCCCTGGCCCTGGTGACCGACCTCAACCGGGTGTTCCGCCAGGTGCACCGGGTGCTCAAGCAGGGCGCCCCCCTGGTGTTCTCCATGCCCCATCCCGCTGCCCACCTCATCGACGACGACGACCCCAGCCAGCCGCTCCTCATCCGCCGCTCCTACTTCGACCGCACGAGCGTGAACTACGACTGGGAGGGCCTGCCGCTCTCGGCCCACCACCACACGTTCTCCGACCTGTTCACCGGGCTGTCGAGGGCGAACTTCCGGGTGGACACCGTCCTGGAGCCCGAGCCCACCGCCGAGGGCCACCGCACGCCCCACTGGCGCGACGTCTACCGCTGGGTGCCCCGGACCCTCGTGATGCGGGCCCGCAAGGAAGGCATCTGATGCCGGTCTGAGGGTTATCCTCGCCCTTGGTTTGACGGCGGGGTATCATTGGGAAGTCTGCGTTGCACGGCCGCCTGGGCGGCGGCAGCGCACATGCGGAATGCGCCTCGGGAGGGGCGTGGTTCCAGCATGACGAGAAAGAGTCGCGGAGTGCCGGCCGGGCGTGCCGTCCTGACCTCCGCACAGAAGTGCCGGAGGCACATGCACGACGTAGCTGAGGGGGAGCAGGGCCCGAGCGGCCCTCGAAGCGGGGAAGCGGAGACCGGCGGGGCGGCCGGCGCCGCCGTGGCCGTCCGGCGCGTCCCCGAGGGCGAGCTGCTGTGGGCCATGGAGGCCGAGGCCGCGGGCGAGGCCACCGAGGCCCAGCTCGCCCTGCTGGAGGCCCACAAGGTCGACTGGCGGTTCGGGCTCCAGCGGCTGCTCCGGGAGACCGAGGCCAACCTGGCCAGGGTCCGCAACCTGACCGGTCCCGAGCGCGACCAGGTGGTCGCCGACTTCGAGCGGGAGCGGTCGATGTTGGCGTCGGCCCTGGGCCGGCTCGACGGGGTGAAGCCCGAGTCGGCCGACGACCGCACGCTGGACGGCCCCGGCGAGGTCCGCCTGCAGGCGTCGTGGTCCGACGGGCGCATCGTGGTGTGGGCGGCCGGCCCGGGCACCGAGCCGGCGTCCGACGAGGAGCTGGGCGACCGCCTCGACGAGGTCGACGCCCCCGCCGGCGGCTGGTGGCCCCACGACCCCGTCCCCGTCCCCGGGTTCGGGCCCGAGCGGCCCGCTGAGCGGGCCGGCAAGGAGCGGGCTCCGGCCCGCGCCATCGGGGTCCCCCAGGCCCTGGGCTGGTTGGTCACCGTCGGCGCCGGCGACCGCGCCGAAGGCGTGGGGTCGAGCGTGATGTGGCTCGGCCGGGTGGCGGTCTGGGCCGTCGACTTCGTGGCCCGGGGCTCGATCATCCCCACCCTCCAGAGCACGGGCTCCTCCTACGCCGTGCGCTGGGCGCCGGCGCTGGTCGACCGGGGGCGGCTCGACGCCGTGTCCCGGGCCATGCCCGGCCCGGTGGGGGCCCTCGACCGCACCGAGCCCCGGACCCTCACCCTGGAGATCCTCGGCGCCGCGGTCGACGCCATCGTCCGCGACGCGGCCGCCCGCCTGGAGCTGCCGGC
>Ga0247708_1000203_pt1 | contig 13906 bp, 11 predicted proteins | sample 42W_NmetaG_FD_189040 | JGI IMG/M metagenome (GOLD analysis project Ga0247708, IMG submission 189040) | Soil microbial communities from hillslope of Landscape Evolution Observatory, University of Arizona, Oracle, AZ, United States - 4-2-W_N | ecosystem: Engineered > Artificial ecosystem >...
GCCCGGACCTCGTGGTGCGCTGGTCCCACCGCTCGCCCCCGCTCGAGGTGCCGGGGCCGAACCTGATCTTCGACGCGCTCGACGCTGCCGCCGCCTGATCTCTCGAGCGCCCCGCCGCCGGAGCCGGGGCCGGCCGACCACGCCAGGGGCGAGGGGATCCTCGTCGTCGAGTACGGCGACTACGAGTGCCCGTTCTGCGCCAAGACCGACCGCCTCCTGGCCGGGCTTGACGTACGGCGCGTCTTCCGGCACTTCCCCGTCGTGTCGAAGCACCCTCGGGCGCGTGTGCTGGCGCACGCGGCGGAAGCCGCGGCCCTTCAGGGCGCCTTCTGGGAGATGCACGACTCGCTCTACGCCGACCAGGGCCGCCTCGACGACCCGCACCTGTGGGAGCGCTGCCGCCGCCTCGGGCTGGACCTGGAGCGCTTCGAGCGGGACCGCCGCTCCGGCGTCGTCGCCGAGCGCGTGGAGCGCGACTTCCGGGCGGGCATCCGGGCGGGAGTGGTGACGACGCCGGCCCTGTTCGTGGACGGCACGATGCACGCGGGCGTGCCGGACGAGGCCCTGCTCTCGCGCCTGGGGTGAAAAAAGGTCCCTGGCACCTTTGTTGGGCGGGTCGGAGCCGACCGTCGTTCAAGGGGGGCGAGAAGCTCGCACGTTGCGGCTTCAGTCGGTGATCCGCGGTTCGTCGGGCGGAAGGGCGTCCGCCGTGACCGCTAACTTCGATCGGGAGATCATCGCCATGAACGAGAGCCACTTCAACGAGATCGAGCGAGCGCTGCTCCACATCTCCGACGCCCGCGAACGCACGGCGCGCGCGGCCACCGCGCTGGAGAAGGACGGGGCCGAGGGGCATCTCAGCGCCGCGCTCAGGGACGCGGAGGAGAAGCTGGGCGAGCTCGGCAAGGTCCTCACCCAGCGCACCTACTTTGCGGTGAGCGAGGATGGCTCGCCGGAGCAGGACCGGCTCGCCGTCTGAGCGTTCACCGGACGTGGCTCTGACCGGCGAGGAGATCCGCGCTCGCCTCGCCGCATTTGCCGCACGCTGGAGCGTCTATGAGGGGACCGAGCGTGGTGAGGCCCAGACCTTCCTGAACGAGCTCTTCGCCTGCTACGGCCGGGAGCGCTTCGACGTCGCCGCGCTGGAGGACCCGACAGCTGGCGGCTTCATGGACCTGTTCTGGCCGGACGTCTGCATCATCGAGATGAAGGCGCCTTCAGAAGCGCGTCGCTTGAATCGCCACCGGGCGCAGGTGCTCGACTATTGGCGGCGCTCGGCCGACGCGGCGTCGGGCCGCGCCGCGCCGCCGTACGTGGTGCTCTGCGCGTTCCGGCGGCTGGAGATCTGGGAGCCCGGGCGCTTCCCAGACGGGCCGCGGGTCGAGCTCGATCTGATCGATCTACCCGAGCAGTACGAGGTGCTGCTGTTCCTCGCGGGAAGCGAGCCGGTGTTCCTGGGTGGCCAGACCGCCGTCACCCGCGACGCGGTCGCGTCGGTCACCGAGCTGTTCCACCGGCTAAGCGAGCGGCGGGCGGCTGACCGCGATGTCCTCCGCGACTTTGTCCTCCAGGCGATCTGGTGCATGTTCGCCGAGGACCTCGGCCAGATCCCGGAGCATCGCTTCACCCGGCTCATCGATGGGCTGCGCTCCGATAAGCGGCGCTCGAGCGCGGACGACCTCGGATTGATGTTCGAGCGTCTCGACGACGCGACCGCAGACCGCTCCCACGGCCTCTACGCCGGCGTCCCTTACGCGAACGGGGGCCTGTTCGAGCGGCCTGCCCACGTCCATCTCGAGCCCGAGGAGATCGACCTGCTTCGACTGGCTTGCGGCTTCAACTGGCGGGAGGTGCAGCCCCAGATCTTCGGCTCACTGCTCGAAGGAGCGCTCGGGCACGAACAGCAGTGGCAACTCGGCGCCCACTACACGCACGAGGCCGACATCCAGAAGGTCGTCCAGCCCTCGATCGTCCGTCCCTGGTCCGAGCGGATCGACGCCCTCACGACTCCGGCCGACGCGGCCGCGGCCCGCGAGGATCTGATGCGCTACGTCGTGCTCGACCCCGCCTGCGGCTCGGGGAACTTCCTGTACGTCGCCTACAGGGAGTTGCGCCGCATCGAGGACCGGCTCCGCCGGCGGGAGGCCGACCTCAGGCGCGACGCCGGGATGCAGGAGCAGGGGACGATCGACTTCTACCCGCTGCAGAACATATGCGGCATCGAGCTCAACTCGTTCGCCGTGGCGCTCGCGCGGGTGACGCTGTGGATGGGCCACAAGCTGGCCGTGGACGAGCTCGGCCTCGCCGAGCGAACGTTGCCGCTCGAGGATCTGTCGGGGCTTCGCGCAGGAGATGCGCTTCGACTCGAGTGGCCACGGGCCGACGTGATCATCGGTAACCCACCGTTCCACGGATCGCAGAACCTGCGGCGCGAGCTGGGTGACGAGTACGTCGAGTGGTTGAGCCGGGAGTTCCGCGTGGGGATCAAGGACTACTGCGTGTACTGGTTCCGGCTCGCCCACGACCGGCTCGCCGATGGGGACCGGGCGGGGCTCGTGGGCACGAATTCGGTGAGCCAGAACCGCGCGCGCGGCGTGAGTCTCGACTACATCGCCGACAACGGCGGGGTGATCACCGACGCCGTGTCGAAGCAGCCGTGGCCGGGGCAGGCGGTGGTCAACGTGAGCATCGTGAACTGGGTGAAGCAGCCGGAGTCGCCGCCTGGGCGCTTCCTGCTCGACGGCGAGGAGGTCTCAGGCATCTCGCCGAGCCTGCGTGAGGCGGGCTCGCTCGAACCGGTGCGCCTCGCGGCCAACCGCGGGCGCTCGTTCCAGGGGCCGATCCCGGCCGGTGACTTCTACCTCACGGCCGAGGAGGCCGAGGGGCTGCTCGCGCGGGACGATGCGCCGTACGCCGACGTGGTGCGCCCCTATCTCATCGGCGATGACATCGCCGAGGACCCGGCCCAGGGGCCGCGGCGGTGGATCGTGGATTTCGACCGTCGCTCGCTGGAGGACGCGATGCGCTACCCAGCGGCGCTCGACCTCGTACGCCAGCGCGTCAAGCCCGAGCGCGACCGCAATCGCGACCCTGGGTTCCGGGAGCGCTGGTGGCAGTTCGGTCGGTCGCGCGGCGCGATGCGGGCCGCCGTTGAGCCGCTGACGCGGTTCATCTGTGGCAACAGGATCGGGAAACGATTCCTCTACGTCTGGGTCGACGCGGCGACCTGCCCGAGCGACTTGACGATCGTCTTCGCCTTCGACGACGACTACTCGATGGGGATTCTGCTCTCCTCGGTTCACTGCGAATGGGCGCGGCGTCGATCGTCCACGCTCGAAGACCGCCCTCGCTACACACCCACAACGGCCTTCGAGACCTTCCCCTGGCCGGATGCGACGCAGGCGGCGCGTGACGAGATTGCCGGCCTCGCGCGGGCGATCGTCGCCCGCCGCTCCGAGGTCTGCCGCGATCGGGATATCGGGCTCACCGACCTGTACAACGCCGTGGACGAGGGCGCCTACGCCGATCTGCGCGACCTGCACGCAAGCCTCGACATCGCCGTGGCTCACGCGTACGGATGGCCGGCGTCCGTCGTCGCCGACCTCGATGAGGTCTGCCGCCGCCTGACGGCTCTGAACGCGGAGATCGCGGCTGGCGAGCGCTCATACGTTCCGTTCGCCTCCGCCTGACGACCACGTCCAGCGTTCGTGAAGCGCCAGCAGGGGACCAGGGCAGGCGTTCAACGTCGCGCAGGGGGTCACCCCTGACCCGAAAACGCTCTGCGCCGCCTCGGTCCGGCCGGACGGGCCACTGCTAGCATCCGCGCGGACTCCATACAGAGAGATCAGAACCAGAAGCGCCGCCAACCGGAGGCGGTCGAAAGGAAACAAATGAATACCGATGTGCACCGGGTCTCAGTAGAGATCGGCGGAGAGCAGATCACGCTCGAGACCGGCAAGCTCGCCAAGCAGGCGGGCGGTGCGGTTGTCATCTCATGCGGCGACACGATGGTCCTGTCCACCGCGACGGCCGGGAATGTCCGCGATATCGACTTCCTCCCTCTGACGGTCGACGTCGAGGAGCGCATGTACGCCGCAGGCAAGATCCCCGGCAGCTTCTTCAAGCGCGAGGGCCGCTCGGGCGAGAAGGCGACGCTGATCGCCCGCGCGATCGACCGCCCGCTGCGGCCGCTGTTCCCGAAGGGCTGGCGCCGCGAGACGCAGCTCATCTCGATCCCGCTCTCGGTGGACCACGTCCACCCCTACGACATCCTGGCCATGAACGGCACGTCCGCGGCCCTGATGATCTCCGAGATCCCGTTCCCCACGCCGGTCGGCGCAGTCCGCATCGGCATGGACGAGGACCGCGGCTTCGTCGTGAACCCCCCCGAGGAGGAGGGCGACAACAGCGCGCTCGACCTCGTCGTGGCGGGCACCGAGGAGGCGCTCCTGATGGTGGAGGCCGGCGCCAACGAGGTCACCGAGGCAGAGATCCTCGATGCCCTCGACATCGCCCACTCCGAGATCAAGAAGCTCTGCCAGGCGCAGCGCGAGCTGCAGTCGAAGTGCGGCAAGGAGAAGATCGAGGTCGAGGTTCCCAAGGCCGACGAGTCGCTCGTCGCCGAGATCAAGGAGCGCTTCGGCGCCGCCCTCGACGCCGCCACCCAGGTGGAGGACAAGCTCGAGCGCCAGGACGCGACCAAGAAGGTCGAGCAGGACGTCATCGAGGCCTTCGCGCCGGCGGCGGACGCCGACCCGGACGAGGCAAAGGCGCGCAGCGCCGCCGTCCAGCTCGCGTTCGACTCGATCGAGAAGGCGGTCATCCGCCAGCGCATCGCGGTCGACAAGAAGCGGCCCGACGGGCGTTCCGCCGACGAGATCCGCCAGATCTCGATCGAGGTGGGCGTCACGCCGCGCACGCACGGCTCCGCGCTGTTCACGCGCGGCCAGACCCAGGCGCTGTCGGTCGTGGCGCTCGGGACGACGCGCGAGTCCATGCGGCTCGACACGCTCGGCCTCCAGAGTGAGAAGACCTACTGGCACCACTACAACTTCCCGCCCTTCTCGGTCGGGGAGGCGGGCTTCATGCGGGGCCCGAAGCGGCGTGACATCGGTCACGGCGCGCTCGCCGAGCGGGCGCTCGTACCGGTCGTCCCGACCGTCGAGGAGTTCCCCTACACCGTCCGCGTCGTCTCCGACATCCTCGAGTCGAACGGCTCGTCGTCGATGGCGTCGGTCTGCGGCTCGAGCCTCTCGCTCATGCAGGCGGGCGTGCCGATCAAGGCCCCCGTCGCCGGCATCGCGATGGGCCTGATCAAGGAGGGCGACGACTACGTCGTGCTCTCCGACATCGCGGGCGTCGAGGACCACCTGGGAGACATGGACTTCAAGGTGGCCGGCACCGCCGACGGCATCACGGCGCTGCAGATGGACATCAAGATCTCGGGCGTCACGTTCGAGATCCTGCGCGACGCGCTCGAGCAGGCCCGCCGTGGCCGTGAGCACATCCTCGGCAAGATGGCCGAGGTCATCACCGAGCCGAGCGCGGAGCTCTCGCAGTACGCGCCGCGCATCACGCAGACCACCGTCCCCGTGGAGAAGATCGGCGCGGTCATCGGCAAGGGTGGCGAGACCATCCGCGCGCTCCAGGAGGAGTTCGAGGCCGAGATCGACATCCAGGACGACGGCACTATCCGCATCTACGCCCAGACCGGCGAGAAGGCCGACGCGCTCAAGGAGCGCATCGGGCAGATGACCAAGGAGGTCGAGGTCGGCGACGAGTTCACCGGCAAGGTCGTGAAGACGACCACCTTCGGCGCCTTCGTCGAGCTCGCCAAGGGCACCGACGGCCTGCTCCACATCTCGAACGTCGCCCCCGGGCGCCGCGTCGACACCGTGGAGGAGGTCCTCGAGCGCGGCCAGGAGATCGCCGTGCGCGTGGTCGAGGTCGACCGCGAGCGCGGCCGCATCGGCCTCCGCCTCGCCGAGGACCCGGACGTCCAGGGCAAGACCGCCGACGAGCTCGCCTCCGTGGGCACGGGCGACAAGGGCCCGCGCCGCGAGGGCGGCGGCTCCGACCGCCCGCGCCGCGATCGCGAGCGCCGCGGCCCGCGCCGCGACGGCGGGAACGGCGACCGCCGGTAGCGAAGGGATGGGAGAGCCCGCGGGCCACAGGCTGACCGAGCTCGACTCGGGCGTGCGGGTCGTCACCGAGGCTCTGCCCTCGGTGCGGTCCGTCGCGCTCGGGTTCTGGATCCGCACCGGGTCCCGGGCCGAGACGCCGGAGCAGGCGGGCATCTCCCACTTCCTCGAGCACCTGCTGTTCAAGGGCACCGACCGCTTCTCCTCGACGGAGATCGACCAGATCTTCGACGGGATGGGGGCGGAGGTGAACGCGGGCACGGGCAAGGAGACCACCTCGGTCTACTCGCGCTTCCTCGACCAGCACCTGGACCGCGCCTTCGACGTGATGAGCGACATGGTGCTCCGCCCGACCTTCCCCGACATCGACTCCGAGCGCCAGGTGGTGATCGAGGAGATCGCGATGTACGAGGACGAGCCCTCGGACAAGGTCCACGACGTGCTCGCCCGCGCGGTGTTCGGCGACGAGCACCCGCTCGGGCGCCCGATCATCGGCACCGCAGAGGTGGTCGGGAACGTGCCGGTCCCCGAGATCGCTGCCTACCACGGCCGCCACTACGTCGGGCGCAATCTCGTCGTCGCCGCGGCGGGGAACATCGACCACGACCGCCTCGTCGCGCTCGTGGAGGGCGCCTTCGCGCCCGAGCGCGGGGACCCGCAGGGCTTCGAGGCCGCCCCGTCGGCGAACGAGCCGCGCGTCTGCTTCCACCGCAAGGAGACCGAGCAGTGCCACGTCGCCGTCGGCGGCCGCGGCATCGCCCGCGCGGACGAGCGCCGCTTCGCGCTGCGCGTGCTCGACGCGATCCTCGGCGGTTCCAGCAGCTCGCGCCTGTTCCAGGAGGTCCGCGAGAAGCGTGGCCTCGCCTACGCCGTCTACTCCTACGCGAGCCAGTTCGTGGACGCCGGCCAGGTCTCCGTCTACGTGGGGACCCGCCCGGACCGCGTGCCGGAGGCGCTCGAGGTGATCGCCGCCGAGCTGCACCGCCTGCAGGAGGAACCGGTCTCCGCCGAGGAGCTCACCCGCGCGAAGGAGAACCTGAAGGGCCGCACGGTGCTCGGCATGGAGTCCACGAACGCCCGCATGAACCGGCTGGGCGCCTCCACGCTGATGGACGTGCCGCTCTTGTCGCTTGACGAGATCATCGCCCGCATCGATGCGGTGGAGGCTGCCGAGGTGACCGAACTGGCGCGGGACGTCTTCGCCCCCGGCCGGATGTCGGCCGCGGCGGTGGGCGCGGACGAGAGCGCCTTCCGCTCCTCGCTCGAGCCGCTCAATCCGGGGCTCGCCCAGGTCGCATGATCAACGTCGCCGTCTCCGGAGCCGCCGGTCGAATGGGCCAGACGGTCTGCGGGGCGGTCGAGGGCGCCGACGACATGGCGCTCGTCGGGCGGGCCGATCCCAAGCTCGGCACCGCGCTCCAGGACGTCCTCGGCGACGCCGACGTGGTCGTCGAGTTCAGCACGCCGGACGCCGCCCTCGCCAACGCGCGGGCCTGCCTCGAGGCGGGCGTCCATTGCGTGACCGGCACGACCGGCGCCGACTACTCGGAGCTCGCCGGCGTGGGCAGCGCGAACCTCTTCGTGGCCCCGAACTTCGCGATCGGCGCGGTGCTCCTGATGGAGGCCTCGAAGCTGATCGCCCGGCACATGCCCGACTGCGAGATCGTCGAGCTGCACCACGACCACAAGCTCGACGCGCCGTCGGGCACCGCGCTCCGCACCGCCGAGTTGATCGAGTCGGCCGGGGGCAACGTCCACCAGCCGATCCACTCGATCCGCCTGCCCGGGCTCGTCGCGCACCAGGAGGTCGTCTTCGGCGGCCTCGAGCAGACGCTCACGCTCCGCCACGACTCGATGGGCCGGGAGTCGTTCATGCCGGGCGTGCTGCTGGCCGTGCGCAGGGTGGGCACCCTCGAGAGCTCACCGGTCGTCGGCCTCGAGAACCTGCTCTAGCTAAGGGGAGCCGTCCGGCGGCGGCTCCTCGCCCTCTTCTGCTCCGCCACCGCCGCCTCCGACGGGCGGCGCCACCGGCGACGGCGCCGGCGCGGCGGGCGGCGCGACCGGCTCGGCCGGGGGCGCGACGGGCACGGAGCGGCCGTTCGCGGGCGCGCGGGGCGCGGGAGAGGCCGCGGGCGGGCCGGCCTCCTCGGATCCGGAGGGAAGATGGACCGGGAAGGCGGGATCGATGAACTCCAGCCGGCAGCGGGACCCGCCCAGCGCGCGGAGGGCGGTGTCGACCGCGTCGCGGTCGAGGTCGAACGAGGTCCCGCGGGCGTTGTTGCGCCTGACCGCGGCGAGCAGGTCCTCGGGGCCGGTCGCGCGGTTGAGAGCGTCGCGGTGCAGGAGAAGGCGCTTGCGGTTGCGCTCCCAGGCCTCGACCGCCATGGCCTGCGTTGCGCGGGTCGCCGCGGTCGGCGGCTCGACAGCCCTGAAGGCAGACAGGAGGAAGCGCTCGGCCGCGAGACGGCGGTTCACCTGGGCGCGGAGCAGATCGACGCGCCCCTGGAGCGCCCGGGCGCGGGCCAGCCGCCGCCCGTAGCGCGCGTCGTCCCGGGCCACCTGCCTGCGCCGGGCGTTCACGTCCGCGCAGACCCCCCCGATCGCCGCCTGGTAGGCGGTCGCGGCCGGCTCGTCGCCGTCGCCCTTGCCCTCGTCGACGTCGGCGAAGGGAAGCACGGTCGCTCCCGTCCAGGCGGCGGCGATCGCGGCGAGCATCGCGCCGAGCGCGAACGCCCGGCGGCGCCAGGGACCGCGCCCGTTCACGGCGGGCTCGGCCGCCGCTGTGGCGGCGGACGGCGCGGACGCCGAAGCCGCGAGGCCGCGTGCCACCGTCCGCTCGGCCTCCATGACCGGGAGGCCCGCCACGGCCGCGTCCACGGCACGCGCCAGGTCGCCCGCCGACGGGAAGCGCTCGTCCGGGTCCTTCGCAAGGGCCCGCTTGACGATCGGAGTCAGCTCAGGCGATCCCGGGACGCCCTCGGGCAGCGCGGGCGGGGGCTCCTTGAGGTGGGCATAGGCGGTGGCGAGCGGGGAGGCCCGCCTGAACGGGGGCTCTCCCGCCAGCGCGTCGAACAGGACGCAGCCGAGCGAGTACACGTCCGAGCGGGCGTCGACCCGGCCGCCCTCGAGCTGCTCGGGCGGGGCGAAATCTGTCGTCCCGACGAAGCCGCCCGTCGCGGTCATGCGATCGTCGGGGTCGACCGAGCGGGTGAGCCCGAAGTCGGTCAGGAACGCGTGATCGCCGGCCTCGGTCTGGGCGACCAGGATGTTGGCGGGCTTCACGTCGCGATGCACGAGCCCGCGCGCGTGCGCCGCGTCGAGCGCCGAGGCGACCTGCCCGACGATCGTGGCGGCACGGTGCGGATCGAGCCTGCCCTGGTTGTCGAGCAGGGCGCGCAGGTCCGTGCCGGGGACGAGCCGCATCACGATGAAGAGCCCGTCCTCGTGATCGCCGGCCTCGTACACCGGGACGACGTGGGGGTGCTCGATCGCGGCGGCGGACTCCGACTCGCGCGCGAAACGGGCGCGGAACTCCTGGTCGGCCGCCAGGTGGGGCTGGATCAGCTTGAGCGCGACGTCACGCTTGAGGCGCAAATCGCGCGCCCGGTACACCACGCCCATGCCGCCGCGCCCGAGCACGGACTCGAGGCGGTAGTTGCCGAGCTGGGTGCCGAGGGGGATGGCCATGGGCGCCGCCGGGCGGCGTCTCCAAGCTAGCGCCGCCGCGGCCCTGCGGCAACGGCCTCCGGGCGAGAGGTCAGGGCACGACGTGAGTCCCTGAGCTCCGCGAGCAGCCCCCGGGTGATCTCGGCTCAGTCGCCGGGAATCTCGAAGCGGTCTCTGAGCGCCTCCCTGACGCCCGCGACGCGCTCGGCGACCTCGGAGGAGGGCACTGGGGACGCGGGCAGCGCCGCTCCCTGGGGGAATGCCCGAGAGCGGAGGCTCCGCAGGGCGTCGACCACGTCGGCCCGCCGCGGCCCGAGGTCCCCCGCGAACTCCCTGGCGACGGCCTGGGAGCGCACCACCAGGCCGTAGGCATGCCGGAGCTCGGCGATCCCGCCGCGGCCGTACTCGGTGTCGAGAAGGTCGAGGACCTTCGCGAGCACGCCCGCCTGCACCGCCGGGTCGAGCCGGGCGGACTTGGGCGCCACCTCCTCGCGCACCCCGTCGAGGAGCTGTCCGTTGAGGGGCGCCAGGCGGTCACGAACGGCGTCGAAGGTGGCCGCGGCGCGCATCTGCTCGTCGACCCGCTCGAACGCAACATCGACCTCGCGCCCGAGCACGCGATCGCCTCGGTGAACCGCCGCTGCGCGCTCGCGCCAGAGCTCGCGGGCCGTCGCGAGCTGCTGCCGGGCGCCGTCGCGCTCGCCCGTCGCGTACACCTCCGATGCCGCGGTGAGCCGCCCGCGGATGCGCTCGACGTGGGTGAGAGCGTCCACGACGGCCGGCCCGTGGACCTCCGCCGGGGGGCCGTCCGGCGGGGCTTCGCCCGAGCCGCCACAGCCCGCCAGGCCCGCCAGCGCGGCGAGGACGAGCGCCGGCCGCGCTCTCATCCGCGCAGCGCGCGGGGGATCACGAAGCGGATGCCGGAGCGCTCGTCGTCGATCGAGCAGGTCTTGTTGTCGATCAGCCCGTTGCGCTTCGCCAGCGGGACCAGCAGCATCTGGTTGACGTAGGCCTCGTGGCCTCGCTTGCGGGTGACGACCCACAGGTAGCCGGTGTCACGGATGCGCGCGCGGAACGCGCGGAGGGCGCTCTCGGCCTCGTCCAGCGACTCGACGGCGACGATCGCCCCATCGAGCTCTCCGGACTTCACCAGCCCGCGGCCGATCGCCTCCTGGAGGCTCTTGCGCAGCCCGAGGCCGACATCGCCGACGACCTCGATCCGCTGGCCCTCCTTGGCGCCGAGCTTCTGCACGGCGCTGCGGTGGATGTAGTCCTTGGTCTTCTGGGCCACCCGTCAAGTATTACCGGGTGATCGGCTGGGATAATGCGCGCGTATGGGCCTCGAGGGCATTCTCACCGCCATGGTCACCCCCTTCGATGCCGAGGGCGGGGTGGACGAGGGCGCGTTCGTCCGCCTACTGCACCACCTCCTGGAGCACGGATCGGACGGCGTCGTGGTGTGCGGGACGACCGGCGAGAGTCCGACGCTGAGCGACTCCGAGAAGGAGCGCCTGTGGCGGCTGGCGGTCGCCGAGGCGGGCGGTGCCCCCGTCGTCGCCGGCACCGGCACCTACGACACCGAGCACTCCAAGCGCCTCACGCGCGCCGCCACGGACGCCGGCGTGGACGCCGTGCTCGTCGTCACGCCGTACTACAACAAGCCGAACGAACGCGGGATCGTCGCCCACTTCGAAGCGGTCGCGGGCGCCACCGACCGGCCGGTCGTCGTCTACAACATCCCCTCGCGCTGCGTGGTCGACATCCCGAACGACCTCCTTGCGCGGCTGGCCGAGATCCCCAACGTCGCGGCCGTCAAGCAGGCGAACAACGAGAACCTCGCGCCGGTCGAGGGTCTCGCCATCCTCGCCGGCAACGACGAGAACCTCGCCGACACGCTGGACATGGGGGGTCCTGGCGGGATTCTCGTCGCGTCCCATATCGTGGGAGCCGCGATGCGCCGCATGATCGACGAACCCGACCGCCGCCGCGAGATCAACGACTCGCTGCTCGACGTCTACGAGGCGCTGGCGGTCACGAGCAACCCGATCCCGGTGAAGGCCGCGCTCCGGATGCTGGGCCACGACGTCGGCGGCCACCGCCTGCCGCTGGTCGACGCCTCGGCGGAGGAGCAGGCGGTGATCCGGGCGTCGCTCGAGCGCCACGGTCTGCTCAGCACGGTTTGAGCGGCAAGCTCCGCGTGCTCCCGCTCGGGGGGCTAGGCGAGATCGGCAAGAACATGACCGTCGTCGAGTACGACGACCGGATCGTCGTGGTCGACACGGGCCTCATGTTCCCGACGCCCGACCAGCTCGGGATCGACCTCGTGCTGCCGGACTTCACCTACCTGCGCGAGCGCGCCGACGACATCGAGGCGATCGTCCTCACGCACGGCCACGAGGACCACGTCGGCGCCCTGCCGTTCGTCCTGCGCGAGATCGGCGCACGTGCCGTTCCGGCGATCTACGGCGGGCCGCTGACGATCGCAATGGTGCGCTCGAAGCTCGACGAGCACAAGATCAAGGACGTGCCGCTCGAGGAGGTGGACGCCGGGGACGCCGTGGAGGCAGGGCCGTTCGACATCGAGCTGATCAAGATGGCGCACTCCATCCCCGACGCCTTCGCCGTGGCGCTCACCTGCGATCTCGGCACCACGCTGGTGACCGGCGACTACAAGTTCGACCAGACCCCGGTGGACGGGCGCCCGGCCGACGTCGCGCGGCTCGCCGAGCTCGGCCGCGAGGGGCTGCTCCTCCTGTGCGGCGACTCCACGAACGCCGACCGGCCGGGAATCGCCCTCTCGGAGTCCAGCGTCGGCCCCCATCTCGAGGAGGTGTTCGCGCGCTGCCGCGGCCGCATCATCGTCACCTCCTTCGCGTCGAACATCCACCGCGTGCAGCAGGTGGTGGACGCGGCGGTCGCCCTCGATCGCAAGGTCGCCCTCGTTGGCCGCTCGATGCGCAAGAACGTGAACATCGGCCGCCAGCTCGGCCACATCGAGGTGCCGGAGGGCATGCTGCTCCAGACCCGGGAGATCGACGACTTCCCCGACGAGCGGGTCGTGATCATCTCGACCGGCAGCCAGGGCGAGCCGCTGTCGGCGCTGCGGCGCATGGCGCACGGCGACCACCCCGCCGTGAAGCTCCACGAGCGCGACACGGTGATCTTCTCGGCCACTCCGATTCCCGGCAACGAGCGGGCCGTCAACGAGACGATCGACCGCATCTACCGCCTCGGCGCGGACGTCATCACCGCGCGCGACGCGCCGATCCACGCCTCGGGCCACGGCTATGCGGAGGAGCTGAAGCTGATGCTCAACCTCGTGAAGCCGCGCTATGTGATGCCGGTGCACGGCGACTTCAAGCGCCTGCGCCTCCACGGCGGGCTCGCGGAGTCCGTGGGAATCGATCGCGGCGACATCTTCCTCGGCGAGAACGGCCGGCCGCTCGAGGTGGGGCCGAAGGGGGCCGGCTTCGCGCAGAAGGAGCAGGCCGGGATGATCTTCGTGGACGGCGTGGACATCGGCGACATCGAGGACGTCGCCCTGCGCGACCGCCGCATGCTCTCCGCGGACGGCATCTTCATCGTCGTTGCCACCGTCTCCGAGCAGGACGGTCGCTCGGTGGCGCCACCGGAGGTGATCTTCCGCGGCGTCCCGTTCGTGGACGAGGCGGACTCGGTGATCGAGGACATCCGCGGCGCGGTCGAGGACTCGCTCGCGCGCTCAGCCAACGAGGAGATCCGCGAGATCTCCCTGCTCCAGACACACCTGCACGACGACGTGGCGTCGTTCGTGTACGACAAGCTCAGGCGCCGCCCGATGGTGCTGCCCGTCGTCGTAGAGGTCTGAGCCTCAGAGCGGCGGCATCGGCGGCGCCGGCGCCGGGTCGGGCTCCGGCAGGGCCGCCGCGAGCGGGAGCGTGACCTCGAAGCGCGCCCCGCGGCCCCACGGGCCCTCTCCGACCGACACCCGGCCGCCGTGGGCCTCCGCCACGGCCCGCACGATCGCGAGCCCGAGTCCGCTGCCGCCGCCCCCGCCATCGTCGCCCGAGCGCACGAAGCGCTCGAAGACGCGCTCGCGGACCTCCGGCGCGATCCCGGGC
>Ga0247708_1000204_pt1 | contig 13891 bp, 17 predicted proteins | sample 42W_NmetaG_FD_189040 | JGI IMG/M metagenome (GOLD analysis project Ga0247708, IMG submission 189040) | Soil microbial communities from hillslope of Landscape Evolution Observatory, University of Arizona, Oracle, AZ, United States - 4-2-W_N | ecosystem: Engineered > Artificial ecosystem >...
TGGCCAGGGAGGAGATGCGTGAGTTCGCCGGCGTGGGTCGGGGCCGGCTGGTGGTCGGCGCCCTTCCGGCGCTGGCCGGGCTCTGGCTGCCGCCCGTGCTGGGCCGGTTCCATGCGACCTACCCGCGGATCGAGCTCGGCCTCCGCGAGGCCAACACCGAGGAGCTGTCCCGGCTGCTCGGCGCGGGCGAGCTCGACCTGGCCCTCCTCCACGCGGTGCCCGGGCTGTACACCGGGGGGCCGTCCTACCGGGGCCTGGTCATGGAGCGGCTCTTCGACGAGGAGTTGGTGGTGGTGGTCCCCCCGGCCCACGGGCTGGCGGGACGCCCGTCGGTCGAGCTGCGGGCGCTGCGCGACGAGCGCTTCGTGCTCCTCACCCGGGGCTCCGGGCTGAGCCACACGATCCTCGCCGCCGCCACCGCCGAGGGGTTCACCCCCGAGGTGGTGGCCGAGTGCGCCAGCATGACGACGCTGCGGGCCCTGGTGGCCGAGGGCATCGGCATCTCGATCATCCCCGCGCTGCCCGCCCGCGCTGCGGGCCCCCCGGTGGCCGCCGTGGCCCTTCGCCCGGCCCTGCCGGCCCATGCCGCCGCCGTGGCCTGGCGGGGCGACTCACGGCCCTCGGCGCCGGCGGAAGCCCTGCTCGGGGTCATCCGCGACCAGGTGGCCGCCGCCGGCTGACGCGAAAAGGCCCCGGACCCTGGGCCCGGAGCCGTTCTCGCCGCGGCCGCCACTCCGGCCGTCGGATGGTGTCAGGCCGCGTCCTTCGCGGTCTTGGTTGACGTCTCCTTGGCGGCCTTCAGCGCCTCCGGCTGGTGGGCACGGGCGAACTCGGCCCGGGCCGCCGCTTCCGACTTGCTGATCACGTGGCCGTAGGCGTCGATGGTGTCCCGGGTCGGGTCCGGCATCGCCGTGCGCCAGGCCACCTCGGATCCGCCGGGGCTGACCCCGGCGATGGAGAAGGACGGCCCGTGACCCGTGGGCCGGTGGTCGTGGGGGAGCTCGGCGTCCGGGTTCGGGTAGGCGGTCTTCCAGGCGGCCTCGTTGGCGCCCGGCATCACACCCGCCACCGAGAACACCGGGTCGCAATCCGCCGGGGTTTCAGGGGTGGGGTCCTTGTCCATGTCGTCCCTGCTTTCGTGTTTCGAGGTGGCTGTGCAGGTCTGATCCTGCGCGACCGCCCCTTGGGCCTCCAGGGCCGAACGTCATGGCTTCGGACGGCCGAACGTCCCGCCGCCCCTGGGACGTTCGTCGCCGCGCTAGTTGGAGCGGCGGCGGGCCTCGAGGTCGTCCAGCACGTGGTCGGGCACGGCGAGGTCGCCCCGGCCGGTGCCCACCTGGAGGTCGGGCTTGTACCGCCCGTGGTAGTCCGATCCGCCGGTGACGGCCAGGCCGTGACGGGTGGCCAGGCCGGCGAGCGTGCCCCGCTCCTCGGGCGTGTAGCGGCCGTAGAGGGCCTCCAGCCCGTCGACGCCCTGGGCGGCCATGGTGGCCACCGCCTCCTCGAGCTCGGCGGCGTCCGGGCGGATGGTGAAGGGGTGGGCCACCACGGCCACGCCGCCCGAGGCGTGGATGGCGGCGGTCGCCTCGGGCAGCGTCAGGCGGGGGCGCTCGACGTAGGCCGGGCGGCCGGCGGCCAGCCAGACGTCGAACGCCTCCTGCACGGAGGCCACGACGCCCTTGCGCACGAGCACGGCGGCCACGTGGGGGCGGCCCACGCCGCCGCCTCCCGCCTCGGCCTCGATCTCCTCGAGGCTGGCCGGCAGGCCCAGCTCGGCCAGGCGGGCGGCCAGGCGGCGGTTGCGGCCGGTCCGCCCGTCCTGCACGCCGCTGAGCGCGGCTTGGAGGGGGCCCTCGCCGTCCTCGACGAAGTAGGCCAGCAGGTGCAGCGGACCGGCGTCGGACCCGACGGACAGCTCGCAGCCTCCGATCACCCGCACGCCCAGCTCGTCGCCCCGGGCCCGGGCCCGTTCGATGCCGTCGAGGCGGTCGTGGTCGGTGATTGCGACCGCGGTGCAGCCGGCGGCGGCGGCCAGCTCCGGGATGCGCTCGGGCGGGTCGGAGCCGTCGGACCGGTCGGTGTGGGTGTGCAGGTCGATCACGGTGCCGGGCAGTCTGGCCGGTCAGGCCACGGCCAGCACGGCGGCGCCGGTGACCCGGTCGTGGGCGAGGTCGGCCAGCGCCCGGTCGGCGTCCTCCAGCGGGTAGGCCGTGGTGGTGGGGCGGATGCCGATCGCGGCGGCGATGGCCAGGAACTCCTCGCCGTCGGCCCGGGTGTTGGCGGTGACGCTGCGGACCTGGCGCTCCTGGAACAGGTGGTCGGCGTAGACCAGCGGCGGGATGTCGCTGAGGTGGATGCCTGCGACCGCAAGGGTGCCGCCCCGGTCGAGGGCGGCCAGGGCGACGGGGACCAGCTCGCCGGCCGGAGCGAAGAGGATGGCGGCGTCGAGCGGCTCCGGAGGCGCGTCGGCGGCGGCGCCGGCCGAGGCCGCGCCGAGCCCCAGGGCCAGGCGCCGGGCGGCGGTCGACCGGGTGAGGACGTGCACGGTGGCGCCCTGGGCCATGGCGACCTGGGCCGCCAGGTGAGCAGAGGCACCGAACCCGTAGATGCCGAGCCGCCCGCCCGGCGGCAGCTCCGCCCGCTTGAGCGCCCGGTAGCCGATGATGCCGGCGCAGAGCAGGGGCGCGGCCTCCTGGTCGGCGAAGGCGTCGGGGAGCGGGTAGGCGTACCGCTCGTCGACCACCGCGTACTCCGCGTAGCCGCCGTCGGCGTCCCACCCGGTGAACGACGGCAGGACGCAGAGGTTCTCGCGGCCCCGCCGGCAGAACCGGCACCGGCCGCACGTGCCCCGCAGCCAGGCGATGCCGATTCGCTGGCCGGGGTGGAACCGGTCGGCGGCCGGGCCGCGGGCGTCGACGGTGCCGACGACCTCGTGCCCGGGCGTGACCCCCGGCCGCCTGGGGGCCAGGTCACCCTCGGCCAGGTGGAGGTCGGTGCGGCACACCCCGCACACCGACACCCGTACCCGGACCTCGCGTGGTCCGGGTTCGGGCCGTGGGCGCTCCCCGAGGACCAGCGGCCCGCCGTCGATGGGGCCGGGCCGGCGCACCTCCCACGCCCGCATGGCGGGAATCGTAGGGACCTTCGACCCTCGCCGGCGCGGACTTCCGGCCCTGCTGCGCCGGGGTGCGTCGGGGGACGATACGGCCGTGACCCTTGCCCGGCGGGCCGTCGACCGCAACGGCCTCGAGATCCTCACCCGCGAGGAGTGCTTCGACCTGATCCGTCAGGTCCCGGTGGGCCGGATCGGCGTGGTGGTCGGCGGGCTCCCCGTGGTGGTGCCGGTCAACTTCACGCTGCTGGGCGACGACATCGTCGTGCGGACCTCGACCGGCCAGAAGCTGGTGGCCGCCGTCACCCGCAGCGCGGTGAGCTTCGAAGTGGACTCGCTCGACCTTCGCGCCCACGCGGGCTGGAGCGTCCTCGTCACGGGTGGCGCGTCGGAGATCACCCGGCCCGATGAACGGGCTTCGGTGGATGCGCTTGGACTGGAGTCGTGGATCCCTGGACGGGAGCGATACATCCGCATCCGGACGGAAGTGGTCAGCGGCCGCCGTATCGTCGGGACGGGACATCCGGCGGTCATTCCCGAAACGGAGTGGGACTGGGGCTGACCGCCATTCACCGCCCGTTCCCCGGCGTTTCACGGCGAATTGTGTTGCGGATGAGCGGCGGGACGCGGGAAGATGCATGCGGGCTGGAAGGAATCAGGGGGGAAACAGCTGATGACGGCGGGTCGGGATATGCACCGGTTGCTGTGGGCCGTTGGCGAGGCACGCCGGCTCCGGCGGGCCGAAAGCTCCACCCCGGTGGCCGCCGAACGGCCCGGTGGCGAGGGTGACGACGGCCCGCGCGAGAAGCCGTCCGGGCGTACCGCCCGCTGAGTCGCCGCCGGGAGAACCGGCACCCAGCACCCCCGGGCGGTCGCGTGCTGGCCGACCGCAAGGCTGAAACCGGCTCCCGTCGACCGCGGCGACCATCTCCATTCGACCTCTCGCAGTCCGGGTCTGCCCCCGTGCTTCGGTCCTGCGCACCGGCTCAATAGGGCGGACGGCCCCGGACCTCCAGGCCCTACCGTGCGGCGCGCCGCTTCGCCGGCAGGCCGAACTCGAGGCTTCAGTCGGAGCGGAAGACCACCCGGTCGCCGTCGAGGACGAAGTGCACGACAAGGGCCGAGGGTCCCCGGGGCTTCGGATCGCGGACGAGAACCATCCGGCTGAGCGGCCGCTCGACGGGCGTGGCCCCGCCCGCCACCACGCGACGTACCACACGGTGACCCGATCCCGCGGGGACCCCCGCTCCTGGGCGTGTTATTCGTCGTAGTAGTTCGCCGTCGTCCTTCAGAGGCAGGGATGGCTCCACTGAGAAGGGACGCCACCCTTGTATTCCGAAGCGCCGGCCCAGGCGTTGCGCGCCTTGTCGCGGTTCCTCGTGTCGGAGCGCTCGATGGGGGACACGCTGCTCGAGGTGAGCCGCATCACCGTGGACGCGGTCCCTGCCGCCGAGATGGCGGGGATCACCATGCTGAGCGAGCACGGCACCCCCACCACCGCGGTGTTCACCGACCCGCTGGCGCCGGAGATCGACGCCGCCCAGTACGAGTCGGGCGCCGGGCCGTGCCTCGACGCCTGGCGCCAACGGCGCGTCGTCCGTATCGACGACACGTCCGCCGGCGCGGGCCAGTATCCGGCATTCTCCAAGGCGGCTGCCGCCCACGGCGTCGAGAGCGTGCTCTCGCTGCCGCTCATCGCGGGGAGCAACGGCCTGGGGGCGCTCAACCTGTACGCGCGGCGGTCGGGCGGCTTCACCACGGACGACGAGACCCTGGGGCTGGAGCTGGCGTCGGCGGCGGCCATCGTGCTGGCCAACGCCAGCGCCTACTGGGAGGCGAACCAGCTCAGCGAGCAGCTCAACCAGGCCATGCGCAGCCGGGCCGTGATCGAGCAGGCCAAGGGCATCCTCATGGCCCGGTCGCCGGACCTCGGTCCCGACGAGGCCTTCGAAGTCCTGCGCAAGGCGTCGCAGCGGGAGAACGTCAAGCTGCGGGACATCGCCCAGCGGATCGTCGACCGCACGGCCACACCGGGCGTCGTGGAGGGCGGGTAGATGTCCTCGGACGGCTGGGCCGGAAGCTTCACCGAGATCGCCGACGGGCGGCGCCGCCTCGGCCTGACCCCGATGGCGCTGTGGATCGCCTACTTCGAGGTCGGCGGGAACGCGACCCTCGGCGAGGTGGAGGGGTGGCTCGCCGGCGCCAGCCAGCCCTCCGACCGGGACCACAACTTCATCGCCCAGGCACTGAACGACCACTTCGTGGAGCTCGGCCTCGACCATCCCATGCGGTACCGCCTCGGCTGATCCCTGACGGGCTGTCGCTACCCTGTGCGAACATGTGTTCGTGTCGGGCGACGCCACCATCCTGCACGCGGACCTGGACTCGTTCTACGCGTCCGTCGAGCAGCGCGACGACCCGTCGCTGCGGGGCCGGCCGGTCATCGTGGGCGCAGGGGTCGTCCTGGCCGCCAGCTACGAGGCCAAGGCCTACGGGATCAGGACGGCCATGGGGAGCGGCCAGGTCCGGAGCCTGTGCCCGTGGGCGGTGGTGGTGCCGCCCCGTATGTCGGCGTACACCGAGGCCAGCAAGGCGGTGTTCGAGGTCTTCCGGGACACGACGCCCCTGGTGGAGGGGCTCTCCATCGACGAGGCGTTCCTCGACGTCGGGGGCCTGCGGCGGGTCTCGGGCCCGCCGGTCGAGATCGCCGAGCGGCTGCGGCGCACGGTGCTGGAGCGCGTCGGCCTGCCCATCACCGTCGGTGTGGCCCGCACCAAGTTCCTCGCCAAGGTGGCCAGCGCGGTGGCCAAGCCCGACGGCCTCCTGGTGGTGCCGCCCGATGGCGAGCTGGCGTTCCTCCACCCCCTGCCGGTGGAGCGCTTGTGGGGCGTGGGCCGGGTGACCGGGGCCAAGCTGCGGTCGCGCGGCATCACGACCGTGGCCGACGTGGCCCGGCTGCCGCAGGCCGCGCTGGTGTCGATGCTTGGCCCCGCCTCCGGCCGCCACATCCACGCCCTGGCCCACAACGTGGACCCCCGGCCCGTGGTGGTCGGCCGGCGCCGGCGCTCGATCGGGTCGCAGTGCGCCCTCGGGCGGTCGCGGCGCACCTCGGAGGCGGTCGATGCCGTGCTGGTCAGCCTGGTGGACCGGGTGACCCGCCGGATGCGGGCCGCGGGGCGGGTGGGGCGCACCGTCGTTCTCCGCCTGCGCTTCGACGACTTCTCCCGGGCCACCCGGTCGCACACCATGGACCGGGCCACGGCCGAGACGGGGCCCATCCTGACCATGGCCAGGGTCCTGCTGGCCGGGGCCCGGCCGATCATCGGCCGGCAGGGGCTGACGCTGGTCGGCATCTCGATCGGGAACCTCGACGACGGCGGGGCGGTCCAGCTGGCCCTGCCGTTCGAGCGGGCGTCGGGTGGTGCGCTCGACGCCGCCCTCGACGACGTGCGGGAGCGGTTCGGCTCCTCGGCGGTAACCCGGGCCGTCCTGCTCGGCCGCTCGCAGGGGTTCACCGTGCCCCTCCTGCCCGATTGAGCCGTAGAGTGCGGCGCCATGGCGCGCCGGTGGATCTGGATGTCGATCGTCCTCGTCCTGGCCGCAGGGTGCGGCGGCGACGGTGAGAAGGACGGGGCGGCACCGGCAAGCACCATGCCAGCGGCCTCGTCGACGTCGACCACCTCCCGGCCGGTGGACTACGGCCGGCCGTCGATGCCCCGGGAGGCCGGCACCGGCCTGCTGGAGGGCGCCAGCCTCGACGGCTCGGCGCTCTACGTGTCGGCGGTGGACGCCACCCTCTCCCAGCGGGGCTGCGAGGGGCAGCCCGAGCCCGTGCTCTTCCGCGTCCCCCTGGCCGGCGGGGCCCGCCAGGCGGTGGGCGCCCCCGGGGAACCGGTGCGGGGGACGATCCTGCGCGGCGCCGACCGGCGGGTGGCGCTGGTCGCCGGGTGCGAGGAGTTCCTGAGCGCGGTGCGCCTCGGCACGGAGACGCCCGACGGGCAGCTTCACGACCTGCGCCGGCTCGACCTCGGCCAGCTCGGGAGCGCGGCCGGCCTGGCCTGGTCGGGCGACGGGCGCAGCCTGGTGGCCGTCGCCCGGTCGCTCAGCCCGAGCGGCCAGGCCACCCTGCAGCGGGTCGACCCCGGCACGGGCGCGGCCACGCCGCTGTTCACCGTGCCCGGCCCGGTCACCCAGGTGGGGGAGCTGGCCGACGGCACGCTGGTGGTGGCGGGAGCCGGGCGGGTGACGCTGCGGGACGCCAAGGGCGCGGTGGTCGAGACCCACGAGGGCGTGGGCTTCACCGTGGCGCCCGACCGCGGGCGGTTGGCGGTCTGGGGCAAGGCGCTGCGGCTGGTGACGCCGGGGCAACCGGCCACCACCCTGGCCACGGTGGCGTCCCCGACCGACCTGCTGGGGCCGGTGTCATTCTCGCCCGACGGCGGGGCCGTCGCCTTCGTCACCGGCATGCAGGCCTCGGGGCAGGTCGCGGTGGTCACCCTGGCCGACGCCAAGGTGGCCACGGTGCCGGGCACGGGCCGGTTCGTCCGGGCCGTCTTCACCGGCGACGGGCGGGCCGTCGCCTTCAGCCGCCTGGCATCCCGGCCCGCGGACGAGGCCACGGTGCTGGTGGTCCGCTTCGAGGAATAGGAGGGGCATATGACAGGTTGGATCGGCGACATCGAGCGCGAGACCTTGAGCAACGAGACCTTCCGGACGGTGCTGTTCACCGGGGCCAACGTGCAGCTCACCGTGATGCGCCTCGGTCCGGGCGAGGAGATCGGCGTGGAGATGCACGACCACCTCGACCAGTTCCTCCGCATCGAGCAGGGGAAGGCCCGGGTCACCTTCGGCCCGTCGGCCGAGGAGATCACCGAGGAGCACGACGTGGAGGACGACTGGGCGGTGGTGGTGCCGGGGGGCGTCTGGCACAACGTGATCAACACGGGCGACGGGGACCTGAAGCTCTACTCGCTGTACGCCCCACCCGAGCACCCCGACGGCACCGTCCACCGGACCAAGGCCGAGGCCGCCGCGGCCGAGCACTGACGTTCAAGAATTCCGCTTGACCTTGGAGTCGACTCCAAGGTTTATCATGCTCCCATGAGCCCGCTGACCGTGTCGAAGCTCGCCGAGGAGGCCGGGACGTCGGCCGACACCGTCCGGTACTACGAGCGCATCGGCCTGCTGCCCGAGGCCGAGCGCAGCGCCGCGGGCTACCGGCTCTACGACGGCGAGGCGGTGGAGCGCCTCCGGTTCATCAAGCGGGCCCAGCGCTTCGGGCTGCGCCTGGAGGCCATCGCCGAGCTGCTCGACGTCCGCCAGCGGGGGCTGTGCCCCTGCGGCCACACCCGGCGGCTGCTGGAGGACCGGGTGGCCGAGCTCGACGGCGAGCTGGCCTCGCTGGCCCGCCTGCGCGACGACATCGCCCGCATGCTCGACGAGCCGCCCGGCGGCGGGTGGCAGTGCGCCGGCGACCTGCTCCAGATCACGACCAACCCATCGAAGGAGGGAAGACCATGAGTGACGGAAGCTGCAACTGCGGCTGCGCGACCAAGGCCGAGAGCCAGTCGCCGACGCCCGACCCCTGCACCTGCGGCTGCGAATGCTGCGAGCAGGTGCCCGAGAAGAAGTAACCCCGCCCGAACCGGTGACAGCAACGGGGGCTCCGACCCCCGGATCTGTCACCGGTTCGGGCGCGCATGGGCGGCGAGGACGGCGTCGGAGAGCGCCGGCCACGCCTCCTTGGCCCAGGGGCCGAAGTCACGCCCGCTGAGCACGGCGCAGGCCAGCCCGGCCTCGGGGTCGACCCAGAGGAACGACCCGCTGGCGCCGAAGTGCCCGAAGGTGGCGGGGGAGTTGCCCCGGCCGGTCCAGTGCGGCGACTTGGCGTCCCGGATCTCGAAGCCGAGCCCCCAGTCGAGCGGGTCGTACGGCCCCCAGCCGGGCAGGATGCCGCGCCGGCCGGGGAAGGCCACCGCCGTCGCCTCGGCCATGGTGGCCGTCGACACCAGGGTCGGCTCGAGCAGCTCGGCGGCCAGGCGGACCATGTCGTCGAGGGGACCGATGAGCCCCGAGGCCGGGGACCCCTCCAGGCGGGTGGCGGTCATCCCCAGGGGCGCCAGCACGCCCTCGGCCAGGTAGGCGGCGAACGCCATCCCCGCCCGCTCGGCGACGGCGGCGGCCAGGGCGTCGAAGCCGGCGTTGGAGTAGATCCGGCGCTCGCCGGGGGCGGCCAGCACCCTGTCCTCGTCGTAGGCCAGCCCGGAGGCGTGGGCCAGCAGGTGGCGGACGGTCGATCCCGGCGGGCCGGCCGGGTCGTCGAGGGCGACCGTCCCCTCCTCGACGGCCACCAGGACGGCGAGGGCGGTGGCCAGCTTGGTGACCGAGGCCCACCCGCCGGCGGCGGCGGTGTCGCCGCGAGCCTCCAGCACCGCCCCGCCGGCGGCCACGGCCGCCGCCCTGGCCTCGGGGGCGGGCCAGCCGTCGAGGGCGGCCAGGCCGCTCAGACGGCGGTCCGGCGGTGGTCGTCGACCTGGTCGCTGATCGTCCCCATGAACGACTGGCGGCCGTCGCGGATGAAGTCGTACGGGAAGCCCCGCTCGATGCGGCTGGCCTGGTCGAGGCGGTCCAGGTGCTCGGCGGGCAGGACCACGTCGAGGCAGCCGAGGTTGTCCTGGAGCTGGTGCAGCTTGCGGGCGCCGATGAGGGGGATCATGGTCGCCGACCGGGACCGCACCCAGGCCAGGGCGACCTGGGACGGCGTGGCGCCGATCTCGCCGGCGACGGCCGCCACCTCCCGGGCCACGGCCAGCTTGCGGTCCTCGACCGCCCCCCACTCGGCGGCCCGGCCGGCGGCGCCCGGGTCGTCGTTGTACTTGCCGGTGAGGACGCCGGCGCCGAGGGCGCCCCAGGCGGTGAAGGAGATGTCGAGGTTCTGGCACATGGGCAGCAGCTCCCGCTCGGCGTTGCGCTCGACCAGGCTGTACTGGCTCTGGACCCCGCAGAACGGCGTCCACCCCCGCAGCTCGGCCATGGTGTTGGCCCGGGCGGTGACCCAGGCCGGGGCGTCGGAGATGCCCACGTAGAGCACCTTGCCCAGCCGGACCTGGTCGTCGAGGGCCCGCATGGTCTCCTCGATGGGCGTGCAGGGGTCCCAGATGTGGATCCAGTAGACGTCGACGTAGTCGGTCCTGAGCCGGCGCAGGCTGATCTCCAGCGACTCGACCAGGCTCTTGCGGTGGTTGCCGCTGGCGTTGGCGTCGTGGTCGTGCCTGCTCAGGGTGTACTTGGTCGCCACCACGAAGTGGTCCCGCTCCTTGGCCACGAACTCGCCGACGTACTGCTCCGCGGTGCCGTTGGTGTACCGGTTGGCGGTGTCGACGAAGTTGCCGCCGGCCTCGGCGAAGGCGTCGAACATGGCCCGGCTGACGTCCTTGTCGGCCCCCCAGCCCCAGTCGGGCCCGAACGTCATGGTGCCCAGGGCCAGCTCGGAGACGCGCAGCCCGCTCCGCCCGAACAGCTTGTAGCGCATCCCGAGAGCCTAGGGCCGGGGACGCGGGTCGCCGGATAGCGCCCGGGGGTTGTTAGGATGCCCCGGTTGCGAGCTTCCCCTATGGCGGGTCTTGAGGTGAATGTGACGATGCACTCCAGAACTTCGGCGCTGCCCGGCACGTCGGCGACGGCACGGCGTCGGGCCGAGGTGGCCTTCGCCTTCGCCCTGGCCGCCGCCTCGGTGGTCGGCGCGGTCCGGCCGGCGTCCGCCCAGATCGTGTCGGGCACCGGCGGCAGCGGCGTGGCCACCGGCTCGGCCAACGGCGGCAGCGGCGGCGGCTCCACCGTCACCATCAACCCCACCGCCACGAGCGGCAGCTCGGGCGCGACCAACGCCCAGTCCGGCAGCACCAACACGGGCGACACCGGCCCGGCGGCCTCCACCGCCGCGGCCCAGCCCACCGCCCAGTCGGGCGGCTCGGGGGCCACCGGCGGCACCGGCTCGGCCACCTCGTCGCCGAGCGCCAGCAACACCGCCATCCTGGGCAGCGCCACCGCGGTGGGCGGCACGGTGGCCACCGGCAACACGGGCGGCTCCGGGTCCACCGGCGCGGCCCTGGCCGCCGGCAACGCCGCCTCGTCGGCCAACAGCGGCGCCGACTCCAACGCCATCGCCCGCTCGGGCGACACCGGCGTGGCCGCCAACGGCATCGTCGCCGCCTCCACCGGCGGCTCCGGCGGCCCGGGCGGGGTGGCCCTGCCGATCTCGCTGGGCGGCGCCCCGGTCCTGAACCTGGTGGCCCTGCTCTCGCCGGCCGGCCTGGTCAACGCCGTCGGCGGCTCCAGCGTGGGCACGTCGTCGGCGGGCGGCGGCACGGGCGGCACCTCCATCCTCTCCGCCTCCCCGCTGGCCACGTCGGGCAACTCGGGCGTGTCCAACGCCGGGTCGTCGTCCACCAACACCGGCCGCACCGGCGCCGCCACCAGCGGGTCGCTGTCGGGGCCGCTCACCCTCACCGGGCTGTCGGGCCCCACCGGGCCGTCGGGGTCCAGCGCCAGCTCGTCGCCCTCGGCCGTGAACTCCGCCATCCTGGGCCAGGTCCTGGTCCTGGGCGGGACGGTCATCCTGCCCTGAGCCCGGCCGGCGGCGGCTTATAGTGCCGCCATGGCTGATCTCCTGACAGGGCTGACCGACGACGACATCACCACCACGCGCCGCGCCGAAGGCGCTCGCATGTCCGCCGATGCCGACGGCACCGACGCCGGTGACAGCACGGACACGGGTGACAGCACGGACGCCGCCGACCAGGGCGACGCCGCCGACCAGGGCGACGCCCCGGCCACCGACACCGACGCCACCGACGCCGACTCCGACGGCACGGACTCCGACGGCACCGACGTCGACGGCACCGACGCCTAGTCCGGCGCCGCCCGGCGCCGCCGCGGGCGGCGGGCATCCATGACCGCCCTCGCTCGCTGCGTCGGCGACGTCCGGGCCTTCCTCGACGGGTGCTGGGCGCGGGCCCCGCGGCACCGGCCCGGGGCCGACCCGGCGGCGTTCGCCGACCTGTTCTCCCTCGACGACGTCGACCGGTTCGTCGCCTCCTCCGCGCCCCGCCTGCCCGCGTTCCGGCTGGTCAAGGACGGCACGCCGCTCGACACCGCCCGCTACACGCAGACGGCCCGGGTGGGCGGGCAGCCCGTCGCCGGCATGGGCGACCCCGGCCGCATCTTCGACGAGTTCCGGGCCGGCGCGACCATCGTCTTCCAGGGCCTCCACCGGTCCTGCCCGGCCCTCACCGCCTTCTGCCGCGACCTCGAGCTGGAGCTGTCGCACGCCGTGCAGGCCAACGCCTACGTCACCCCGGCCGGCTCGCGGGGCCTGGGCGTCCACTACGACACCCACGACGTGTTCGTGCTCCAGCTGGCCGGGACCAAGGCGTGGTCAATCCACGAGCCGGTCCTCGCCGACCCCCTGCCGTGGCAGCCGTGGAAGGGGACGGCGGACGACGCCGGCGAGCCCATCCTCACCGTCGAGCTGCAGGCGGGCGACTGCCTGTACGTCCCCCGGGGCTTCCTCCACTCGGCCCGGGCCCAGGAGGACCTCTCCGCCCACCTCACCATCGGGGTCGCGACCACGACCTGGGCCGACGTCATGGGCACGGTCCTGGCCGGCATCGCCGAGGAGCCCGAGCTGCGCCGGGCCCTGCCCGCCGGCTACGCCACCGCCGACCCCGCCGCCCTGGCCGCCGGCGTGGAGGAGGCCCTCGCCCGGCTGCGCAAGTGGCTGGACGGGGTGGACGCCGAAGCCGTCGCCGCAGCCCAGGCCCGGCGCTTCCTCGCCGGCCGGCCCCCGATCCTCGCCGGCCAGCTCCACCAGCTGCGGGCCCTGGAGACCCTCGACGACGGGGCGGTCCTGCGCCGGCGTGCCGGGTCGGTCTGCCTGCTGGTCCCCGAGGGCGACCGGCTGACCGTCGTCATGGGCGGCAAGGAGCTGCACATGCCGGCGGCCCTGGAACCGGCCATGCGCCGCATCGCCGGCCTGGGCCCGCGCGGGACCCTGCGCCTCGGCGACCTCGGCGACCTCCTCGACGGCCCGAGCCGGCTGGTGCTCGGTCGCCGTCTGGTGGCCGAGGGGCTGCTCGAGAACGTCGCCGTTGGCTGATCCCGCCTGCTCGGCCGTCTCCCTGGCCCGGGCGGAGCCCCTGTACGCGACGGCCTCCGTCGTGCGCAACTGGCTGCTGGTCGAGCACCCGGGGGCCTGGGGGCCGGTGGCCCTGACCCAGAGCGGCCTGCCCGACCACGTGGCCGAGGGCCTGGGCGCCCTCGCCCGCCGGCACCGGTTCCGGGTGCTGCTGCTGCGCCGGCCGGTCCGGCCGTCCGACGGCTCCCACCAGTGCTTCGTCGCCCACACCGGCCGCCACCGGCGCTGGATCGAGGAGCGGGTGGTGCACGACCTCGACGAGCTGCTGGCCGTCGACTTCTCGCCCTTCGGGGAGGGTCGGCGCCTGGGGTTCGGGACGCCCCGCGAGGCGCCCCTGTACCTGGTGTGCACGAACGGTCGCCACGACCAGTGCTGCGCCAACCTCGGCCGCCCGGTGGCCCGGGCCCTGCACGCCCGGGCCGACGGGGCGGTGTGGGAGTCGTCGCACTACGGCGGCGACCGTTTCGCCGGCAACCTGGTCTGCCTGCCCCACGGGCTGTACTTCGGGCGGCTGTCGCCGGAGGACGCCAACCGGGTGGTCGACGGCTACCAGCGGGGGGTGGTCGAGCTCGACCACTACCGGG
>Ga0247708_1000206_pt1 | contig 13715 bp, 16 predicted proteins | sample 42W_NmetaG_FD_189040 | JGI IMG/M metagenome (GOLD analysis project Ga0247708, IMG submission 189040) | Soil microbial communities from hillslope of Landscape Evolution Observatory, University of Arizona, Oracle, AZ, United States - 4-2-W_N | ecosystem: Engineered > Artificial ecosystem >...
TTTCAGCGCGCCGTCGACCTCGGTCGAGCAGGTCGGTGGGCGCCGATCAACCCCGAAAAGGAGCCGGCCCGGAGGGCCGGCGCGGTGTTGACAGAAAGCGCTCCTTCAGGGATGACCTGCGGTTTTACCGGGCTTGGGTGCTGGCTCGTGACGCTACGTGTTTGCCTGTGGTGCGGATTTTGCATACATCTTCCATACATCGCGGCGCAGCTCGACAGGTCGCACGCCGTAGGGCGGTCGACGTCGCAGACGTGGCCAGGGTGTCGCCCGAGCTGTACGACAGGGGGCTCGGCGGATTGGCCCTGACCCAAGGTGTTATTCCCTGTGGTCGGTGGAAGTCCCGAGGCCCTTGCGCTAGTCGGGCCCTCTGCCCTCCAGCCGGCGATCTGGGCGATCCTGCCGAACGGGTCCCGGTCGTTGTTAGGGGCGCCGTCGACGCCAGTCGCCGCTACGCGCGATACCGATCGGTCCGAGGCATGCCGCGGCGGCGAACCGCACGGGGAGGAACGGCCGTCCGGCCGGTTCGGGGTTCCTACCTCCGGCGGCCGTTCCCCGTCGTCGACTGGTAGAAGACTCCGATTACCGCACCGAAGCTGCCGTAGAACATGCAGGCGGCGGCGACGGTGGCAAGCGCCTGGACTGGGATCCCGACGCGCCCCGTCCAAGCCCGCCAAACCACGCTAGAGGCAATCACCGCAAGGACCAGCGCAATTGCCAGAAGCGTTACCTGAACGTGGGGTCCACCCGGGTCAGCAGGCCGACCTGCCATTTCAAGCAGTGTGCGTCCGGCCATGACCAGCGCCAAAACTCCGAACCCTGCGGAGATCGTGAAGGTGGCGATGTCCTGTCCGCTCGCCAGCCGGGCTATGCCTGTAACGATGCAGCCGATTCCGAACAACGCCAGCAGCACCGAGCCGGCCTGGCTCTTGGACATCGCACTCCATCATGGCGCGGCGTCAGGCGGACCGTACGGACGTGACCGGGAACACACGCCGGACGCGTCTCGCCTGTCGACGTTGACAACCCCACACGTGATCCCATCGCCGGCGTTCAGGGCGAACTCTTTCGGCACCCGAGGTTCGGTGTTGGGGGCGTCATGACCGCGAGCCGGCGTCAGAAGCGATCCGGGGTCGCTGCAGGACTCTCGCGGCGGCGGACCGAACGGGAGTCGCGCGACGCATCAGTCGGTGCCGACACCACGGACGGGCACCAGCACCCGGAGGCGACTCAGCGGTTTCGCTCCTCGCGTTCTCGCCGGGCACGCTCCAGGCGCCAGTAAGTCTCCTGCTGTTGCTCCCATTCCGTCGACTCCTGCTCGGCGCCTCTCTGCATCGCCGCCCAGGTGTCGTGAATGGGGAACTCCTTGAGTGTGACGTCGGATGATATGGCGAAGCGCGCTGCGCTGAGTTCCTCAAGCAGCCATTTCGCTCGCTGTCGCGACATGCCGGTGGTCGCGGTCACGACCATCACTCGGGCACCGTCATCGATTACCAACCGGCTGAAGGAGATGACCCTCGACAACAACAACGGCGTATCACGAAGTCCGACGCTTCGGACCTCGTGACACTGGTAACGACGCCTTCGGAGGAAGTTCCGCACATACAGATCACCGGCGTCAGCCTTGAAGACGGGCATCCATGACATCGCAGCGACAACCATGAACGCGACCCCAATAGCGATCACAGCCCCATTGCGGGATACGGAAAGGAACTCAACAACAAGTATGACGACCCCCATGTCAACCGTCACGTAATTCCGGGACAACTGACGCAGCCGTGGGTCGGTTGCGGGAGAAGCTCGCCGTAGAACGCTGAGGCTCAGCCGTTGGCCGGTCATGCCACACCCTCCACCAGCGTCAAGGGCACGCTGCGAGCCTCCGCTTCGCTCCGGTTCTCGCTCTCCCTTCGGTCGTCCCTTGACCCTGGTTCCGGGTGCGGCAGAGGGCAGGTATGGAAGCGACGCAGGGGCGTCGCTTCCGGTGAAGCGCTGAGGTGAGCGTGGGGATGGACGGCGGCCGGAGTGCCGGGCGTGCCGGCGCTCAGGTCAGGCCGCAGGAGCCGAGGGGATGCGGGGGGCGATGCCCGCCCGGTCCAGCATGATCATGGTGATGAACGCCTCGGGGTCATGGAAGCCGCGGGCGTTGGTGCGCAGCCGGCCGATGGCGGCGTTGTTCGACTCGGCGATGCCGTTGGTGAGCCGCCATTCGATGGTGGCCTCGATGCTCGACCGGTAGGCCCGGATGGTGCGGGCCAGCTTCACGAACGGGGCCAGGCGGGAACGGCTGGCGTAGGCCAGCCAGTCGTCGAGGGCCCGGCGGGCGGCGAGGAGGGGCAGGCCGAAGATCTCCCGCAGCTCCTCCTTCAGCTGCCACGCCCGCAGCAGGCGCCGGTTGACGCGGTCGAGCTCGCGGATCACCGAGCGCTGGGCACCGGTGAGGTTCTCCCAGTTGCGCAGCAGCAGGAAGCGCAGGCCCTTGAGGGCCTTGGCCGCCTTGGCCCCACCGGATCGCCGCAGGGCGTTCCACTCGCCCCGGCGCACCTCGTCGAGGGCGTCGGTGGCCCAGGAGATCACGTGGAAGGTGTCCAGGCACACGATGGCGCGGGGAGCACGCTCGGCCACCACGGTGCGGATCCACTCGGCGCCGTCGCAGCTCACGAAGGCCAACGCCGCCGCCCGCTCGGAGCCCAGGGCGTCGAAGAACTCGCCCACCACCGCCTTGGTGCGGCCCTTGGCCGCCCACACCACCCGGCCGGTGAACTGGTCGCAGACCACCGTGAGGTAGCGCTGGCCCTTCTTGTACTTGACCTCGTCGATGGCCACGGCCACCAGCCCCTCCAGCAGGTCGACCCGCCCCAGCGCCTCGGTGGCCACCCGCACGCAGGCGTTGTTCACCGCCCGCCACGAGATGGCGTAGCGCTCGGCGGCGGCCTGCTTGTTGGCGACGACGGCGTCGTGGACCACGAGGTCCTCGAAGGCCCGGCTGAACGCCGAGTCGTGGCGGGCCCAGGGGACCTCGGCCACCGTCGGGCCGTGGGTCCGACAGCGCACCCGGGGGGCGTCGGCCACCAGCTCGCAGGTGGCGTAGCCGACGTCGACGTGGCGCCAGGACCGTTGGCCGTCACCACGGTCGAACCAGGGCGAGATCTCGCCGCAGCGGCCGCAGCGGCCCCGCCGGCCGGCCTTCGTGCGCACGGAGACGACCAGCCTGGGCCGTTCCACCTCTGCACGCGATTCCACCAGCTCCCACGACCGCACGACCACTGCCGGGCCCAGCCCCAGCAGCTTCTTGAGTACCGTCGTGGCGCGCACGCCTTCGTCCACCTCCGTGACCGACCTTCGAACAGCCGGAAACGTAGGAACGACAAGGCGTGCGCGCGCAACTCGACGGCTCAGCCACCCACGGGAGCGTCAGTTGAACCGTAATTCCCTGACGCTGCCGTCACGGAATTCCCTCGTCCGGCGTGAAGCCGATGTCTACTCGATGGCGCCCCCGTCCCGCCGGGCGCCCGGCTGAAGCAGTGCCCGCAGCTCGCCTGAAAGCACGGTGGCGCTGAAGCGCCCGAGGTCCCGGCCGACGACCACAGTGTTCGTCCCGCGCCGAAGCGTCACCATCCAGCAGCGGCCGGGCCGGTCGTTGTCCTGGTCCTGCTGGTCGACCTCGACGCTGATCTGGTTGCGGCCGGCGCAGCCGGTCCGCGACGGGCGGCACGCCGGCGAGCAGTAGATCGGCGGGCGGCCGACCCGGCCGGGGCGGCGTTCGACGGCGTTGTCGCAACCCGCCGCCGCACAGGCCGGCCCACTCACGTCGTCCGTCCCTTCGCCGAGCCCGGCCGGCGGTTAGGCCGGAACGACCGCCCGTCCATGTGGACGTGGTGGGCGGAGTTCACGATCCGGTCCAGGATCGACTCGGCCACGACCGGGTTGGGGAACAGCGTGTACCAGTCCGAGGCCTGGCGGTTGGCCGTGAAGATGGCCGGCCGGGAACCTCGCTCGGTCACCAGCTCATAGAGGTCGTCCGCCTGGGTCAGGGTGAAGTCCCTGATGGCGAAGTCATCCAGGATGAGCAATCCGGGCCGGGCCCACCGGCGCAGGCGGGCCTCCCAGCTGCGGTCGGCGTGACCCCCGGCCAGGTCGGCCAGCAGGCGGGAGGTCTTGGTGAAGACGACGCTGTGGCCCCGCCGGCAGGCGGCGTGGCCGAGAGCCTGGGCGATCATCGACTTCCCCACGCCGACGGGGCCGTGGAGGATCACCGACTCTCCGGCGTCGAGGAAGCGCAGGGTGGCCAGGTCGCGTATCTGGGGGGCGGGGATCTTCGGGTTGAAGGAGAAGTCGAAGTCCTCGATGGTCGTGGTCTGCTCGAAGCGGGCCGCCTTCACCCGGCGCTCGAGGCCGGCGGTGTCGCGCCGGGCCGCCTCATCGGCGCACAGCACCCCCAGCAGCTCGACGTGGCCGAGCTCGCCGGCGCTGGCCTGGGCCAGGCGGGCCTCCAGGGTCTCCAGCATGCCGAACAGCTTCAGCGCCCGCAACGCGTCCTCCAGCTGATGGGTCCTCATCCCGCCACCTCCGATCCGAAGAGGACATCGGGACCGTGGAGGTGGGCCGGCGCCGAGGGCGGCGCTTCGGGGGCGTCGTCGCCGTCGTGCTCGGTGCCCGCGGCCAGGATGCCCTTGACCGTCTTGTAGGAGGGATCGCCGACGGCGATGGCTCGCCGGCAGGCGGCGTCGAGCCGCCCGGCGTCGTACTTGTCGACCAGGCGGACCACGCCCTGGGCGCTTCGCAGGCGATAGAGGGCATTGACCTCCATGAGCACCCCGACCAGCTCGGACACCGATTCGCCCAGCTCAGCAGCCCTGCGCCGACACCACGCCGGGGTGCGCATCATGAAGGCGATCTTCTCGGGCGGGTAGTCGGCGTCGTCGGTCTTCTTCCCCCGCTCGATGCGTGGGTGGGTCTTGATGAGGGTTCCCTCCAGGTAGACCTCGACGGTGCGCACGCCCTCCCGGGCGTCGACGGTGCGGCCGATGTTCGGCCACGGCACCGAGTACAGGGCCTTGCCCACCTTGATGTGGATGTCGGGACCGACCTTGGGCGTGCTCCACTTGGCCAGCTCGAAGGCGTGGCGGGGAAGGGGAAGCAGGGCGTCGCGCTCCTCGGCGTCGAAGACGACCTGGGGCGCCACCCGCAGCAACGGCCGGCACTGGCGGTGGTTGGCCACCTGGCCGCTCCAGCGCAGCGCGTCTTCCTGCATGGCCGCCAAGCTGGCGAACTCCCCGGAGCGGCCGGCGAAGAAGGAGTCCCGGGCATAGGGGACGTGGCGCTCCACGGTGGCCTTGTCATCCACCGTCAACTGCTCGTCCGAGCAGCGATCAGCAGCGAGTCCGCATCACCCACCCGTTCCATCCCCAACGGGGCGAGGAGTACGAGATGGTGGGCTTCGCCCACACCTGGGGCGAGCACCGGGTGTTCTTCTGCAAGCCCGGTGACCAGCGCATCTACTCCTTGCCGTCGAGCTGGACCGATGTCGACGCCCCGGACCCCTTCGTCGCCCTGTCGGCTGGGAGGTCCCCGTTCCGGGTCTGCGATCTCATCGCTCTCGCCACGCTGATCGAGGAACTGAGCCGGCCATCGGTGTAACCGCGATTACGCCGAATGTGTTAGGACCATTCTGCCGGCTGTCGTCGGCGCTCAGTCGACCCGCAATCGAGTGCACGCTGCCTGAGCAGGGAATTCCGGCTCCATCCACCATCCGGGCCGATTGGCCCGGCATAATGAGGCTAACGCAATGCGAGAGGAGAAAGCCGATGAGCACCGCAGCGGGGGACGACAAGGAGACCGCCCTTCGTCGTCACCACGCCCTCAACCCCCGCCCGGAGAGGGTCCGCGATCCCGCCTTCTCCTCCGGTGATGCGTTCTTCGACACCAGGGACCTGGTCCAGGTGAAGTACGAGATGCTGCGCCGGGCCCGCCAGGAGGACTCGACGGTGAGCGACGCGGCCGCCGCCTTCGGCTTTTCCCGGCCCTCCTTCTATGAGGCCAAGGCCGCCTATGAGTCCGCCGGCCTGGCCGGCCTGCTGCCCAAGCGGCCGGGGCCACGCCGGGCCCACAAGCTGTCGGCGGCGGTGGTCGAGCGGCTGAGCGAGGCGCTGGCGGCCGAGCCGGGACTGGGGTCGGCCGACCTGGTCCGCCTGGTGCGCGACGAGTTCGACCTGGCAGTGCACCCCCGCAGCGTCGAGCGTGCCCTGGCCCGACGCCCAAAAGACAGCGGGCAGTCCCGGCCATGAGCGCACACCCCCAGCCCGACGGCCTGGCCGCCGGCTACGAGGCGCTGCGGGCAGAGGCCGTCGGAAGCCTGCCCAGCGAAGCCCCCCGGGGTCGGGCCCTGGTCCTGGGCCAGGGCCTGCCCGCCTGGATCGGGGCCTGGGCGGCCCCGGCTGCCGCCGCGCCGTCGTCGTGTGCTCCCTGCCCCGGCGCCATCGCTGGGCCCACCGCCGAGGTGGTGGCCCTGCTCGCCGAGATGGCCCTCGGTGCTCGGCCGGCGCCGGTGGGCCTGTCATGAGCACCGAGTCCCACCGCAAGGTCGCCGCCACCCATCTCGCCCGCCAGGCCTATGTGTACGTGCGCCAGTCCACGCTGCGCCAGGTGCTGGAGAACACCGAGTCCACCAAGCGCCAGTACGCGCTGCGCGAGCGGGCCGTCGCCCTCGGGTGGATGCCCGAGCAGGTGGTCGTGATCGACTCCGACCTCGGTCTGTCCGGCGCCGATGCCGACCGGGCCGGGTTCGCCCGACTGGTGGCCGCCGTGGGCATGGGCGAGGTCGGCGTGGTGCTCGGCCTGGAGGTCTCCCGCCTGGCCCGCAGCTCCTCGGATTGGCACCGCCTGCTCGAGATCTGCGCGCTGAGCGACACCCTGATCGTCGACGAGGACGGCCTGTATGACCCCGGCCACTTCAACGACCGGCTGCTGTTGGGCATGAAGGGAACCATGTCCGAAGCCGAGCTGCACGTGCTGCGGGCCCGCCTCATCGGCGGGCAGCTGGCCAAGGCGCGCCGGGGCGAGCTGGAGATCCCCCTGCCCGTCGGCCTGGTCTATGACCCGGCCGCCAAGGTCGTCGTGGATCCCGACCAGGCCGTTCAGGGCGCCGTCCGCGAGCTCTTCGCCACCTTCGGGCGCACGGGCTCGGCCACCGCCACGGTGCGCAGCTTCCGGGAGCGTGGCCTGCTGTTCCCTCGCCGGGTGCGCTCAGGTCCGCGCACCGGCGAGGTGCTCTGGGGCGAGCTGTTGCACTATCGGGCCCTCAACGTGTTGAAGAACCCCCGCTACGCCGGAGCGTTCGCCTATGGCCGCTCTCGGGCCAAGAAGACGCTGCGGGGCAGCCATTCTCGCCACAGTCTTCCTCGCGACCAGTGGCACACCCTCATCCTCGACGCCCACCCGGGCTACATCACCTGGGCCGACTACGAGGAGAACTTGGCCCGACTGCGCTCCAACTCCGCCGCCTATGGCGCCGACCGGCGCGCCGGGCCACCCCGGGAAGGGCCGGCGCTTCTCCAGGGCCTTGCCGTGTGCGGCCGCTGCGGCGGGCGGATGACCGTGCGCTATTACCTCCGCCACGGCCAGTCCCTGCCGCAGTACTGCTGCCAGGCCGAGGGGATCAAGCGGGCCGAGCCGCCCTGCCAGAGGGTCATGGGTGGCGACGTCGACCGGGCCATCGGCGACCTGCTGGTCGCCACGTTGACCCCCCTCGCCCTGGAGGTTGCCCTTTCGGTGTCCGACGAGCTGGCTTCCCGGGCCGGCGAGGCCGACCGCCTTCGGCGCCAGCAGGTCGAACGGGCCCGCTATGAGGCCGAGCTGGCCCAGCGGCGCTACCTGCGCGTCGATCCCGACAACCGTCTCGTCGCCGCCACGCTGGAGGCCGAGTGGAACGCCAGGTTGCGTGCCCTGGACTCCGCGCAGGACGACTACGAACGCCAGCGGGCCGCTGACACGCTGCTGGAGGAGGGCAAGCGCCAACAGGTACTGGCCCTGGCCACCGACTTCCCCCGGCTGTGGCACGACCCGGCCACGCCGGCCCGGGAGCGCAAGCGCATGGCGCGCCTGCTCGTCGAGGACGTGACGCTGCTCAGGGGCGAGGAGATGCTCGACGTTCACGTCCGCCTCCGGGGCGGCCAGGTGCACACTCTCCAGTTGTCCCGCCCGAAGTCGATCACGGATCTGGCCAAGCTGGACCCGGGCATCGTCGCCGAGGTGGACCGGCTGCTCGATGACCACACCGACACCGAGATCGCCGCCGCCCTCAACGCCGCCGGTCACCAGCCGCCGGTCGGCGATCGCTTCACCATCTGGATCATCTGGAAGATCCGCAGGGCCCACAAGCTCGAGAGTCGCTTCCTGCGCCTGCGCCGGCAGGGGATGCTGACCCTGGCCGAGATGGCCAACCAGCTCGGCGTTCATCCCTGCACGGTCAAGGCTCGCGCCGCCCGCGGCCAGCTGGCATCGGTGATCTACAACGACAAGGGCCAACGCCTCTACGCGCCGCCGCGGCCCGGGCCGACGATCTGTTGTGCCCGCTGCGGCAAGGACATCCCCGAACGGGCGTCGCAGGGCCAGCGCCGAAAGTACTGCGGGGCGACCTGTCGCACCGGCGCCTACGCGGCTCGCCGGCGAGAGGCAGGATGGGTCCGGGTTCGCCGAAGCCGGTGATCACGGTCGTGCCGTGGCACTACGTCTTCTCTTCCGTCCAACCAGGAGGTGCAGTCAGTTGCCCAAGCCTTGTCCCTGGGCTTCTGCCTCCGGGCCGGGTCGACGAGACAGCCATAATGAGCGGCGAACTCCCCGAAGGCCTTGTTGATGAGCGGGTCATAGAGGTCGGCCTTGATGACCCCGGTCTTCAGGTTGTCCGGGATGATCCTGCGCGGCGAGCCTCCGAAGAACTCCAAGGCCAGCACGTGGGCCTCGACCCAGGAGCCCTCGTCCATGCTCAGCACCGGCCGCAGGAACATCAACCGGGAGTAGGTCAGCACGATCATGAAGCCCCACACCCGGCGCATCCGCTCGCTCGCCGGGTCGAACCACCGGCCCAGCAGGCCATAGTCGACCTGGGCTTCATCTCCCGCCGGCGGGGTGTCGCGCAGGACCCGCACGGCGTCGCGGGCCACCTCCTCGTCGAAGTTGGCCAGGATGAACCGCCGCAACGACGATTCCGAGGCACCCAGGCCGTGGTCGTCACGCAGGCGCTGGTGGATGGTGGCCACCGTCACCACCCCCAGCCAGCCCTTGATCCGCTCCCGGTGGGCCTCGATCTCCGGCCAGGTGACCTGGCGCAGACTGCGGTCCACGATCTCGGGGAACCAGCCGGCCACCAGGGCCGACCACGACTCCTCGCTCAGCGGCGGACCCCCGGGGGTGAGCCCCGCCTCGGTTGCCTTGGCCGTGTACTTGCGCACCGTCTTGGGGTCCACCGCCAACGACGAGCACACCTCGCCGATGCGACGGCCCGCGTGCCAGTGCCTGAGGATCTCCACAACGTCAACCACCCTGATTGCTCTCCTTGCCACTCGCCCTCCTCGTCGACGACGAGGGGGATGCTCAACGGACGTGGCGCCGGAGCGAGGGATCCCCTCCCCGCCAGGGAATTCGGTGACGGGGGGTCAGGGAATTCCGTGACGGCGGATCAGGGAATTACGTGACGGCAAAACACAGCGAGCAGGGAATTCCGTGACGGCTGACACCCCCAGGACGGCTGCCGGGACGCCCTGGTAAAGAACGAGCCCCCACGGTCGGATCGTCATCCGAACCAGTCTCTCAGACCAGGAGAGAAGGCGGCTCGACCGTTGGCAGCGGCCAGCGTGGCAGCCGGCCCCCCCTCGACCTTGCTCAGCAGTGAAGCTTCGGCGGTTGCATCTCGCCGTCGACATCGCCCGTGCAGTCCGTATGGCCTCACGGGCGTCGATCCGCGATCGTTCCGCGTGGCCACTCAGCCGGCGTTCGGGGCGACCGTGTCGAGCGCGCGGTGCTTGTTGTTAGGGGCGCCCTCGACGCCAGTCGGCGCGACGCACGATACCGATCGTTCAAGGCCTCTCGCGGCGGCGAACCGGACGGGAAGTAGCGGCACTTCTCGCTCGGTCGTGCCGCCGAGCGACGAAGCCTGTCACCGTGCTCAACGTCGCTCCCGCCAACTGCCTAGCTACTAGTGGTCCGTCGCTGAATTAGCGACAGTGGTTAGGGTGCGAGCATGTTGACGATGGCCGCACCGGTGCTCGAGCTGTCCGACGACGAGCGCACGACGCTCGAAGCAATGGCCCGGTCGACCTCGTTGCCGCATCGGGTGGTGGTTCAAGCCAAGGGGTTGCTGCTCGCAGCCGACGGCGTTGCCAATAACGAGATCGCCCGACGTTGCGACGTCACACCGAACGCGGTGCGCCGGTGGCGTTCGAAATTCACCGCCGAAGGCATCGACGGTGTCGGCCGGATCCGCCCCGGCCGGGGACGTAAGCCGGAGTTGGCGCCCGAGCTGATCGAAGCGATCGTCCACGACACCCTCCACACAACACCCGACGATGCGACGCACTGGTCGACGCGGTCGATGGCCGAGCACGCCGGCGTGGGCAAGGACACCGTCGCCCGCATCTGGCGAGCCCGCAACATCCGCCCGTGGCGGGTGGAGACCTTCAAGCTCTCCAACGACCCCAACTTCGAGACCAAGCTGGTTGACGTCGTCGGCCTCTATCTGGACCCGCCGGAGCGGGCGGTGGTGCTGTGCTTCGACGAGAAGTCCCAATGCCAGGCCCTGGAGCGCAGCCAGCCGTCCCTGCCGCTGACCGCCGGCCGGGCCGGGACCATGACCCATGACTACAAGCGGCATGGGACCACGACGCTCTTCGCCGCCCTCGACACCGCGACGGGCAAGGTCCTCAACCACTGCTTCGCCCACCACCGCAGCCGGGAGTTCCTGGCCTTCCTGAAGATGATCGACGGGCAGGTCCCCCGGGACCTCGACATCCATCTGGTGCTGGACAACTACGCCACCCACAAACACCCCGCCATCGTCGAGTGGCTGGCCAAGCCACGCCAGAAGCGCTGGCACCTGCACTTCACCCCGACCAGCTCGTCGTGGCTCAACCTCGTCGAGCGGTGGTTCAAGGAGCTCACCGACAAGAAGCTTCGGCGGTCCAGCTTCACCAGCGTCGACCACCTGATCGACACCATCGACGAGTGGGCTGATAACTGGAACGAGCGCCCCCGGCCCTTCATCTGGCACCGCAGCGCCGAAGAGATCATCGCCAAAGTCCGACGAGGTCGAGCTGCTCTCGCTACCGCCACCAAATCCGCGACGGACCACTAGAGGGCCTTCACATCGCCTCTCCACGGGAAGACTACCGCTGGAGCCTGGCCCTAATATCGGCAATGACGGTGTCGATTAACTTCTCAGCCGGGACGGATCGGGAATAAGCAGTCACCATCGTGACCATCGCCTCTCGATACATGCTCGGAATGGGTCGATCCGACCGAACCCTATCTAGGTTGACCGGGTCTTGTACGAGGATGCCGACAATTTGCGCCACGGGCTCCCAGGTATCCAGGTCCTTGCATACGGAGACCTTCTCCATTATCGCGGCAGTTACCGCCATGAAGTCACGTCGTACTCCGTATGCGCTCGCCAAGACGCCCATCACGTCGTCATCCTGATCCGTCATCGCCACTACTCCTCCATGGGTCCAGTAATGAGGAAACCCCGACACCATCCCAACCCTCTCTCGCCCTGTGCCGGACACTGCGTGACAGATTCCTGCGCTCCGCACGTAGGCATCATCCTCGAGATGGCCGTACGGTCGCGGCGCACACCGATAGAAACGCCGGTGTTCGACGAGCAGCCCGTCGGCGGTACAGCCAGCGACCCGAGCGGTAGGACGGGCACCGTCTCCCGGTCGGGTTGGCGCGTCGCCGGACCGATGCACCACGGCACTTCCTGCCCGGGCGTGTGGGCCGAATGCCACTAGGGCCGAAGGTTTGCGCCAGGCGCCGGTATGGTGCGGGCCATGTCTAGCGGCGGTCGCACTCGGTCGGTCCGGCGGGTGCTGGTCTGTCTCGGCGTGGGTGCTCTTGCCCCACTTGGCTCTATCAGCGTCGGCTCGTTCAAGGCAGCCGTGGTGGTAGGGCTGGTGCTCGCGATCATCGCCTGGATCGTCTGGGGGATGCTGGACGCGGCCGAGGACGAGCGCTTGTAGTCACCCGACCTGGGTTTGCTATCCGACTGCCGACAGTACTTATCCAGCGCCACCGCGGTTAGCGCCCGGCTATGCCGCCTGCATGCCCGACGAGGATCGGCACATGCTGCATGCAGCGGTGGCTGTGCCCTTCGCCTGCCGACCGACGAGCAGATCACTGCACGGCAGGCTCTGGAAGGGACCCGAAACCCCCTGACGTCGCCTCGACGGCCTTGCCCCTGGGCCGTACGTTGGAAGTCGCGTGGAGAACTTCGTCGAACTCAGCAGGCTCTATAGGGAGGTCGGCGGGGTCCCGGGGCCGGAGGGGTGGAGCGTCGAAGCTCGTGATGCCGTTAGGGGCCGCCTCGACGAAATCCTTGCTGTATGGCTCGACGAGCCACTTAGCTCGGCCGGATTCCGGCGGTCGTCGGACAAGTGGGTGCTTGGGAAAGACGCTGTCCGGCCCATCGTGGATGTGCAGCGAAAGAAGACGTTCAAGTTCGAGGGTGTGGTGGAGTTCACTATCAACTGGGGGGTGTGGGTGGAGCCCTTCGCACGGCAGATCGGACGCGCGAAAAGGCCAGCGCCTATGACGTCGACTGCTCCGTTTGCGGCGCGAATCGGTGACCTCCTCCCGGCGAAGGAGGATGTCTGGTGGGCGGTCCTCAGCAATGGCTTCATCCGAACGAGCCCGACGCCCCGTCTTGAAGGGGAACCAACTCCCGACGACGACGTGCCGCGCATTCTTCGCAACCGCCTGATCCCGATGCTCCAGCCAATCGACACCGTAAGCGCTGCGATCGCCGCCATTGAGAGCTGGGTCGCCCTCGGGCTGACACCCAGCACAATCCACATCGCTGTCGACCCTCTCGTGACATTGCGGCGGTTTGTCGAGGGGACAGAGGCCAAACAGGGATAGGAAGCCGACGAGCGTCGCCATCCTTCCCTTGGGAGACCGACCGGGCAGAAACGCCGGCTACGGCTCGCCCGTCGACATCGACCACCCGGTCAGTATCGCTCGCCAACGGCAATCCTGGCCGGCCGACCTGATCCCACCGCCGGCGTTGTGGGCGAGGGGTCTGCAACTTCCGTTGCCGGGATTAGGGGGCGCTTCGCGTCGCCGCCGCCGACGGTGCGGATACCAACCGGTTCCCAGCGCTCTGCGGCTGACCGTGTGTTGGCGGCGACGCTGATCGACGATGAATCGGCATCACTCGGTGAGCACCGGTTGGCAGCCCTGGATGAGGACGGTCACTTCACCCTGCCCGTAAGGTCGTCGATGTCGACGCGCACCAGGCTGGCGATCACCCCGTGCTCGGCCAGTCCATCGACCAGTGTGGCCGCCACGAGGTGGCCCCAGATGTAGAGGGTGACCGGGCTGTCGTCCACTTCGAGGACGATGCCCACCCGAACGTTGTCGTGTTCGCAGGCGGTCATCGTCAGTCCCTGGTCAGCTCGGCGGCCGCCTTCTTGGCGCAGAGATCGTCGACGAGGTCCTTGCCGGCGCCGGCG
>Ga0247708_1000207_pt1 | contig 13629 bp, 10 predicted proteins | sample 42W_NmetaG_FD_189040 | JGI IMG/M metagenome (GOLD analysis project Ga0247708, IMG submission 189040) | Soil microbial communities from hillslope of Landscape Evolution Observatory, University of Arizona, Oracle, AZ, United States - 4-2-W_N | ecosystem: Engineered > Artificial ecosystem >...
CGCCGGGGCCGATCGGCCCCGGCGGGCGTCGCCGTGGTCGGGCTCAGCCTCAGCAGGAACAGGCCCTCGTCGATTCCGCTCACCGCGATCGTCCCGGATTCGAAGTACGGGTAGTTCGACCAGGTCCCGCTGAACACCGGGTCGCTGTGAGCCGGGTAGGTGTCGAAGAACGCCAGCGGCTCGAGCCGCGGGTTCGCGGCATCGCCGATCGCGCCGACGTCGAGCACGCGCAGGCCGCTCGTGTAGTTCGACTGGTAGACGCGCCCCTCGTGCACGTAATTGTTGTGGTCGATCGACTTCGTGTCGTGCAGGTACTCGAAATGGAGCTTCGGGTTGTCGAGGTCGGAGACGTCCATCACGACCGTGCGTGTGTTCGTGCCGTGCGTCTCCTCGTCGAGCTCGTCGTTGATGAGCAGGTACCGGTGATCCGGCGTCAGCGACCCCTGGTGGGAGTAGGTGACGCTTGGATAGTCGGTGAAGCCCAGCGTCTTCGGCCTGAGCTTGTCATCGACATCGGCGATCACGACCTTGTCCTCGGCCGCGTTGAAGCAGACCTCGCGGCCCGTGTGCTCGGTGTCGGGGCCCTTGTAGACGACGCACTCGGTGTCGTGCACGTATGCGGCCGGCGAGAGGTCCTCGGCCGGCGGTCCCACGGTCCGGGCTGCCGTGCCAGGCCCGCCCTCCTCCAGGTAGCAGCCGGCGAATGACGGGTCCTTCGGGTTCCTGATGTCGACCATGTGCAGGCCGGAGAGGCAATGGTCGGGAGCGACGATGCCCGCGTTGCCGCCCACGATGTAGGCGTAGCCGGTCTCCGTATTGATCGCGATGTTGTGCGCCGCGTCGGTCAGGCGGTAGAACGCGTCCTGGTTCCACTCGCGGGGCTCTGTGACGCCGCGCAGGCGCGTGAGGTCGAACACCGTCATGCCGTGCGGCTCGGACTCGCTGACGATGAAGGCGTGGTCCTTGTAGACCTTCATGTCGTGCCAGATCTGCTGGTTGACGGCGGGGTTGGGAAGTTCGCCGACGTAGACCGGGTTAGCCGGATCGGTGACGCGGAAGAAGGCGACGCCATTCGTCTTGCCCATCAGGACGTACTCGTCACCGGTGGCGGCGTCCGTCCAGCCCCAGAGGTCGCTCTGGCCCGCGCCGTTGAACTTCTCGGCCGGGATGAAGGACATTAGGTCGACGCCGCTGCACGGGAACGGGCCCGCCATGCCATCCGTGCAGGCGAGATTGCTCATCGCCTCGAAGGAGGGGGGCGGGGTGAGCGTGGCGTTGACCGCGGTGCCCGCGATCACGGCGTCACGGAGAGCGAGCGTGTCGGGCGTCCGGTCGATCTCGAGAGCGGGAATGCCGGCGCTGACCGCATTGCCGCCGTCCGGCACGGTCCCCTCGCGGGGGATCCCCACGAGCCCGATCGCCCCGGCGGCCTCGGCCGAGCGGGCCTTCTGCGCGAAGGTGTAGGTGGGGCACTGGTCGGCCGGATTGGTTGCGCTCTGGCGGTCGTCGACCAGCGCGATGTTGCCGCGGACCTTGTCGGCCACCGGTGCATAGCTCGCCGCCGTGCAACCGGTCCCCGCGTATACGAGATCGGCCGTCTGGTTGTCGACCTTGCCGCTGCCGGTCCATTCGACGCCGGGATGGAAGTCGGCGAGCGACGAAGGCGAGTTCACCTGCATCCCGAGCCCTGCCGGCGCGTGGATCTTCTGCGCGATTCCCGGATGGTGCGCGGTCGCACCGCTCGCCATCGCTCCGAATACGACGACGGTAATGGTCGCCAGGCTCCGGATGGCCGTGCCCTTACGCATCGGCAGTCCCCTCGTCTGCATGCTGCTCGCCTCCCGATCAGGTGGTCCTAAGTGCTCCCGACGCAGGGACCTACCCCAAACCGAGCAGCGCTACACGTTCAGGGGATCCGGGCGTCAGCGAACCGCCACCACGGGCTGGGCCGGTGGCGCCGGGACTATGGGATGCCGGTGTAGAAGTTGCAGCTGCCGGCGGTGTCGGTGCCGGGACCGCCGTCGCACTCGTTGCCGCCGATGAGGGAGTCGTTGCCGAGTCCCCCGTAGAGGCTGTCGTTCAGGGTGCCGCGAAGGGCGTCGTCGCCGTCGCCGCCGAGCAGCCGGTCGGTGCCGCCGTCGAGGCCCAGCACCGTGTCGTTGCCGTCGCCGCCGTCGATGATGTCGTTGCCGTTGGAGCCGTCCAGATGATCGTCGCCGGAGCCCCCGCGGATCACGTCGTCTCCGTGGGAGTCCTCCACCCGATCGTTCCCGGCGCCTCCGTCGGAGCTGTCGTCACCCCAGCCGGGCTGCAGCAGGTCGTCTCCGTCGCCGCCCCGCAGGCGATCGTGATCGTGCTGGAAACCCGACAGGGTGGCCGCCTCGCCGCGGAGCGTGTCGTCGCCGGCGCCGCCGTCGAGGACGTCTTCGCCCGCATTGCCGTTCAGGACATCCGCATCCTCGTCGCCGGCGAGGCGGTCATCGCCGTTGCCACCGTGGACGGTGTCGTTCCCCGCGCCGCCGTCGACCTCATCGTCGCCGTCGCCGGCCTCGACCGAGTCATCACCCGGTCCGGCGTCGATGCGGTCGTCGCCGACGCTGAAGCTGGAGCGGTCTCCGCGTAGGGCGTCGGCGCCCACACCGCCGTAGATGAAGTCGTCGCCGTCTCCCCCGCCGATCGTGTCGTCGTCGATGGTCTCGTCGCCGGACCCCCCGCCGTACAGAGCATCGCTGCCGGCCTCGCCCTGGATCGTGTCGGAGCCCTCGCCGCCGTAGATCACGTCGTTGCCACCCGGCGCCCCGTGAGACTCGAACCCGAGGTCGCCATGCAGCTCGTCCGCTCCCGCGAGGCCTGCGAGCTGGTCGTTGCCGTCGCCCCCGCTCGCGTAGTCGTCGCCGTCGCCGCCGGCCAGGTCGTCGTGCCCGTTGTCGCCGTAGAGGTCGTCATCGCCTTCGTCGCCCGCGATCGCGTCGTTACCGTCCTGGCCGTTCAGGTTGTCGGCGCCCTCGCCACCCGCGATCGTGTCGTTCCCGGCCCCGCCGTTCGCGTAATCGTTTCCGGCGCCGGCGGCGACCGTGTCGTCGCCCTCACGCCCGTCCAGGTAGTCGTCGCCGTCACCGCCCGCGATCTGGTCCCGGCCGGTCCCGCCGTCACCGGAGTCGGGATCGCGGCCTCCGTCGAGCGCATCGTCACCGGAGCCGCCGACGAGGGCGTCGATGCCGGCATCTCCACGAAGGCGGTCGTTACCGCCCTCGCCGATCAGGCGGTCGTTGCCGCCTCCGCCGATCAGCAGGTCGTCGCCATCGCCGCCGCAGACCCGCGCCACATCTGACCGCGTTGTCCGCGGACGTCGAACACGACGACTGGCTATTTAATCCGATCGATTGTATATTCAATTGAATGCCCCGCCGGTACGACATGACCCGCCGCGCCGCCGGCCGCGAGGAGACCCGCAGGCGGATCGTCGAGGCGACGGCGAAGCTCCACGGGGAGCGCGGGGTGCTCGGGACGACCTGGCAGGACATCGCGCGGGAGGCGGATGTCTCGGTCTCCACGGTGTACGCCCACTTCCCGTCGCTCGAGCAGCTGCTCCCGGCCTGCGGGCAGCTCGTCATGAGCCGGATCCGCCCGCCGGCCCCCGGCGACGCGGCGGAGATCATCGGGGATGCCGAGGACGCCCGCGCGCGCCTGCTGCGCGTCGCCGCCACGCTCTTCTCGTTCTACGAGCGCGGCGGGCCGCACATCGAGGTCGACATCCGGGAACGCGGCCTACCGGGCATGCGCGAGTGGGAGGAGTCGCAGCGGGAGACTGTCGCCGCGCTCGTCGCCGCCGCGCTGGTCGGCCAGGCCCCCGCCCCGGCCGACCTGCGACTCGTGAGCGCCTTCTTCGACCTACCGACCTACAAGGCCCTGCGTACCCGCGGGGTGAGCACGAACCGGGCCGCCGAGACGGTGGCCGACGTGGCGCTGGGACTGCTGTCGCGGCCCCCGGCCCCGATCCGAGGAGGCAGGTCATGAGCACGAATGCGACCCGAGGCGAGGTCGGCGGCACGACAATCGCCGCGGGGGCGGGCGACTATGGCTGAGCGCGCGCCACAGGCCGGCTCGTCCGCCGCTATGGCGGCGATGTGGGGCGAGCGTGCCCGCGACTGGGCCGAGGTGATGGAGGGCCCCTCTGGGTGGGGTGTGCCCGTATACGAGCGGATACTCGAGACCGTGCCCGTCGGCGGATCCACGCGGCTCCTCGACGTGGGCTGCGGCGCGGGGCGCTTCTGCCGGATCGCCCGGGACCGAGGCGCGTCGGTGGCGGGCCTCGATGCCACTCCCGAGCTTGTCGAGATCGCCGCCGAGCGCACGCCCGACGGCGACTTCGCGGTGGGCGAGATGGAGGATCTACCCTGGGGCGACGGCTCGTTCGACGTGGTCACGGGGTTCCACTCGTTCTTCCTCGCAGCCGACATGGCCGCGGCGCTGCGCGAGGCGAGGCGGGTCACGCTCCCGGGCGGGACCGTGGCACTGACGGTGTGGGGCCGGCCCGAGCGCTGCGACTCGGCCGGGCTCTTCGCGGCGATGCAGGCGCTCGCGGCGGGGGAGGATGCGGGGCGACGGCCAGCGCCCGCGAAGGCCGCGAGCGCACCTGCTCTCCACGAGGAGGAGCGGATCGTCTCGGTCGCGCGCGAGGCGGGCCTCGAGCCGGTCGAGACCGGCTACCTCGAGTACGTCGAGGAATACCCGGACGCCGACACGCTGGCGCGCGGCCTCCTCGCGGCGCCGCCCGGCCGCTCGGCGCGGCGGGCGGCGGGCGAGGAAACCGTCATGGACGTCCTGCGCGAAGCGGCCCGGGCGTTTCGCGGCGACGGCGGGGCCGTGCGGCTGCGCGAGGAGGTCCGCTATCTGGTCGCGCGCACCTGAGGGCCGGGTGGGCACGTCGCCGCGGTCCTACGGACCCGCTGCACGAGCGGCGGGACGACGCGGTGCGCGTACGGCACCGCCGTCGATCAGGGAGTCGTCGCCGAGCCGACGGGCTCGATCCGCTCGACCTCGCACAGCGACGCGCGCAGCGGGGAGCTGCCGCTGACCGGATCGGCGGGCGTCTGGCGCAGGATCAGATTGAGGTTCGCGCTGTCGGGGCCGTACGGGGGATACCCCGTCAGCCCGAGCTCCGAGCACCCCTGCCACCAGCCGTGCTGGCCGCACACGACTCCGGGATCGAGGCTCGAGTTGAGACGTGCACGCGCGCGCACGGCGCCGTTCGGGGTGACGATCCGCACCCAATCCCCGGCGGAGATCGCACGCGCCGCGGCGGCGTCGGGGTTGATCTCCAGCTGGGGGTCGGGCGTGTCACGGCGCAGGGCCGCGATCTGCCGGTGCTGGGACTCGGCGAACCGCACCGACTTCGCGCACGTGAGCACGAGGGGGTAGCGGTCGGCGAGGTCGGGGCGCGACCGCGGGCTGATCGCCGGCTCGGTGAACGTCGGCAGCGCGGGGTACCCGTGGTCGGCGAGCGTCTCGGACAGCAGCTCGACCTTTCCGGACGGAGTGGAGAACCCCACCGGGATGCCGTCCCGGAGCTGGGCGTGCTTGTGGTGACGCGTCGCCAGCGGCAGGCTGATCCCGGCCGGCTGGTCGCGTAGCTGCTCGAGGGTGATCCCGCTCGGCGCGAGCTGGTATCGCCATGCCGCGTCGATGTCACCGTCGAAGAACCGCTCGCCGAGGCCGAGTCGTTTCGCCAGCGCGAACACGATCTCCAGGTCCGAGCGGGCCTCGCCGCGCGGCGCCTGGACCGGGCGTCGCAACTGCACGAGCGACTGGGACTCCTGGCTGACCTCGAACCCGATCCGAAGCGCCTCGACCTCGAACGGGGTGGCGACCGGTAGGACGATGTCGGCGAGGTCGGCCGTGGGGCTGAGGAACGTGTCGGCGTGCACCATGAACTCGAGCGCCGCGAGCGCGTCCCGGCCGCGGACGCTGTCGCCCTGGGCCATCACCAGGTTGGCGCCGAAGTTGACCAGCGCGCGGGCGCGGCCGTCGAGCGCGGCGGAGTAGAAGTCGTGCCCGGTGATGAACTCGAAGCGCGCCGGCCCGAGTGGCCGCTCGTCGAGCCCGATCGCCTTCCCGAGCTGCTCGGGCGCCAGCAGCCCGGCCCCGTCGACCGCGTTGGTGGGCACCTCGGCGAAGAGGACGTTGCCGCCGGGCGCGTCGAGGCAGCCCAAGAGCGCGTAGAGAACGTTGACCGCGCGGATCGTCTGGGTCGTCCCGCTGTGCTGCTCGAGCCCGCTCCAGGTGTAGAACGCGACGGGGCGCGAGCTCCAGAGCGTCTCCGCGACACGCTCGATCTCCGCCGGCGGCACGCCGGTGACAGCCGCCGCCGCCTCGGGCGACCACGCGCGGCAATGGTCGGCGAGCCGCGCGAGCACCGGGCGGCACTCGATCCCGGCGACCGTGTAGCTCCCGTCGAGGGCCAACGCTTCCGCGTCGCCGTCGTAGCTTCGCGTCCTCGGGTCATACGTCACCGGGGCGCCGCCCCACGCGACGTAGCGGCCCGGCTCGGCGCCGGGCACGTCCTCCGAGCGCAGCAGGCGCCCCGTATCGGCCCGCACCAGCAGCGGGCCGTCGGTCCAGTGCCGGACGAAGTCGACGTCGTAGAGGCCGCGATCGAGCAGCACGCCGGTGATCGCGAGCGCGAGCGCGGCGTCGGTCCCGGGACGCACCCGCAGCCAGTGGTCCGCGCTGGACGCGAGTCCCGCCCGGCGCGGGTCGACGGTCACGAGCTTCGCTCCCCGCCGGCGTGCCTCGACCGTCGCGGTCGCGTGGACGAGCCGAGCGACCGAGGGGTTGTATCCCCAGTAGAGGATGCAGCCGGCCCGCTCGAGGTCGGGCATGTACACGCCCGGCACGGGCGCGCCGAATGTGTAGATCGAGGCGAGGTACCGGCCCCAGCCGCACAGCTCCATCGAGCAGGTGAAGTTCGGGCTGCCGAAAGCACGGCGCAGGCGCATGATCCAGTCGACCGAGTCGCTGATCGCAGAGGTCGACGGCGACGCGGACCCGAACACGACCGACTCCGGCCCCGACGCGGCGGCGATCGCCCCGAGCCGCGCGGCGACCGTGTCGAGCGCCTCGTCCCAGCCGATCCGCTCCCACGCCGGGTCGCCGGCCCCCTTCGGCGCCGTGCGCCGCAACGGGTGCAGCACGCGATCCGGGTGGTCCACGATCGCCGGCGCCGCCTTGCCCTTCACGCACAATGCCCGCCCGGTCGGGTGGGCCGGGTCGGGCTCGAGAGCCGTGAAGCGGCCGTCGACGCTGACCGCGGTCGCACCGCAGCGGGATACGCACAGCGCGCAGAAGGTCGGCGTCCGCACTGGTGTCTCGCTCGGGTCCACAGGCCCCTGTGCGCACAGTAGCGCGACGGATCCCTCCCGGCAGGAGCTGCTCGCCCGCGAGCAGGCAAGGCGCGAATCAGCCGTTCATCCCGTCGTTTCGGGCCCGGTACGCGCTGTCGGCCGGAGGTCCCCCTCCTACTCCCGGCCATCACACGCGAATGGCGCCATAAATGGGGCCATTCGGCGATTTCGGGCTGGTTCTCAGAGCGGTTCTAGAAACTCGCCAAGTGGGAGAGCTCTAAGAAGTCCGCCTGCAGGGACTTTCGCTAGCGGATTCAGGTTTCTGTACGGCCGCTTAGCGGCTGAATGTACGCCCAGACGGCGTCAAGTCTCAGCGTGTGCTGCCCGACTTGCCAGGCCAGATTCGGGGGATCGCCTCCTGTCGGATGATCGTCCGCGCGGCTCCCATATCGATTCCTTGGCCGATGTAGCGGATCGAGGACGCCTTGCGCTTGCCCTCGGGGTTTTGAGGCGCCTTGTAGGCATCGCCCGAATAGAGCCCGCGGAACAGATGGTCGATCGTGCGCAGCCGCTCGTAGTTGCTGGGCTCGCGGTCATACGCCAAGCCGAGCTTTTTGTCTAGGAGGATGCGCAAGTCATCGACGTCGATCTTGGCCGCCTTCTTGCGGAAGAGCCAGGCGACGTCGAGGTAGTGCTTGGCGAGACCATTGGCACACCAGGCGATGATCTTCTCGGCCGTCTGTTCCGTGAGGTTCATCGCCGGGATGTCGACGCCCTCAATTCCCATCGGCCTGTAGGGATGGACGAGGGGCAAGGGCGTCGCTTGCCGGAGCAAGCCGCGGCGCGCCACCGTGACAGTGAACTGCGCGATATCCGGAGTCAGTGCGGCTTGGGCAAAACTCTCTCTGAACTCGACCGGCTGCGCGATTGTCAGCGCATTTTTGCGCTGCCAGGCCTCCATGTCCGGGGCACGAATCGTCAGGTCCTCAACGGTGATGGTCAAGGCGCTCTGAAGCGTCTCCTCGTCCCAGTCGTCAAGCCGGTAGGAGAGGTCGGTGTCGTAGCGGGTGTAGCGATGGCTGCCGTAGAGACGCATTGCCATCCCGCCACAGACCACGCAGTCATCGCCGAGGTAGTTCTTCGTCGTCGCGAGCTGGTGGAGCATGACCAGCCTCGCAATGTCGCGCAGGACGTCCGGGAGCGGCACCTGATGCCGGCGGGAAAACTCAGCCAGCTCCTCGACCGGCGGGTAATCGATCTCGAGGGGCTCGTCGGTCACTTCCCGTAGCTCAGCCAACCTCGGATGTAGTGCTCCGGCACGTTCACGCGCAAGCCTGTGCGGCGGTCCCGCGGAAAGTCGCCATCCCCGAACTCGGATCCGGGGTCAAGCCTGGCCGATCCCGATCGAGCAGGGCCACCGAGTCCCTCGATCAACGCCTCGGAAGCATCTTCCCGCCCGACGCGATGAAGCCAGTACGCGGCCCGGTAGCCCACCAGTCCGCCGATCGTAAGAGCGAGGCTGGTGAGTAGGTCCTCATCAATGCGGTCCTCTCGCGAAGCCCGTTCCCACGCGCGCACGATCAGCTCAATCCCGCCACACACATCCGGCCGGTCGACCGCGTCGAGCAGCGTCCGTTCAAGCGTGGAACGCCGATAGGACATCCTCCCCTGTACAGACACGTCCTCGACCCCGATCCACTTTCGTTCGGTGACGACGCGGATCAGGTGAAGCGGCCGGCCGGCCAACTCGCGCTGTCCTCCGACGAAGCGGTTCGGGCGGACCGCAGCGTAGACCTCCCAAATCGACTCATCCGTGAGCCGGTGAGACACCATGGCGCTGAGGAAACCGAGGTAATAGTCACCGCCCGGCGCCAGGGCTGCATCGAGTAGCAGCTCCACTGAAAGCACTTGCTCAACCACCGCGGTTCCTGCAGGCGCGAGGACATAGCGCCCATGGCCGTCCTTGAACATTGTCCCCTTCGCGACCATTCTCGAAAGCGCCTGCCGGACGTGTGGAGTTCCGAGTTCGTCTGTCAGCCACGCCGTGTCAGACGGCAGGCTCAGCCAGGTGCGGGGACGACGCGTCCGCCGATCACGGCGGTACATCGCGTCGACAATCGACGCCTCGAGGCGCGAGAGCGACCGAAGCGAGCGTTCAGGTGGGGGTGAAGTCTTTGACATGCCTTGTCTGTGTGGATTGTAGCGAGTTCCGCTTCAAACCATACACGAGTTGCGCATGGCGCGCAAACTCTGTATTCCCCGTCGTAGTTTCGGCTACTTGACATACAGGTGTTGCGAAATACCGGTCTTGGTGGTGCCTCAAGTCCGAGCCACCGCGCCCCCTGCGGCGACACAACGCCCGTTCAGGCCACCGGGTCGGCCCAGTTTGACCTCTCGTGTTGCATTACTACGAGGCCTTCGCCAGCTCGACCAGCAGAGGGTCGAGCTCGGCGCGGAACGCCGTCCGCGCCTCGTAGCGAGCCATTCCCTCCGTCCCGGCCGGGCGTCGCGAGTGCGCGGCGATGAGTTTCCGCCAGTCCCGTGTGCTGAGCAGCTCGTTCGGCGGCCGCTTGGCTCGTCTTCTGGCGAGAGCCTCGAGTTCGTCGTAGCGGGTCATGGGATCGGCGGGGCCCCTGCGAAGCCGTCGGTTCGCACGTTCGCGGTCGCCGAACAACCGACGCAGAATGTCCGGCCCTGCTTGTTTGCATGCCTGGGCAGCGTACTCGCGCACCGCCCGCCGGTAGCTGTGCTCCGCGGTGGCCCGGGCGGCCTTCTCGCGGCCGGGAAACCGCCCGCCTTTCAGCTTTGCGACGAGCTCGTCGACGACCCCGGCCTGGAGCGCGGGCGCGTGCCAGGGCGGGATCGCTGGCGTCTGCTCTCGCGTCGCCAGACCGGTCTCGACGAACAAGCCGTCATTCTCGAAGCAGACCTCGCAGATCCGGCGCGCGTCTTCGTAGCTCGCGGTCCAGCGGTGGGCGTCTGCTTGATTCTGCTGCTCGAGGTGCCACTGCTCGGCCCGGTAGCGTCTGCGCGCCTCGGCGAACCGGCGCCACTCGCCGTGGTAGGCGCGCGACCACGCCCGCTCGACGGGCGCATCGAACAGCTGCACGCGGAGACCACAGATCGTGTACGCGTGCGGGTTGTCCCAGCCATGTGGGCTCTCCTCGCCGTAGCGATGGCCATCTGGCCACAGGTGAAGCGTGCGCGGGTGGTAGGCGCCGTAGTCGGACCAGACGACGTGATCGGCCATTACACGCGCGAGCCCGATCGTCTCGAATAGTCCGTCGACTTCCTCCGCGAGAGCTTCCGACGCGGCAGCAGCGAGCGCATCGGCGAGCTGGCGCAGCGTGTAGCTCCAGGTCGTTTGGCCGCTCTGTGAGAGCGATTCGGTGTCCGTCACCTCGTAGATCTTGAGGGCGCGGCTCAGCTCTCCCGCCCCAACCGCAGCGTGGAAGTCGTTTGCCGGCGACCTCATGCCTCACCAGGTTCCGGCGGTTCCGGCGCATCGCTGCCGGGCGCTGGCGGCAGCTGGTTCAGCAGCGGCAGGACGTGCTGAGGCTCCCAGGCGGACAGGAACTGGCCGCAGCGTCGCGCGCAGGTGCGGCTGAGCGCGAGCGGCGTACTCGATCCCCAGGCGGCCTCCGGACCGTCGAGCAGGCGGCGCGCCTTCGCCGCTGTCTTCATCGCATCGCTCAGCCAATCCAGCAGCAGCGCCAGTTCGCGCCACTCTCGCTCGTGGCGGTTCCACCAGTCCGAGCGCAGCACGCGGATGGCTCCCAGGCGTTCATCCGGTGCCCCGAGCGCGGCAACCGGCTCCCACTCGAGCAGGAGGGCTGGCGCAAGCGTGAACTCCGTGAAGCCGCACAGGGCCTCGGTCACCTCCACTGCATCGTCGGGCCAGCCGTCATGCGCGGCCGCCTGGCGGGCTGGCGCATACAGCTCGCTGCTCTCAACGCCGGCCGTCCAAGCGTCGAGCACCACCCGCGCCTCCCCGATGCCATCGACTCGCGGCTTGCGCCCGGCATGTCGCGCTCGAAGCCCGACCCCGTCCGGCAATTCGGTCGCGGCCGCATGCAGCCCGTCGATTACGCGCGAGAGCGCCGCTCGATCGAGGTCAGGTGGCGTGTCGTCAGGTCCAACTTCGAAGTGCGCTAGCAAGCGGCGGGCCGTGCTTTGGCCCATTCCGCGCGGGGCGGAAAGCAGCTCGCCGAGACTGCAATCGGCCAGCGCCTCTAGCGCGTCTTCATCGATCGCTAAGCGGAGAGCCTCGGCGAGCAGTGGGAACGCGTACCGGCGCGGCTGGGCGCGCATCGCCGCCATCAGCAGATTGGGGTCGAGCGGTAGCGCGAGGACGCGAGCCCGAAGTGCCGCTGCCTCCGCCTCCGGGCGGCTGAGCCGACCCACCGCGAGGCCCGCTTGCGCGGCCTCCATACCGGCGATCACCGCTTCGGCGCGCTCGCGGAGCTCGAACGGCGCGTCCGCCTGGCCGCCGCGGACGGCGGCGACGAGTTCCCGCTGCAGGTTGGTGAGCTCGGTGTAGACCGCGTCGACGCGCCGCGCGAGTCCCGCGAGGTCTCGTCTGCCCATCGGTCGACTCTACATCCGTCCCGGGACCCCGCTTCCGAGGCTCCGCGCCCGTCTGGATCGCTGCACCACAATCGGCCCATCAGAGACGACCGGCACACAGTTCCGTGTAGGAGGCCAGTGAGCGGACGCGTCCGCTCCGCGGCCTACTCTGCCGACCATGCCCGCCGCCGCGCACGACCTCCCGTTGACCGAAGGCTTGCGGCAGGAGTACCGGCAGATGCAGGCTCGCGTGGAGCAGAGCCGCGAGCGAGCCGAACGCCTCCGGGCGCTTGCCGAACAAGCTGAGCAGCAAGCAGCCGCGGAGGAGAAGCTGCTGCGCGACTTGGCCGGCGTCCTGGGTCTCTCGCCCCAGACCAGCATCGACGACCTCGATGCCCGGCTGCGCGGTAAGCGACTGCGGGAGGTCGCGGTGCGCGTGCTGACCGACCGCCACGGCGCCGGGGAGCCGATTCATTACCGACAGTGGTACGAACTGGTGCGCGGCGAGGGCTTCGCGGTCGCGGGCAAGGACCCGCTCGCGACATTCCTCGCACAAATCGGCCGCGCGCCCGAGGTCGACGCCGTCGGCCGCCGGTCGGGGCTCTACCTCGTCCGTGCAGCGTAGTTCTCGTCTCGTCCGACGCCGTTAGCGCCGCGTTCCGCCACACGTCATCGGAGGTCGCGGCTGCGTTCCGTCCGGACGGTATGCGTTCCTACGTGCCGTGATGCGTAGATACGCGAACTACGCCCGGTGCGGACGATGATCGTGATGGCGGACTTCCTCGGCATCGACGGGGTCGCTCCGGCCGTCGCCGCCGCACTGATCGCCGCCGCGGCAACCCTGAGCGTCACGTTGTTGAAGGCGCTCGGCTGGCTGATCAGCGGACCCAGGGACCGCAGGCGCCAACTCTACGGACAGGCCTATGAGGATGCCATGGGCTGGCTGGAGATGGTCTACCGGATCCGTCGCCGCGCCAACACCGATGAGGCCGACCGTGCCCTGGTGGAGCGTTTCCACACGCTGCAGGAGCGGATCAACCACCACCGCGGCTGGCTGGGCTCAGAATCGAAGTACCTCGCCCGCAGCTACTGCCGGCTGGTCGACGCGATCAAGCGCGAAACCGAGCCGCTGATCCAGGCCGCCTGGGACGACGACGGTCGCGGGCCGCGCATCAAGACCCCGAACGACGATGGCCATCCCAACGTCGAGGACGAGAGCCTCCGCTTCCTCGCCGACGTGCGGTTGCACCTCTCGATCTGGCCCGTCCTCCCGCGGCTGTTGCTGGTCTGGCGCAGCCGCGAGAAGAAACCCAAAACCAAGACGGCGCTGCCCCCCGCTGCCAGCGCCGCCGGGAAGGGCGCATCGCCGTCATGACCCTCAACGACGACTTCGACCGGTTCCTCGAGGGGCTCCAGCTAGACACCCGCCAGGCGGAGCGCATCAACAGCGCCGAACGGACGCTGTCCGAACGGCTGCGCGAGCACTTCCACCTGCGGCCTGAGGACGCATTCCTCCAGGGCTCATATGCGAACGGCAGCGCCGTCAAGCCGCCGACGAGCGCGAACGACGGTGAATACGACGTCGACCTCGTCGTCGTCAGCGCCCAGGCAAGCGATGAACCGCCCGACGCGCTCAAAGACATGCGCGATGCCCTCACTGCAGTCGGTTATGGGGACCGCATCGAGGAAGACCCAGAGCGCGAACGTCCATGCATAAGGC
>Ga0247708_1000208_pt1 | contig 13556 bp, 12 predicted proteins | sample 42W_NmetaG_FD_189040 | JGI IMG/M metagenome (GOLD analysis project Ga0247708, IMG submission 189040) | Soil microbial communities from hillslope of Landscape Evolution Observatory, University of Arizona, Oracle, AZ, United States - 4-2-W_N | ecosystem: Engineered > Artificial ecosystem >...
AGCCTTGAACTCCGGGGTGAACGACCGACGCCGGCGGGGCTTCTTGCCTGCCATCGTCTCCATTGTGGACATCCTTTCCGGGGCTGCGCCCCTGATGGTGGATGTCCGTCAAACCGGGTCAGGCCCACCCGCCCAAGAACCGCCGCCGGCGCACCACCATGTACCCGGCCCGCACGCCCGGGGGAGCGGAGCTGGGGGCGCTGCTGGCCCGTCGCCTGGGGGAGCTGACCCCCGACGGGCTGGTGTTCCCCTCGCCCCGGGGGGCGTGGGCCAGGCGCTCCAACTACCGGCGCAACACCTTCGACCCCGCCGCGGACGCCGCCGGCTGGCCCCGCCGTCCCGACGGCCGGCGGGCGTGGACGTTCCACTCACTGCGCCACGTCTTCGCCACCTGGGCCCTGTCCCAGCCCGGGGCCCGCATCGAGGACGTGTCACGCCTGCTCGGGCACTCCACCGTGCGGGTCACCCAGGACCTCTACATCTCCGCCGACGGCGACCTCTACGAGCGGTTCTACCGGGCGACGGAGTAGGGCGGGCTCATTCATCATGCGCTTGTTGGTCTCCCCGCCTTCTTTCGTGGAAGCTCGATGACGTTTCCGGCGTCCGCGGGAGTCGATACGACATCTCGGACGCGACTCGTTCGATAACTCCGGAGGACTCTCCGGTACTCCTCGTCGCTCACCTCGAACGCGCAAACGATTGCCGATAGGAGCTCGGGACCGCTCGTTCGTTCACCGATCGCCCGAGCGCGCTCGACGAGTTCCTCAAGGCGGCGATGCACCGGGCGCGGCCAGCGCTTGCCTACTTGGATGTCGGAGCAGTCGATGACCAAGTCATCGGCGTCGTATCGATCCTGAGCCATAACCTAGTTTTCTGCTAGGACCCTGTATACTAGAACAATGCTAGTCAGACCGGTGGCGTGGAGTTAGTGGGTGCGTTTAGCGTCGTCGCTCATGGCGGCTCCATCGAGGAGAACCCCCCCGCTCGTCTCCGAGCGCTCACTCACGAGATGAGGCAGCTGGACATCGAGGACCCCGCCTTCCTCCTCGAGGCGGCGGCTTTGGGGGAGGAGTTGGAAGCTGTACTCGCGACCCCTGACGTCCTGCGTGAGACCGCCGTGGAGATCGCCCAAGTTGCTCGGCAGTGGGAGTGCAGCAGCGTTGTCGGCGCTTCTTCGGCGGGGGACCGCCTGGCGGCTTCCGTCGTGACCGTGGATGGCGCCCTGCAGCTTCTCGTCCAATCCAGTAAGCCCAACAGAGTGCTCGTGGTTGACACGGTGTTAGTGACGGGGTTCAACCTTCGAAGTAGCGCGGAGCTCGCGCGATCATTGGGCGCAACGTTTGTAGTGGGATGTGTCGTCACGGCCGCGGTCGCCCAATCCGTTGACGGTCTCGATGACATCATTGTGATGGAGCGGTAGGGATACCGATCAGGCGTCCGCCTGCGCTCGGGCGGCAAGCGCGGCGGCTCCGGCCTCTACGTACCTCTGTTCGAAACGGGCGGCACTCTCAGCGATGGCGTCCTCCTTTTTTCCTCCGCACGCCGCGCCAATCTGTTGCCCGGTGAGGTAGCTCGTCTCTCTGATCTTCCCGCGGCAAGCCGCGACCAGCGCGCCGTCGACCATCGACCGCTCCTGGACCGTCTCAAGCTTTGGACGCTGCTTGGGGCTCCAGTCGGGTGCGCGGACGACCGCAGCGTCCGGGTTTCGGTCCGTAAGGAAGCCGACAAAGGCGTCAACGAGATCGGAGAGTTGCTGCTCCCACGTCAGTTGGCGCTGTGCTATGTGCTCGAAATACGTGATATCCAAGTCGTCGAGGTCCTCTCCCGACAGGAGCACCGCCCTCACGATCGGACGGTGCCTCTCAAGCTTCGCTGCCATCCCCAACACATGCATAGGCCAGCCCTAACCTGGTTTCGTGTTGTTCGCGCGACGATATGAGACTTCAACTTACCTCGGAGGTGGTGGCTTCGGTTCTGTGTGGCAGGCGACCGATCAACGGCAGGCCCAAGAGGTCGCATTAAAGCTGTTCAAGCCGGGCAACCACCCCTCCTTCGCGTTCCGAGAGGCCCAAGCGCTGACAGCACTCGGTGGACCGAACGTGCTTCGGGTACACAACGCGGACGTCTACCAAGACGTTCCATACATCGCTACGGAGCTAGCTGCCCTCGGGACCACGGCTGACCGGGTCAGCGACGGACGTGGGGTGCGGCCGGATCTCGCGATCTTGTGGACCCGACACATGCTCCAAGGCCTTGCCGTTTGTCATGCAGCGGGGCTCCTCCATCGCGATGTGAAGCCGGCGAACGTCTTTCTTCGTCGTGAGGATCTTGCGCAGCTGGGTGACTTCGGGCTGGTCGAGCCACTCGGCCATCACGGTTCGACCCCTGTTGCCGGAACGCCTGTTTACCTACCACCCGAGGCTTACCTCAATAACGAGATGACAGTCGCCTCAGATATATATATGGCAGGCTTAACCCTCTGGTTCCTCCTTACTGGTGATCATCCCTTCAGCCGTCTATCACTTATCGACCTTCCGGCGGCGGTTACACGTGGAGTAACAGTACGGATTCGTGACGTCGCTCCACACGTACCCAGACCGGTTGCCCTCGTGGCCGAACGCGCTGTCGCCGTCGACCCGTCGCAGCGTTTTGAGGGAAGTGGCGAGATGAACTCAGCCCTTGCCCGTACTCAATACGGAACGCTTTGGATGGAGGTTGTGCCCGACGCAGGAGTTGTACGCCAGTGGGCGAACCCAGAACGTGGTCTGGTCGTTCGACTTACACAAGTGAACGCCCGGCGGTTTCTAGTCGACACACGGCACGCTCGATCTGGGAACCGCGTTCGACCGCACTGTGAACAACTCGCTCAGGGTCAGGTGGCCGTTTTCCTGCGCCGAGTTTTCGACGCCTACTAGCGACGGGCGGGCCGCAGAAGCGCCACGAAGTGCCACTGCCACGACAGCACTCCGCCCTAGTCCGGCCCCGCCCGCCACGTTGCACAGCCATGCTGGCCATGTTGAGGGGACCCCGACCAGGCCGCGCCAGGGCCCGCCCACGGGCGCCGGCGCGGTGCTCCGCACCAGTCGTCTTGGGCCCGGGAGTCGCGTCGGCAACAGCGTCGAGCGCTGCACCTACCGTTGTCGCGTGACGTTGAGACAGAGATCGCGGGTGAAGGTGGCTGCCGACGTGGGCAAACAGGTCCTGATCGCCGTCCTCGTCGCTCTGCTGACGACAGCGTCGACGTGGGCTCTCGGACTTCCGACGCCAGGACTGATGGCGGTGGCCCTTGGGATGACCACAGCGTCCTTGGTGACGGTCGCGATGCTTGAGCGGCGCCGCAACGCCCGAATCGCCGCGACGATTCGCAACTATTGTCGGCGGCCCGCGATCGGCAGCAGTGAGCTGCTCCCGATCGGGCCATCCGGAGACTCATGGACGCCAGTCGGCGAGATTCTGTCAACGCCGGGCCTCGTCGTGCCGCAGCGCTGGCGGCCGCTCGCGCACGACGCGACGGCCATCGACACCGACTTCGCTCACGATCTGGTCCGACTCATCGATCTCGGAATGCCAGCGCTCCTGGTTGGCGAACCGGGAATGGGTAAGTCGCTGACGGCACGCCGGGCATTCCAACTTCTGGCCGCGCGGAGTGACGAACACCCGACGCGCTCACCCTTCCCCGTTCTTGTGTCGCTGGGGGAGATCACTTCGCTGGCTCAGACGACAGACAGCGAGGATCCGCTCGGGCTGCTCGACGTCGTCACTGAGCTCACGGGACTATCTCACGTCGATGTAGCGCGGCTCGCGCGACGCGGCACGCTCGTCCTACTACTCGACGCCCTCGACGAGAGCTCACAGATCGGCGGCGACCTCCGCTCTGTGCGCCAGGCGCTCGCCGGGCCGCTTTTCGGCTCAGTCGGTCTACTCACAACTAGGTACGACCACTACGCGAGGATCGCCGGGTTGGCGGCAATCCGGCATCGATTCCGCGTCGTTGCTGAGCTTCAACCGTTGCCGTTCGACGACAACGTGAGGTCGTTCGTTCATGCCTACTGTGATCGATTCCGACTCGATGCGAGCGCTGACGTTCTCGCCCTGCTCGGGACGAACGAAAGCCTTCGTGATCTCGCCGCCAGACCGCTGACGTTGTGGATGGTAGTTGACGTCCTGGCGTCGGCCAGCGGAGCCGGCGTCCGGACGCTAGCGAGCCTGACCTCGCTGTACCGCGATTACACCGAAAAGTGGCTCCGTATCGAGACGACGAAGAGTGATGCTCGTGTCGTTGGCATCGAGGATCGGCAAACCCTCGTACGACTCGCCGCTCGAGCAATGTTCCACAGAGGAACCGCCGTAGCAGGGTCGTTGCGGTCCACCGCCGAACTCGCCGTAAGCCGGGAGCAGCTGGCAGTTGTGCTCGCAGCGGATGAATCCGGCCCGCTCGTCCACGCTGTCGTGGCTCGACACGGGCTCGATGCGGTCGTGGATGAGGTCTGCACCCGGACGTTCCTCGTGCAGGGCGGCCGACGCGTGGGATACCGCTTCACGCACAAGTCGTTCTTCGAATACTTCGTCGCCTTCGACATGAAGGCGTGCCTCGCCGCAGAGCAGCGCCTCGAAGTGGCGCGGAGCTACTTCGAGCGCCCTCTCTCGGACCCCATCGTCTACTTCTTCCGCGAGATGCTCGCCGAAGTCGACGGGAATCCCGAACAGAGGCAGGTTGTGGCCCAGAACATGTTTGGCCTCTTCGACGAGAGCCAAGGGGCCCTCGACGTGGCGAGCCAGACTGTTCGGCAGCACGTCGGCAACCTCATGCCGCGGGTCCTCGACGCCCGCGGCGAAGCGCAGCTCGTGGCCCGCCTGGGTGCCGAACCCTCAGAATTCGTTCGCCGTGGGATCATCGTCGGGCTGGGCCTGCAGCGCGACCGGCGAGATCTGGTCGATGCCTACGTCGCCAACCTGGACACCGATCCGACTGCGGCGAGCATCCACCTCGGATACAGCCGGGTGTACCACGGCGATCAGGAGTGGAACGGCGAGTGGCGTGACGACGCGACCGGCGAGGTGACACGGACCGTCGATGCGCAGGTCGACCGCCTCCTTTCGGACCGCAACCGTGAGCTGAACGAGAAGCTCTGGCCGCTAACGCTCTTCACGCTTCGGCAGCTAATCGAGGACGGCCGAGGCGTGGCCGCGCTCCGTCGAGACGCTCGAGTCGTCGAAGCGCTTCGCCAATTCGTTGCGCTGCAGCGCCCGGAACTAGGCGACGTGTTCGAGCGCGAACGGTCAGCAGTGAGCCGCTTGCTCGATGACCTGGGCTGAGCGCGGCATCACTCGTTAATGGCCCAAGGGGCCGGACGACCGCTGCTCTTCGCCAGGGTGAGCTCGAAGCGGCATCGAACCCCACTCCGAAATTCCCGCTCGACCGCCTCGCCACCGACCTTCGGTCTCTGGACCGCGCGCTGTGGCGTTGGGACAAGGATGGACGCCCAGCAGACGTTCGGGCATGAGATTGGAGGCGCTGCCTCGGTCAATCCGCCGACGCTATGGGCAACGGTGCTAGCGAGTCACCGGTAGTAGCCGCCGTCGCTGGGTACGCCAGGGGCGGTAATCGCGAAGAAATGCGGACCTACCCGAAAATTTTCTGTCTGATTTCGCGGTCGGGCGCACCCGTAGTGGATGATGCCACTGCGTTGTATCGATCGCCCGGAACCAGGCCAGCCGACCGCAACCCACCGTGGCAGGCTCCGCAGGCCCGTGTGCGACCGCCTACAGCGGACGAAGCCGAGCGCCGAATCTGTGGTGGCTCCCGGCCCGGGCCCGGCGACGAGCCTCTCCGCAGTGGTGTTGACGGCCGGGCCCCACTCCCGGCGCGGCCCCGACACGACTCCCCCCCAGCCCACCAGCGCTGACCAGCGCCAACCTTGCAAGAACGGGTCGCCGCACCGACAGCCGGAAAGGGTCCTCGCCGTCGCGCTCCGGAGGGCAGCAGACCTGGTGGTGGCCAGCGACGGTCATGGCTTCGTGTGCCGTGGCTCAGTCGGCCGAGGCGGGCTGGGTGCTTGCCGTCCCTTGTCCGTGCTGTCTGACGGCTCCTCGGCAGCAGGGTGGCACGGCGCCGGGAGCATGCAAAGGCGGCTCCGTTCCTCGCTCGCTGCGCTCCCTCCTGTACTCGCCGTCCCTACGGGCAGACCTTTGCATGCCCCCTTGACCGCCGTGCCTGTCCTTTGCCCAGGAACCGCAGACCACGAACAGGAGGAAGCAATGAACACCATCCAGCTCATCGGCCGACTGACCCAGGATCCCGAGCTCCGCTACACGAACACCGGCATGGCCACCACCAAGCTGCGACTGGCCGTCCCCCGGCGCAAGCGCAACGGCGAGGAGCAGCCGCCCGTCTACGTCGACGTGGTGACCTTCGACAAGCAGGCCGAGGCCGTGGCCGAGCACCTGGAGAAGGGCCGGCGGGTCGCCGTCACCGGGCGCCTCGAGTACCGGGAGTGGAAGGACCAGCAGGACAACCCCCACTCCAAGCACGAGGTCATCGCCGACCAGGTGGAGTTCATGGACCCCCCGAAGCAGAACGGCTCGACCCCGACCCAGCCCGCCTACGCCGCCGGCGAGGAGCCCTTCTAGCCCCGGCCCGGGGGGGGCGGGCAACGGCTCCCGCCCCCTTTCCCACTCCGACCCCGAGGAGGTCGTCCCATGCTCACCGAGCTCGCTCTCACCCACCCCTGTGGCCAGACCGTCTACTGGTCGGCGGGCGGATACTTCGACGGCCAGGGCCAGGCCCTCACCCACTGCGACGGATGCGGCGAGTGGCTCGGGACCCCGTTCGTCCGGGCCGAGGAGTCCCACCGGCCCGTCCACGGCGCCAAGCCGAGGTTCCAGCTGCAGGCCAGCTGAGCCCGCACGGTCGCCCCCCAGGGCCCCGGACCAGGTCTCCCCACGCCTGGTACCGGGGCCCTCGTCGCGCTCTCACCGGACCGTCGTCGTTGGCCCCCGGGCCACGCGACAGGCGTGGGCCCAGAAGGCCCACGGGGGAGGCCGCCGCCGGCCTCCCCCACGCTCGCTCGGCGCTCGCTCCCCCTCCTCAGGTACCAGGTTTTTCTTCACTGGGGGCCCCATTTCGCAGGGCTGTGCTTGCTGCGCCCGCGATTCGGCCCTGGCGGGCCGGCGGGCGCGATTTGGACGCCCTGCTGTGCATCGCCCGGGCCCACCGCTATCGGTGCGCAGTACCAGGGGGACGGAGTGGCTGCGTCAAGGCACGCTTCGCACCCTCGCTGCAGTCGAGGCCCGTCGCCCCTGCGGGGCGCGTTCTTGCCTTCCCAGGGGCTGGCGGCCCCGGACCCCCCGCCTCGACTTCGCTGCGGCCGCTCCGCTCTTCGGCCTTGACGCTGGGCCCGGGCTCAGCCGATTGGGGGCACCCCGTGAAGAAAGGAGCGCTCCCGAAATGACTTTGACCCTCTTTCCCGTCCTCTACGACGGGCTGAACACTGGGTGGCTCACGCCGCAGGACCTGGACCCCGACCTCGCGGCGATCCAGGTGTGGGTGCGGTTCGCCGAGCCCTGCCGTCGGCACCCCGACGGCCGCTGCGACGGCGTGGCCATCCACGAGTTCGACGTCGACGCCACCAGCTGCATCTACGCCCGCTGCGACCCCGACGGCGGCGTGCCGGACACCACCACCGACATCGTCGCCGTCCGCTTCCTGTGGAGCAGCGGCCAGGCCGAGGCCATCGGGCCGGCCCAGCTGCCCTACCTGCACCCCATCCTCGCCCGCCTCCAGGGCGCATGACCGCCTCCCGCCCCTGCCCGGCCCGTACCGCCTCCTCCCGAAAGGACACCGCCATGCCCACCACCGCCAAGTCGTCGACCACCGACAAGCTCCGCGCCCTGCACGACCGCCTGACCGCCGAGGTCGAGGCCCTCGTCACCGGCGAGGACTGGGCCCGCTTCCTTAGCGTCGCCGCCCGGTTCCACTCCTACTCGGCCAACAACGTATGGCTCATCCTGGCCCAGCGCCCCGACGCCACCCGGGTGGCCGGCTACCGCACCTGGCAGCGTCTGGGCCGCCAGGTCAACCGCGGGGCCAAGGGCATCGCCATCCTGGCCCCTTGCGTCTACCGCCGCCGACCCGTCGAGGAGGCCGACGCCTCCGACAACCCGGCGCTGGTACGGGTGCTGCGGGGCTTCACCGTCGTGCACGTCTTCGACGAAGCAGACACCACGGGCGAGCGCCTTCCCGACGGGGCTCCCGTGCTCCTCGAGGGCGAGAGCACACTGTGGGACGCCCTGGCCGCCCAGGTCGCGTCTGCCGGCTTCGCCCTGTCCCGGGGCGACTGCGCTCCGGCCAACGGCGCCACCAACTTCGCCGAGCGCACCGTGGTGATCGGTGAGCACCTGAGCGGCCGCCAGGCGGACAAGACGCTGTGTCACGAGCTGGCCCACGTCTGTCTCCATGACGCCTCCCGAATCGCCACCGACCGGGACCTGGCCGAGATCGAGGCCGAGAGCGTGGCCTTCGTTGTCTGCAACGCCCTCGGGATCGACACCGCGTCCTACAGCCTGGCCTACGTCGCCGGGTGGGCCGGCGGGGACGTGGACCGCATCCGGCGCACTGCCGAGCGGGTCATCACCACCGCCCAGGCCGTGCTCGCCGCCATGGCCCCGGCCGGGGACGAAGCGCTGGCGGTGGGGGCATGAGCCGGTCGTCACCGGCTCGGTGTACCTCGTGTGCTTCGACGGTGTTCTTGGCGACTTGGCGAACCCCAAGGGCCGCGCCGGGCACTACCTGGGCTGCGCCGACGAGATGGGTGCCCGCATGGCCTAGCACCGGGCCGGGCGGGATGCCCGCATCCTGGCCGCCTGCTGCGTCCCTGAGACCGGAAGCGAGACTTGAACTGGCAGCACCCAGCAGCCGTCTCGCTCGTGGAACGGGCTCACGTCCTCATGACCCTGCACCCTCACCGGTTCCCGTATCTAGCCTGACCTGAGTGACGACGACGCCGAACGGTCCGGACACCGGTGGTGCGAGACTCCTCCCGATGACATCGATGCGTAACTTGGGCACTGGACTCCCTCGAGCGTTCCTCTCACACTCTTCGAGGGATGCCGAGCTTGTCCGGGCCGTCGCGGCGGGCATTGGTCGCCCCTTTGTGCGACTGGACTACTTCAACTTTTCCACGGGCGACGAGTTCCTAGCCGCGATTGACCAAGCCCTGTCGGAGTCCGCGCTCTTCGTCTTGTTCGCTAGCCGCCACTCGCTTCAATCGCTGTGGGTTGATGCCGAGGTCGATGCGGCTCGATACGAGCTGAAGCTAGGCCGTCTCCGCAAATGCCTCGTATGCATCATGGACGACACACTCCAAGCGGCAGACCTGCCGTCATGGCTTCGGCGCTTCAAGTACGTCAGATCACGTGCTGCCAGGCCCATCGCTCGGGTCGTCCGAGGCGAGATCGACGATCTCATGCGAGAACGCCAACACGAATTCTTCGTCAACCGCACGCGGGAGACCGAGGCACTCCAGGAAGTGATCGCGCCGTCGAGCGGAGCTAATCCGCCGACAGCCTTTGCCGTCGTTGGCTTGGATGGCATGGGTCGCCGGACTCTCTTAGAGCGGATCTCGAAGGACCTCCTCTCGTTGCCTCGCCTGTTGCAGATCAATGTCGAGTCCGGCGACTCGGCCTCTGACCTAGCTGTGAAGATCGCGGACCTCACTGAGCCAGCGGGAGCACCCGACGATGCGATAGCGATGGCGGCGGAGATCGAGGCGCTTGACCCTGGCGACGCCGTCGCTCGTGCCATAGAGGACCTTCGAGGAGCTGTGGCGCTCGGCGAGCTCCCCACTCTCGTCGACCGCGGCGGGCTGTTGGACAACGAAGGCCGTCTAACGGACGCCGTGGAGTCCCTCCTCTCCCGATCCGGAGACGAGCTAGACGCACCAATCGCGATCATTTCGCCCCGGCGACCGCACTTCGCTGACCGAACGCCGGTGCCGATGGTTCGTGTGGCCGAGCTGGCAGACAGCTACGTTCGCCGACTCCTGGGGCTTCTGGCGCGCGCTCGCAGCTTGGAACTGTCCCCCGATCAGATCGGTGAGCTCGCAGGCCTCACCCGCGGCTACCCACCCTCGGCGCGTTACTCGATCGACCTTGCCGAACACTACGGGGTCTCCGTGGCGAGTTCCGATGCTCAGCGAGCAATCGAATATCGAGTGCGGCCATTCCGGTCCTATCTGCGAAGTCTGATCCTGTCGGCCGATGCTCGCACCCTGCTGCGGATACTGGCCTCCAACAGCCCGCTTCCGCTCGAGGTGCTTGGGCAGGTAGTGGCCGCAGAGCCAGTGGTGGCGACAGAGGCACTCGTGCAACTCATCGACAGTTCATTGGTCGTACCGACCTCCGCCGGGTGGTACCGAGCCGTCGATCCGATCGTCGATACCGTCCAACGTGAACTGGGAGGTTGCTCACGTCTCGAGTACTCGACCGTCGCAGAAGCCCTCGAACGCTTTCTCGCGCAGGCGGGGGATGAGCTGGCACTTCTCGAACTCGCACGCGTGCGGTATCGAGCGCTCGTTCAGGCCGGAGGCGACACCGAGCAACGCTTCGCGTACGCCCTCGCTTCAGACTGGATCAAGGCAGCCAAAGACCTCTACCACCGACGGGAGTACGAGCGCTCTGAAACTGTCGCGCGTGCAGCGCTGGAAGCGAGACCAGACAACGCAGACGTTCGCGCATACCTGGCGCGCGCCCTGATCAAGCAGGGGCAGCACGACGCGGCGAGCGCGGAAATCCAAGAACTCCGCCGTCGAGGGGAAGGCGAGGACGCGGCCTTCCTAGAAGGATTCCTTGCTCGCCACCGGGGCCGCTTCCGTGACGCCGTTGCCGCCTACTCCGCCTCCCGAAACATGGGCCGCCGGGGTGTTGCACTCGATCGAGAGCTCGCCAACTGCTATCTGGAGTTAGGAGAGCTCGCGCTCGCAAAGCAGCATATCGAGGCGGCCAGGTCTCGACAGGAGGACAACCCCTTCATCATCGACCTCCGCATCCGCATTGCGTGCTACGAAGACGACGAGCCGACGGCTCGCAGCCTGATCGAGCTGCTCGGGCAAGTGGACGATCCAGCCTTCCTGGAGTTTCGGAAGTCCAGAGTCGAGCTCTACTTTGGGCAACCCGACGACGTACTCGCTGGGGCAAGAAGAGCGATAGCAGCTAGTACCGGACGGCCGTCGTTCGAGATTCAGGCTCAACTCGTTCTCGCGCTCGCCCTGACCGGCAACGTGGACGAAGGCCAGGACGCTCTGGAGCGGCTGCAAACTATGTATCCGCTTCGAGGTAGGGACGTTCAGCTTGGCCTGGAGTGTCGGCTCCAGATCGCGAGAGGTCGTTTTGACGATGCGCTCGCAACGCTGGAGCGAATTGAGGACAGGGACCGGCCTGTCCATCTTCGCCTCCGACGTGATGCGCTACAGGGGTTGCTGGACAACACGTACTTACCGGCATCGCGTCGTCGTGACCTCCAAGACGAAGTCACGCGACTTGACTCACGGCTCGGAGTGCTGGGGATGGGCTCAACCCAAGACCTAGTCGGAGGCATAACCGCCGAGATTTAGCCTCGCCAGGCCGGCGCTTCGTCGGTCTCGCCAAGAAGGGCGATGCGATGCCGCGACGCCGGCCGAACCGCGCCCGGCCGTAGCCGGTCCCAGGTAAATGTGGGCCCGAGCGGGCCCACAGGGGGCGGCCGCCGCCGGGCTCCCCCCTCGTCGCTCCGCTCCGGCCCCCTCCTCAGGTACGAGATTCTTTCTCGGGGGTCTCTTACCTCGCAGGCTCTGCCTGCTGCGCCCGCGATTCGGCCCTGGCGGGCCGGCGGGCGCTGATGATGAAGGCCTGCTCGTAGCAACCCCGCCGCCACCGTCATCCGTGAGTGGCACGAAGGGGACGGAGTCACTGCGTCAAGGCACGCTCCGCACCCTCGCTGCAGTCGAGGCCCGCCGCCCCTGCGGGGCGCGTTTCGTCTTCCCAGGGGCTGGCGCCCCCGGACCCCCGCCTCGACTTCGCTGCGGCCGCTGCGCTCTGCGGCCTTGACGCTGGCCCCGGGGTCGCTGGGTGAGGGACATCCCCCGAGAGGAGCTCGCGGGACTCGCCAACAGGAGGCAGACATGCGCACCACCGACACGCCTATCCCCGCCCAGCTCAGCGTCGTGGCGTGGCCAGACCCGGTCGTCGACGCCCTGGGGTTCCTACCGTACGACCCCTACAGCGAGCTGGTCTGGACGCCCACCCTCGGCCCTTCGGCCATCCTGGCGTGGCGGCGCATGGCGGGCACGCTCATCCACCGCCCCGACGGCTACACCCTCGACGTCGCCGACTTCGCTCACGCTCTCGGCCTCGGCGCCGGCACGGCCCACCACGCCCCGGTCTGTCGCACGCTCCGCCGCCTAGCCGTGTTCGGTCTCGCCCGCTTCCACACCGCCGACATCTACGCCGTGCGTCGCCGCATCCCGCCGGCGTCGACCTCGCAGCTGCGCCGGCTCGGCCCCGAGCTCCAGCGCATCCACCAGGCCCTGCTGAGCCGCCACGATGACGAGCGGCTGGCCCGCCGGCCCCAACCGCTCCGCCAGGAGGGGTAAAGACGGCCGACCCGGTCGACCCCAATACCCCGGTCGGCGTCGGCGTCGCGTGACTGCACCACCACCCCACCGTCAGGGTCGGCTCCGGCCGGCCCTTTCGGCGCGCGTCCCCGACAACGCGTCGGGCAACGTCATAGAGGAGGCTCCATGTCCAGTCCCATCACCGTCACGTTCGTCGGCGCCAAGGGCGGCGTAGGCACGAGCACCGTCGCCGCTCTACACGCCATCCAGCTGGCCCGGCTCGGCCACACCGTCCGCCTCAGCGCCAACGATGGCATCGACGATATCGCCGCCATCGTGGGCGTTCCCTGCCCGGCCCCCAATGACACCACCAAGGTCCTGCCGGGTCTGACACTGGCCGAGCAGCGCTGCACCGACATCGACACCATCAACGTCGTCGACGCCGACAGCGACTGCTTCACGGACCACGACGGGTCGGTCTACCTCGTCCTGCGCAATGACTACCTCTCGCTGCGCCGGGCGCTGAACGCTCCCCGCCCGACGACCGGCCTGATCCTCGTCACGGAGGCACAGCGGCCCTTGACCCGCCGCAACGTTGAAGACGTGCTCCCCCAGCCGATCGTGGTCGAGCTGCGCCTGGATCCGGGAATCGCCCGGGCCGTCGACGCCGGCCTACTCACGACCGCCCGCCACCTGCGAGTCGACCTGTCACTCGCAGGTGGGGCCGCCCACGCCCGGTGAACCTCGCGCGGGGCTGCCCCCCGTACCCCCACCACGGCCCGGTCGCTGACGCTCCCTTCGCCTGCGGGGGCTGGCGCCCCCGTACCCCCACCACGGCCCGGTCGCTGACGCTCCCTTCGCCTGCGGGGGCTGGCGCCCCCGTACCCCCAGCACGGCCCGGTCGCTGACGCTCCCTTCGCCTGCGGGGGCTGGCGCCCCCGTACCCCCAGCACGGCCCGGTCGATGACG